>WNFN01067591.1_pt1 | contig 11343 bp, 10 predicted proteins | sample 5400161 | NCBI WGS metagenome assembly WNFN01 (sample SAMN13153353, study PRJNA577476) | soil metagenome | isolation source: 80 cm saprolite on Douglas fir-dominated hillslope | place: USA:California | collected 2013-09-17
CCTCCCGCCCCGCCCTTTTCCCGGGTAACCTCGCTGCACGGCGGGCAAACCCACCCGCTGCCAGCAATGTTGCAACGACCCGTTGAACCCGGGTTATTAGAAGCACTATATACACCTCAGGCGGCGGCTTTCTGGTTCTCATTCTGGCTTACGGCGGTGACATTCTCGGTGAAGTGCACGTCGAGCGCGGAGCCGAGGCAGGTGCAGGTGGCCGTAGACGCGGCGGAACTGGTGGCCGGGCGCCCGCGGCATCCTCAAACCCGAAGTAGCTGGCAGGCATGTGCGGCAGTGGCCCGGGGCTGTCAGCAGCAGGGTCTACCGTAAGACCTGGACCGCCGATCCGCCCGCGACGACGAAGGGACCTGGCTGATGACCGCGCACCCTGCCAGCGACTTCGATCCTGCCGACCCGGTCGAGATCCTGCAGGTCCTGCCCGCCGAGTACCACGCCCAGTTCCTCGCCGAATACGAGACCGCAGTCGATAGGGCCCGGCGACCGGAGCAGTTCCGCCGCCTGCATGACCTGCTGCGGCTGTGGCGACTCCGCGCGATCGCCTACTCCGACCCTGGCTACGGCACCCGCATGGAAGCAGCCAGTCACGGTCGCGCCGACTTCGCCCTGGCCCAGCAGGTCATCCCCGGCTGGCCCCGCCGGTGACCTACCGCGTCGAATTCGGCGGCGGCGCCCAGACCCAGTTCCACACCCTCCCAGCCTGAGGACGCGACGCCCTGATCGACCGCGCCGTCGAGCTGTCCGAGCAGCCCTGGGATGCCGCCATCCGCCCGCCCGGCACCGACACTAGGCTCCGGGAGACTACCTTCGCCGTAGGCGCCGGCATCATCGGGTTCTACGTCGACGACGACGCCCGCCAGATCCGGATCTTTGACATCGTCTGGGCCGGCTAGCAGCGAATTGGCTCACCTGGCGCATGCAACGGCCGCCCATACCCCGGCCATCCACCGCCCATACCGCGCACGCCAGGCGGCCACTGTCACCCGCATATCCGCACCCATGGGGACCCTTGCTGTCAAGAGGCGTGGGGTTCTGGCCCGGTGGCTTGCGTGCGGTTGCCGGGCTGGGCTGACTGCTTTGTGGCTCTTCCCGGGTTGGCCAGCCGCTCGCACGCACCAGTACGAAGCATCGATCACTCTGCGTGATCTAGACTCCAGAGTCAGCGGTACACGACGACCGCACCTGATCACTTCCAAGCGTCCGCAGCTGCGATTGTCATCTATGGCCTCGAATAGCGTCGGCAATGTCACCAGCAGACACGGCTCTCGTACCGGCGCAAGAGACTGGCCGTCTCCTCCGACGGTGCGAGAGTCGAACTCGTGAACTCGCGCATCGACAGACCGATGCGCGCAGTCGCCCAGCTCGCTCGAAGTCCTGGCGGCTGCCGATGGCCACCTCAAGATTGCCCGTGCCGAAGTGCCCGCTCTGATCCGCAAGTGCCCTATCAGGCGTGAGCACCGGGCAGGACTGCGGGCCGCCGACCAGCAGCGGCGACAAGAAGCGGGAAGGGCTACTCATGTCCCGACATGGATCGAAGATTGGCAAGCGGTTCAAGATAGCCATTATTATTGCCGGGGTACTTGCCGCTGTCATTGTTACGCTATTTGCCCTTAATTACTGGTTCCTTTCCGGCACGTCGCTGAATAAATGTCGGGGATGTATTTCGCAGACACAGTACGCCACTGCAAGACTAGGGCAGGCCAGGGCTACGATAATAGCTAAGATAGGCCCACCAGAAGCGCCAGGCCGCGTTTCTTCATCTTCGGGTCTTCCGCCGCAGCCCAAGGGGGAGAGTTGCGATTACTATACGGCCGGCGGGATCATGGATTCAACCGTCTACAGGCTCTGCTATGCGAATGGCAAGCTTGCGGCCAAGGCCCAGAGCGGTGACAAGACGAATGTAATTTCCGGATAACGCCACGACGATGCAGATGAACGCTTGTGGCGCGGTGTCCTTGAGGTCCCGCGCGGCATGACCCGGGTCCAGCGGCCTGGCAAGCTCTAACATCTGGGCCGGGCCGCAGCGGCTCCCCAATCCCCTGGAACCGTAGAGGCTTTCGCTGTAGTGATTTTCGGCGGCAGAGCGTGCAGGCGCGCCGCGCGTCCGCCCGGGGGCAGGCCTGGACCCCGCAGGGCCGTCGCGCCAGCGATGGTGAGCAACCTTGAGGCCGGGAGGGGCGGCCCCGTACCCAGCTCGGCGCTCCGGGAGGTGAGCGGCGGCGCAGCCGCCACCACGCCGTGGCGGTTTTATGCTGCCTTCTCGTGCTGCCGGGCTGCCCGCGCCTGGACGCCGACCGCGAGATGCGCTATGCCCAGCCTCCGTGAGCCGAGCAGGCCAGCCCGGACGTGACAGAGCCGCCCGAATCTGCGAAACCTCGCGCCAAGCCTGGGACCACCGCGAACGGGAAACTCATCGGCACGATCATCTAGCCGCATACGATACGATATGCCCGATATAGGAATTTGGATAATTACGAATAGAGCTAGGTCAATTGTGAACTTCGAACTGTGGATCGGGTGGGGATCGAACCCACGACCGGCGGATTATGAGAGTGACGTACTGATTTGCCAGTCTCCCCATCTGCGCTAACGTCCTGGTAATCGCGTCAGCACTCCCCTGGTGCGCCGGTTTCGCGCATTTCCCATTGGCACGGTCATTGGCAGCATCCGATCAGGCAGTCTCAGGTTAAGGGCGGAGCCGGTATCAGCGGCACCGGTTCCTGCTTACGGCGCGTGATCAGGCCGGTGATTCAGCCGACGCGCAAGAGCTCATCGCCGAAGTCAGCCATCAGACTCAGCCGCCCGCCCAGCGCCTCGACGTACCTGTCCAGCACATCGCGGGTAGAGACCTTGCCGGTCTCGATCTGGCTCACCCCGCTCTTGCCCACTCCCATCCGTGCCGCCACCTGCGCCTGGGTGAACTCGCGGCGGCGGCGGACATCCGCCAGCCGCCAGCCACGGGCCCCGGCCAGCATCTGCTCCTTGCCCCCCTCGAACTCCTCCCGGCCGACGCGCTCGATCTGCTCCTCGCGGATGTCGGACCACCTGGTGTGCGCCATCACACGCCCACTGCTTCCCCGGCCCGCTCCTTCAGGTCGATCTCCAGCAGCTGCTCCGCCCGCGGGATCGCCTCCCGGTGCCACTGCTTCCAGTTCCCGGACTTGTCCCCCGCGACCAGCAAGATCGCCGACCGCGGCTGATCCGCTTCGTTATGTGCCGGGCGACGGTTCGATGCGGGATTCAGGCGTTGGCCATTCAGATCTGGGTACTCTGGGCGCGGTTGTGGGCTGGCTGGCGTCGACCTGTGGGGCATCGGTGGCCTGCATGTTCATTCGTGGTCGTTCGTGTCTTCGGCTGCCTGGGTGACCTCGACATCGAGGTTGAACAGGTAGCTGACAGCTTCCTGCTTTACCTCGGCGATCGTGCGGTTGAGTAGTTCGTGACTTTGGCGCTGGTATTCGGCGAGCTGGGTGGCACTGTCGAGGTCGCTGCGCCAGATCCTGTCTCTTAGGGTGCTGGTCCTGGTAAGGAGGTCACGCCATTTGTGATCGATGACGTTCAGCAGGACCCGTTGCTCAAGCTCGCGCATGACGCCGGCGGTCAGTTCCTGTTCGCGCCGGCCGTAGGCGGCGTGGGCGTCCGCCTGGACGTGGTCGATGATGAGCTGGGCGGGCAGGCCTTTGCTGTTGCCGACAAAGTCGCTGACTGGCGGCGAGATGGGATAGAGCCGCGCGAGGGCTTTGCGCAGCTCGCGGCGGCGGCCCTTTTCAGCGACCGCCTCCTGGATGCGGGACGTAATCACTTCGTCGATCATGTCCTGGACATTCTCTTCCAGCCGGTTTCGCTCGAGCACGCCACGCCGCTGAGCGTAGAGGAGGAGGCGATGGGCATCGTCAATCGCGGCGAACCGGTAGCCGAGGACGCGCCGTTGAATATCGTGCTGCCCAAGCACTCGCTGGGCCTCGTCGTAAATGCTCGTAAATGACGAGGATTCGGTTCCGTCTTCGAGCGGGACGGAGCTGGTCAGCCGCATCAGCTCGTCCGCCTGGGAGGGGTCTTGGGCGGTGAGCTCCTCAACGGAAATGTAGACACGTGACTCACCTGGGTCACCGCGGCGGCCAGCCCACCCCCGCCGCAGACCATCAAGCCGCTGCGATTTATGGCGGCCGATACCGATGACGAACAGGCCGCCGAGCGCGGCCACGGCATCGTGGCCCGCAACAACGTCGAGGCTATGCCCTGCGATGGCCTCCACCCTGGCACGATGCCAGGCCGCCGGGTCCGCGCCAGGGATCATCCCGGCCGCGCGCAGCTCCTGCTCGGCCCGGTATTCGGCGTTCCCGCCCAACGCGGGATCTACTCCACGGCCAGCCGCCGCGCAGGCCAGGGTCACGGCGCCTGGCCTGCCAGCCTGGGAGATGACGTGGGCCTCATGCTCGTGATCTTCTGCGGTGAGCAGCGAATGCGCGACACCCCGCTCGTCCAGCAGGCGTGAAAGGTGCTTAGCATCCTCGATCGCGACCGCGCCGACCAGGACCGGCCGGCCGGCGGCGTGCATCTCGGCAATCACGCCGAGGATCGCCGTCGCCCTGGCCTGCGTGGTGCGGTAGACGATATCGGGGCGGTCGAGCCGGATGACTGGCCGGCGGGCCGGGATCTCGATCACCTCGAGGCCATACATCTCGCGGTAGCTGGCCGCCTCGCCGCGAGCCACGGCGGTCAGGCCGCCCAGCTTGTCATACAGGCGCAGGAAACTGCCCACGGTGACGGTGGCGAGCGTGACCGGCCCGGGCCCAGTGATGAGCAGCGGCGTCGCGGCAAGGTCGAGGAAGGCCGAATCGGCATCGTCGACGATCGCGAACTCGTGACCTCGCTGCACGCACTCGGCCAGGCTCCACGCCAGGTTGTCACGCAGATAGTCGTACCCGAACTCCGGCCCCGTCCCGTAGACCACGTCGGCCTGATAGGCACGTCGGCGCTGCCCGTCCGTCATCTCCGGAACGATGACACCGATATCCAGGCCGAGGAAACGGTAGATCACGCCCAGCCGGTCGGCGTCCCGCCGTACCAGATGATCATTGGCCGTGACGACGTGCACGCCACCGCCCGCCAGCGCGTTGAGGTAGGCCGGAAGCGTCACCGCCAGCGTCTTGCCCTCCCCAGCCGGCATCTCGGCGATATTCCCAGAATGCACGGCCACGCCGGCCATGACCTGACCGTCGTGATGACGCTGGAACAGCGTCCGGCGTGCCGCCTCCCGCACCGTGGCGAACCCCTCGGCCAGCAGCTCATCGAGGCTCTCCCCGTCAGCCAGCCGCCTGCGGAAGACCTCGGTCAGCGCGCTCAGCTCCCCATCAGTCCGGGCCCGCATCTCAGCCTCGAACGCGTTAACCGCACCGAGGTAATCCTCGCAGCCGCCCAAATCGCTGCCCTCCCGGGCCAGCCCGCCCCATCCGACAGGCACCTACGGCATATCCGCCCGCCACATTACACCCAGAGAAATTAGACGGCCTGAAACGTGTTCCGCGCATTCCGCGACGAATAATTCAGCAGGCAATACCCACCCGGCGATGACAATGAGATCTCCTCGTGTGCCCTGAGAACCGCACCCGGGAAATGGTCGATCCGCGCCGTTGCCAGGCACCGCACCCTCAAGGGGAACTGTAAATAATCGTGATGCTCTCACACGGCTGCTTGCTGAAGCGGTGGTGGCAGTCCTTGCTGACGCCCACGACGACGGGGGAGCCGTTCTTGGTCATAGCGGTAGTCTCTCAATGCCCCTCGCGTCAAAGAGCACTCGCTCATGCCGCCGTCAGGGTGCGCCGTGCGCTGGCGGCCATGGCTGGGAGCGCTGGGGAACGACCGCTTCGTGGCCTGAAGGCAGGTCGAGAACGAGCGCGTCATCGTGCTGGTAGAGCCGTATCTGGTGCCGCTGAGGGCCGATGGTGGCGAACCGGGCAGGCTGGCAGTTGTAGAAATACCCGCTTGCAGTAGTTGATGTGTATCTCCCGGACACCCGGTCGTCCTTGCGCCAGATAGGCGCCCATCGGGACACCCAATTCGGCACCGCTGACAGGCGTATGCGCGTTCCCGGCCACCACCAGCGTGCGGGTTCTGCCGGCGCGGCCGGCCAGGATGCGCGCGGCCATCGCCTCATCCCGCCGCGACCAGCTCCAGTCAGCACCGATGGTCCCGTCGAACAAGGTCAGCTCCAACGGCCCGGCGCCAGCGCGCTCGGCCAGGACCGCCAGGTGCCCGGCCGTGATCCGCCCATCACCGAACCACAGCTGCGGATGATCGGCCTGCGTGTCCCCGGCCAGGAAGGCCGCCATCGCAGGCGCCAGGTCACCGGGCCATTCCAGGGCCAGGCTCGTCAGCCCGAACATTCGTATCAGCGCCCGGATGAGCAGCGGGTTCTCCCTGACGCCGTGCACCTCGCCGAGCAGCAGCAGGCCAGATTCATCTAGCGACCGCTGCGCCGCAGCTGCAGCGGACGGCTCGGCCTGCAGTTCCAGGTCCGCTACCACGAATTCGGCTGCCGCCTGGAGAAATGCCTCCATCGAGTCAACGCCCGGCATCCTTGCAGCGTGGCACCGCCCCCGGATCCGGTCGAGGGCCACCGCACTCACTTGCCGCCGTCCGTGCGCGATCCGATAATCAGGATCTGTCGTACGTCAACTCGTCGACGACGAGGAAGGCAACATCCCGCGCGCCTTCAGTGATGACGACAACCGATCCTTGCCGCACCGCCTGATCACCCTCATTGCCGACGACGAGCCAGCGCACTTCAGCCTGGGATCGTCACTGTCGCGGCCGGAACCCTCGCGAGACGAACGAGGCTAGTCCAGTCTCCGCGGTCTGCGGTGGAACGTAAGCACTGGCCCCGTGGTAGGGCCATTGCGTCTGTGGTGGAGGCGGGCCATTGGCCCGGCCGCCTTGCTCCGGAGTCAGCCATGACTGAGCCTCGGAACGGGAACGCGGGGCTATCCCGCGGGTCTCGCCAGGTTCAGTCATCCGGCCACATCATCACGCGCGGCGGCAGGCTGCGAGGGCGCCGTCGAACCGGACCAACCTGTCATGCCGCGTTCGGGCAAAGATTGGGGATGCCTGGCCCAGAAGTCCAGGTGGCTTCGGTGTAGCCAGTCATCGACCCAGCCACGGTCCGGCTGGTCCGGGACGGCCGAGGTTTCCCGCAGTTGGGTGAGCCGGGTTTCGGTACCGGTGATGGCGTCGAGGACGTCGGCCAGCGGCACTTTCCCCTGGCGGATGGATCGCAGGTAGGCGCGGTGCGGTTCGGGTACCGGCAGGGTGATGCGGCCGGTGGTGAGGAACTCGACGCCCTGGAGCCCGAGCCGCAGGGCGTGCATCGCGTACTTGGTGTCGTAGCCGTGGACCGCGACCAGTTCGGGCCGGTTGGTGTGCGCGCCGGCCTGGCCGGTCATGGCTGCCTTCTGTGCCCGCAGGTAGCCCAGGAACCGGGTGGCGGCCAGGCGGGACACGAACCGGTGCGCGTTGCCCGCCAGTTCGGCGCCGGCCTGGTTGCGGAAGACGACTTCCTCGTCAGGAACGAACAGCACCAGCAGCACGGTCGGGTTCCCGGCCAGGGCCAGTCGCGCCCACTTCCGGGCGGAGTAGATGATGACATCCAGGTCACCAGCCCCGGAACGGTTCGCTGCTCCGCCGCGCCTGTCCCAGGCTGTGTGCCGTTCGTACTGCTCGAACCGCACCGACGGCTCCAGGCCGCGGATGCCGTTGGGCACCCGGGCCAGGCCGGTGACGAACTGCGGGGGCTCCAGGCACAGGCCCATCTCATCGCGGTCGTCCTGCCCGCGGACCGAAGTGCCGTGCGCCCCGGACCCCACCTGAACCCGCAGGATCATGCCTTCTTCGGCCATCTTGCGCGCCTCCTCCGAGGCATGCGGGTGCGCGAAACCGGCTGGCAACACAGTGGAACCAGTAACCGGCCCCGGCAGACGTACAGGCACGGTTCAGTTGTAGCCGGGCGAACCGTCGGATGCCACAGAAATAGGCCAGGCAACCTGGAGAGACATCCTCGTCTGCTGCTGTCGTCACAACTTACTTGTCGCCAGCCCCATCCGTTCATGCCTACGTCTCGGCACGGTAGGGCTGCTCGACAAGCCTGCCCGTCAGTTCCTCCAGAATTCCTCGCATCGTTCCCATCACCAGCCGGGAACTGATGCCTCCAGCCAGCGCCTCGCCGATGAGCGCACGATTGACTGCGAGAAGACGGGCACGTGAACGTCCACCGATTTGGCGTGTGTGTTGCGGCACCTGCGCCACGTCACCTGTCTTACCGGACCGGCCGACCGGCCGCTAAAGTTGCTGAATATGTTTGTCACAGGCATGGTCAATCTTTACACCCGCGACATCGAAGCGGGGCTGCACTTCTACCGCGATCTTCTCGGCCTCGCGGAGACGTTCCGCACTCCAACCGAGGGCATCCCTGAGCATGTCGAACTCCGCCTGAACGGGTTCACGGTCGGGCTGGGGACGGTCGAGGCAGCCAGGAACGTGCACGGTGTTGAGGCCGCACCGGGCAGCCCCGCCATGGTCCTGGTTGTGTGGACCGACGACGTCGATAAGGCATACGCGGAACTGGTGGCCGCGGGGGTGCCTGTGGTTCAGCCGCCGCACAACACCGGCAACAACAACCGGAATGCCCTACTGCGCGATCCGGATGGAAATCTCGTGGAGATCGTGGCCAAGGCTTCGTGAGAGGAGCGTCCGCTAGCGCTGACGGCGGAAGGCGGTCCATACCTGCACTCACCAGGCAAACTCTGAGGTCGGTCCATGACGAACTACGCCCGCATGTATCGATTCGGGATCACACCCTGGGAGCGCTATGGAACGGTAGCGGCAGCAAGTATCACCGCGCTGCTGGATCGCTGCGGCCGCGGCCAGTACACCCCCGAGCTCGCGCGGAGCGGGTGGGAGGCCGTGGGAATCGACTACGTGCCCGCCGCGATCGAGGCGGCAGCAGCGAAGAGCCGGGGGGTGGACGGGCTCAGCTATGTCGTCGGCGACGTGACGCGGCTGCCGTCGGCCCACCTGGGGACGTTCGACTTCTTCCTCGACATCGGCTGCTTCCAGGGTTTGGACGCCGAACAGCGTCTCTCCCAGGGGAGAGGTGTCTCTGCGCTCGCCAACCCCGGGGCCACCTTGCTGCTGCTGAGCTTCGGGCCGAGCCGGTGGCGGTCGTTCGTCGGAGGCGCATCGCAGGAGGAGATCGAGACCGCCTTCGCGGGCTGGGAGATGCTCGCCGTCGAGCCGGCGGACACCGCGGGCTTGGGCTGGCCGATGAACAAGACCGCGCCCCGGTGGTACCGGCTGCGCCGACGGACCTAGAACGACACTGTCCTGTCTCGCGCTATCAGGCCGGCGCCCGACGATGCCACGGGCCGCCCACTCGTGCCGAGGACAGCATGTCGCGCCTTCACTCCAGACGGGATCGCTCCTCCTTCAGTGGAATATTTTCGGCCTATGACGAGGGCGAGCGGGGACGATCTGTCTAGAGAGTTGCTCTTGGTCGCCATTGTCGAGATGGCGCCCGGGAGTGCTGCGGCTGGGCAGCAGTAAATCCGGTTCCGTTCACGTGCTGGATACGAGTCCTTCATGACCGACCCGGCTCGGCTCGATTATCGTGACAGGATCGGCGACGCCGCGCCCACGACGCGGGCGCTTGAGGTACGTGAGCTGTAGACGCGCTCCCTTCGGCAGAAGCCCCACTCAACTGCCGCTCCAAGCTCAAGCGTCCAACATCCGCGCAGACCAGCGCGGGGATGTCTAGGGCAGCGAGGACGGGCCGTTAGCCGGGTCGATCGGCCCGGCCTCGGAGCGCCGCCGCCGCGCCAGCGTCACCGTTCACGGAACTCACCAGGAATGAGCGGGGCTGGACCCGCTAGTTGCCCCGGCCCGGCGATGCCCGCGCCAAGGCCGGATACTACGGTCCAGGTAAACGTCGCGGTGGCGAAAGCGCCAGTGCCGTCGCTAGCGGTCAGCGTCACTGTGCTCGTTCCCGGTGTCGTAGGCAGGCCGGAGATTGTCCCGGAGGCCGGCGAGATCGACAGCCCGGCCGGTAGCCCGGTCGCCGCGTATGATAGGGACTGCCCAGAGTCACTGTCGCTGGCCGAGACAGGGACCGAGACCGGAGAGCCCGCAATGCCTTCCTGCGGACCGGGGCTGGTGATTGTGACCGGCTGGCCGAGTTGGCCGGAGGAAACCGAGAGGGTACCCGACAGCGGCAGGTTCGCCGACGAATCGCCGACCTTGATCCCGTAGCTGCCGGTGCTAGTCGCCCAGCTATTGCTACGGGAGTTCCAGTACTGAAGGTTGTGCTGGGTGAGATGGAAGGTCACCCGCTGGCTAGCTTCCGGCTGCAGGTATACCCTTCGGAAGCCGTCAAGCTGCTCAGGGGGCTGCCCGGACGCGGGCGGATCATCGGCATAAAGCTGTACCACGTCGGCGCCGGCCCGCGAGCCAGTATTGGTAACGGTCGCGCTGACCGTCGCGGCGCCGCCCGCTGTCAGCGAGCCGATCCTTAGGTTGCTGAACGAGAAGCTGGTGTAGGACGAGCCGTAGCCGAACGGAAACAGCGGGGTCAGGCCGTTGGCCTGATACCAGCGGTGGCCGGCGTCGATGCCCTCGGAGTAATCCACGGTGCCGTTGGTACCCGGCCACTGCGCTGCGGTACTAGCTGGTACCTGGGATAGCGAGGTTGGGAAGGTCACTGGCAGGTGGCCGGACGGATCGGTGTTGCCGAACAGGATCGAGGCGACGGCTGTGCCATCCTCCTGGCCCGGATACCAGGCCTCGAGCACCCCGGCGACGGAGGATAGCCACGGCATCGTGACCGCTGACCCGGTGTTCAGTACGACGATCGTGCGCGGGTTGGCGGCAGCCACTGCGGAGATTAGCGAATCCTCCTTGCTGCCCAAATCGATGCTGGCAAGGTCGCTGCCTTCCGACTCCGCGTAACTGGCGAACACGATCGCGATGCTGGAGGACGCGGCCAGCGCAGCGGCCGAGGAGCCCGAGGAGCCGCTGTCGTAGCTCACTGTCACTCCGCTGGGCGCTGCGGCAGTGATGCCTTGCAGCGGGGTGACGGTGCCGCTGGAGTTGACCTCTGCGCTGCCGCCCCCTGCGGTCTGCGGCCTGGACGAGGCGTCCGCGCCGATCACGGCGATCGAGCTGTCCGAGGAGCCGAGAGGCAGGACGTTGCCGCTGTTCTTCAGCAACACCGTTCCTTCCTCGGCCAGCGCTGCGGCGTGGGCCTGGTCGGTGGCGTTCGTAGCGGTCTCGGACGGCGATCCG
>WNFN01269184.1_pt1 | contig 11340 bp, 9 predicted proteins | sample 5400161 | NCBI WGS metagenome assembly WNFN01 (sample SAMN13153353, study PRJNA577476) | soil metagenome | isolation source: 80 cm saprolite on Douglas fir-dominated hillslope | place: USA:California | collected 2013-09-17
AGCGGTGAAGAGACAGGCGGCGGACATCCAGGCCAGCACGTGCCAGTCGAACCGGAGATCGATGCCGACTCCATTGCCGCCCGGCTCCGCGCTCACGACCGCGAACCAGTCGAAGGTCCACAGGGCCACGAGGAGGGCACAGACGCCTCCGGCGAACGCGAGGAGAAGGGACTCGACGACCAGGGGGCGCAGCACCTGGGCCGGCGAGGCGCCGAGGGCGGAGCGCACGGCGAACTCGCGCGCGCGGCCCATGGTGCGGGCCAGGAGGAGGTTCGCCAGATTGGAACAGGCGATGAGCACGACGAAGCCGCTCAGACCGATCAGCATGCTGATGATGGGCTGGTCGTCCTTGTCGATGAAGCTGTCGTCGATGGCGACGCTCCGCCAGCGGCTGTCGGCATGGGCGGCGGGGAATTCACGCGCCATGCGCTGGCCGAATTCGGCGACGAAGGCCTCACCCTGGGCGGGGGGAACGGTGGGGGACCGAAGCCCCACGAGCCGCATCCGGGTGGAGTTGCGGTCGCGTGTCTCTTTCTCGGTCAGGCCGAGGGGCCGGAAGACGTCGACGCCGTTCAGATGACGCCAGTCGCTGAACGTGGCGGGCAGGACGCCGACGATCTCGTACGGCTCGCTGTCGACGCGGACCTTGCGGCCGATGATGTGACTGTCACCTCCGAAGTGGTTCTGCCAATACCGGTGCGAGATGACGAGGACGCGGTGGTTGCCCAGGGCCTCTTCGTCGGGGCGGAAGGTGCGGCCGAGCTCCGGGCGGGCGCCCAGGGTGGAAAAGAGGTTGGCGGAGACGCGGAGGGCGTCGGCCATCTCGGCCGGTTTGCCCGGCTCGGCCAGGCTCAGGTCGGTGGCGGTATAGGCGGCGATCTCGCCGTACCCGCTCGTCTGCGACTCGAGGTCGAGATAGTCGGCCGGCGAGATGCCGCCGCGACGTTCCTGGCGCGTGGTGCGATAGATGCGGTCCAGCCGGTTGCGATCGGCGTACGGCGCCGGGCGCAGCGTGTACCCATTGAGGATGCTGAACATCGACGTGTTGGCGCCGATGCCGAGCCCGAGCGTGACGATGGCGATGAAGGTGAAGCCGGGAGTGCGGCCCAGCGACTTGATGGCGAGGCGGAGGTCGCTAACGATGGCGAGTCCGCTGCTCACGAGAATCTCTCCGAAGGCTCTTTCATGGCGACTGATCTCCGCCCCCGGGTAGAGCAGATACCGCGCCAGGCGGCGCCGGCGCCACATCGCACTGCTCGGACAAGGGTTTGGCCAGGCCCATGGGCGGTAGGGACCGTCACTCCCTGACCGCTCGTGACACCCGACGGTCCCAGAATCGGACACCCGCTCAGGCGGGCGGCTGCTTCGCGAGCCGCTCGCGGAGCATCTTCTCGGTCGCATCCCGCTGAGAACCGGCGGGCAGCGTCTGAGCGAACGCGATGGCGTCCTCCAGGTCTCGCCTGGCCGCGGCCGCGTCTCCCCGGGCGGCGTCCACCTCCGCGCGCGTGACGTAGATGCGGACCTTGCGCGGTCCGTAGGCGAGCTTCAGCGCGCGGTCCGACGCGGCCAACGCCTCGTCCCACAGGTGCAGCTCCTTGTAGGCGAGGGCGAGACGGGCGGGCGGGTTGTAGTCGCGCGGATGCTCGCGCTGCGAGGCCTGCAGCATCGGCACCGCCCGCTCGGGCGCGCCCATCGCGACGTAGGCGGAGAGGCGATGGGAGTCGAACACCGCGCGCTCGTCGGGCGTGGTGGCCTTCGCCGTCTCCCCCTCGAGGTAGGCCGCCCACTCCGCGGCCACGCGCCGCGCGCCCTCCTTGTCACCGGCGTCGTCGCGTGCGCCGACGAGGCTGCCGTACAGGCCGGACCGGTCGTCGGCGGCCAGGGGGAGCGTCGCGTCGGCGAGCACGTCGCGCGCGAGCGATTCGAATTCGGCGATGGCCGCCTTCCGCTGCGGATCGGCCTTGTCGAGGCCCAGTGCGCAGTCGAGTCCGCCCGCGGCGAGGTTCGCGCGAACCGGGCTCGCCCCGACGCCGGGGATCATCCGCCGGGCGGCGGCCACGCACGGCGCGCGCTGCCCGGAGCCGGAGAGGGCCTGCACGAGGGCGTCCGCGCTGCGCGCGAACAGGGGCCAGCCCGCGGGCGCCTGGGCGAGAGCTTGCTCGTAGAGAGCGGCGGCCTCTTTGTCCTGGCCGGCGCCGAAGAGTTGCTCGGCCTTCGCGTAGGCCGACTGCGCCGCGCCGCCTTTCCAGGACACGTACGCCTCGTCGAGGAGCGCGTTGAGCTGCACGGCCGTGGCCGACCCGAGCACCCGCCGCCGGACCGTCTCGCTGCGCGGATCGACGACGAACATCGTCGGCACGCCCTCGATCGTCAGCTTCGACTCGAGGCTCGCGTTCTTGTCGTTCTCAATGTCCAGAGCCAGCCAGACGAACCGTCCGGCCTGCCGCCCGAGGGACGCGTCGGTGAAGACGAACGCCCTCATGGAGCGGCACGAGTGTCACCAGGGCGCCCAGGCCTCCACGAACAGGGGCCGGTTCAGGCGCCGCGCCTCCGCGAGCGCGCGAGGGTAGTCGTCCTCGATGAACGGGAGCCGGGCATGGGTCGTTCCCGCCGCCATCACGGCCATTGCGAGCGGTATCCAGAGCATGGAGCGAGGATAGCAGAGTTCCGATTTCGCCCATGAACAGCGTGCCCGCGGCGGGTGCGGAGGTCGCCGGGTGAAGGTCTCGCGAGGAGCCACCCTCGCCGTGGCCTCTGCAGCCCTCTTTGGCGCGAGCACGCCCTTTGCCAAGCGGCTCGTGGGGGAGATGCCGCCCATCCTGCTGGCGGGGATCCTCTACCTCGGCTCAGGATCTCGGGGGCGGTCCTGTTCGGCGGGGTCCTCGGCCCCATATTGCTGATGTTAGGGCTGCGGTCGACGCCGGCGGCCTCGGCGTCACTGCTGCTGAACCTCGAAGGCGTGTTCACGGCGCTCGTCGCCTGGTTCGTGTTCCATGAGAACTTCTCGAGCGGCGATCCCGTCACGATCGCGGCCACCAAGGGCTCGGTCGCGGGTGTCATCAACATTGCGATCGCTCTCGCGATGGGCGCCGCCCACCGCCCGCCGGCGGCCACCATCGTGGCCGAGCTGGTCGTCGGCCTCGTCGGTTATGGGGTCAGCCTGGCCGGGTTCGTGCTGGCGTTGCGGCACCTTGGGACGGCCAGGACGGGCGCCTACTTCTCTCTCGCGCCATTTGTGGGTGCCGCCGTGTCCGTCCTCCTGTTCCGTGAGCCGATCGCGCCGGGACTGGCCGTCGCGGGAGTCCTGATGCTGGCTGGGGTGTGGCTGCACCTCAGCGAGCGGCACTTGCACGAGCACCACCATGACCGGCTCGCCCATACTCATCCTCACGTCCACGACGAGCACCATCAGCACGAGCACGCCGCCGGCGTCGATCCCCGTGAGCCACACACGCATCCCCACGAGCATGAGCCGATGACGCATGCGCACCCGGTTCGAGCCTCACGGCTCCACCGCTGGGGCCGCCGGACTGTGCGGCCCCGTCTGCAAGAGACCGAGCGCCCGCGAGAGGCCGTACTGCGCCTTGTTGAACTCGCCGAGCGCGCGCGCGTAGTCCTGGCGCGCACGCGCCTGATCCTGTTCGGCGAGGATGTTCTCGAGGACCACGCCGACCTCGAACTCCTGTCGGGCCCGCGTGAGCCGCAGCGCCTCCTCGGCGGCGGCGAGAGCGTCTTTGGCCGTCTGCATCTGCTGCTGCTGTGATTCGACGCGCGTGCGCGCCTCGACGACCTGCCGGCCGACGCTGTCCCTGAGCTTCTCCACATTCGACCTGGCCTCGGCCAGGCGCGCCCTGCTCGCGCGGACGCGGCCGATGTCGAAGAGGCCTCCCGGGCCGATGCGCCAGCCGATGGTGGCGAAGTAATCTCGGGACGCACCGAACGTGCTGGGGCCGGCCTCCTTGCCGCCGCCGAGCCCGCCCAGGAACGCCTGTCCCGCCACTGTCGGGATCAGTGGCCCGTACACGGCCGCCTTCTCGGTCTGGGCGGCCGCCTGCACGAGCGACTGGGCCTCGGCGATCTCTGGCCGCGCCGACACCGCCTGACGCACGAGGTCGTCGATCGGAATGTCGGCCGAGGAGGTCACCGACAGAGGAGCCAGCTCGACGTCGTTGGCGACGAGCTCGATGGACGGATCCAAGCGAAGGATCTCGGCGAGTCGAGCGGCCTGGATACGCTGCTGCTCCCGCGCCTGCTGCAGGGTGAGCTGGTTCCGCTGCGCCTGGACCCTGACCCGAAGCGCGTCCCCCTTGAAGGCGATCCCGGCCTCGACGGCGCGCTGGAGCTGCGATTCGTAGGTTCGCGAGATGTCGAGCGACTCCGTCGCCGCGGCCACGAAAGCCTGCGCTTCGAGGAGTTCGAAGTACGCCTGCGCGGCGCGGAGGAGGACTTCCTGCTGCTGGGTCTCGACCTGGCGATCGGCGGCGCGGGCGGCCTGGCGGGCGGCGAGCGTTCGGAAGACCATGTCGCCTACGTCCACTTGAAGGTTGGCCGAAGGACCGACCGTGTACGACTCCTTGTCGGCAGTGAGGATGTTCCCCACCACATCCTGGATGAGCGCACCGTGCCGTCGGTAGGTCGTGCCGGCGGAGAGCCAGGGCAGCAACTGGGTGAGCGTGCTGATCGCGACCGCCTTGGCGGCGTTGAGCCTCTCGCGCGCGATCTGCACGTCGATTGCGTTGGCGCCGGCCAACCGGAGAGCGGTGGCGAGATCAATCGCATACGGCGCCACCGCCGGAGAAGGCGTCGGCGTCGGCGTCGGCTCGGCCGTTGCGCTCATCGACGACACCGAAGGGGCGAGGGCTGCGACCAGGAGAAGGGCGGCAACCGCCTTCTGTTTCATCGGGTCCCTCCGACCTGGACCGGCTGACCGTCAGCGGGAGGGTTGGAGCCGCCGAGGATGACGGGCTGATCGGCGGAGAGGCCGTCGAGGATCTCGACGTCGCTGTCGTCGCGGAACCCCGTCTTGACCGGAAGGCGCTTGGCTTTTCCGTCGGCGATGGTGAGCACGGCGTCCTGCCCGCGGCCGGCGATGAGCGCCGCCGCCGGTACCAACAAGGCCCCCACCCTTCTCTCGATCCCGACGCGGACGCGCGCGTACATCCCCGGCCGCAGCTCGTCCGTCGGGTTGGGGATCTCCGCCTCCGCCAGCATGGTCTTGGAGGCCTCGTCGAGCGCATACGCGAACCGTGTCACCACACCTGTGAACACGTGACCGGGGATCTCGTCGACGGTGACCTGGACAGGGAGGCCGACCCTCACCCGAGGCACCTCCGGCTCCGGCACCGGGATCTCGATGCGCACGGACCTGATGTCGATCAGGGTCAGCAACGCGGCATTGGTCGACACGCTGCCGGACGTGGCGGCCGGTATGAACGCACCGGGATCGACGGAGCGGCGGGAGACGATTCCCGAGAAGGGGGCGACGATCCTGGTGTAGCCGAGCAACGTCTCCGTCCGTTGGAGGTTCGCCTTGGCCATGTCGAGCTTGCCCTTCGCGTCGTCGACCGTCTGCGGCATGACGAGGTCCGGGGCCTTCTTCTGCGCGTCGTTCACGCGCCGGTACGTGACCTCGGCGACCGCGACCTCCGCCTTCTGACGTACGTCGTCGGCCTCGAGCTCCGGCGCCTCGATCTCCGCCACCACCTGCCCCGCCTGGACGCGATCTCCCTTGTCGACGCGGATCGTCTTCAGGTAACCGGCGACCTTGGCGTAGAGGACCGCCTGATCGCGGGCGCGCACGGTCGCGGGCAGCGTGAGCTGCCGGCTGATGACGCCTCGCCGGGGCTGCGCGACGCTCACCGTCACCGGTGACGCCGCCGCGGCGGGCCGCGCCCCTGCGGATTCCCCCTCGCGGCAGGCCGCGGAGGACATGAACCCCGCCGCGGCGATGGAAAGGCCAGCAAGCCGAATTGATCTAGGCATCATGGTGCAGGCGCCTCTTCCGGCTCCAGCGAGCCTGACCCGCGGGCCGTTCTCGCCTGGAGGATGGAGAAGACGAAGGGAAGGATGACCAGGGTGGCGAAGGTGGCGGCGGCGAGACCGCCGATGACGGCGCGGCCGAGGGGAGCCGTCTGCTCACCTCCCTCGCCCAGCCCGATGGCCATCGGAACCATTCCCGCGATCATGGCCAGGCTCGTCATCAGGATCGGGCGCATGCGGTCGCGTGCGGCCTGCACGGCGGCGCGCGAGGCGGGCAGGCCGCCCTGGCGGATGCGCTCGGCGAAGGTGACCAGGAGGATCGCGTTGGCGGTGGCCACGCCGATGGCCATGATGGCTCCCATGAACGACTGGATGTTCAGCGTCGTGCGCGTCAGCCAGAGCGCGAGCACGACCCCCGCCATCGTCGCCGGCGCGGTCGAGACCACGGCCAGCGAGAGCCGGAACGACTGGAACGTGGCTGCGAGCAGAAGGAAGATCACGACCACGGTCAGGACGAGGCCCGTGCGGAGACTGTCCAGCATCTGGTGCAGCGCCGCGATCTGTCCCCGAACGGCGACAGTGACCCTCGCGGGCAGGCCCCCGGCGCCGAGCGCTTGCGCGAGACGGTGGTCCACACGGCCCAGGTCCTCTCCGGCGACGTTGCCCGAGATGGTGATCGTGCGCTGCATGTTGTAGCGGTCGTACTCCCCGACGGCGGTGCCCATGATCACGGAAGCGACGCTCTGGAGGAGCAGGGGCCGCCCGTCCCGCAGCGTCAGCGGCACGTTCTGGAGATCCTCGACCGTAGTCATCTGCGCCTCGGGAATCTCGACCTGTATCTGGTACGCGACTCCGGTCGTGGGATCGGCCCAGTACACGGGCGCCGTGAAACGGCTCGAAGAGGTGGCCGCGGTCAGCGCTCGTGAGACCTCCGCGGTCTTGACGCCGAGGATGCCGGCCCTCTCGCGGTCGAGGGTGACCTGGACGGCCGGGTAGTCCAGGGACTGCCCGAACTGGACGTCGCGCAGCGAGCGGATCGCGGCCATCTTGTCCTGGAGGCCCGTGGCGACCTCGCGGGTCTGAGCGAGCGTCGGGCTGCTCACCGCGACCTCGACGGGCGTCGGTGCGCCGAGGTTCATGACGCGGCTGACGATGTCGCTGGGCTCGAATGAGAGCCGTACTCCAGGCAGATTCGCCGCGAGCTTCTGGCGCAGCCGCTCCTTCAACGGCTCGAGCGATGCCGATCCCGGCTCGCGGGTCCGACCTCGTCCGCGATGATCTTCAGGGCCGCGAGCGTGATCTTCTCCGTGCGCTCGATGCGCGTGCCCGACGGGGCACGAAGGCGGAGCTGGAACTGGCCTACGTCGACGCGCGGGAAGATCTCGACTCCGAGTCGCGAGCCGAGCAGAAGGACGATGGCCATAGCCCCGACGACGTATCCGGCGACGACCCAACCGGACCACCCGCTGAACCGGTCGAGACCACGCGCCAGGCCCTCCTGCGCCCGCGGAAGCGGGGTCGCTCGGCCCGCATCGCCATGCGATTTCTTGAGCAGCCACACCGACAGGACGGGCACCAGCGTGTTGGAGAGGAAGTACGACGCGAGCATGGCGAAGCCGACGGCGAGGGAGATGGGAACGAACAACGCTCGGCCCGCGCCGACCATGAAGAACGAGGGGATGAAGACGGCCAGGATGCTGAGCATGGCAAGCAGCGTCGGCCCCGCCGTCTCCTCCGTGCCGGCAAGCGCGGCCTCGGCTGTGCCGCGGCCTCGCGCGAGATGCGTGTGCACGTTCTCGATCGCGACCGTGGCCTCGTCCACGAGGACGCCCACGGCGAGGGCCAGGCCGCCCAGGGTCATGATGTTGATGGTCTGTCCAGTCGCCCACAGCCCCACCGCTGCCGCGAGCAGCGACAAAGGGATGGTGACCACGACCACCAAGGCGCTCCGCCAGTCGCGGAGGAAAAGCAGGACCATGAGTCCGGTGAGCAACGCCCCCAGCGATCCCTCGAGCACGAGTCCCTTGATCGCGCGTATGACATACGGCGACTGGTCGAACTCGTAGCTGACCTTCACGTCGTCCGGAAGGGCGGACTGGAACTTCGAGAGGTTGGCCTTGACCAGGCCCACGACTTCGAGCGTCGAGGCGTCGGCGCGCTTGGTGACGGGGATGTACACCGTGCGGCGCCCGTTGACCAGGGCGTAGCCGGTCGCGATGTCGGAGGCGTCTTCGACCGTCGCCACGTCCCGAAGGAAGATGGTGGGGAACCCGGAACGCAGCGGCACCGCACCCAGCTCGCCCACTTTCTTGACGACGGAGTTCAGGGGCACCATCGGGACCATGTCGCCGATGCGGATGTTTCCGGACGGGCTGATGGTGTTGGTCGCGCTCACCGCGGCCACGACGTCGTCCGGGGAGAGCCCATACGACCGCAGCCGTTCGGGGTCGACGCGCACCACGACGCTGCGCTGGCTGGCCCCGAAAGGAGGCGGTGCGGACACGCCGGGCAGAGTGGCGAAGAGCGGCCGCACGCGGTTCAGCGCGAGGTCCTGGACCTCGCCCACTCCCCGGCTCTCGCTGGTGAACACGAGGTTGCCGACGGGGACGCTGCCGGCGTCGAAGCGCATGATGAACGGCGGCACCGTGCCGGGCGGCATGAAGGCGCGGGCCCGGTTGGCGTAGTTGATCGTCTCCGCCATGGCCTGCGCCATGTCGGTGCCGGGATGGAACTGCAGCTTGATGAGCGCGACGCCCTGGATGGATTTGGACTCGACGTGCTCGATTCCGGTGACGTAGAGGAAGTGGTACTCGTAGTAGTACGTGAGGAACCCTTCCATCTGGGCGGGGTCCATCCCCCCGTAGGGCTGCGCCACGTAGATGATCGGAATGCCCAGGTTGGGGAGGATGTCCCGCGGCATCCGCGCCAGGGCCATCGTCCCGGCCAGGACGACCGCGATGACGCCCACCATCACGCTGATCGGCCGCCGCATCGCGGCCCGAGGGAGAGTCATCGAGTTTCCCTCACCTTGCGGCCTCGCTCCAGCCCGGCCTCGCCCGTCTCCCTCGCCGCCCTGACCTCACTGTGCTGCAGTGTTTCGGCGGGGAGAACGACGCGGAACGTGCTCCCCTTGCCTTCTTCACTCGACACTTCAATCTCTCCGCCATGGGCCTTGACTGCCCATAGGGCGATCGAGAGACCGAGCCCGGCTCCTCCTTCATCCCGTGAACGAGCCTTGTCGACGCGGTAGAAGCGCTCGAACACTTGCGAGCGATGGGCCTCGGGAATCCCCGGTCCTTCGTCCGAGACCTCGATGACGGACCTGCCGTCCGGGTCGCGCCGGACGTCGATGCCGATGGATCCCCCGCGCGGCGAGTATTTGATCGCGTTGTCGATCAGGTTGATGAGCGCCTGTCGCAAGATGAGCCGGTCGACGTCTGCTCTCGCAGAAGGGTCGCCACGAACGTCGATGCGCTGGCCCTTCTCGTCCGCGAGGATCTCCAGCAGCGCTGCGGACTCGCGTGTCAGGTCGAGGAGGCCCGTACCCTGTCGCCCGAGGGCCACTCCGGTATCCGCGCGCGAGAGGACGAGCAGGCTGTCCACGAGGTGGGACAACCGGTCGACCTCTTCGAGCATGCTGCCGATGGCGTCGCGGTAATGGTCGGCATCGCGGCGATCCTGGAGAGCGACCTCACCCACGGCCCGGATCGCGGTCAGGGGCGTTCGCAGCTCGTGGGACGCATCGGCCGTGAATCGGCGGAGCTGGGCGAACGAGGCTTCGATCCTGGCCAGGGACAGGTTGTATGCGCGCGCAAGATGACCCAGTTCGTCGTCGGGGTTCTCTACGGGCAGTCGCTCGCCGAGGTTGTCGGCGGTCAGCTTCTCGGCATGGCTGGCCATGCGCTCGAGCGGCCTCAGGGAACGGCGGGCCAGCCAATCGCCAGCAACTCCGGCGATCAGGATGGCGGCGGGAAGCCCGAACACGATTCCGGTGAGAAGCTCGCGCCACTCGTGGTGGAGGTCCTCCTCGCTGACGCCGACGCGGACCACGACCTCGCGGTCGCCAATCGCATGCGGCTGGCTGAGGACGCGCAGCGGCGTCCCGTTCGCGAGCGTGAGGTTGTGGATCGAGCCCGAGGCCGGGACCGTGGACTCGGGACGGCCCAGCCCCTGCGTACCCAGCCGCGGGCTGCGATACAGGAGCGCGCCGGCCGGCGACCAGACCTCGGCCAGGCTTCCGGGATCGTCGCGGTCGGGATGGCCGGCAACGCTCACCGCGCCGTCCGGCGTCGACGTCAGGCGGCCGGCGAGGTGCCCGAACTCGGCGCGCAGTCCCTCGTCGAGCTGCCGATGGAGGGAGACGCGCATGAACAGGAGGGTCGAGGCGATGTAGGCGGCGAGCACGGCCGACAGGACCGCGACGTACCACAGGGTGAGGCGGGTCCGGACGTGGCGGGGCCGGAGGCGCATGGTCAGGACGTGGACTCGCCGATCATGAATCCGACGCCGCGAACAGTCTGGATCAGCTTGGGCTCCGCGGAGTCGTCCACCTTGCGGCGAAGTCGCGCGATGTGCACGTCGATCACGTTGTCGAGAGGCGTGGCGCGGCCCGTCTCCTTCCAGACGTCGCGGGCCAGCATCTCGCGCGAGACGACGCGGCCGTGGTTGCGCACCAGGTACTCGAGCAGTTCGAACTCGCGCGCGGTGAGATCGAGGGTCCGTCCGCCGCGCGTGACGCGCCGGGCGGACGCGTCCACTTCGAGGTCGGAGACCTTCAGTCGGGCCGGGGCGTCGGAGCGTCCACGCCGCGAGAGCGCCCGGACCCGCGCGAGCAGCTCCGCGAACGCGAAGGGCTTGACCAGGTAGTCGTCGGCGCCCGCGTCGAGCCCGATCACGCGGTCCTCGACGGAGTCGCGCGCGGTCACGATCAGGACGGGGATGCCGCGGCGGCGGCTCCTCATCGTGGCCAGGACCTCCAGGCCGTCGCGGCCGGGCAGCATCAGGTCGAGCACCACGAGGTCGAATGGTCCCGAGTCGAGGATGAAGTACCCTTCCTCGCCCGTTCTCGCCACGGTGACCTCGTAGCCTTCCCGGGAAAGGCCGTCGCTGAGTGCGCGCGCGACCTTCGCTTCGTCCTCGATGACGAGGACCCGCATCTTCGGTAGTGGAGCAGCCTCGACCAAGTCCGCTCGCAGTCAGGGCGCCGCGGCGAAGACCCGAATCTCGGCGACCGGATTCGCGCGGCGGGGGACAGCTACGAAGAGCTGGCCCGATTCGGGCGAGAAGAGACCGGTGCGGGCGCCGGCGGCGGTCCGGACTCGCGCGCGTTCCCCGTAGCGATCCGGACTCCCCTGATCGTAG
>WNFN01199621.1_pt1 | contig 11338 bp, 9 predicted proteins | sample 5400161 | NCBI WGS metagenome assembly WNFN01 (sample SAMN13153353, study PRJNA577476) | soil metagenome | isolation source: 80 cm saprolite on Douglas fir-dominated hillslope | place: USA:California | collected 2013-09-17
GCGCCGGTGTCTCCAATGCTTGCCGCCGAAGTATCCAGAACTAGCAGATCGGCGCGCGTGTGATGTCGCTGAACCTGCCGCTACGAGCGCAAAATCGGCGATCTGAACGGGCCCGGGAGGCGCAGATACAAGCGGCTCATTGACTCTCCGTGATAAGCAGGCCCAACGAGCACGAACATGCACGCGCCAGATGGCTAGCCGCCGGCGGTCGGCCGGGACCGGGGTCAGGTTCGGCGCCAGGAGGTCGCCTCAGCGCTTACGCGCACCACCCCGGATGTGGGCATCAGGGTTAGCGCCGGGACGGGTCTTTGGCTCAGTATGTGTCTCATTCACTGCCGTTCACGGCGGTTCACGGGCGGCCGCGGGCCGCTTGTCCGCGCTGGTCAGGGACGCTCGCGGCCGGTGGTGGACGGTGGTGCGCAGTCCTCGAAAGCGTGTGAGGGGGCAACCCCTCCGTGGGTTCAAATCCCACCTCCACCGGTGCTGACCAGGCATGATGCTGGGTCCTGGGCGGGGGAGTTCTGTCTGCCCGGGAAGCTCTTGTCGCGGTTTTTGGCCACGGAATGAGCTGTTGTGCCAGGTCAGGGCAATAACACTACGCTGCGACGTCCAGCCGGTTCCGCCGATGACCGCAGCCGGATTCGATGCAGCCTTCCAGGGAGGATTGCTGCTGGCAGCTTCCTGCTAGCAGTAGTGCCACGGTCAGCCTCGGCGGCCCGATCCCCGGCATCCCCGCCGGTCGCGACGGTGCCGCGGCCCGCTGCTACTTCCTGGCTTGACGATCGGTAGTCAGTTCTGTCCTTGTGCCTATCCGGTGGCCTGCAGTAGCGTAAAAGCAAACTTCAGTGCTGTCCAAGTATGGTCTCCCATGGGGTGCGTGCCGTGACAGGTCAATCAGGCGGCTCACCGCTGCGCGCGATGGTGCTGGTGGAGAACGGGTATCACGAGCTTGGCTTCTGGTATCCGGTGCTGCGCCTCCGCGAGATGGGTGCTGACGTCCGCGTGGCTGGCCCGTCGGCCGGTCAGACTTACTTCAGCACGCTCGGGTATCCGGTCATTCCTGACCTGGATCTTGCCGCCGCAGCCGTGCAGCGGACGGATCTGCTGATTGTGCCGGGCGGCGCGGCCGGCAGGCGGCTGGCCGGGTCCGATCCCGCGGAGTCGCTGATCGCCGGCTCGAGGGCCCGCGGGTGCGCGGTCGTGGTCACGGGCGACCCGGACGAGGTGCCCGCTGCTCTGAACGCGGCGGCACTGGTTCCCGATGAGCCGCACCTGCGTGGCCTCCGAGTCTTGGTGCTGGCCGAGTCGCAGTATCAGGAGCTCGAACTCTGGTACCCGGTGCTGCGGTTCCGCGCCGCGGGCGCGGACGTCGTGGTGGCCTCGCCGGCCGGAGGCGCGCTGTACGCGAGCAAGATCGGCTACCCTGTGCGGTCTGACTGCTCGGTTGAGGACATCGCGCCGGACGATGTCGATGCGCTGATCATTCCTGGCGGATTCGCCCCCGAGGGGATGCGGCGCTCGCAGCCATTGCTCGATCTGGTCCGCAAGGCCCATGGCAATGGCACCATCGTTGCTGCGATATGCCATGCGGGCTGGGTGCTCGTTTCGGCCGGCGTGGCGCGCGGACACCGGCTGACGTGTGTCCCGGTCATCCGGGACGACGTCATCGGCGCGGGGGCGGATTACGTTGATGCGCCGGTCGTACGAGACGGCAACCTGATCACCTCGCGCCTGCCGAACGACCTGCCGGTTTTCTGCGCCGGTATCTCCGCTGCGCTGTGCGACGCGCGACGCGGCGGTGGCGATGGCCACTCGTGGCCTGCCGCCGCGGACCGCGTGTCCCGGGCCGCGTACTCGGTCCCGGCCGAGCTGAGGATGGCGCCAGCCGGACCAGCCAACGCCAATTATCGCGCGGTCTCCGTTCCCTCGCGCTAGGCCCGGACGTCGGCTCGGACATATCGGCAGCAGGAATGAGGAAGGGAACTCACGTGGCAGTCATCCGCACGGTTCTGGGCGACATCCCCTCTGAACGGGCCGGCATCACCCTCGCGCACGAGCACATCCTCTATGCCTATCCGGGCGCCGATCTCGATCACCGAACGCAATTCGACTTCGAAGAGATCGCGGACACCGTAGCGGCCGTGGCGCGCGCGGGCCGGGAGGAAATCGGCATAGCCACCCTCGTGGAGATGACGCCGGTCGAGGTGTGCCGGCATCCGCCACTTATGCGTATGGTGTCGGAGCGCAGCGGCATCAATGTCATCGCGGTGACGGGATTCTTTCCTGAGAGCATGGGCATTCCCTATTACTGGCGCCGCCAGACCGGCGAGGAACTGGCCGGGTTCTTCGTGACGGACCTGACCGAAGGGATGATCTTCCACGGCGCTCAGACCGGTATCAGAGCTGGCGCGATCAAGATCGCTACCGGCGGCGAGGGCGTCTCGGCGCAGCCCAGTCCGGTCGGCCCCGGAGGGCGACGGATCACGAAGATCGAAGACCGGATCATCCGCGCGGCCGCGCAGGCCCAGCAGGCGGTGGGCTGTGCGATCAACACCCACACCGACCCCAACGACTACGCCGTGACCAACCCGGGCATCGAGCAGCTGGACATCCTGGCCGAGGAAGGCGCCGACGTCACCAAGGTGATCGTCGGGCACGCGTTCATCATGCCGCGGGACATGGAGCAGGTCATCGAGATCTGCGCGCGCGGCGCCACTGTCAACGTCGACCACGTCGGCATACCGTGGAAACACGACAGCGTTGACCGGCTGGATAGCCTGCTCGCGGAGCGCGTGGCCGAGGTTGTCGATCGTGGTTACGGCGACCAGATCTCCATGTCCTACGACCGGTGGTTCTTCAACCCGCGGGCGAAGGTCACCGAGCTCGACCCCGAGTTCCTGAACGCGAAGGTCCCATACAGCCACATGTTCGACTCATTCTTGCCGCGGCTGGCCAAGATGGGCGTACCCGAGGACGTCAGCATGCGGTTCCTGGTCGACACGCCGCGTCGGATTTTCGAGCTCACCCCGGCGTGACGCGCTCCCGGTCCGACGCCGATCGCGGCTCCGGCTCGAGCGCCCGCATCGCCTGCTCGGTCCGGAGGAACGCGTCGAGGACCGCCGCGTAGCGATCGACGAGCAACGGGCTGGGCTCATGCACCATCCGGGTACGGACCCAACCGCCTGGCCAAGCGATATCCGATCCCAGGATGCCGAGGCCCCGCGCGGCGAGCATGGCGACGCCGAGTGCAGCTGTCTCAGTCACCTCGGGGACTACGACCGGTACCTGGTAGATCGCGGCCGCGATTTCGGCGTTGAGCGGCTCCCGCGCCCCTCCTCCGGATATGACGAGCGACTCGATGTCCTCGTTTGCGGCCGCCTTGGCTGAGACGGCCCGCAGCCACAGTGCCGTTCCCTCCAGCACGGCTCGCACCAGATCACAGCGGTCATGGCTCAGGCGCAGGCCCGCCAGCGTGCCCGTCGCGTCCGGCCGCACCGAGTCCCCACGCTCGCCCATCAGGTGGGGCAGGAAGACAAGCCCGCGGGCGCCGGGTTCGCTGCCCATCGCGAGCTGCGCTAGCGACGTGACATCGTGGCCGGATCCGTCCAGCGCGGCTGGACCCAGTGCCTGCGCGAGCCAGTCGAGCGCGGAGCCAGTCGAGGTCACCGCGCCGAGGCACGCGGCCTCCCCGAAACTGCTTAGGGCTCCCCGGGACCGGAAGGCTCCGAGGACACCGGCCGTGCCCAGATACAGCGAGACCCGATCCGGAAGGAACGCGCCAGACCCGATCAGCGCGGCGTGCCAGTCGCTCGTGCCGACGACAACCGGGATTCCCTCGGCCAGGCCGGTCGCCTCCGCTGCCGCCGCGGTGACGACGCCGGCCTGGCTATCCGGCGGAACGATCTCGGGAAGGCATCGGGCCGGAAGGCCGAGAACGTCCAGCAGCTCTCCCGACCATGCGATTCCGTGATTGGATGAGAGACCGGTCCCGTCGGCCTCGTAGCAGTCCGTCGCGGCTTCGTGTGTGAGCTTGAACCGCAGGAAGTCCTTGACCGGGAGCAGGTGGCGGACCCGGGAGCGCACGGAGGGGTCACGGTCGAGCTGCCACGCGAGCCTTCCGACGCACGAGTTCGCGCTCGGCTCGGCGATGCGGTTGCTGACGGCCTCGTACGCTGGACTCGGCTCGGTCCGGTAGCGCTGATCTGCCCACAGCGGGATGGCCTCCGTCATGGCCCGGCCGGCCTGATCGACCGCCACGAGGGTGTGCATGAGCCCGCATACGGAGACGGCCCGGACCCGGCCTGTCTCGACGGCCGGGTCAGCTAGCACCGCCTGCAGCGCTGCCGCGCAGTGCGACCACCAGCGTTCCGGTCGGCCCTCCATCGTGCCGTGGCCGCTGAGACGGATTTCTGTGGACGCGGCGACGGCCGCCAGGACGTGGCCGGATAGATCGAACGCGATCACCTTCAGGCTGCTCGTGCCCTGATCGATCGCGATGACCAGCTCGCTGCTCCTAAGCGACGTACGCATCTGTCGCCCGGCAGGGGTCTGGGTGCGGCGTGGTCTGGATCACGAGGTCACCTGCACCTTGATCGCCTGGCTTCGTGCCTTGTCGTCGCAGACCGCGAACGCCTCGGCAATCTGCGCGAGCGGGAAGCGGTGGGTGATCAGCCCTTCGGCGTCGAGGCGGCCGGATGCCATGAGCTTGAGGGCTTGGTCGAATTCCGAGGACGTGTCGTGCAGCCCGTAACTGTTCGACCACAGCAGCGATGCTTCCTTGGCGTAGGCAAGGTCGGGCGAGAAGGTGGGGCTGACCGTGAAGGTGCCGAGGACGCATACCTTCCCGCCACGGGCGACGAGCCGCAGTGCCTGGTCCAGCGTGGCCCCCGCCCGGCCGACCGCCTCGAAGATGACAGCTGGACCTGCACCGTCAGTCAGCGCGCTGACAGTCGCGGCCACGTCGTGTTCAGGTGTGTGGATGAGGTGGTCGGCGGCGTGGGTGCGGAGCGCGACCTGCAGCGCGTTCCATTTGTTGCCGATCATCAGCACCTGGGCGGCTCCGAGCGCGCGGGCCGCCTGGCCGACGCACAGCCCGATGGTTCCGCTGCCGATGACCGCGACCGTCTGCCCTTCGACCCCGCCCGCCCGATGAATGGCGTGGAGCGCCACACCAAAGCAATCGGCGATCGCCGCGGCGTCGAGGGACACTGATGCGGGAATCGGGTGTGCGTGGCCGGCCAGCACCGCGTCATACTCCGAGAAGCCATGACTTCCGTGCGGCGCACCGCGCAGCTGGCCCAGCCGGCTGCACAGGTGCGGCATTCCCAATCCGCACTCCCGGCACGAGCCACATGCGATCAAGTGCTCAGGCCGGACAGCGACGCGCTGGCCCACCTCGAGCTCACGTACCTGCGAACCCAGATCCACGATCTCGCCGGCCAGCTCGTGGCCCTCTTCGATCCCGACGCCTGGCGGCGGCTGCCAGGGCCCGATGCTGTTGTAGGCGAGCAGGTCAGCGCCGCAGATGCCGGCCGCGCGGACCCGGACCAGCACCTCGTCTGGGTGCAGCTGGGGCAGTGGCCGGTCCTCGATGCGGATGTCCTTGCCGCCATAGAAGATCGCGGCTCGCATCGTCCGGCTGATCGTGTCCGTCATCCGCCAACTCCGAGCTAAGCCGCCAGCAGGGACGCGGCACTCTCGACGCTCTCTCCGGCGTGCACGACCCGGCAGAGCGCGGCGACCATCCTGGCCGGATCGTCTGCCTGAAACACGTTGCGGCCGAACACGACGCCGCGCGCACCGGCGTCCATCGCGTCCGCGGCCAGCCGCAGGGCATCCACTGGATTGGCCCGCGGCGCACCGCCCAGCACGATTACTGGGACGAATGCCGCCCCGACGACAGCCCGATATTCCTGAGCGGTTCCCGCGAAGGGCACCTTGATGAAGTCGGCGCCCGCTTCGGCGCAGATCCTGGCAGCGTCAGCGATGTTCTTCACGGTGTGCGCCTGCACATCCGTGAACGACACCGGGATCGCTTCAGCCAGCAATGGCAGCCCGTGCGCGTCAGCCATCGCGGCCAGCTCGCGCAGCTCGCCAAGCTTGTCGTCAACCGCGCTGCCCGGGAACACCTTGAGCTCGGCCGCGTCCGCGCCGAATCGGAGTGCGGCATCGATGCCGTAGCTGACCACGGAGCGCTCGCTGTCCAGGACGACAATTTGTCATCACCGCATCCGCGCCGCCGGCGATCACCTTCATGACCGCATTCTTCGCGTCGATCAGGCCGGCGACGGCGCCCCAGCTAATGCAGTGGTCCATGGCGACGACGACAGCGCGCCCGTCTGCTGCGAAGACGTGATGCATGCGCCGTTTCTCCCAGCGCGGCCGATTGCCGGCCGAGCCGGACGTCTCGCCGGGCACGCTGAGTTTATGATCCAGCACGCTCATCTGAGCCCGCCTCCGTCTCGCCTGGATGAATGATGGACTTGAGCCCCCGCTGATCACGGGCGGTTGCGAAGGCCACCGCGATCTCGCCGAGCGCGTAATGATGGGTCGCGAGCGGCCCGACTCGCACCATGCCGTGCTCGAGCATGCGCAGTGCCGCGGCGAAGTCCGCAGGTCCGTAGTCATGGCTGCCGGTCAGCGCGATCTCGCCGTAATGGATGAGGTTCGGATCGATGCGCAGTTCGCCGGACGGATAGATGCCCGCGAAGAAATTCACCGCCCCGCCCTTGCGGGCCATCGCGATCGCCTGCTCCGCTGGGCGACAGGATCGCCGAGGGCGGGATCGACCGCGCCGTGCGCGCCGAGTTCGAGAGCGACGGCCCGCCGCTGCGAGAGCGGGTCGACAGCGATGACCCGTGCACCGCGGCGTGCCGCAACCTGGACGTGCAGCAGGCCGATCGGCCCGGCGCCGACCACGACGACGTCCAAGGCTTGCCCGGTCGGCAACGCCCGGTGCGCGTTCAGAACGCACGCGAGCGGCTCGCAGAACGAAGCTTCCGCGAACGTGACGGTGGGAGGCAGCTCATGCAGCGCGGCCTGCGGCACGGCGGTGTACTCGGCGAACCCCGCGATGGGGAAGTCCTCGCGGTGCTCGCAGAAGTTCGGGTTCCCGTTCAGGCAGTAAAAACATCGCCCGCAGACCACCCGCCAGTCGGCAACGACGCGGTCACCGATCGCCAGTCCGGCGACAGGCCGGCCGGCGATGTCGGCGACCACACCGGTGACTTCGTGCCCAGGGGTCCACGGCTCGAAACTGTCCGTGCCGTAGAACCGGCGGACGTCGCTTGGGCAGACACCGCAGGTCTGCACCCTGACAAGCGCATACCCGTCGCGAACCTTCGGGTCATCCACCTCCTCGACGCGGAGGTCTCCGGGGCCGTAAAGGACGGCTGCCTGCATGCTGTGCCCGCTCTGCCGACTCAGGCGCCACTCCCGGCCATTGTCAGACCGTGGCCGGAACCGATTCGGCCGTCATGGATTCCTGCCCCCGGACTGCCCGGACGCCGTAGAGGAAGTAGCCGACGAACCCAACGACCAGCGCGATCACGACGCCAAGATCAGAGTATGCCCATTGACCGGTCTTTCCGCCCAGGCCAAACGGGCCCAGGAAATAGCCCTGCCAGTCCAGCAATCCGACCGTGTTATTCGTGATCAGGCCCCAGCCGATGACGGTACCCACGATCAGCAACGCGATCGAGGGCCAGCTGACACTCCCGTACCGCCCTCGGGCGGTGTAAAGATCGCGACCGGCGTAATCCCTCTTCCGCAGCAGCAGGTCCGCGACGAACATCCCGCACCACACCGAGATCAGGACACCCGTGGTCGTCAGGAAGGCCTGGAAGGGACCGAGGAAGTTCTGCGCGAAGAAGATGATGTAGATCGACCCGGCAATCATCACCACGCCGTCAATGCTCGCCGCCACGTACCGCGGCACGGGCAGGCCGACCGCCAGCAAGGACAGCCCAGAGGAGTAAATCTCCAGGACTGCCGTCGCGATCATTCCGGTCACGGCCACGAACAGGAAGGGGACCATGAACCAGGTCGGCAGGATGGACGCAAGGGCACCGATCGGGTTGCTCGCGATCCCGGTGTTGAGGCTCGCGGACGAGCCTGCGAGCAGGACGCCGAAGATAAGCATCACGGTGCAGGGAATCGCCGCGCCGGCGGTCGTCCAGAACGCCACCTTCGAGCCGCTCGAGCTGCGCGGGAGGTAACGCGAGTAGTCGCCCGCAGTATTCGTCCAGCCGAGCCCGAACCCGACCATGATGAAGCAGAACGCGCCGATCGCGAGCGGTGCACTCCCGGCTTTCGTCGCGGTAAGCACATGGAAATGAATGTGCGAGACCGTCAGCGCGATGAACACGATGGACAGCGCACCCGTGACGATGCTGATCCAGTACTCCATCCGCATGACGATCCTGTAGCCGTAGATGCCGGTCAGCACGACAGCGGCGGCGATGATCACTAGCGAGATTGCCTCGGTGACGGTCACGTTGTGCAGGCCAAGTTTCGCCAGGATGGTATAGGCCGCCAGTACAGCGAGCGTCGTCAGGACGGTTTCCCAGCCGACCGCCAGCATCCAGGAGAATAGCGAGACCACCCGGTTCCCGTCGACGCCGAACACGCTGCGGCTCGTCACCATCGTCGGCGCGGAACTTCGCTTGCTGCCGATCGCGACGAGCCCGACGAAAACGAACGACAGTATGCCGCCGATGATGCCGACGATCAGGCCCTGCCAGTACGCGATGCCAAATGACAACAGGAACGACCCGAAGCTCAGCCCAAGAACATTCACATTGGCCCCGAACCACGGCCAGAACAAGTCGAAGGGCTTCCGCACGCGCTCATCGTGCGGGATCGCGTCCAGGCCGTGCACCTCGATCTCCACGCCGGCCAGGGCCGGGTGCGCCGCCGTGCCAATTACGTGCACGTGCTCGTGTGATGCGGCGTCCTCAGGCAGATGCTCCGGCGACGCAGTCATGGCCGCCACCTCCTCATTTCGTGGGTTCAGCGGTCGAGGACGAACCAGAGCCAGACGAACAGCTGGGAGAGGTCGCGCAGGGGCACGCCGGGGCGCCCGGCACGGCGTGGCTGACATCCATCCACATGTTCCCGTTCCTTCTGCGGGGCGCGCAATGCCCGCGGACACGGTCACTGCGAGCCTCGCGACTCGGGGTCGGACGGGCTGCTATTTCTTTGGCTTAAGTGAGACCACATGTGGTTGAAGTGAGCGTACAGATGGGCTATTGGGGCGGTCAAGGCCCGTGCGCCGAACGGATCTAGAACAGCGGCGGAGTCTGCACCCAGAGCATGGTCGCCGGCTCGCGTCCGGCATTGTAGAAGCTGTGCGGGTTCTTGGGATCGAGCAGCAGCGCGTCCCCGCTGTTGAGGCTATAGGTCTCGGCGTCGGTGCTCACCTCAAGAGAGCCGCTCAGCACCACCACGCATTCTTCGTCGGCCACATGCGTGTAGCGCTCCTGGCCAGATCCCTCGCCCGGCCCGACGACGCAGTAGATGATCTGAAGTCGCCGTGCCGTCGGCGGCGTCAGGAGATAGTCCTCCAGCATCCCCATCGGGTGGACGAGGCGACGACGGTCCTTAACCCGGACCAGCATTCCCGATGGCGCCTCACCAACGAAGAACGACGCGACTCGCTCATTCATGGCGTCAGCGATGCGGCGCAGGGATGCCACCGACGGATTCGCCAGCCCCCGCTCGACCTGAGAGAGGAAGCTCTCTGAGACGTCGGCCGCGATGGCAGTCTCACGCAGGGTCATCCCCTTCTTCTGGCGCACATCGCGGATCCGCTGGCCGAGCTCTCGTGCGGCGGAAGTATCGCCGTCCCGGTCCGCGCTGAAACCGGACTGGGTGGTGGCCGCCCCGCTGTCGCCACCCTCGCTGACCATCTGAGTCACGGGCGAGGTCTCCTTCGCTGCCGGCGGTGCGAACACTTCACCAGTTGCTCGGTTGGACCACATGACCTTCACTAACGTGAAAGTCATCTTAACTAGCGCTTAGATCTCGCCTTGAAGTTGCGGTCAAGGATGCCGCAACAGGCCTGACGGCGCGGACGGGAAGAGAGGAGCAGCTGTGACTGATTGCGGTGCGGCCGTGGTGATAGGCGGCGCTAGCGGTATCGGCCGAGCAACAGTGGAATTGCTTCGCAGTAAGGGCACCGACGTCTACGTGGGCGACCTGAACGCGAGTTCCGCAGCCCAGGCAGTCGCCGCCGATGCCGCCGGCCGCGGATTCTGCGGTTATTGCGACCTCGGCACCGTCGACGGACCACGGCAAATCATCCTCGATGCTGTCTCCGCCCTAGGACGACTGGACGCAGTCATCGTGTGTGCAGGGCTGCTGATCGAAGCCGAGCTGGACAACATCGGCCTGGCGGACTGGGAGCGGACCATGGCCGTCAACTTGCGCGGGCCATTTCTGCTGGTGCAGGCGGCGGCTCAGCAACTGGCTCGGTCAGCACATGGCCGAGTGGTGCTGACCGCGTCGACCGCTGCGTTCCGCGGCGGTGCGGGAACCGCGGCCTACGCTGCGTCGAAGGGTGGCCTCGTGGCGATGACCAGGTCGCTCGCGCTCGGGCTGGCACCTGCCGGCATCTGCGTCAACTGCGTTGCACCGGGCTGGATAGAAACCGCCTTCAATGATCCATACTGGGCGCGAGTAGGCGACACGACGGAGACCCGTGCCGCCCTGGCCACCCGGATTCCCCTCGGTGTTCAGGGAACCCCTGCCCAAGTTGCCGCGGCGATCGCCTTCCTGGCCTCACCCGCGGCCAGCTACATCAACGGCCAGACACTCATCGTCGACGGCGGCATGCTCGCATCCTGACGCTGCACGGCCCCCGACATTGGGGCTTGCCCTTGTTTCTTGCGGCCAGCACCATTTGGGTGACCAGGTGCTGGCTCACGCCGAGCTTGCAGGCGATCTCGGCCGGCGAAGGACCTGCTTATTGTAGAGCTACCCGAGCTTCGCTTGCCTAGGCGTCCAGAGCCCGTGCGCCGCCTCAGAGCGGGTTGGGCACTGGTGCGCCGCGCACCGGACTGGGCAGGTGCTTGGTGCGCACACTCACTATTGAGTTGTTGAGCTGCGGATGCGCGAAGCAAGGTTGACGACAATGACATGGACGAGTCGCGGCGTCGCCCATCGTCGCCAACGGCGTTGTGCCCGTCCAATCGCCGAACGTGTCCGAGTTCGCGGTCAACCGCCGTACCGGCAAGAAACTATGGAGCCACCCCGGCGGCAGCGTGATCGACTGGAACGGTGTGATCGTCGACGGAACGCTATATCTCGCCAACCCAGCCGGAGGCATTCAAGCCGTCGT
>WNFN01053236.1_pt1 | contig 11334 bp, 9 predicted proteins | sample 5400161 | NCBI WGS metagenome assembly WNFN01 (sample SAMN13153353, study PRJNA577476) | soil metagenome | isolation source: 80 cm saprolite on Douglas fir-dominated hillslope | place: USA:California | collected 2013-09-17
GGCTCTTTTGTTCGCTAGTGAACTCCGTTTCAAGGGCCTCGATCTCATCGAGCCGGTTTTCGATCTGACCCCTGCGGCGTTCCGTCTCCTCTGAAGGTTCATCATTCTCAGAGGCCTGGTCGATGGCGTCGAGCTCGGCTCGCAGCTTATCGGCTTCAGCGAGCAGGCCTGGGTCGAGGTCGACCGGCACTGGTCGAAGGGTCTTGTACTTTTCTAAGGCCTCCCAATAATCATTCTCAAGGTGGACTTCCGCCCAGGCCCATCCCTGACCCTCTAAATCCGCTACCAGACTGGCAGAGCATTCTGTGCGTCATCCGGAGGCCAGAGACACCATGAGGGGATTCCTGAGCGGCAATCTTTTGAGCGGTCTCAAGCGTTCCGTTGTTTTCAAGGGTAGCCCGTAATTCCAGTCGCCCGGAATGAATGGTAAGAGAGCGGGGCAGACACGCCCGCATCGATCGCTCTGCCCCGAATCATCCGGTAAGCCCCGGAGCGTGACCGTTGCCCGTCCGGCTTTTTTCTTCCCAAAAGTTTGAGAAAGGGGACGCGCTGACTTGCTCCACTCTAAGGCCGGTCGGCCTGGTGAAAATGAAAGATTGGAAAAATCCCAGGTAAGAGCGTGAAACCGACGCTCTAGGATGGCCCAGGATCGACGTTTCGAACGGAGCCCGCTATCCTGACACCCGGCTTTTCTCCTTTTTGCGAGTTGTCTAGGGAGTTCTAAGCGTTCTTCCATCAACCCGAAAACGCAGCAGAAAAGCGATTTCGTCAACGCGAACCGGAGATCTGATCGTGGTGATCGTTGAATATGTTAGTAACCGGCGTTTTCTAGATCGTGATTCGCTCTATCTCGTCGAGTGAAATCTCGTCCTGTCGGCGGTCATAAAGTTTGGTTTTCGGGGCGATTCGTGGCTAGCGATCTGCTGCGCAACTTCGAGTTTACCGCAGTTCTTTAGATACACCGTAATGCCGGTCGCGCGGAAAGTATGATTACCGATGCGCGTTTCAATGCCGGCCGCTTTCGCCCGCCGGCGGATGATGCGGTGGGCGTCCTGCTGGAAGAGGGGATTGGTCGTAAGCTGGCCAGTCTTGCGGCGGACGGTGCGGAAGAGATCGCCGTCGATGCCAGACTTATTAACAGGCTTATAGGAAAGCCGAACGGATGATATTTCTCGAGGATCTCGCTAAACTGCGGGGAGGTCACAGCCTATCGGCCTAAAGACAAACCGCTACCCTAAAACCTGTGAAATCCATTCCCGAACCCGGTCCGCCGGCGCGGTCTTTCCTCGCTTTAGAGCCAGGAGTTGAATCTGCTGAATCAGGATCTCTTCGTCCGATTTCTTTTGACTGACTCGGATCCGGTGTCCACGGCGCTCTCTATCTGATTCAGGCATTCCTGAGCTTCCGAAGGTGTCCGTGGACCAAAAATCCCATTCTCCAGTAAAAGAGTAGACAATCGGTCCAATTTTTCCTAGAAGGTATTCTCGCTATGACCACCGACGAGGTTTTGGATGCGTTGGGCCGGTACACGAAGGACTCCAAGGAGAGTGATCGTCAAACGGCGACGAAACTGGGTATCAGGCGCTCTGTTTTATGGGATTGGCTGCGTGGTGGGATTCAGCCTGAGAAATGTGCGCTCGCCAGGTTAGCGGGCTTTTTGAAACGCGTCGGGTATTTGTAGAATGTTCCTGTAACGGTGGGGCGGACCGAAACGAGCTGGGTCCAGGATAGCGGGCAGCTTTTCAAACACGCTCTAGTCGAATTTTAGAGCCATTGTTTCCTCGATGCCGGTCTATTCCTCGACGAGCGCACTCTCAAAGATCGATCTCGAATCAAAGCCTGCCTGATCGGGCCGCCAGAGACACTATTGGTGTTCATGCTGTTCCTCAATTGCTAGGTTAATCAGTAAATGAATTCTGCCTTCCTCGTCTTCGACTTGGGTAAGTAGGAACGCCACTCCTGAGCTCAAGTGCAACGCCCGAGGTTTCATCCATCCAAAATTTTGATGACGGTGAAAAAGCGATCGGGCTTGTCGTCAGAGAAAAGCGTTAGTCGAGTGTCGGTCGGTAAAGCTTCGCCAAAGGCGACCGGTCTCATAACTGCGATTCTCTTACGGTTAGTTTGATTGCAGAAGGTTGCCGGTGATGACTGGGTGATATGAATACGCCGTTGCGCGTATTGACTTGCTCCACTCTAGGTCGGGTGGGGAGGCGTGCTCTCTGGTTAAGCCTTGCAGCAATCAGACGCTCCTTGAGATCGGAATCGAGGCGGATCCAGTTTGGAATTCGAATTGTTTAACTCGGCATAGTCAGCCCGAAAATCGAAAGAAACACATCCTGGGCAGCGGCTAAGGCCAGGCTTGAGATTTTATCTTCCGGACTCGTGCCCGTGTTACTATCGGCGGCGTACTTTGGTCTGACTAAGATTTGAACCGCCTTTGAAAGGTAGGTCGCACTCATCTGGTCAAGCTCGGGTGAGAATCTTTGCCTGGATTCGGTCAGCAGCCCGCTCAATCGGTGGTGCCGGTTGCTAGACAATTCAGAGATATTCTCTCCAAAGAACTATTCGGTTGACACCAAAGTGTAATTGCCGGCCGTCGTTCGTGCAGCCCGCCACGATTTGAGAGCGTATGAACCTCGCCCTTTAAATCGAACGGTAATCAGGTTGAGGAGAATTACGACCAACTTGCCAGGGGAGACCCATTCCTCGAGACTGATGTTGTCTATGGCGTGAAGGAGCCGCTGATCGTTGAATTCGTGAAGAAGTCGCCGGGGAAGTCGACGACGGGAGAGATTGTCTCCACTCCATTCTATGAGGTGAGGTACGATTTTGTTTTGCAGGACCAGGCGGCCGGAACGCCCGTTCTAAGTGCCAGCGGGCCGACTGGTAAGGCGAACGGGGAGCGCAGAGGCAAGCCAAGCTAATGGATAATCCAGCCGACTGGGATCAACTCCGCTCTCTTGCTCATTAAGGAGGTTTTGGGATAGCTTGTAGTTTCTTCAATGCAACGTGGTGCTAACCCAAGACCATTGTATATCTTTTGATTGGACTAAGAGCGCTTGAATTTCCGGAGTCCTCAGATTTTCCTTAGTGACAACGGCCGCGCCGCTATCGATAACCGCATGCACCGTTTCTCCCTTCATTTTGGCAACCAGCGCCCGCACAGCCTCACGGCCCATCTTCTTGGGATTTTGGGCGACGAGCGCTTTAATCTCACCTCTTTTCAAGCCTTCCACGAGTCCGGGCGACGTGTCGAAGCCGACGAGCTTCTTGCTGCCCGCCAGGTTATTCTGCTTGAGCGCAAGCAACATGCCTAAAGTGCTCGGTTCGTTTGAACAGAAAATTCCGTCCGCCTTTTTGAGCTTGTCCAGCATGTTCAACGCGGCCGATTGTGCTTCGCTGATGGTCGTGCCGGAGTAGCGATTGTCGACAATAACCTCAATCTCGGGAAATTTCTTGATTGCTTCGAGGAAGCCCGCCTCCCGCTGACCAGTGCTAGTCGAACCTTCTCTAAAGCGAAAGAGCACCACCTTGCCTTTGCCCTGTAAAAGCTTACCCAATTGCTCGCCAGCCATTTCTCCAGCGCGGTGGTTGTTGGTCGATACCGTGCAGACAAAGTCCTTAAGGGGCTCACCCTTGAACGCCGAATCCATAATCACCACCGGGATTCCCTTTTGCATGGCAGCGGCGAGTAGACGCTTGAGCGCCGCGTCATCAATCGGCGCCAGAACAATACCACCCACGTCCTCGGCAACGAATTGCTCAAAGATTTGGATCTGCTGTGCGGGGTCGTTTTCCTTTAGAGAGCCCTTCCATATCATCTCCACGCCAGCCTCTTTTGCGGCTTCACGCGCTCCCCCTTCGACCGCTTTCCAAAAAACGTGCGCCGTGCTCTTGGGAATCACAGCGATTGGATTCATGGGGAAAAGACTTTATACAGGATAGGGCTGAGCTTCGGGACTGTCCATATTCTTGTTCGCCAAGCTTTGTTGGCACTGGCTGTATGAGCGCAAAGGTAAGTTAGCAAAGAGGTAGTCGGAATCCATGTCCCCCTAACCCGCTCGCTTTTTGGCGACAGTATTCCGCGTAGCTTGCTTCTGCGCGTTTCGCTAGCGAAGTCGACTTCTGCTCCGTTGCGATTTTGATGGCTGCACGGAAGGAAGCTTCAATTTGGGTCTCATCAGCACCAATGGACGCAAGAAACACGCCGCGGAGCCGGTGCAGTTCGGCAAAACACTCGCGCTCTTCAGTTCTTTCGGCTAGCGCTTCGGCCTCCCTTAATGCCCCAAGGGCTTCGGGCGTGCGATTCGCAAGGTGCAAAGCTTCAGCCTGTAGTACGAACCAACACGCCACGCCCAGAATCGAGCCGGTCGCCCGATAGTCTCGTATTCCGTCGTCCATCCACGCGATGCCTTGAGCTGTGTCACCCGAGGCACTGCGCGCCCAACCACGGGAAACGGCTCCGCAAGCTAGCCAATACGCAAAATTCTGATGCGTTGACAGCTCAATCAAATCCGATGCCAAGCGTTCGACTTCAGCAGGATTGCGTTCGTAGCGAGCCAGAAACGCGGCAAAATGAAGTGCTGCGGCTAATGAGTTTGCCTCATTCAGCTCCTTCGCTAGTGAGATCGCTTCATCCATGGTCGGATGGCAAGAGGCGATCTCTCCCATATGCCACTGGCATAGCGCCTCATAGCACAGACAAACGACAGCGGGAGCGTCCAGATCTTCTGCATTATACTGTACGCCCCCCGACCGCCATATCTGAACACCACGCATCGCGTATTGTCGCGCGGTCTCGAACTCGCCCAAATAGTAGAGCGTCGATACCAAAGCCTGACAGGCTCCTATCATTACCGCGGAGTTGTTTTGCTCCATTGCCAACGAATGGACTCGATGTGCGACCCCCAGCGCTGCACTCAGCTTGTCGGCGATGTAGGAAAAGCGCCACTGTCCCATCAGCGCGGAATATAGTAGCACTGGCCGGTTGAGCGAATGACACAAAGGCTCCGCGCGCTCGTAGCAATTTCGTGGCTCCGGTGTGGAGAACCCGCGTGTTGACGATAGGTATAGTCCTGCCTGCATGAGGATGAAAAGCTGATCTTCCGCCGTGAGACGTTGCGCCCCGACACCCATTTTCACGGGTGAACTCCAGCGTCCATCCTCGAAGAAATGAGCCAGGGCCGTCAGCAAAGCTCCTCTCGCTCCAAGGACGTTGGCCACAAAGTAGACATTGCCTCGCTGAATCCGGGGAATGTAAACTTCATGCAGCGCTTCGCGAAACAGACCGGCATTGCAGCCGCAGATGACAGCTAAGAAAAGTGGCTCCATCTCCCTCAAGCTATTGGGTAGCTGCGGCGCAAGCGTTCGATAATAGTGATGCAGCCGCCTGTTACATTCCTTCCAGGCATCCGCTTGCTGATCCCGGAGCTGTTCGCCAAAGTATTCACGGACAAGAGGATGAGCATCGAGATGTCCAGGATTATGCGGATCTTCTCCCGTGAGCAGTCTTGCTCTTCTTAACCTGGCAAGAATCATTTGCCACTCGCTTGGGCTCAAATCCATCAACGACTCTGTAAGGCCCGGAATAGCGGGCGGTTTCAATAGAACTTTAAGCGCCTTTTCGTCAGCTGGTCGATCAAACAGACCTAACATGCGAAGAACGGACAGCTCGGGACCCTCGCCAAGCCAGGCTTGGTAAGATTCCATTACTTTCCGAGCATGAACTCCCTGTCGTACGTCGTGAGAAAGATGTTCTGACACTTCCTTGCGACAACGGATGTCTCCATTGTAGGCATCGGTCAGATAGCTGCCCAGGAGCGTCAGGGCAAGACAATGGCCCCTGAACTCGTCGCTGGCGCTTCGCAACTCCGCCTCGTGCCCCTTAACGCCCAGTGCTCGGAGCAGCTTTGCACCGGCATCGCTGGATAGTTGTTCCAAGTCGCGGCGTGGGGCTGAGCTGTGCTCGTGATCTGCAAGGTCTGCAATAGGCAGCCGCGTGGTAATTACACAAAGCCCCGAATTGAAGGCAGCAAGCTCGCGCAAGAACGCCTGGAGGGAAGGATCACGGAGCCGTCCTTCTTGCGGACCGGGCGGATTTTGGAGCGGTTCCAGGCCGTCCAGAACCAGTAAGGTTCGACGATGCGCGATGAACTTTGCCAATCTTTCGCCCTTCTCCCACGCGGTCCCGATTCGTGGATCTGGGTCACCAAACCAAGCTAAAGCCGCCTCAACAAATTCATCTGCAGACGAAGCCTCTCCGCGTGTGCCCTGGCGGTAGAAGGACCAACCAAAAACGAACTCCGCAGAACGATAATGTCCAGCGGCCATCCGTCCGAGCCAACCGTTTACTAGTGTGGACTTCCCGACGCCGGCCCAGGCAACGATTGTAACGACATTGATATGCTGGTTTGCCCATGCATCATCCAGGAAAGCGAGATCCTCCTCTCGCCCAAAAACATCGCTTCCTGTGATGGGCAATCTGGCTACTGAAATTTTCGCGGGTCCCAGCGTCTTTGGCGGCTTGTGAGTTGCCTCATTGCGAGTTGTCTCATCAACTAGCAGCTTTTTTACCCGCTCAGATAGCGTGCCGAGGTGCTTCTGCAAAGGCGGAGCGCTTGCATCCAGCCACTGAACGGTGTCCAGGAAGTAACTCAGACTTTGGTCTGGCAAAACATCCTCGATTCGGAAAGGGATGACGGCGAGGCCGGAGGAGAAAGCTTTCGCCACTTCCCGCTGAACATGATCGGAATTATTCGCATGCTCCGAGAAGACCAGGATGAGCGCTCGGCAGGCGTCAAGACCTTGCATGATTCCTATGGTCCAAGTGGCTCCCGGTTCGATGTCACGGGGAGCGATCCAACATTGGATCCCAGCGGACTCGAGATGGGCACAAATCGCGTCCGCGGTCTCCCGATCTTTACTCGAATGGCTGATGAAGACCATCGACGGCAATGCTTCCTCCGCGTTATCAAGGACTTTAGTCCATTTGTTCGCCGATAGCTTGCACAAAATCGCTCGTCGAAAGCGTGTTTGGAGCCGATGAAAACAGTAAACCGAAGCCGTACTTGTCATTTCGTATTCGAACGGTCAGACGGCAAAGCAGCCTATCCTTGTTTTGATAGTCCACCAATAGGAAGAATGGAACGGGCAGTTAGATTATTGCTAACAATCGTCTGACCTACAGAGCGAGGCCAATTAGCCTTTCTCTAATCTATTCTTCGATTCTTTGTATTGGAAGGATGTACATTTCTCACAGACGATTTCTTATCCTTATGGAACGTCGGAGAGCCGCCTCGCAATTGTAACCGCTTTCTACTACTTCCTTTGTTCGTGAAGGTCACCGCTCTGACGAAAGTCTTACTTCAAGGCAGGCGGTTCTTCCGTCCTTTTGATCTCGAAACGAAAGGGCTTCGGCGGCTCCTACATCCTTTCGCCGGACTAATCTCCTTTTGTGGCGTGGCTATAGTCCTCGCGACATTCATTATAAAAGATCTGTTAGGTGACGAAGAAAAAGACGTTGTGACAGGGCTGGAAAGCCTTGAAAGGCATTATGTATCTGGAATTGACGGGGATAAGATTCTAAGCCGCCTAGACGCTCTTGATGGAAACTCCGCGAATGACTGGCATTCGCCTGAGAGTGTAGCAGACTGGGCTTCGCTAAACCTGCTTTCTAAGAACCTTGAAATACGCTCTGCACGAATATCGAACGCACTGAGCCAACTGCGGGCTAACAGCATCGGGAGTTTAGAAGACGAGCTCGACTGGTACGAACATCAGGAGAACGACGTTAACCGTGGATTGCGAAAGTCTGAAATGCAATTGCTTACATATCAAACGAGGTCGCTCCCTGTACCAACTTTACGCGATTGCCCAGCACTACTCGAACCCTTTTAACTAACCAAATCAGCGGCTGGTTTTGAATCGACGGTTTTCAACCGACCGGCGACATAGGAGCACGGGAGAATCTTCCCGTTGTTGCTTTCGATGCCTAAATCGCCTTAATTCGCTCTGACACTTTATTCCATGTGTCAAATCGTAATGGTTGCATTAGGTCATCTATTGATTCTTTCGTTGGCGCTTTTCGGTTTTTGGCTCTCGCACCGTTACATATCGCGCAGATTCATTCGTTCCAGTATCCATTGTCCAACTCAGTTGGCGCTTAAAGGTCAATACGAGGCACCGCCTCGCGGTTGGGACGTCCTGTATCTGATTATTCAATTGATCATCCCTCGGCTGATTTTTTTCACGGCGATCACTGGACTTTATCTAATTCTGATTCATGATTTCGCGCTTCGGTCGACAATTTCAACTTGGTTCAGCGAGCCCAGCTGGGAATGGAGATTGCCTGCTGCCCTGGGAATAGGCATTTTAATTAATCTGATTATTACTGTCGGAAGGCTCAGCAGCCGAAGACTGCGAGAGGCTGCCCTTAAAGATCTCGAACATTCCCACGCGATTCTGATCTTGACTGGCGCACAAGCCCTGCAGGCTCTATTGCCGCTTATTTTCGCTTTCCTGGTTATTCCGATGCTTGGATTCCCAAATGATGTTGTGGGATTCTTCGAACGCTTTACGCTGGTTCTGGTTATTATTTTCCTTGGAATCGACACTTTGAGAACGCTCCGTTTGGTCGAAGCGAAAATCGCTCATCGCGCGAAGCTAAGATCCGGTGGTGAGGAACGGCAAGTTCGCGCAGCGGAGACACAGTATTCGGTCATGCATCGGATACTAAATGTGCTGGTCGTTCTGGCGACGGTGGGCGCGGCATTGATGGTTTTTGATCAAGTCCGTGCATTTGGTGCCAGCCTCCTAACTTCCGCCGGAATCGTCGGATTGGTGGCGGGAATCGCGGCTCAGCGAACACTACAAAACGTCTTCGCTGGTCTCCAGCTTGCGATCACCCACCCGATTGCTCTCGGCGACGTGGTTGAGGTCGAGAATGTTGTCGGGACAATCGAGGAAATTACTTTCAGCTTCGTTTCTGTGAGGTTACGGGATCTTCGCCGGTTGATCCTGCCGGTTACCTATTTCCTCGAAAGGCCCTTTACCAATTGGACTCGAACCTCTGCCGAATCGACCACGTCTTTTTCGTTGGTCCTATCTTTGGGTGCCTCGCTTCCAGCGATACGCAACCAAGTGGACACGATCCTGCGTGCCGATCCGCTTTGGAACGGCGGCAAATGGGAAGTTATGATCAGCGAACTGGGTGAGTCGTCAATGGTTGTCCGAATCACCGTGGGTGCCGCTAACCCCGAGATCGCTTTCCAGCTCAAGTCACAGGTACAAGAGCATATTTTGGATTATCTAAATCAGTTCAAGAAAGGCTCTCTTATCGGTGCGGTTGCCGATCCGAAACCTGCAATGAAGTTGTCAGAAACAGCAACTCCAACGAACTTGGAACCTGCAACGACGCAGCCCTAGCAAAGCAGCGTCCGAAAAAGACAGCACTTACCGACCTGGAAAACGCTGGCCGGATTGGTTGAAGATCAAGTCTCGACCACAGCAAGAATTCGTGGTGTGCGGCTTCACTGAAGGAAAAGGCAGTCGCAAACGTTTTGGAGTACTGCTACTCGCTGAAAAACCGGCCGGGCTTGTCGTCACAGAAAAGGGTTAGTCGAGTTCCGGCGGCTAATGCTTCGCCAAAGGCGACGGGGCGCATAGAGGTCTCCTTTCTCAGGACGGCGTGCTTGCAGAAGCTTGCTGGTAATGACCGGTTGATATCAATACGCAGTTGCACGTATTGACTTGGTCTAATCTAATCAGGGTGGGGAGGAGGCGGCTGCGATTTTAGTGGCGCCAATCATAGATTGGTTAGAGCTTTCGAGTCAGCCGTTCCCCAGGAAACACCAGCATTCTATATAGATCTTGAAACCGCTCCGATCAGGCCCACGCAAGAGCCGTCTCATGATTTTTCTTGAAACATCGGTCTGAGGACGCTTGAGAAAAGATTGGTAAAATTTATGAAAGCAATTCTGATCCACGGCTACGGAGGCCCTGAGGTATTGAAGTACGAGGACTACCCAGAACCAGTTCCAGGTGTAGGAGATGTGCTGGTGCGGGTAGCTGCATCGAGCGTTAATCCGTTCGATTTCAAGATCCGGTCCGGTTCCCTTAAGGACTTTATCCCCCTGACTTTCCCAGCGATTCTTGGGTTAGATGTTTCCGGGACGGTGGAGTCTGTAGGTGCGGGAGTAACAACCTTTGCTCGCGGCGACAAGGTGTTTGCCCATGCATCCAAAACGTACGCCGAGCTCTGCATAGTGAAAGCAACCAATCTAGCGAGGATCCCGGAGGGAGCGGATTTGGTTGAAATCGCTGCTCTCCCGACGGTGACAACAACGGGAGCGCAGTTAGCTTCTCTCGCCCTGGAAGGAAAGTCCGGCGCGACTGTGCTCGTAACCGGTGCTGCCGGCAACGTGGGTCGATCTGCGGTCTACACCGCGAAGAGGCGCGGGGCAAAAGTCATCGCCGGCGTCCTGCAGAAACAAGTTATCCAAGTACAAGCTGTCGGGGCAGACAGTGTGGTCGCGTTAGACGATGCCGAGGCAGTGAAAGCTTTGGGGGCGGTCGATGTAGTGGCGGATACGGTCGGCGGCCAAACCGCTGATGAAGTGATTAAGAAAATCAGACCGGGCGGAGTCTTCGCTTCTGTTTTGGGGCCGCCTAGCAGCGCTGCCAGCTACCCAACAGTGCAGGTGAAGCCGATGCAGGTCACTCCCGACTCCGCGATTCTTCTTGCGATGGCCGAGGCGGTACAAAAAGGAGCGCTCTCGATCCCGTTGGGTCAGAGGTTTCCTCTGGCGGATGCGGGCCAGGCACACGCGGCCGCAGAGAGAGGCGGCGCGGGAAAAATTCTTCTACTGGCGTGAGCAGTGCGCCGGGGCAGACGAGGAAGGAATGTTTACAGTCCAAACAAGCGCGAATACCTGTTCTGTCCGGCTTGAACGGTAATTCACTAAGTGTAACTACTGTCGAGCAGCTACTACAGGCGATCCAGAATCCAAACGTCGCCGAGCCGCGGGGCTTGCTCGAGGTGGGTTGAGGATTGAAATGGCAGGTGCCGCGCGAGTTTATGAGACGCGGAGGGCAGCTGTTTAAGCCGCAGACGGTACTCTTGCGCTGTAGAGGCCTCCGCGGGTTGAGCTAATTCTGGCGCGCGCGTGCTGCTGGCACCCCCTGATGGCAATATCGGTCTGTCGACTTTTGCGCCTGTGAGAGTATGTGTTAACGTTCGGGCGTAAACACCCGAAGAGTCGAAACGTATGCCGACGAGCGGTGACAATTGTGATGTTGGCAACCGCAGCGGGTACTATGGTGTACTTCGTTCTCGGC
>WNFN01201258.1_pt1 | contig 11329 bp, 9 predicted proteins | sample 5400161 | NCBI WGS metagenome assembly WNFN01 (sample SAMN13153353, study PRJNA577476) | soil metagenome | isolation source: 80 cm saprolite on Douglas fir-dominated hillslope | place: USA:California | collected 2013-09-17
GTCGGGGATCCGGGATCGGCGAGCTTGAGCACCGCGGCTTCGCCTTCGAGCTGCGCCGCAATGTCGAGGAGGTAGCGGGAATTGAAGCCTATATCCAACGGCTCGGAGCCGTATTCGACTTCGATCTCCTCGGTCGCGCTGCCGGAATCCGGGTTGGTGACGGACAACATCAGCTTGCCGTTGCTCAACGACAGCTTCACGGCGCGGCCGCGCTCGCTCGATACCGTCGATACGCGGTCGACCGCCTGCTCGAACTCTTTCTTATCGACCGTGAGCTCCTTGTCGTTGCCGAGCGGAATGACGCGCGCATAGTCCGGAAACGTGCCATCGATGAGTTTGGAGGTGAGCACCGTCTCGCCGAGCGTGAAACGGATCTTGCCCTGCGACAGCTCGACGGTGACTTCGGCCTCGTTGTCCTCGATCAGGCGCTGCACCTCGGCGACGGTCTTGCGTGGAACGATGATGCCCGGCATGCCGCTGGCCCCGGACGGCAACGGCAGCTCGAACTGCGCCAGGCGATGGCCGTCGGTCGCCACGCCTCGCAGCGTGGCCGCCTTGGCGGTGCCGGCGGTGTGGAGATAGATGCCGTTGAGATAGTAGCGCGTCTCCTCGGTCGAGATCGCGAATTGGGTCTTGTCGATGAGGCGCTTGAGGTCGGCGGCCGCGAGCTTGAACGTGTGCGTCATCTCGCCGGCGGCGAGATCGGGAAAGTCGCTCTCGGGCAGCGTCTGCAAGGTGAAGCGGGAGCGGCCGGCGCGGATCGCCAGCACCGCGCGGTCGCCCGAGGCTTCGACCACGATCTGCGCACCCTCGGGGAGCTTGCGCACGATCTCGTAGAACATGTGCGCCGGTACGGTGGTTGAGCCGGTGGGGCCGACCTCGGCGGGGATCGACTCGGTGACCTCGACGTCGAGGTCGGTCGCTTTGAAGGTGAGCTTCGATTTCTCCGCCTTGATCAACACGTTGGCGAGAATTGGAATGGTGTTGCGCCGCTCGACCACGCGGTGGACATGGCCGAGCGATTTCAACAGCGCTGCGCGTTCGACGGTGACTTTCATTTTTCAATCCGCCCGCTCGCGTGGAAAAGTCCAAAAGGGGGTAAGGAAGGTGGCGTGTGCCCGCGTTTTTCGCAAGGGCGACGGCGCAGGCGAGGGCAGTTACCCAACGGATTTGGCCGCGGTCCCGGGCTGCCTTTCCTCTGGGAACGCGGGAAAAAGCTTGCCGGCAGGGCAATTCATCGAGAGGGCAATCGGCGCACTCCTTCCACCTCGGCCGTTTCAACCCTGCAAGCTGTCGGGGCGCTTGCAGCCTCGCCGCACTCGCTCACTCCTGCAATTGCCGTTTGAGCAGTTCGATCTCTTCGGCCAGCGCGGAATCGGTGCTCACGAGATTCTCGATCTTGCGCACGGCGTGCAGCACCGTGGTGTGGTCGCGACCGCCGAAGCGCCGCCCGATCTCCGGCAGCGAGCGCAGCGTGAGCGTCTTGGCGAGATACATGGCGACCTGCCGCGGACGCACCACATTGGCCGTGCGCCGCGATGACAACAGGTCGGCGCGGCTCACGTTGTACTGTCGCGCGACCACCCGTTGAATGTCCTCGATCTTGACGCGCTTGGGCTCCTGCGGGCGGATCAGGTCGCGCACCTCGCGTTCTGCCATCTCGAGCGTCACGGGCTGGCCGGTGAGCTTGCTGTGGGCGAGGAGGCGGTTGAGAGCGCCTTCGAGATCGCGGCCGTTGTGGGTCACGGTTTTGGCGATGAACTCGAGCACGGCGGCGGGAACTTCGAAGCCGGGATGGTGCTGCCTGGCGGCGGCGGCCCGGCATTTGAGGATTTCAAGGCGCAATTCCTCGCCCAGCGATCCCATTTCGACGACCAGGCCGCCCGCCAGCCGTGATCGCACGCGCTCGTCCAGGCTCTCGAGGTCGGACGGCGGCCGGTCGGCGGCGATTACGACCTGGCGGCCGGCGTCGATGAGGGCATTGAGCGTGTGACAGAACTCGGCCTGCGTCGACCTGCCCTGGAGGAATTGCAGGTCGTCGATGACCAGGACGTCGATCGTCCGCAATGCGTCCTTGAATGCGAGCGCGTTCTGCGCCCGCAGCGCCGCCACGAAGCCGTACATGAATTTTTCGGCGGTGAGATAGAGCACTTTGCGCTCGGCGGCTGCATTGCCGGCCCACGCCAGGGATTGCAGCAAGTGCGTCTTGCCGAGCCCCACGCCGGCGTGAACATAGAGCGGGTTGAACATGACCATGTCGCCCCGGCGGGCCTGCGCGACTTGCTTGGCCGCGGCATGCGCGAGGGTGTTGGAGCGTCCGACGACGAAGGTCTCGAAAGTGAGGCGCGGATCGAGCGGCGAACCGCCGAGCGCCTCGTGCACGGCCGAGATTGGTCCCACGCTGTTGCGCAGATCGCCGCCGTTCGATTTGACCTCGCGCATTTCGCGGTGAGGCGCGGGGGTTTCCACCGGCTTCATTCGCGGCGGCAAGGTGCGGATCACGGCGGAGCGCACGGTGAGCTCGATGCGCGAAAAATTCGGCTGCTCGGCCTGCCAGCACGCCAGCACCCGTTCGGCATAATGGGATTGGATCCAGCTCTTGAGAAAGCGCGTGGGTACGGACAGCTTGACGGTATCGCCTTCGCTGCCGTCGAGTTCCATGCGGGCGAACCAACTCGCGTACACGTCGTCGCCGACTTCGGCGCGAAGGCGGTCCTTGACGCGCGTCCAACCGTCCAGATCCATGCTCGTCATTTGGGTGTCTCTTTTTGATTGGCGGACGAAACGCGATACTTCGACGCGAAGTGGCACAAACGCGGGAACGAACGGAGGAGGAGGAGCAGTCCGGCGCGGCCCCGGGCCGCGCAGGGAGCGCCGGCGCGGGGCAGGGGCGAATGTTAATACGGCGGTGGATCCGATCCGCGCGCGGCAATGATGAAATGAAATAGAGAGCCGTAAGGCTGGCGGCCGATATCGCAAGCCATGATGACGTGGACCCTCGCTGTCGTCATGATACCCCCCCTGTCCATTGCCCACTCTTCGTGAGGGCTATGCACTCGTTCAGCTTTTTTGAAGTATGTTCGGGTTCGCCTCGCGTCCTCGATTATGGGAAGTTCGGCGCTACGAAGCGCAAGCTTGTGTGCTTAGACGCTGAGCACGCACAAATTCGAAGCTCAAGCCGACAACAACTAGGCATGACTCACCCGTCCTCATCTTCGATGAGCTCGAATTACGAACCTTTTACTGAAAACCGCCGGTGGCCCAGCGACCAATCGAAAATAGCACGGCGCCGCCCCCCTGCAACGCCTGCAACCACGAACGAGCGTGCAACTTAAGCTCGGTGCTGCGCCAAGCAGTCCGCGCGCCGCTCACGCGTCCGTCATAATATTTTGAATTGGCTTGTGGATTCGAAGCGGCCGCTGGCGCGCGCGGAAGCGATGCGCGGCGGCGATTTTGATTTGAGCGCGACAACGCCGACCTGCGCACAGGCCCGAAATCAAAGTCCTTGGTGGTGCTTTCCCTTTAAGCCTTTCTGCAAACAGTTATTTCTTTGAGCGGAAATAGAGGGTAGCCCCCGCCATCGATGGCGAGTTCAGCACCACGACGATTATTGACTCGATTATCTTCGTTTTATGTGACGCTTTTTTAAACAATTTAAACAACGAGTGGGGATTGTCGATCGACGCGTGCGCGCCCGACTCTAATTCACAGCCACGCCAGGGATCAGCTGCCGAGCTTGGCGACCCTATGGGCCAAGCGCGATACCTTGCGGCTTGCCGTGTTGGAGTGCAGCACGCCTTTCTGTGCCGAGCGCATGATCACCGGTTCGGCTTCCTGCAGCGCCGCGAGCGCCCTGCCACGGTCCCCGCTCGCGATCGCTTCCTCGACCTTGCGCATGAAGCTGCGCATTTCCGAACGGCGGCTCTGGTTGATTACGGTGCGCCGCGCGATTTGGCGGGCCGCCTTGCGGGCGGAAGAGGTATTGGGCATGGCTGTGCTCGTTCTGCGGGCGGCCGGTTGGCCCGCTCCTCGTCGTGCGGCCGGATATCGAAAAGAAGCGAACGGCGGCGAGAGGCTCGCCGCCAACACGCCGCTTATAGTCGCGGCGCCTGAGAGCGTCAACGGCGGCCAATCGTGGCATTAAAGGAGCGCACGAGGCTCTGCGACCTTTCCTACCCGGCTTGAGCGGGTGTTGCGGCAATCTCGGAGAACCGCGAGGCCGGCATCCGCAGGCCGTCATAGCTCGTCGCCACGGCCGCCTGCTCGCTTGCGGAGAAGGCGGAGAGCGGCGGCTTGACCCGCGCCCAGGCCGCGTCGCCATGGATGTGGGCGAGGAGCGCCTTCACGCCCGGAACCAGCGGCTTGCCGTCGAACAGCTTGCGGATGGCGACCGCGGCATCGAGCGCGCCGGCGTCGCCGCTGCGCCATACCCGCGCGCACAGATCGGCGTTGAGATTGGCGGTGGCGGAGATGCAGCCGGCGAACATCCCCGAACGCGCTTGCATGAGCACCGCTTCGGTCGAGGGGAACACGTCAAAGCGCGGCGAGAGCGCCGCCGCTTCGCGCGCATAGGCCATGTCGCCCGAGGAATCCTTGAGGCCGACGATGCGGGTGCCGAACGCCTCGATGAGGCGCTTGACCAGTCGGACGTGCCACGGCAGGCCGGACTGGGCGGGGAAGTGATAGAGATAAATGGCGATTGGTTTCGCGGCCGTAGCGGTCACGATTGCCTCGACATAGGCGACGAGCCCGTCGTCCGGCACGCCCTTGTAGTAGAACGGCGGCAGGACGAGCGCCCCGGCAAAGCCGAGTTCGGCGGCGTGCCGCGTCAGCGCGATCGCGTCGGCGACCGACGCTGCTCCGGTGCCGACCATGAGGCGATCGAGCGGCAGCCCCGCGTCGCGGTAGGCCGTCATCACGCGCTTGCGTTGCTCGAGCGAGAACGAGGTGGCCTCGCCGGTGGTGCCGAGCACGTTCAGCCCGTCGCAGCCATGGGCGAGCAGAAAACGCGCCAGCGCCACCGAGCGGGCGCAGTCGGGCTCCCCCGTCTCGTCGACGGCGGTCGCGATGGCGGCAATCACGCCTTGAAGCTTGCTGCTGGTGGTCATGTCGCCTCCTGCTTGCGGGCGAATAGGGGGAGCGAATTGCGATAGAAGGCGCGCGCGCTCTGCTATCCCAGTTCCTATTTGCTCTCCCTCATCATCCGCTGACGTTGAACGCCGCGAGCGCGGCCATATTGACGAGCTGGGCGTCATTGGCCGAAAGCGGCACGATTTGGACCGACCGGTCGAGCCCGACCAGGATCGGGCCGATCACCGTCGCGCCGCCAAGTTCCTGCAACAGCTTGGTCGAGATCGAGGCCGAATGGAACGCCGGCATGATCAGCACGTTGGCCGGGCCCGACAGGCGGCAGAACGGATAAGCCTCGCGCAACTCCATATTGAGCGCGACATCGGCCGCCATGTCGCCGTCATATTCGAAGTCGACGCGGCGCTGGTCGAGGATTTTCACGGCCCCCTGCACGTGCGCTGAACGCTCGCCCGGCGGATGGCCGAAGGTCGAGAACGCCAGCAGCGCGATGCGCGGTTCGTAGCCGAACCTGCGCGCGACGCCGGCGGCCTCGACCGCGATGTCGGCCAGAATCTCGGCGCTGGGCATCTCGGTCACCGCGGTATCGGCGACCAGCACGGTGTGCCCGCGGGCGAGCACCAGCGACACGCCCATCACGCGATGGCCCGGCTTGGGATCGATGCAGCGGCGGATATCCTCGAGCGCCACCGAGAAATTGCGCGTGACGCCGGTCACCATCGCATCGGCATCGCCGAGCGCGACCATGCAGGCGGCGAAATGGTTGCGGTCCTGGTTGACCAGGCGCTGGACGTCGCGCTGGAGAAAGCCCTCGCGCTGGAGCCGCTCGTAGAGAAAGGCGGCATAGGCTGCGTTGCGTTGCGACAGCCGCGCGTTGATGATCTCGATGCTGCCGCCGAGCTCGATGCCGAGGGAATGCGCGCTGTCGCGCACGCGGTCCTCGCGGCCGACGAGCAGGGCCGTCCCGAGTCCCTCGTTGACGAAGCTCGCCGCGGCGCGGATCACTTGCTCTTCTTCACCCTCCGCGAAGACCACGCGCTGCGGCCGTCGCCGCAGCCGCTCGTAGACGCGCTGGAGAACCCCGGCCACCGGATCGCGGCGCGAGCGCAGCTGCGCCCGGTAAGCATCCATGTCGACGATGGGGCGCCGGGCGACGCCGCTGTCCATGGCGGCGGCGGCGACGGCGGGCGGGACGAACGAGATCAGCCGCGGGTCGAACGGCACCGGAATGATGTATTCGGGGCCGTATTTGGGCCGGGTGCCGTAGGCGGCGGCGACCTCGTCGGGGACGTCCTCACGCGCAAGGGCGGCGAGCGCGTTGGCGGCGGCGATCTTCATCTCCATGTTGATGGCGGTCGCGCGCACGTCGAGCGCGCCGCGGAAGATGTAGGGAAAGCCGAGCACGTTGTTGATTTGGTTGGGATAGTCGGACCGTCCGGTCGCCATGATGGCGTCGCTGCGCACCTCCGCCACGTCCTCGGCGCTGATTTCCGGATCGGGGTTGGCCATGGCGAAGATGATCGGCTTTGCCGCCATCGATTTCACCATCTCTTTCGTCACCGCGCCCTTGACCGAGAGGCCGAAGAAGACGTCGGCGCCGGCCAGCGCCTGGGCCAGCGTGCGGACGGAGGTCTTCGCCGCGTGCGCCGACTTCCACTGATTCATGCCTTCGGTGCGACCCTGATAGATCACGCCCTTGGTGTCGCAGAGGATGATGTTGTCGGGGGTGAATCCGATCGCCTTGAGCAGCTCGAGACAGGCGATGCCGGCGGCGCCCGCGCCGTTGCAGACGAGTTTGGTCGATTTGATGTTGCGCCCGGTGAGATCGAGCGCATTGATCAAGCCGGCCGCGGCGATGATCGCGGTGCCGTGCTGGTCGTCGTGGAACACCGGAATGTCGAGGAGCTCGCGCAGCCGCTGCTCGATGACGAAGCATTCCGGGGCGCGAATATCCTCGAGGTTGATGCCGCCCCAGCTCTTGCCGAGCAACTTGACGCAATTGATGATCTCGTCGGGGTCTTCGGAGGAGACTTCGAGATCGATCGAATCGATGTCGGCGAAGCGCTTGAACAGCACCGCCTTGCCTTCCATCACCGGCTTGGCCGCGAGCGCGCCGCGATTGCCCAGGCCGAGGATGGCCGTGCCATTGGTGATGACGGCGACGAAATTGCCCTTGGTGGTGTAATCGAAGGCGCGGTCCTCGTGTTCGGCGATGGCCAGGACGGGGACGGCGACGCCGGGTGAATAGGCCAGCGATAGGTCACGCTGGGTCGCCATCGGCTTGGTGGCCACCACTTCGAGCTTGCCGGGACGGCCCTGGCTGTGGAACAGCAGCGCTTCCTGGTCGGTGAATGTCGGTCGTGCACCGCGGCCATCGTTTTTCGAAGACATCTCAATCCCTTATAAACCCCTTGGCGGACGGCCGGCCGGCCAAAGGTAGCGGATCAAGCGCCCATCGCTCAAGGCAAGCCGATGGGCATCGGCCGCCCCCGCCGCGCACGCCCTCATCCTGACGGCGGCAGCGGCCCGTCCGCACGGCGGGTTGTCGGAGCCGATTGAACGAAGCGGGCGAGCGGGGTAAGCGATGGATGGGCGATGCATGTTTTCCCGGCGTAGAACGTCATGATCCGCTTTGTTCTTCGGTTCATCGGTCTGTTGTCGCTCGCCTTGGGATTTATCTTCTTGGTCTATGACGGCACCAAGTCGATAGCGGACCAGACCATCTATATCAGCAGCGTGGGTTCGACTTGGTCGAACATCCACCAAAACTCGCTGACGGCGCTGCAGCCGGAGGTCGAGCGCCGGGCGGGGGCGTGGGTCTGGCAGGGCCTGGTCCAGCCCTACTTTCTCGATCAGCCGGTTTCGCTGGTGCTCGCCATCATCGGCGCAGTCCTGATCCTGCTCGGGCGAAAGAAAAAGCCGTTGATCGGATACGCGCGGGATTGAAACAATGGATCGCGGCCTTGGCGCCGCGGCGGCATTTCCCTTCCCTCGTTGGTATTGAACCGCCTGTGGGGCCGGCCTCGGCGCGAACCACGCGCTGCGTCTGGTGACGTGATACGCAGGCGGGCCAGCCAAGAGGTGCGCGTGGCCGGCGCTCGGCCTATATTGAGGCGACGACCCACGGGAGACGCCGCCATGTTCATGTTCAAGAAAAAGCTCGAAATGCCGTCCGCGGCCGAGGCGCTGCCCGGCCGCTCGACCCCGATCCCGACCGCGCGGGAGCACTTCGTCTTGCACCGGCCGCTCAAGGGGCCCTATCCCGCGGGCTTCGAAAAAGCGATGTTCGGCATGGGCTGCTTCTGGGGCGCCGAGCGCAAGTTTTGGGAACTGGGCGCGGGCATTTACATCACCGCCGTCGGCTATGCCGGCGGCCATACGCCCAACCCGACCTACGAGGAGGTTTGCTCCGGCCGTACCGGCCACAACGAGGTGGTGTTGGTCGTCTACGACCCGAAGACGATTTCCTATGAGCGGCTGCTCAAAACGTTCTGGGAGACCCACGACCCGACCCAGGGCATGCGCCAGGGCAACGACGCGGGAACGCAGTATCGCTCGGGCATCTACGCGTTCACCGCCGAGCAGCGCAGCGCCGCGGAGGCGTCGAAAGCGATGTACGAGAAGGAGCTCAAAGCGCGGCGCTTCGATGCGATCACCACCGAAATCCTCGATGCGCCGGCGTTCTATTTTGCCGAGGACTATCACCAGCAATATCTGGCGAAGAACCCGATGGGCTATTGCGGCCTGGGCGGCACCGGCGTGAGCTGCCCGGTCGGCGTTGCCACGGCGCAAGGCTGAATCCTTCGCACGCACAGGCGTGTCCCGGGCGCAGCGCAGCACGAAGTGGTGCGCTGCAGACCCGGGACCGTTACGGTCTGTGACGGTCCCGGATCAGCGGCGCACCGCTCCACTTCGTTTCGCGCTGCACCGCGTCCGGGACACGTGGCTTGTTTTAGCCTCGAGCCAATCGGCCGGATTTACTTCTTCAAGTGTTTCTTGAGGAAATCCATGGCGCGCTGCCAGGCCGTCTTGGCGCTCGCGCCGTGGAAGCTGCCGCGCTCGTCGCAATGGAAGCCGTGCTGCGCGTCGGGGTAGACGTAGATCTCGCTGTCGCCGCCGCGCTTCTTCTTGATCGTCTCGACGTCGCTCATCGGGATCGAGGCGTCCTTGTCGCCGAAATGCATTTGCGTCGGCACCTTCGGCTTCTCGTCGGCGTTCTTGGCGATCTGTCCGCCGTAATAGCAAACGGCAGCCGAGAGGCCGTTGAGTTTGCAGGCCGCGAGAAAGGCGATCGTGCCGCCCATGCAGAAACCGATTATGGCGACCGGTCCTTCCTTCTTGAGGTCGTCGATCGCCGCTTGCGTGTCGCGCAGCATCGCACCCCAATCGGGGTTGGCGACGAATTTGCGCGCATTGGCGATCTCGTCCGGCGTATAGCCGGATTCGAAGTTCTTTTGCTGACGGTCGAACAACGCCGGCGCTACCGCCGCGTAGCCTTCGCTCGCGAGCCGGTCGCAGACCGCGCGGATGTGGTGATTGACGCCGAAGATTTCCTGAATGACCACGATGCCCCCCTTGGCGGGGCCGGACGGATCGGCACGATAGGCGCCTAACTGAAACTTGTCGGCTGACGTGAGCGAGAACTGCTTACCCAAGACGACCTCCTGTGAATGCTGCCGGCCGGGCGCAACGAGATGTCCCGGCGTTGCAGTGCGAAATCTCACGCTTTTGCCGCCGCAAAGCAACTGCCGCCGCGCGATGCGTCAAGGCCTGGGCGTCAAGGCCTGGGCGTCAAGGAGGAGCGGCCGCCGCCGGAACTGCATTTTCCGCGACAGCGCGGAGCTCGAATGCCTCGGCGAGCAATTCGTAGGAACGCCGGCGCGCGGCATGGTCGTAGATCATGGTCGTTACCATCACTTCGTCGGCTTTGGTGGCGGCGATCAGATCGCGCAGCCGCTCCAGCACCGTGGCCTTCGTGCCGACCAACAGGCGACCGCGATTGCGCGCGATCAGGCCGCGCTCGGCCGGCGAATAAGGATAGGCGGCGGCTTCCTGCGGGCTCGCCAGCGGCAGATATTCACCGCGGCTGCGTCGCACGAAGTTGAGATCGATGGTGGCGGCGAGCCGCTCGGCCTCGGCCTCGCTGTCGGCGCAGACCGCGGCGCAGGCCAGGATGGCGTAGGGCGTGGCTCGCGCCGACGAGGGCTTGAACCGATCGCGATAGCTCAGCATCGCGGCGACCGCGTCGTGGTCGGCGAAGTGATGCGCGAAGGAAAACCCGACGCCCACCATCGCGGCGAGTTGCGCGCTGTAGCCGCTCGATCCGAGCAGCCAGATCGGCGGCAGCGCCACATCTTGCGGCATGGCGCGCACGGAGCGGAACGGATGGCCTTCCGGAAAGGCGTTGCTCTCGAACAACAGCAGTTCCTGGAACCGCTCCAGGAAATCGTCGTCGCCGCCGGCGTCCTGTCGCCGCCGCAACGCGTAGGAGGTGACGGGATCGGTGCCGGGGGCACGGCCAAGCCCGAGATCGATGCGTCCGGGAAACAGCGCCTCGAGCACCTTGAAGCGCTCGGCAACCATCAGCGGCGCGTGATTGGGCAGCATGACGCCGCCGGAGCCCACGCGGATGCGCGCGGTCGCCGCCGCGATCTGCCCGATCATGATGTCGGGCGCGGAGCTCGCGATCGAAGGCAGGTTGTGGTGCTCGGCGACCCAATAGCGGGTGAAGCCCAAGCGGTCGGCGAGCCGCGCCAGGTCGAGCGAATTGCGCAGCGAAATGGCGCCGGACGACCCTGCGGCGACCGGCGACAGATCGAGGATGGAGAGGGCAACGGGCCGTACCGGCATGCTCGCGTCAGAACGGCCACGGCCGGCGCAGGCGCCAATCCTTTTTCCATCCGGTGAGCTGCCCGTTGCGGAACTGCAGCGCGAGGGCGGAGTCGACCGGATAGAAGCCGGGAACGCCCGGCGCTCCGTAGGCGAGATAGATCTCCGAGCCGGGCCCGCCGGAATAGTGGACGAGCGGCACGCCGAGCGCGATCGAAGCCTCCTGGGGCGTCATGCCGAAGACGAGCGGAGCGGTATTGGATTGCGTGCCGCAAAAGGCGGCCCAGCAGATGCAGAGCGACGCGATGACGCGCTTCATGCCAAGTCTCAATGCCAAGTCTCGAGTGCCTGCCCCCGTTGTAGTGCAGCACGACCCCAACGCCAGGTCGTCCGCGCATATCTTCGATCCATT
>WNFN01256061.1_pt1 | contig 11327 bp, 10 predicted proteins | sample 5400161 | NCBI WGS metagenome assembly WNFN01 (sample SAMN13153353, study PRJNA577476) | soil metagenome | isolation source: 80 cm saprolite on Douglas fir-dominated hillslope | place: USA:California | collected 2013-09-17
GACACCTGCAAGTTCACCAAAGAGAATCCCATTAATCTGCCCGACCTCGACTCAGCCGACATACAGGAGACGGCGCAAGAGGAATATTGCGAAAACTGTGGTCGCGTCATGGTCCTGAAGCGCGGGCGCTTCGGCCAGTTCATGGCCTGCACCGGCTATCCCGATTGCAAGACGACGCGGCGGCTCGATCAAGGCAAGAGAGTGCCCGACATTCCGCTCGATGAAACCTGCCCGCTGTGCAAACGCAACTTGATTCTGCGGCACGGCCGTTTCGGCGAGTTCACTTCCTGCAGCGGATATCCTGAATGCAAATACGTGAAGCAGAACTTCATCGGCGTAAAGTGTCCCGAATGCAAAGAAGGCGAACTCGTCGAAAAACGCGCGCGCAAGGGAAATACTTTTTACGGCTGCGGAAATTATCCGAAGTGCAAATTCACCTCCGCGGCGAAGCCGATCCCCGAGAAGTGCCCGGATTGCGGACATGAGTACCTGGTGGAGCGGCTCCGCAAAGACGGAACGGTAGTCGCGTGTCCGAATAAGGAGTGCGACTACGAGCGCGCGGTAGAAGGCGCAACCGCGGACGTTTCGAAAGTCTGACAAAGGCACGTTTCAGAAGCAGAACCAGTTGCGGGAACATTTAGCGAGGCAAAATATGGCAAAGAAAGCAACCGCGCACGATGCACAGTTGATTCTGAAGCTCTACGACCTCCGCCGTGAGGCGGAGATGCGCAAGGCAAGACACTGGTTCACTGTGGATTTCTGGCCTCGGAGCGCTGACGATCTGGTAAAGATTATGAATTCGTTTCCCAGCCAGGAGAACGCATGGGTTCGCCAGGTGGCGGGCTATTGGGATATGGCCGCGACCCTGGTGCTGCACGGCGCGCTCAACGAAGAGCTTTTTGTGCAGCCCGGCTGCAGCGGCGAAATGTTTTTCATTTTTGCCAAGATTCATCCATTTCTTAAGGAATTTCGTGAGAAGACCAACAATCCCGACGCTTTCGCCCACATCGAAAAAGTAGCCACCAGATCGAAGACCGCCCGCAAGCGTCTGGAACGGGTCTTGAAGAATATTGAGAATCGGCGCAAGGCGCTGGCCAAGACGGCCAAGAAGAGCTGACCGCAGCCGAGAGTTCGCCTCGTAATTCTGTGGACACGATCGTCGCCGCCTATCTGCTATCCTGAATACGTTGTGCGGATGCTCTGGTGGTTCCTCATACTGGGAGTCAGTACTCTGGTCGTCGTGTCGTTTGCGCTTACGCTTTACATGCGGGTTCGGCGGCAGATGAAGCTTTCGGCGGCCCACAGAGCGGAACTCGACGGCCTCGACCATTCGCCGCCTGAGGCGTGATTCCCGACGCCTCCATGAAGAAAGGAAAGCGATGTCGAGACAAGCGACCACATTAGCGGCGGAAGAGTTCGGACAGCAGACCCGTCCCCAAACCATTGATCGGGGAAGGGAATGGGCCAGGCACGCGGCCATCGTGATCGCCGCCAGCCTCTTCGTCGCGTTGTGCGCGCGTGTGACTGTGCCGCTACCCTTCACGCCAGTTCCGCTGACGCTGCAAAACTTCGGAGTCCTGGCTGTAGGCTTACTGCTCGGTTCTCGTCGCGGTTTCGCCGCGCTTGCGCTCTACCTCGTAGAAGGCGCGTTTGGACTCCCCGTGTTCAGCCCGTCAATTTCTCTGGGCGTCGGAGTTCTCCGAATGCTCGGCCCGACCGGCGGGTTCTTGATGGCCTATCCGCTCGTGGCATTCGTTGCTGGCTATATCTACGAGCACACCTCTCGCCGTTTCGCCTGGGCCGCGGTGTCAGCCGCGGCTGCGGAAGTAGTGCTCTTCGCCGGAGGACTTAGCTGGCTTGCCGTGCTGACGCACTCGGTTTCTATGGCGCTCAAGTATGGCCTCTACTGGTTCGTTTTTGCGGAAGTCATCAAAGTGCTGATGGCGGCCGCCGTGGCCGCTCGCTGGCACCGACGGACTTCTCTGTAGAGACAGGGCTTGCCGTTTCACTCCCCCGGCGGGAGACGCGGCAAGCCGCGTCTCTACGGGAAATTAAGCATGACTCGAGTGAATTTTTCTGCCACTGAAGTTTATAGAACAGGATTAAGGAATCTTATGAGTACCGTATCTGCTCCAGTTCGCGAAATCACCGTGGCGCACAGCCCGGACTCCGACGACGCATTCATGTTTTACGGCCTGGCGACGAACAAAGTTCGCGTGCCCGGACTGAAGTTCAGCCATACCCTCTGCGACATCGAGACGCTGAACCGGCAGGCGCAAGAGGGCGTCTACGACGTAACCGCAATTTCATTCCACGCCTTTCCCTACATTCAGGAAGACTATGCGCTGATGTCGTGCGGCGGCAGCGTGGGCGACGGTTATGGTCCCATGCTCGTTTCCACCCGGCCCTTCACGCAGGACGAGATCAAACGCAGGAAGATCGCGGTGCCGGGCAAGCTCACCACCGCCTACCTGGCGCTCGAACTGTTCGCGCCCGGCATTGACGTGGAAGTCGTCCCCTTCGATCAAATCATTCCACAGATTCTCGAGGGTAAATACGAAGCCGGCCTCATCATCCACGAAGGACAACTTACCTACGACAAGTCAGGACTGCACCGCGTTGTCGATCTCGGCAGGTGGTGGCAGAAAGTCACCGGACTTCCGCTGCCGCTCGGCGGAAACGCCATCCGGCGCTCACTCGGTCCTGAAACGATGGCTAGCGTCACGCAGGCGCTGCGCGAGAGCATCCAGTACGCCATCGATCATCGCGAAGAAGCGCTCAGCTACGCCATGCAGTTCGCCCGCGATCTCGATACCCAACTCGCCGATAAGTTCGTCGGCATGTACGTCAACGAACGCACTCTGGATTACGGAGACGACGGCCGAGAGGCGGTGCGGCGGCTGCTCGACATGGGGCATAAGGCGGGGATTATTCCGCAGACGCCGCGCGTGGAGTGGGTGTAGGGAAGCTGCTGGCTTTCACCCGCGCCCAGCCCGGAGGCCCTACTTTAGCGAATCTGTGTGGAGGATACCGCTCGCTCGGCAAGCCTTCTCGATTGTGTCCGTTTGCTTTTGTCCGTAGCGGTGACCTATGGTCCCGTCTCGCACTTTCACAAGGTATCCGCCGTAAACCCCGGCCTCTTTTCCACAATCACCAGTCGAAGTTACTTCCGAAACGAGGAATACACTCTGAGAATCCTTCGTCCATCCAAGCAGGAAGAGGTTATTTCCGCCACGAGAGGGACAAGAGTGTTGCGATCCAAAATCATCAAACACGGTTTGAGGGGCGCGATTCTCCGAGACTCGCTCACCCCCAATCGAAAACAAATGGGTCTTGTACTGATGATATGTCGCACTATTACTGTAGCTGACGAAGAATTGACTCGAATCCGGCGACCAGCCGATCTCGATGCAGCAATTGGTATCCAAATATTCCAGGGTTGTCACCTGCTTGTCACGTACAAACACCGCGTACTTGTAGTCCCTTCGTAGTTGGATATGCTTCCTGCCGTCAGGTGACGAAATCGATGGTTGGCCTTGAAAGGAGCTTAAATCAAAGCTCTGGGCGTTGCATGCGAAGGTATGCTGGTCTTTACTGAACGAAGCTGAACTGCACAACGCTAGAGTCAGGATAATGAGTTGAACACTGAGTCTGCTCATCTGGCAGCCGCCCTACCGTACCCTCTGCGGAAAAGAAAACACCGGATCGATATCCACGGGAACATCCGCCGCCGCTTTCAACGACGCCTTCAATTCTTCCGGCATCGTGCCGTACTTTTTGAACCAGTTTTCCGCACGCGAGCGGTCCCCGGTGGCCTCGATCTCCAGGAGTTCCTTGGCTAGATCCGCCAATGCACCCGGCATCTTCTCGTAGTCAATAGCGTACCGGCCGTTGGCATTCCGCCGGATCGCGCCGCGCTCCGAGAGATAATTGAATTCCATCATCTCCGCTTGGCCGTGCGCCTCCGCGGTTCCGAAGCGTACCGTGCGAAATACTCCGCCCACATACGACGCGTAATATTCCTCCAGCTTTTCTTTCGGAAGCGCGTCGTGATCGACCAGCCATTTCAAAGCAAACATCCCGGTCACATCAGCCTTCGCTTCTTCCAGACCGCTAAATTCCGGACCGATCGCTTCCCGTATATCGACTTTGCCGGCCGATTTATCTGACCCTGATTTATCTGACGCCGATTTACCTGACGAAGTGCGCGCAAACGCCGGACCAAGCCCATGGCAAATCTCGTGCATAATTGTTGTTACAAGATAACCCTCGCCTGATACTTTAACCGCCTGCTCCGGCTCCATCAGCTTGCGTGCCACCGGCAATACAACGTAGTTCACGCGCGCGTCCATGAAATTCTTGAAGAAGAGCTTCTTGCTGCCCTTTTGCTCATGCACTCGCGGATCGTTCGGGAGATTGTCGGCCACCGCCTGGTATCCGTGAGCCAGGTCTCCCGCTCGAAACGGAGCGTCCATCACTTCCATCGGCGTCTCCAGACCATGTTTCGACGGCCGATCTTCCGCCGCCAGCGGCAGTGCATCCTGAATTTGGGGTACATATTTCTGGAACAGCTCCAGCTTCTTGCTCTCGCTTTCGTTTCGCACCATCACCGCTGCGCCGTATGAACCTTTGACGCCCAGTAATCCGTCCAGATAAGTTTCATAGGGCGCAAAAATAATATCGAATTTCGGATTCTTCAACTCCAGCCATGCCAGGTCGCTCGGAAAGTAATCGTCGCTGAGCAGTGCATCGGCCCGCAGTCGAAGGAACTTCGCGAACGCCGCATCATCGCTAAGCTCGGCGGCCTCACGTAAAGCTTTGGCGGCCGGCTCCAGAAAAGCGCGAAACGCAATCCGGTAGGGAACGGCCTCCAGTTTGTCCTGATGCCAGCGCGCGATCGTGAACTGATCGTAAATTGCCGCCTTCTGATCCGGATGTTCCTTGACGTATTGCTCCACCTGAGCCCGCGTCAGGTTCGCAGGATAGAATCCACGGCCCGGCGGCATGGCCTCCGTCCCGACAAACGCTCTATTCTGGTCAAGCAGATCAAAGCGCGAAGCGTTAATCCACAGGTAGCGTCGCAGTTGCACATCGCGCGGGTTCCGGGCCGATGCCAGCGACTGATACAGGGTCAGGCCCTCGGGATCGGTCTGCCGCCAATAGATACTTTCGAGGTAGCCGCAGGCCTCCACCAGTTTGCGAACCAGTTGCTGTTCGCGAGTGCTCAGAGTGGCCGTCTGGAACTGCATTTGGACACGCCGGAACCTGGCCAGGCGTTGCGATAGGTCAGCCGTAACCTTCAAACTGGCCGTGGCTGGTCCCCTCGCCGCTGAACCCGTCATCGTCTTTTTCTTCTGCTGCGCCGGCCCAAAGGTGGGAATCAAAAGAACCCCGAGCAAAAATGGCCCGCCATGCGTTAAAAAGCTTTTAATATGCCGTTTCTTCATGTGCATTCAAGTCTATCAAAGGGGCCAATCCGGCCCTGCGCCGTTATCATAAATACATGCGGGGAGAGAATGGCGCCCAGACACTGCTCATCGATGCCGATGACACCCTGTGGGAAAATAATGTCTATTTCGAGCGGGCGATCGCGAAGTTCATTTCGTTCCTTGACCACCGCGAACACTCACCCGAGATGGTGCGCCTGGTGCTGAACGACGTGGAACGAGAATCCATCCTCACGCACGGCTATGGCCTGCATAGCTTCGCGCATTCGCTGGTAGAAACTTTTGAGAAGCTTTCCGTCGATCCGGTGACGCCCGACCTGCACGAACGCATTCGCGACTTTGCCCGGCAGATCGCCGATCATCCGATCGAAGTTCTCCTCGGCGTGCCTGAGACCCTTCAGTATCTCGGCGAGCGGCACCACCTCATCATGATGACGAAGGGAAATCCCGCCGAGCAATCCGGAAAAGTTGAACGGTCAGGATTGAAAGAGTATTTTTCCGCCGTTGAGATCGTAGCCGAGAAGGACGAATCGACCTACCGCTCCACCATCGCCAAGTACGCCCTCGCGGCGGACACCACCTGGATGGTAGGCAACAGCCCAAAGTCCGATATCAACCCCGCCCTCGCCGCAGGCCTGCACGCCGTTTTCGTGCCCCACGACAAGACCTGGATACTGGAGCACGAGGAAGTTGCGACAGCGCCGCCAGACCAGCGGCTGCTTGTGGTGGAGACGTTCGCCGACCTGAAGGCTCATTTCTAGTTCAGGCCCAATTGCGTCGTTCGTTACTGAATGGTGAAAGGCACGGAGTTCGAGTTCGCGCCGCCCGAGTGCACGTAGACCTGCACCGTGCCCGGATTCATGATGTCCGCGTCCGTAATATTCGCCGTCACCTTGGACGTGGAAACGTAGGTCGTTGTCCGCGTCGCCGTGCCCCAATAAACCAGTGAGTCCGTGCCAAAACCCGAGCCATTCACCGTTAGAACAAATGCCCCACTGTTCGCCATGGCGGTGCTCGGCACGAGTTGTGTGATCTTAGGCATCCCGTTCCCATTCATGTAGTTGTGGGAATAGCCGCATCCGACGCCCATCAATGTGATTGCCACTAAAAGTCCAAAACTGATCCGTGACATAGCCACCTCCGAAACCTCTTGCAGACTGGGAGCAGCGTAGCAAGGACGTGGAACGGGGTTGTCACAGGTCCGTCATTTTTGTGTATACAAAACAACAGAGCAGTTGTCATTTTGTCAGGTCGGAGTTCTCGGCGTGCCAACAGGTCCTACTGAGAAACTGAGAAACTGAACTGCAATAGACACAGGCCGGGAGCCCGGAATTTCTTCCGGTCCCGGCCCGCGCTTCTATCAACTTAACAGCGGATTCAGTTCTTTGGAGTGGGATTGGCGTTCGCGGTGGTTGCCGCCGCGTTTGGCGCTGCTGCGGTAGTCACCGCAGATGTGCCCGCAACGTTGTACCGCGAAAGTCGCGGGAAAAACGGCGTGACCTCGAACGGCATCTTGTCGCGCGCCGACGTGATCGCGACCGGCTGTGCCTTCACGATCTACACTCTGTCGTCCCATGGGTTCAGCTTGACGCGTCCACCCAGAGGCAGCGCGGCGATCTGGTCCAGCTTGTTCCAATCGAGCGCCGGAGCCGAGGTGGCCCTTGATGAAAAGCCCGGCCGACTCCAGCTTTTGCGCGTACGGCGATGCCTTCAGCATTTCGATGGCTTTCTTGTCGGCGGCTGTTTCCTCTTCGGGAATGTGTTTGAAACCGAGGTTCTGGTAAGTCCCCTCGTCGGAGAACAGCATGCGGTCATTGAACGCGTACTGGCTGCCCAGGTTATGTCCCAGAACAATGTGGGCCAGTTCGTGCGAGAGTACCATCGCCAGGCTGCCCTCGTCGGGAAGCACGTCGATCAGGCCGCGGCTTACCACAATCGTGTTGCCGACGCTGAACGTTTCCAGCGGAGAAGTCGTCAACACCCGCGTCCGGACTGGCCGTGGCAGTTCAATGTTATTGGTGATCTCCAGGTTGTTCACCACGGTTTGCAGAATCTTATCCACGTCGCCTTCCGGCGCCACCAGCCCGGAGCGTTCCAGCCTTTCGATTACATTGTCTTCCGCCTGCTGTTGCCATTCGCGCTCGGCCGCAAGCGGAGTAGCATCCTGCGCGCTCGGCGTATCGTCTTTTACGCTGTCCACCCGGATGTTAGTAAGTTCGTCGTTCGCTTCCTCGCTGTAGATGTAGGCCGGCACCCAGTAGCCCGGAGTCAAATTCAGCCGCCAGCTGTCCATGTGGTAGTAATAATTGTTCCGTGGAGCGCGCGCATAAGTGCCGTTCAATCGCACAATGCTGAAATCCTGATCTTCAACCCAGATACGGCCGAGAAAGCGTCCGCGTCCAGCGTCTTTTTTCGGTGTCAGATCGAATACCAGGCATCGCACGTCGCCGAGAAACTCGCGTCGCGCGTAGTGAAAATTGTAGTGCTGCCGGTCAAAGTCGTTGCGGTCGGCGAAGATCATCCACGAAAAGCCCAGGGGCTGGTACTGGAACTTGAATCTCTTCGTGATTCCGCCCAGAAGACGCTTCTCCATCCCCTCGCCTTCGCCCTTGCCTTTTTCCTGAAGGTAGTCGCTCCGGTCGATCGAGTCGCTCAGGTCCATGCGTCCGAGAAAGTAATGATCATCCTGCGGGATTGGCCCCAGCTGCGGATCCTGCGTCAGGTTTTGCAGATAAGTTTCCACAATTGGCGTGCGCGGCGTCAAAAACTTGATCAGATCCTTCTCGCGCGCAATCACGCGGTCTACCACCTGATCCATCGTGGTCGGCGGAGCCAGGCTTGACGGAGCCTGCGCGGATTGAGCCTGATCTGACGGGGCGGCACTCGGCTGAGCAGCCGTCGGTTCCGGTTTCGTCGCCGCAACCGTCTGTGGGTTCTGCGGCGCGGACGCCGGCTGCTGGGCCACTGCCGTTATGGTTACCGCTAGCAGAGCCAAAACCATCCAGTTCATAGTGCTCATCATCTTCTGCATAACTCTCCGCATGACTCTTATCTCCAAAGTTTCAATATGCCAATTGAAATGACACGTGAACAACTGCTGTCGAATCCACAGCCTGCCCGTTTCGCAAGGCCGCCTTGAAACGCATCTTGTTGGCGGCGGCTACGGCGGCTTCATCAAGTCCATGACCCAGACCCCGGACCACGCGATTCACGTGTAGCTGTCCGTTCGCCGCGAACTCCACTTCCAGCAGGACTTCGCCTTCCAGTTTCAGATTTTTTGCTTCGTCCGTATAAACCGGGTTCGGCTTGTACGTGATCTCAACCGAGGTGGTCGGCGGGCCGCTATCCACCCGCTGAATATGTGGCGTGTTCTGCGCGACTTCCTGCGAGCCAAAGCCCGAGGTCTGCACTCCCGCGTTGCCGCGACCACTCCTGCGCCCGTCTCCTTGCCCGCCAGTCGCCACGCCATTGCCGAAATCGGCGCTCGCAACTGTTCCCTTAATTCCTTTTGCACCACCTGATCCGTTGCCTTGTCCGGGTCCCACCGGCATGTCGAACGAGCCCGCCGCGGAAGCGATCAGTTTGCCGTTCGGCTTGCTGTTGGCACTCGGCTTCAGCCCATTCGGATCGCCGAACCCGCCCGTCTGCACCTTCTCAATCGGAGCATTTACCGTCGGGGTCACCGAGCTTCCCTGGAATTCTCCGGTGTGAATCAGCACCGGACGCGCTCCGCTCGTGGCCTTCAACACCGCAGGCGCGAAGTTGTTCATCGCCACTTTGGGCGGCTCAATTTCCTGTGGTTGCGGTTTGGGCGCGCGGATTTCGTGCGGCACGATCAGTTTTGGCGCCTGAAATACTGGCTCCCGCGGCAGCAACTTTGCATGCACCGGCAGCGGCTTCGGCTTGGGCAGCGCCTCGGGCCTCAGCGCCGGCCGCGCTATCAGTTCCGTGACGTGATAGTTGGCGGTGATGAGTAGGGTATCGGGCATTATGATGCCGAAAAGAATAAGAAGCAAAATAAGTGCTGTAAGAAACCCGTAGCTCGCTACGAAGGTCCGCCAGTTCCACTTCTTTTCAGGCAACAAGCCGAGTTGATAACTTAAATCGTACGTAGGCATCCATGACTCCAAAAAAAGGGGGCCCAGGGCGGGGGAGTGCGCTCGGGGTTGGAGTCATCACCTTAGAGGAGATTGGGCAGGGGGTAAACGTGTCGCTTGCGCCTGTCCTTTGGTAACCACCATTGTGGCATTCAGCTAATGGCCGATTACTTTAGTGCCGCAGCCCGGCGGCGCACAAAAAAATAAAATACCGGGACGCCTGCCAGAATCGCCACACATCCACCCGCCGAACTTTTCAGATTGTCAGTGAACGTGTAGTAGAGAAGGACCGCGGAAACCAGCACAAACACCGCCGGAACCACTGGATATCCCCAAACGCGATAAGGTCGCTCGGCGTGTGGTTCGCGTCGACGGAAAACAAACACGGTGCTGCCTGCGATCATGTAGAACATCCATTCCGCAAAAATCGCAAGCGAAAAGAATTGCCGAAAACTGCCTCCGAGCAACAGCAGAAGGATCGCCAGCCCGCACTGCACAACAATCGCCACGGACGGCGTGCGGAAGCGCGGATGAACCGCCGCCATCGCCTCGAAAAAATATCCGTCGCGGGCCACCGCAAACGGCACACGCGCTCCGCTCATGATGGTGCCGTTCAAAGTCACCAGCATAGAAACCGCCATGCCCGCCGATACCAGGCTGGCGCCTGCGCGCCCCAACACCAATGCCACCGCTTCGGATGCAGGATGCTCTGAGCCTGCCACCGCCGCTGCCGGCAGCACATACTGCACCGCCGCGTTCACCAGAATGTAGAGCGCGCCCACCGTCGCCACGCCCCAAATCAGCGATAGAGGAATGTTGCGCTGCGGATTCCGTATCTCCCCTGCAACCATGTTCAGATCGTTCCAGCCGTCATAAGCCCAGAGCGCGGCCACCAGCGCCGCAAAAAATCCGGCCACGCCGCCTTTCGCGCCAATGAACTCGGTCGCAAAATTCGCCCAGGTTCCTCCGCTATAGGAAAAGCCCAGTCCCACAATTCCAAGGATGATCGCAACCTTCAGCAGTGTGAACAGAAACTGAAATTCTCCGGCGCGTCGCACCCCAATGTAATTCAGCCCCGAAACCAAAATTGTGGCCGCAATGGCGACGAGTTGGCCGTAGCGGACCGTGAATGGATGCGCTGGCTTGGCGATTAGAAACCATGTCCATGCATACAGAAACCCTGGCAGAGGCCCATAGGCATCGCGAACATACACATACTCGCCGCCCGCCTGCGGCTTCATCGCGCCCAGTTCGGCATAAGTAAGCGCGCCAAAAAAAGACAGAAGCCCACCAATCACCCATGCGAGATACACAACCCGCGCCGACCCCACCGCCTGCATCATCTCGGATGGAACAAGAAAAATTCCGCTCCCGATGATCGTTCCCACCACCACCGCGCCGGCATGCGACAACCCGAGGTCGCGCGCCAGTTCCGGTTTGGTTGCGTTTGTAGCGCTCATTCTGGATCCAAGAGTTGCAAGATTCTACCCGGGCTGGCGCAGTTTGCGAAGAAGAGCCCGCCCATTGCACTTGGGGTCTCCTGTGCTCCTCTGTGTCCCCTGTGGTTCAAGCTTTTGACGCAGGCGAAAACGCCAAGCTCAACAAATAACCGATCCCAAACGTCACACAGGTCCCGATCGCGACCCACCAGGTAAACGCCACTTGCGACCACCGCCACAAATACAGTTCCGTAGCGAATCCGCAGAGCATGCCTACCATTGCGCCAGGTTGATTCGCGCGCTTCGTCAGCACTCCCAGCAGAAACACTCCCAGCAGCGCCCCA
>WNFN01184880.1_pt1 | contig 11326 bp, 11 predicted proteins | sample 5400161 | NCBI WGS metagenome assembly WNFN01 (sample SAMN13153353, study PRJNA577476) | soil metagenome | isolation source: 80 cm saprolite on Douglas fir-dominated hillslope | place: USA:California | collected 2013-09-17
GGAGTGAAGTTAAAAATGCTTTTCCGGATGCGCCAGCGCGTAATGCGTCACCAGCGATGCAAGATGTGAAAGCTCGGTTGACTCCGCTTTCAAGAACTTCTTCCGCGCCGGCGTATTGAAGAACAGGTCGCGCACCGCCAGTGAGGTTCCTTGCGGCAGTCCTGCTTCTTCCACGCGTAGAATTTTTCCGCCCGCAATCTCCAGCACCGTGCCGCCGTCTTCTTCTGTCGCTCGTGTCTCCAGCACCACCCGCGCCACTGACGCAATCGACGGCAGCGCCTCGCCGCGAAAGCCCAGCGTATGAATATTTAAGAGGTCTTCAGCGTCTTTAATCTTGGAAGTCGCGTGTCGTTCGAAAGCCAGGAGCGCGTCATCACGCACCATGCCGCAACCGTTGTCGGTGACCTGGATCAGTTTCTTGCCGCCCGCTTCCACCTGCACCCGTATGCGCGTCGCGCCCGCATCAAGCGAATTCTCCAGTAGTTCCTTCAACACCGATGCCGGACGCTCCACCACTTCGCCCGCGGCGATCTTGTTGGCAACATGCTCGGAAAGTACGTGGATTCGGGCCATTTCGGAAACTTCATTTAACCACAAAGGACACGAAGGGGCCATGAAGGTTTGATCTGCCTTCGTGCTCTTTGTGGTTAAAGGCCTGTTTCGGATCAAACTCAATCCGAACAAAACTCTGAAACCAATGTCATCCTGAGCGAAGTTGGAGGGAGCGAATGCGACCGAGGACGAGTCGAAGGATCCCGACAATCTGTCCCTGTGCCACGCCGCAACAGGGAGTTCTCACCATGCACAGTCGCAGCGTACCCTCCGTGCCCCTTCGTGTCCTTTGTGGTTAATTCCCCTACTTCGCAGCCGAACTCAACGCCGGCGCCGGATACTGCGGCAATTTCTCCCTGGTCCTGTTCGCTCGCTGAATATCCAGTTCGCCAAAGAGAATCGACGGCGCCACGATCGCGCTGGGCAGCGGCTCAGCACGGTTGTAAACGTAATTATCATTTCCCGTGGCGACAATGTCGCTACGCAAGGCGCGCGTATCAAGCTGCTTGAAGACCGCTCCACGCACCAGTTCCTGGTGTCCGTCGTTCACGTAGATTCTCCACAGCAGCCGCGGCGAGAGCTGCGGTCCGGTGGTTTCCACGAAATACCCGTATGGACGCCCCTGGTCTTTGCACATCTGGATCAGTTTTTTCTTCAGGTCGTCAAAAGAAACGCTGTTGGCGGCCTTGAAGATCAGGTTCGATATCTGCGGACGCGGCGCTCCTGCCAGCGCTGTTCTCCCGTGGCCGTTCGAATGCGGAAAGTCGCGGATCGGCTCGCGGCCCAGCAGATAATTCGTTAGCATTCCCTTTTCGATGACCGTGACTTTTTGTGCTTCCACGCCTTCGTCGTCCACATCGTAAAAGCCCGCCAAAGACTGGTGCTCAAATTCCTTGGCTTTCGGATCGTCCACCACGGTGAAAGTTTCCGGCAGCACGCGGCCTTTGTAATAAGACGCAAACTCGCCGTTCGTACGCGCCGGGTTTCCCAGATCAGGACGAATCCCTAGAATATTGGGTACGATCAGCCGCTCGAACAAAGACGTTGCCGCATCGGCAGAGAACAGCACCGGGCCGCGATAGTCGTCTTCCACCAGTGGAGCTTTCTTGAGCGCCGCGAATGTGCCAATCAGCTTCTTGGCTTCCTGCGCCACCTCTTCCCGCTTGGGCAGTTCATCGGCCTTGGTCACAATCCAGCCGTGGCTGCGTTCCAGGTGCATGCCGTCGTCGGATTGGTCAGCCCCTGAGAACAGAAGGGTATAAATGGTCTTGCCGTTGCGTGCCACCGTGCCTTCGGTGTTGACGAAGTAGCGGTTCAACACGCGGAAATTCAGCATGGCGCTGCTCATCTCCATGGTGGGATCGCCGCGGAACAAATCAGACGTCGCGCGAATCTCCTGCTTCCATTTGTCCAGGTCCACATCCAGCTTGGCCAGGTCGCGCACTGACTGTGTCGGCTTTTCCTCGGAAAAATCCGCCAGGTCGGTTTCTATCTGCACGCTCTTCAGCGCGGCCTGCTTTTCCGTAAAACCGCTCAGCGCGGACTTATACGCCTTGTCCGTGGCCAGCCAGAGTTGGCGACGCAACGCCATCTCGTCATTGTCGGTGGGCATTACTTCCCCCGCGCCCATTCCTTCGCCGAAATAGCTGTCCTGCTTGTAATCGCCAATGCGGACCACCACGCGGACCAGCCGTCCGCTGTTCACCTGGTCTGTGCGCAGCGCGCCCAGCGTCGCATCGGCGATGTTGTCCTGAATCTCGGTGACCTGGTAATCGATGTAATACGGCCTCTGCAGTTGCCCCAGTTGCAGTTTTTCCTGCGAGCGCTTCAGTTCCGCAAGCATGGCTTTCAATACCGCGTCGCCATGATCGTTCGAAGACACGGATGTGGCCGCAGGCGCGGCAGCACTATCGTCGGCCAACGCAGTCGCAGAAAAAACAGTCAGTAGAAGAATAATGGGAATCAGTCGGCGCATTATCGCACCTCCGGCTTGGCGCTCGATTGCTGGTTAGCCACCTGGGCTTTTTCTACTCCCGGAGGCGGCAACAGCGGAGGTCGCTCATGCCCCTGTGACACCTTCTGCACCTCAATCTCTGAAAAAAGCATCGCCGGCGCGGCCGCAGCCACGGGAATCGAACCCGATTCTGCTCCGCACTCGCCGTTGAACACGTCCATCTTCTGTCCGGTGAGCACAATCCTGTTCAAAGCGTTCAGGGGCGTTCCAATAATGTCAACGCCGCGCACCAATTCATCGGGACGCCCGTCCGGATATATCTTCCACACCATCAGCGGCATTACCTGGAAGGCCTGCGGCATGTTACGCATGGTCAGGGTAAAGCCGCCCGCGATGTCTTCAAAGTAAAGGCCAAACGGCTTTTTCTGTTTCCTGATCTCGTTAATCAGCTCCTGCCGCAATTGTGAATCTGCCACAGTCTTATTGGAGCGGACAATCAGGTTGCCCTGTCGTCCTACCGGCATCATTCCGGCCTGCCCGCGGCCGTGCCCGTTCGACTCGCCTTCTTCGTCGTAACTGTAATTGCCGCTCAACTCCACTCCGTCCAGTTTTGCCAGTGTCGGATCGTCTTCCACGCTCAGAAACTTCGGCAGCACTGCCTGTCCGATCATCTTGGTAAACGTCTGGCCTTCATTCTCTCCGCGCTGGCGCTGTCCTTCCAGCCGGTGTCCCACCACCTCATGGAAGAACACCGCAGCCGCGCGCCCGGAAAGCAACGCTGGCCCGTTGAAGGGCTCCACCACCGGCGCCTTCTTGAGCTTTTGCAGGTCCTGCGCGATTTTCTCGATCTTTGCCGCGATCACCTGCTCCGGAGCCAGCTTGTCAAAAGTGGACGCATCAAACGTTTCCGACCGCGCCAGTTCCATGCCATCGACGGAGCGCGTGCTTCCCAGCGCCAGCACCCGGATCAGCGGGCGCGAGTCCACCAGCCGCGATCCTTCGCTGGATACAAAATAGCGCGTGGCGTCCTGCACCAGCAGCACCACTGTAGAGTTTTCAATGTCAGGATATTTCTTGAAGATTGCCGACAGCCTGCGGACTTTCTCTTCCCACTCATGCTGGTCAAACTTGGGTGGAACAATTTCCTTGCCGATATAGACCTGCGGCTTCTCCGCCGAAAAATCCGGCGACGAATCCTCCTCGTCGGCACGGACTTTGGTATTGGTCTTTACCTCCAGGAACCCTTGCGCGGCTTTCCTGTACATCCGGTCGGTGTTGATCCACAGCACGCGCGCTATCGCGTCGGGCTTGTCTTCGAGCGGCAGCGAAGCCGTTGTGACTGCGTTGAAGCGGTTCTCGCCGTGCGTGTTGTCCAGTTCGCGGCTGCCCACCCGGACAGAAACATCCACTGTCCGGTCATGCCGCTTGATGTTGGCCATCAGCGCGCCATTGCTGGCCATAATGACGGATCCAAACTCTTCGTTTCCGGCATAGCTGATGAAATAGGGCGCCGGATCCGCCTTGCTCAGGGAACTCATCGCGCGATCAAGTTCCTGCTGCAACGTTTGCAGCAATACCGGGTCGGTGGCGCCGGCCGCAGCCGTTTGCGCCAGCAACGCTGGCGCAGCACAAATAGAAAGTAGTAGACAGAGAAAGTATGACTTCAAAGATGACATGGCTAACAGAAGTGTACCTCAAGCTTTAGACACCGGAAATGTTACCTTAGGTGTTCTTCCGCAGTCTCGAGCGAAAAGCGAGAGAGCCCATAGTTAAGAACTGTATAGGGTGCGCCCGGCGTGGTTAATACGCTAAAACACTTACGAACACCTTGATTTGCCACGCCTAGTGGGTTACGTAGTTATGCGGAACTGCGGCAAATGGGACGGATTGCGATCTTCTACCCCTTCACGCTAAACCCAGTCTCTCATTCCCCCGCGCTTTTCGCCGACGCCGGCTTCCACCTCAATATTGGCTTTCTCGCCGCGCCCGTCTCGTCCAGACGTTTTACTCTGGTTGTATGCGGCGCATTCCTCACGAACTCCGGATCCTCTTCCGCTTCGCGCGCAATCGACTTCATCGCATCCACCAGCAGGTCCAGTTCTTCCAGCGACTCGCTTTCCGTGGGCTCGATCATGATCGCCCCGTGCACCACCAGCGGAAACGACACTGTATAAGGATGGAAGCCGTAATCGATTAGCCGCTTGGCAATGTCGCCGGTCTTCACGCCCTTTTGTTCCTGGATACTGTCGCTGAAAACTACTTCATGCATGGACGCGCTCTGGTACGGCAGTTGGTAATCGCCTTCCAGTTTTTTACGGATGTAATTCGCGTTCAGCACCGCGTCTTCCGTGGTCTGCCGCAATCCGTCCGGACCATTGGCCAGCGTGTAAGCCAGCGCGCGCACGTGCATGCCAAAATTCCCATAGAACATGCGCACGCGTCCCACTGACTTCGGCCGATCGTAGTCGAACGCCAGCGTGCCGTCAGCCCGCTCCACGATTACTGGCTTGGGCAGGAACGGCTCCAGGATTTTCTTGCATGCCACCGGGCCAGAACCAGGACCGCCTCCGCCATGCGGCGTGGAAAAAGTTTTGTGCAGGTTCAGATGCATCACATCCACGCCAAAATCGCCCGGACGCGTCTTCCCCACCAGCGCATTCATGTTGGCGCCATCCATGTAAAGCAATCCACCCTTTTCATGCAGGATGTCGGCAATCTTATGGATCTCCTGCTCAAAAATCCCCAGCGTGTTGGGATTGGTAAGCATCAATCCGGCGACATCTTCATTCATCTGCGCCGCCAGCGCGCTCACGTCCACCATGCCGCGTGAGTTCGACTTCAAATTTTCCACGGCGTAACCGCAGATGGCCGCCGTCGCCGGGTTGGTGCCGTGCGCGGAATCAGGAATTAATATCTTCTTGCGCGGATCCCCTTTTGATTGAAGATATGCGTGCATCAGCAGGATGCCGGTCATCTCGCCATGTGCGCCCGCCGCGGGTTGCAGCGTAATTGCGTCCATGCCCGTGATATCCAGCAGGCAGTCAGAGAGCGTTTTCATCACGCGCATTGCACCCTGTGAAACTTCCGCCGGCTGGTACGGATGCGCGTTAGCCAGTCCCGGAAACCGCGCCACCACTTCATTCACGCGCGCGTTGTACTTCATGGTGCACGACCCCAGCGGATACATGCCCAGATCAATCGCATAATTCCACGTTGAAAGCCGTGTAAAGTGTCGAATGATCTCCATCTCACTTACCTCCGGCATATTGCCCAGGTCGGCGCGTGCAGATGTGCCCAGCGCTTTTGTGTAGTCGACTTCGGGCACATCCAGCGGCGCCAGCCGGTAGCCTTTTTTTCCCGGCGACGATCGCTCAAAGATCAGTCCTTCATTCTGGTTGACGTGCTGTGTCGCTTTCTTGATGTCTTTGTTGCTCATTGGTCCACCGCCTGCACTGCCGCGTCAATCTGTTCTTTGCTGTTCAACTCCGTGCAACACCACAATGACGCATTGCCCAGCTCCGGATAGTGCCAGTTCAGCGGGAACCCGCCAATCATCTTCTTTTCCAGCAGGCGTTTGTTGATCGCATGCGCATCGTCTTTCGTCTGCACCACAAACTCATTGAAGCGCGGCGCGCCGCCAAACAAGATCTTTCCCTTCTTTGCAAACTCGTTCGACGCATAGGTCGCCTTGGCCAGGTTCTGCTGTGCCAGCTCTTTCAAACCTTCGCGACCGTAAATCGTCAGGTAGATCGTCGCCATCGTGGCAATCAGCGCCTGGTTGGTGCAGATGTTCGAGGTCGCCTTCTCGCGGCGGATATGCTGCTCGCGCGTAGAAAGCGTAAGAACGAATCCACGTTTGCCGTCTTTATCTTTCGTCTCGCCCACCAGCCGCCCGGGAATCTGCCGGACAAACTTTTCCTTCGTCGCCATCACTCCGGCGTACGGCCCGCCATATCCCAGCGGCACTCCGAAGGACTGCGTTTCCATCGACACAATGTCCGCTTCCACCGGCGGCTTCACGATTCCCAGTGACAATGCCTCGGCAATCGAAACCACCAGCAGTGCGCCTTTTTTGTGCACTAGATCAGCCACTGCGGCAATGTCTTCAATCGTACCAAAGAAGTTCGGCGACTGAATCAGCACGCACGCCGAGTCCGATGTGATTTTCTTTTCCAGATCAGCCATGTCCACGCGGCCGTTTTCCAGGTAGCCGCATTCCGTAATCGGCAGTCCCTGATGCTGGGTGTATGTATGCATCACCTCGCGGTATTCCGGATGCACACTGCGCGCCACTACCGCCGCTTTCCTGCCCGTAATGCGCACGGCCATCAGCATCGCTTCCGCCGCCCCCGTTGAGCCGTCGTACATTGACGCGTTTGCCACTTCCATGCCGGTGAGTTCGCAAACCATCGTCTGGAATTCGAAGATCGCCTGAAGCGTTCCCTGCGCAATCTCCGCCTGGTAGGGCGTGTATGACGTCAAGAATTCACCGCGTGAAACCATCGCGTCAATCACCACTGGACGATAGTGGTGGTAAGCGCCTGCGCCCAGAAACAGCGCATAGCCTGCGGCGGCGTTATCAGCGCGAGCGTGGAAATAGTCGATGATTTCTGATTCCGCCATCTGCCGCGGCACTTTCAGGTCGCGGTTCAGCCGGTATTCCGCCGGTATCGGCGCGAACAGGTCATCAATGGACTTGCATCCGATCTCGCGCAGCATCTGCGCACGATCGGCCGGAGATTTGGGTAAGTAGCGCATGGTTCTCCGAAGTCCCGAGCGCAGCGAGGGATCACTATTCCCTTCAACGCTGTCGAGACTTCAACTTATTCCTTCACAACTTTAAATTTCTTCGTGAGTGTAGGGTTCCCTCGCTCCGCTCGGGATTTCAGGAATTATTTTTCTTCCGCCACGTATTTCTCGTAATCGTCGGCTGACATCAACGCATCCGCCTGGCTCGGGTTCGTCAGTTCCAGCTTGATCATCCAGGCCTTATGCGCGTCTTGGTTAACTGCTTCCGGTCCCTGGTTCAGGCTTTCATTGATCTCAACCACCTTGCCCGAGGCCGGAGCGTAAAGTTCTGAAACGGCCTTGACCGATTCCACGGTACCAAAACTCTTGCCGGCTTCCACCTGTGCGCCCACCTTGGGCAGTTCGACAAACACAATATCGCCCAGCGATTCCTGCGCGTGGTCTGTAATTCCGACGGTGGCCGTGTTTCCCTTCACCTGGATCCACTCGTGCTCTCGGGTGTACTTGTAATCTTTCGGATATGCCATTAAGTTCATCCTGTCCTGCAGTTAAGTTTTTGCAGCTATGATTTCCGGGCCTGTGTTTTCTGGGTCTATGACTTCCGGGCTATGATTTTTTCGGTCGCTTGTAAAACGGCGTTGGAACAACCTTGCTCTTGATCTTCTGCCCACGAATCTCCACAAACACTTCGTGTCCAATCTCTGAATGCTGCGGCGGCACATAAGCCAGAGCAATGTTCTTTTTCAAAAACGGCGCGGGTGATCCGCTCGTGACGTAACCGATTTCACTCCCTGTCTCGTCAAAGACTTTGTAGCCATCGCGCGGGATGCCTCGATCCACCGCTTCCAGTCCGACAAGTATCCTTTTCAGCCCTTCTGCCTTGGCCTTCGCGAGTGCTGCCTTGCCGATGAAATCCGGCTTCTCCATTTTGCAGTAGCGGTCAAGCGCCGCCTCAAAGACGTTAATTGTGTCTGAGATTTCATGACCGTAAAGCGCCATCTTGCCTTCCAGCCGCAGTGTGCTGCGCGCGCCCAACCCACACGGCACAATGCCAAATTCTTTGCCCGCCTCAGTCACTTCGTTCCACACGCGCTCGCTCGTAGGGACATCGGACGGAACGTAGATCTCGAATCCGTCTTCCGCCGTGTAACCCGTCCGGGCGATCAGAGTGTTCGGCAGGTTGCAGACCGTCCCGTGCTTGAACCAGTAATTCTTGATTTGCGTGAGATCGACATTGGTCAGCTTTTGCAGCGTGGCTTCCGCCTTAGGTCCTTGAATGGCGATCTGCGTGTAGTAGTCGCCGACGTCATCAGCGTGGCAGCGGAAGCGGCTCACGTTCTTGCGCACCCAGCTATGGTCTTTCTCACGCGTACCGGCGTTGATCACCAGCAGGTAATCGTTCTGTCCCATTTTGTGGACGATCACGTCATCCACGAACGTTCCTTCCGGATAAAGCAGGGCAGAATAGTGCGCCTGGCCTTCCTGCAGCTTCGAAGCGTCATTCATGCTGACCCACTGCACGGCATCCAGCGCCTGCTGCCCGCGGATCAGGATGTCGCCCATGTGAGAGACATCAAACATGCCCACTCCGGTGCGCACCGCCAGGTGTTCTTTCACCAGGCCGCCGCTCGAGGGATACTCAACCGGCATGTCCCATCCGCCAAAATCCACCATTTTGGCGCCCAGCCGGCGATGCAGCGCGTTAAGCGCAGTCTTCCTGAGTGTCTGGCCTTCTGCGGTAGAGGACAAATGTTTTCCCTTTCAACCTTTCAATGCAGGTGACAGAGTTCGCCGGGGAGACAGGGCGAACCTTCAAGGTTAACATCCGAGTTTTGCAGGGTCAATGAAGCAGAGCCAATCCTCGCGATTTCTCTCCGCTGCGCCGCGCACCTGGGACAATTTCTATCGCAGGGCCATCGACCATCGGCCCGTTGCTCCAAAACCCAAATCGCGCTAATCTCCCGTTATGGCCAAAGAATTTATATGCGGGATCTGTGAACAGCTGGAACGGGCCTGCACCTGCAACAAGTACTGCATGCTTTGCCAGAGCCTCTTTGAAGTCCGCTTGTGTGAGGACGGCGCCTACTACTGCCCGCCCTGCCGCGAAGCCTGTGACCTGCAAGCCCAGGTCTTACCAAATAGCTCCGCGCCTCCGCGTCTCCGTGGTGAAATTCCGCTCTACTACACCGCTCTCCTCGCCCACTACGGTCCACAGAACTGGTGGCCCGCGCGCTCACGCTTTGAAGTCATCGTTGGCGCCTATCTCACGCAGAACACCAACTGGAGCAACGTTGAGAAAGCTCTGCTCAACCTGCGTCGCGCCCGCCGTCTCGGAGTCAAGGGAATACGCGAAGCGCCGCTCGACGAACTGGAAACATTGGTTCGACCTTCCGGCTACTTCCGCCAAAAAGCGCGAAACCTCAAAACTTTCATCGCTTTCCTCGACCGGCAATATTCCGGTTCGCTCAGCCGCATGTTCGCCCAGCCAACAAGCAAGCTTCGATCAGAGCTGCTCGAACTTAATGGCGTTGGGCCTGAAACCGCCGACTCCATCCTGCTCTACGCCGGTAACCACCCCGTCTTCGTCGTGGACGCCTACACCCGCCGCGTGCTGCTTCGCCACGGCATCATCGACGAGAAAACCGGGTACGAAGAAATTCGATCGATGATCGAACACGCCATCAGCAGCTCTGAAACTGAGGCTCTCGTCGTAGAAACTTTCGGTTCAGACCCACGCCACCCGGTTTCGCGCATGAGCAGCTCTGCCCGCAGCGAACTGGCGCAACATTACAACGAACTGCATGCGTTGATCGTCAGAGTCGGCAATCATTACTGCCGCACAAAACCAATCTGCGAAGGTTGCCCTCTGGAATCGTTTTTAAAACATCGTGAAGGTGCAACGGCCCGAGGAACGTCTGAATCTTACAAGCAGGCAAACAAAACGCCTTAATGAAATTTCGCCTTGGGGGTACAACATGCTTCTGTTAATCGGTATTGTTCTGTTCGTTATGTGGATTCTGGGGTACACGGCTTTTCACGTCGCCGGCGGCCTGATCCACCTGCTTCTGGTTTTTGCCGTGATCTCGATAATCTGGCATCTGGTTACCGGAAGACGCGCAACGGTCTAGCAGTCTCGACTGTCGTCGCTTAAGACTTTGTATTACGATGGATGGCCTTCTGGCCATCCATCGTCTTTTTTGCCCCCAACTACGCAGCTGACTTTCCCGACACCTATGTGTCGCTGGAAGAAGAGGAATGCGAACGACGCACGCTGATCGGCTCTGACCAATGCATCATCGACAACGAGATGTACTTCATCCGTGGACTAGTCGAGCTCCGAATAATCGGATTTCAGGAGCCCTTTCTCTGGGGCCTCTGGGCTTCAATCTGGAAAGAGGCCTTTGATGAAATCAGTGAACACTGGCAGACTCCCGGCAGGGAAAAACTTATTTGGTCCATACAAGGGGCGTCTTAGTAACGGACTTTCTCGAGAGAGTTCAGCAAATTGCTTCTGCGCTCATGCACAAGAATGATTAGCGCAGCCGTCTACGCCGGCCACATCTCCAGCGCTGTCTAGAACACGTGATAAGCTGGTTCGACATTCGAAGACCCTGATGGAAACGAGATGCGATGGTACCAAGTGCTGACTAGCGATACTCAAGTGACGGGCGAGCGCCAACAACCATGAAGAAAGCCACAACAACCATAAAGAAGAGGAAGAGCGGCTCGAAGGAAGAAAAAGGAGGAAACTCTCCCTCTCAGCTGATAGATGCGAGAATCAAGGAGCTGAGTGATTGGCGGGGCGAAACGCTCGCTCGGGGCCGAATTCTCATCAAGCAGGCCGACCCCGAAGTGGTCGAGGAGTGGAAGTGGAGAGGGGTTCCGGTGTGGTCGCACGCCGGAATGATCTGCACCGGTGAGACGTACAAGAATGTCGTGAAGATGACTTTCGCCAAGGGCGCCTCGTTGGAGGACCCTTCAGGCCTCTTCAACTCCAGCCTCGAAGGCAACACCAGGCGTGCCATCGATTTCCATGAGGGCGACAAGATTGATGAAAAGGCGTTGAAGGCG
>WNFN01269440.1_pt1 | contig 11323 bp, 11 predicted proteins | sample 5400161 | NCBI WGS metagenome assembly WNFN01 (sample SAMN13153353, study PRJNA577476) | soil metagenome | isolation source: 80 cm saprolite on Douglas fir-dominated hillslope | place: USA:California | collected 2013-09-17
AAGCCGTTGCAACTCTCGCCGGACGGACGATTGCTCCTCTACGAAGTCAAGCAGGGCGGGGAGCGCACCGGAACATTTGAAGTGTTCGATGTCGAGAAGCAGGAGAAGCTTCCTGACGCACTGCCCCGAGGCTATTTGAGGGGATTCTCATTTGCCGCGGATGTGCGGAGTTTCTACTACGTCCACGAGGCTCTAGGCGCAAAACGCCCTCACTATCGCGCAGCCTACCGACATGTACTCGGCACTGCCTTCGACTGCGACCGGGAGATCTTCTATGCCGGAGAAGATGAGAGACTTCGGTTGCACATCGTTTCCGGTGAAAAACGCCTAGGCTTTCTCGTGCTTAGGTTTTGCGAGAAGACCTACACGGATTTCTATCTCCGGTCTTCCGACAACGAAAGTCCTGCCGAGCTCCTTGTTGAAAATGCCGACTACAAATTTGGACCACTGTTTCTGAAGGACCGAATCCTGGCTATCACGGATCGCGACTCGCCCAATTCCAGGATCGTCGAGGTTCGCCCGCGAGCGGGAGGTCCTCCGGAGTTTGTGGACGTCGTCGCCGAAAGCGATTGTCCAATTCGCGAATGGGCTGTCACCTCAGACAGAATGTATGTGTCTTACATCCGAGGGGTCAAGTGCGAGATCTAAGTGTTCGACCTGCAAGGGAGCAGGCTCGGACAACTGCCCGTGGGACAGAACGACAGTGTTCGTATCGTCGGCGCTTCGGCCGAGAATGATGAGCTTTTGATCGAGCAGGAGTCATTCACCAAGCCCATTCAGATCTGGCGTTGCTGTGCACGGATGAGAGAGCCGCAGCTCTGGGCACGCAGAGCAATTCCATTCGACTCCCAAGAGTACGCGCACGTCCAAGTGTCGTTCCCCGCAAAGGATGGCAGCCGCATTCCCATGTTTCTCGTGGGCCGGCACGAAGTACTCGCCGATGGGCTACACCCCACGATAATGACGTCGTACGGTGGCTTCGGGATTCCGATGACGCCACAGTTCAGCGTGTTCGTGTCATTTCTCATGGAGCGAGGCTGTTTGTTCGCCCTTCCTAACATCCGGGGTGGTTCAGAATTCGGAGTGGGGTGGCACAACGCCGCCAAACGGCGAAACCGCCAGGTCGCAATCGATGATTTTGTGGCAGCCGCCGAGTGGCTCATTGAAACCGGGCGTACGACACCAAAGAAGCTGGCCATCTTTGGCGGGTCCAATTCTGGCCTGCTTGTCGGAGCCGCTCTGACGCAGCGGCCGGACCTTTTTCGGGCGGTGGTTTGCATGGTCCCGCTTCTGGACATGTTGCGCTATCAGCTCTTCGACAACGCGCATGCCTGGGTGGGTGAGTTCGGCACTGCGGAGGATCCGGACGACTTCCCTGGTCTTGCCCGCTACTCTCCGTATCATCATATTCGGGATGACGTCGCTTACCCGGCCACGATGATCGTCTCAGGCGATGCAGATCAAAACTGCAATCCTCTTCACGCCAGAAAAATGACGGCACGGTTGCAAGCGGCCAACACATCCGACAACCCGATCGTTTTGGATTACAGCCGCTTTAGGGGGCATTCGCCAGTGCTCCCGCTGAGTGACCGCATTGAGGCCCTTACGGACCGAATGGCGTTCCTTTGTCAACAGTTACGGTTGTCCGTGTGAAAGGCGAGAGCCCTGCCCATGTCGTTTCTTGTCCTGCAAGCATATCTCGAGCTCATTCATTTCGACCTCTACTTGGCACGAGGGGACTTCCAGGCACTCTACAACCAAGTTCGCCACTACCCAATTGGGAAGAAGCCAGCATCATTCCACTCAGTCGAGCGGACGTGTTCGGCAGTCGACATGGCGTGCATTTGGTACTGGAAAAGGACGCTGTGCCTGCAGCGATCTGCCGCCACTGCCTGTCTGCTCAGACGCCACGGTGTACGCGCTGAGCTGGTCATCGGTGCTCAACAGATCCCCTTCAAAGCACACGCGTGGGTCGAAGTTGGGGGACACGTAGTGAATGACAAGCCGTACACACCGGAGATTTACTCAGTTCTCGACAGGTGCTAGAGGCCAGCCGAAACAGAAACTTGGTCACGAACATGAGTGTGCAATTCGGGAAGTGCAATTTCGGTGGGAACCCCGTTGAGCCTCACGACCTCGACCGGGTTCGTTCAATGCTCGCACCGCACGGGCCCGATGCGGAGGGGTCTTTTTGCAAAGACAATTTTGGGGTCATCTACCATGCGTTCTATACGACCAAGGAATCCAGACTGGAGAACCAGCCACATGTCATGCCGACAGGTACCGTAATTACTTGCGACGGTCGGCTCGACAATCGTGAGGAACTTGTTGGGCAGTTTAGAGGCGAGCTGTCGACTCGTTCGACTGATATTTCCATTTTCGCGGCGGCATATGGGCGCTGGGGACTTGATGCCTTTGCAAAGCTGATCGGCGATTGGGCGGTTTCCATTTGGGACGCGAGGTCCCGCTCACTTATTTTCGCGACGGATTTCGTCGGAACTCGGCATCTCTACTACTCCATAGACAAGGACCGGGTTACCTGGAGCACAATCCTCGATCCACTTGTTCTGCTCGCCGGCAAGACTTTCTCGCTCTCTGAAGAATACATCGCAGGCTGGTTGTCACTATTCCCGGCCAGTCACTTGACACCTTATGTCGGTATCTATTCCGTAACGCCATCCTCCTTTTTGCTCCTGCAACCCAGAAGACATGTGCTCACTAAGTATTGGGACTTCGATCCCAGCAAGACAATCCGATATGGTTCAGACTTCGAATATGAGGAACATTTCCGAACATCTTTCGCAAATGCTATTAGGCGAAGACTCCGTTCAGACAGCCCGGTTCTAGCCGAGCTCAGCGGCGGCATGGATTCCTCCTCCATCGTCTGCATGGCAGACGCCATGATCGAAAGGGGCGCCTCCGAAACGCCACGGCTAGATACCATCTCCTACTTCAACGACTCAGAGCCGAATTGGAACGAACATCCGTATTTTACTAAGGTTGAGCAGCGCAGGCATCGAAGCGGTTGCCACATCGAAGTTGGCCCACAAGACTATCTGGGCAACGTCGGCCAGGATTGTCCCTTTGCGGCTATACCCGGATCACCCACAACTAATGCCACCCCGGCCGCAAAGCTATTCAGTGCTTGCGTCACAGCACAAGGAAATCGCGTTCTGCTATCCGGCATTGGAGGGGACGAAGTGCTGGGTGGGGTTCCTACACCCATACCGGAATTACAAGACCTTATCGTAAGCGCAAACTTCCGGCTGCTTGCTCGCCAATTGAAACTCTGGGCTGTGAACAAGAGAAGCCCGTGGTTTCACCTCCTCTTTGAAGCTCTAGGAGATTTTCTTCCTCGTATCTTCGTCCCGACGTACCCGGGCGGACAACCCGCCTTTTGGTTAGATCAATGGTTCGTCGAAAGAAACCAATCCGCACTTCGCGGCTATAGGAAGAGGCTTACGCCTTTTGGACCGGTGCCAAGCTTTCAGGGAAATCTTGGAACGCTCAACACCCTACGAAGGCAATTGTCATGCGACATTTCATCATCGGATCCTCCCTGCGAAAGGAGATATCCCTACCTCGATCGTTGCCTGCTTGAATTCCTATACGCCATTCCACGAGAACAGCTAGTTCGTCCTGGACAGCGGCGGTCTCTTATGCGCCGCGCGATGAGGACTATTGTCCCTGACGAAATCATCGACAGGAAACGCAAGGCGTTTATCGTGCGCACACCTCTTGCCGCGCTACCAAACGAATGGGCAAAGGTGATGGGGGCCAGCGACGAACTGTCCGTTAGTTCATTAGGGATCGTCAACCGAACACGTTTGTACGCGGTGCTGGAGTACGCAAGGCAAGGGAGAGAAGTGCCTATTGGTTCTTGGATGCGCACGCTGCTACTTGAGCTTTGGTTAGCCGGACTTGTCGGTCGGGGACTGGTCAGTGCTATCCAGGGAGAAACGGGCAAAAAAGGGTTCCGGCTATCCGGAGATGCCCTCGCGTAAGGCAGTCTTCTCAGCTGAGCACAACGTCAGAAGGAAGGAGGTGAGAAATATGCTCTACGAGAAACCGAAAGTCACGAACGTGATCGCTGCAATCGCAGCGGTGCGGAGCGACACGACAAAGGCAGACCATAACGTCGATGACGCGATCAGTGGCCAACCGAAACAGAAGTCGGCGGCGTACGAGGCCGATGAGTAACTGATTGTGGGGCGCTCGGCGCCGAGCGCCCTTTTTTTTCGCCAACTGAAGCAACGCAGGGGGCAAACTCGGATTCGTCAATTCTCTCTGCGTAAATCCTACCTTTTAGAGCGATTCGGGGTGTTTCGATTGAGGAAGAAAGGACTTTATCTAAAGCTTGACTCGCCAGGATACGAACGTGCGCGGGGACGGTATGCTGGCCCGGTAGGAGAGCATTCCGCGGGGAGGAAAAGACAATGCCATCTTTGCTGCTGCCATCGAGGGCCGCAGGTCCTGCCGTAGTCAAAATGTCTCTGATCCTTAGAGCAAACGGGCCGCACAAGGCCGAAGTTGACGCATTAACCAAGGCGATATCAAAGTCGAATGCACTGGCATCGTCATTGAAACGTACGTCTCGTGCCTTGTAACGAACAAGAGCTGTCACGTCTACGCTGGGTCCCGCTGTCAGATCTCCTGCCGATTGGATTGGAACCACCTGGATTGACCGGGAATATAATTGGCCGTCTCGCTCCCGCCATACGACTAAAACGGCACCGTCGGATTGCGCCGATGACTCGACTTCGCCATACCGCGTAAATCCGAATTGCAATGACACGTCGATATCGGCGTTGGCGGCTCCGGATAAACGTACATCTCGGCGAACGTACGGAGCCACGTTCGTCACCCCCGCATTGGACTTGCTGGATATTCTGGATCTCCATACAGGCTCCCAGGACGGGCTGATTAGAGAGCCGTACACGTCTCCATCCACAATCCAGGTCAAGAAGACGGTGCCATCGTTTCGAACTGTAATGCTTCCAGGTTGCACGAGGCTCGTCTTCGAAAAGTTCTCCACGAATTGGATCGGGGCTGGAACGCGCGTCCAAGTTCTGCCCTCATCGACGGAACTCGCCAGCACTGGCGAACAGGACAGACCTTCCCTGACCCCGTACAAAGCAATCACAGAACGGCTAACGGGATTCTCAGCGACCGCTGCTCCCACTCCCGGGCAAATGTCTTCCTCAACCGCAAAAGGGCCTTGGACGGTACGACCACCATCAGTGCTAATTGTCACGACCGCCTTGGATACAATCTTGCCATTTTTCTTTGTGGCCAAAACGTAACTTCCTAACACGGTACCGCTTCGCAACACAATTACAGAACGAGGATACTGCGAACTATTTCCTGTGTTCTGCAGCGGTTCGCTAGGTTTGGCCGGCACGACGCGCTTTCCCCCGTCCAGAACTGTAAGAAACGAAAAGTTTGCTGCAGAAGACTTGCTGCCAACAACGTATGCCCTTCCCCGGAACGGACTGGTGGGCCAAGAATCGACGGCCAGTCGCGTATAGTCGACAAATTGTGCAGTTAAGAACGCGTACCATTCAGCGCCATTCGTAGAGGAGCGATATAGCCGCATCTCGTTGTCGCCGAAGCTACCGCCGTCCAATGCATACGGGTTGCGGACTCCCCATGGCTGCGCGATAAAGTAAGCCACACCCGATTCGCCAAAAGCACAAGCGTCTTCACTCACCATCTCGCTAGATTCATCTTTGATCCGGAGTGCCCACGTCTCGCCCGCGTCCATCGAACTAAACAATTCGGCAGATGCCTCATTTGTAGCCGGGCTTGTGTGCAACGTACAGACTATCGCCGAATCTGGACTGTCAGGGGCGGTGGCAAGACGAAAGAACCAATAGTTCCCACTTGCCTCTGGCGTTATCCGGGAAACTCTCGACAAACTAACAGACCCAGCATCAATCCCGAATCCAGATCCCGTTGTGAATGTGACGGCGATGGCGACTCCGTAGATGATCAGCCACTGCAGCCGGTAGATGGTCTGCCCAACCTTCTTCACCGAGTTGGATACACCGATCATTCTTTCTGTCATGCGCGGTTCCGTTTTATGGTCGGACCCAATATCCTTGCTGATTCGCCGAGCGGTTAGAACTTCAGCTTCAGGGAGAGTTGGAGGGACCTCGGGCCACCCTCTTGGAATAGAGGATTGAGTCCCCCGAGACCGCGGTTCAGCATGGAGGGAGATTGAAGCTCGCTGGTATCGTCCGGGCCGAAGAAGAAACCGTTCGGATTGGCAAAGTTTGGGTGATTCAGCAGATTGAAGGCGTCCACACGAAATTCAAGGTTGACGCGTTGAGTGACGCGAAATCTCCGACTGGAGGACAGGTCTACTTGCGCCAGCCCAAAGCCCGGAATGTCATTTCGTGATTCGCTGCCTTGTCTCACTGCGCCGGGAATCGAAAAAGCGTTGGGATTGACGATCTTTCCCCCGGGGGCCGACGAACTGCTGATCCACAGTTGCTGACCACCGATACGGTCGGGGCGGGTCAAGGCATGGCCATTCAGATCGGGAGATTTCCCGAATACAAACAGGTTAAATGGGAATCCACGCCGGGCAACAATCACACTCTCGACCGACCAGTCCCGAGTCAAGACACCAAGCGGCCCTTTGAATGAAGGGACGGCCCACGAAATAGCGGCTGAGAAGCTGTGGCGAACGTCGAAATCGGATGAACCATGGTCACCAGCATTTGAGATTACAACCTTCGACAGGCCCGCGACCGCATCATTGGAAGCATTATCCAAAGAATGGGAATAGGAGTAGTTCAGGAGCGCCTGTATGTGATCGGAGACAGGGCGACGGTATTGAACCTGCAAGCTGTGATAGTCAGATCTTGCTTGGTTTTCCGTCAATAGGAAGCTTCCTGAGAAATTGGAATTCGGCTGGTACAGGGCTTCTTGGCGTAGCAGATCTCTCCCCGCCTGGCCAACATAGGTCATGGAAACGGCCTGTCTGCCTTTGAAGGACTTCTCTAGGGCAGCATTCCACTGATAGGAACGTGGAAGTCGTAAGCTCGGCGAGAAACCGTAGGACCCATCTGGATATGGCGGTTGAAGTGACAGTGTAGGTAGGTACGGAGTGGGATCGGCCAGTGGTATCTGCACACTGGGTGTGAACACGTTCGCCATATTAGGAAAATAACCGACAACACTCGAACCTGTACCGACGTCGTAGAACACTCCCGCCGCCGCCCTCACAACCAGGTCGCTTGCCTCGGTGAGCGCATAGGCAACGCCAATTCGTGGAGCGATGTTGGTGTGGGTGGTTTTCCACAAGGACGTTCCTGACGGGGCAAGTTTTATTTGGGATGGCTGATCAACGTTCTCCCACGACGCAAGCGTGGTCTTTCCCAGGGCTAAGGGGGCTGGAGAGAACTCCCAACGAAGCCCATATGTGAGCGTCAGCCGTGGTGCCACTTTCCAGCTGTCTTGAGCGTACAAGGACAAGGACTGAGAACGAACCCGCGCTGAGGCGCTGCTCCCTGTGACCATGAAGGCTTGCCCGTTGGATGACAGGAGATTCTGAATACTCAATGCTTCGAAGTACACTGCGTGTTGAAACGGTTCTGCATCAAGATCAATTACACGATAATCAACTCCATACTTCATCTGGTGCGTGCGGACTGCGAGCGATAGATCATCGCTGATGTTGATCTGCTTGGTTCCGTTGTCGGCGATCCGTCCTGTCAGAAAACTGCTGCTGTCGAAAAGAAACAGCGCAGTCAGGTTGTCCTTCTCGGAAAGCGGGCCCAACAGAAGAGTGGAAGGTGGAGGAATAGCGCCCCCGAATGCATCAGTGACGTCCCGGCTCCCAGCATGTTGGGTCGAATAGTTGATGCGAAACGTGTTTGTTAACTGATTATTTACCAAGGCGTTCAACCCCACAGTCGTCGTTCGCGTATTCACGATTACAGGGTTGAGCGTAGACAGGTTCTGAACGCGGCCCGTCACCTCGGACGGTGCATCGTTGTAACGCCCAAAAACTGACAGCCGCGGCCCAAATGTGTGATCAATACGTGCGCTACCTGCGTCAAGTCTGGCACTATTCGACCAGACGCCTGTGAATTGAGAAGCATAAACACCCGGCACTTCCGTGCCGTCGTCCGGACGAGGATAGGCATCCAGAAAGGGGGCTACTGCCGGCACGTTCGTTGCGGCATATGTCCTGGCGTATGCTGACGGCACCCGCACAATTGTGGCCTGCGGCAGTCGCAGGCGTGCCCCTCGTAAGAAACGAAGAGGAAGGTTCTGTCTCTGCGGATTGGCCCGCCGAGATAGATGCCGAAGTCGTTGTGTCGTTCGGGTGCACGGCCTTTTCCGGCTGCGTTAGCAAACCAGTCGTTCGCATCAAATACGTCATTACGGAAAAATTCGTATAGTCCGCCATGAAGATCATTCGTGCCCGAGCGTGTCGTCAGGCTGACCTGTCCACCGGGTGATTTCCCGAATTCTGGCGCGAATGAGGAAGTCTCAACACGAAATTCTTGAAGACTCTCGACAGAAACCAAACTGCTGGTGCTGCCGATCGCACTGAAAGCTTGGGCCGAGCCACTTCCAGATTGTCTTACCTGGGGTGTTGTCGCCACGACACCGAAATTTGCCGAAACACCGTCCACGGTGAAATTGTTCGCGTCTGTCCTTTGCCCGGCCACACTGAACTGGCCTGGTGCGAAAGTATTGCTAGGAGCAACTACAATTCCTGGGGTTAGCTGGAGGAGGGTGTTGAAGCTGCGGCCGTTGAGCGGCAGATTCTCGACGAACTTTCGATCAATTACGGTGCTTACCGCAGCTGATTGCGAGTTTACGAGCGGGGCTCCCCCTTCCACGGTCACGGTCTCGGAAGCGGCTCCGACTGGCAGTGTGAAGTTGATCGCCAGCGCATCTTGGACATTCAAGACGACGTCAGGCTTGATCAAGGTTTTAAATCCAATCTTCGACACCTGGAGACGATACGGTCCTGGCGGGAGGTTTTGAAAAGCATAAATGCCCTCACCATTCGTCGCGCCGGGATATCTGACACCTGTGGCATCGCTCGCGATCAGAACTTGCGCAGCTGGGATTGCTCGTCCAGAAGGATCGAGAATAAGACCACTGATCGTGCCGTTGGGGGATTGTCCAACTGCAGCCCTAATGAGAAATGCGATCACGAGGAATGGGAGGAAGGGAAAGCGTAATCTCATTAGGGCTGCTCCTGGCTCGCACGGATTCGCGATGACTCATCCGGTCTACGGACGCCCGATCGTATTTGTATCAATATTTTTTACGGGGCTGTCTTGAAAAGACTCGTGGTCGGGTTTCCGAACATCAGGGATGGTTGGGATCGATGTGAAGATAGGCAAACAACAGAGGTTTGTTGCTTGGCTTGTGGCTCCCGCCGTTTGGTTCGACGGTGACAAAAACAGCATCAATTTGTGCCAGTACTCTCGGATCATCGAACCTCAGCACCCACCGCTTCTTTTCACTCCCGCCTGCTGATCCAGATCGTACGCGTAAAAGATCAGGGACTTCCCTTTCGTGTAGAACAAACGGCCGTAGGGCTTCTTTGTCTCGCCCGTACGCTCGACGTCGTACACTTCGGCGACGTAAAGATCTCTGGCACCCATCAAGTCTCGGATGTCGCGGTCGTGTGCAAGAAGTTCCTGCTGTTGATCGATCACGGTTCCACGATCGTGCAGCAAGCGATTCAGGTCAGTGACTTTGGCTTCGAGAGCCGTGGCCCGCTGATTATCCTCGGACGCCTTGCGTTCGAGCGAATCCAGCTTGTCTTGAAGACTCTGAGCTTTATCCTGAGCTGCGTCCAATTTTAAGTTCAAATCAGATCGCTCTTGAAGGAGACCCTGCCTGCCTGCCTGGCCGGTCAGGAGATCGGTCTCTAGTTGATTCTGGGCAAGCTTCATCCGGCCCACCTCGGCCGATTGCTGCTCCAGTCCGTGCCGAAGCGATGAGATCGCTCTGTCACGCTGTTGAATTTGCGAGCGCAAGATCTCGCGCTCGTGTCCAGCGTCGCTCACCTGCTGCAGAAGCGCAGTCTGGGTCGACTGGTTTTGTAGAGGCGCGACCGAGGCAGACTCCGTGCCGCGATGGATTCCGACTCGATAGGCGGAAACGGCTAAAGCGACGATGAGCAGAATTCCGGCCGCGTACAATGTCCAGACGTTGCGCCACGTCGCCTGACTGGCTGAGATGGGGACTTTGCCGACAAGCTTCAAGGCAGAATCCCCATCAGTCCCCCCTCGATCCGTGCCTAATTGTTCCTCCAGCGTCAGCCGTTGGAAGAAAGCCCTTTCCGCTCGCTCTTGCGACCATGACGGGTCCGATTCGAGATTCTCAGGATCAGGCGCTAAGGCAGGAATGGTTTCGCTAATCACTGCCTCGTACTGCTTCATCGCTTCCCTGCACGAGGCACAGACTTCCAGATGCTCCTGCAGCCGCTTCTCTTCTGCCTCGGTTAGCTGACCCGAGGTCGAGACGGCACAGAGTTCGAGGAACTCGTCATGGGGTGGATTTCGCGACAATGCCCCAGCTCCTAATTTGAAAGTCACTTTCTACCATATCCGTTACCGCCCGGCAATTTGCCTGGAAACATCTGCTTCCGGAGCTTCTCCAGGCCTCGATAGTAGTGATTGCGGATATTTCCGAGGGATTGATTCAGCTTCTCGGCAATCTCGACGAAGGCATAACCCTCGAAAAAGTAGAGCATTAAAGTATTGCGCTGGTCCTGGGTTAGAGTGTCCAGTAGTCCGCCGATGGTCGCTTTTCCGACCATGCAAGTCCACAGTTCTCCTTCTTCCCTTCCCTGGCGGGAGTCGGCCATATCCTCAGCTCCGTCCAGATCAAGGCGGGTGTAGAAGTGCCGCGACTGCAGATAGCGGCGGCGATCGATCGCGCGCTGATAGGTCATCTGCACAATCCAGGAGCGGACGGAGCACTTGTTGGGGTCAAAGATGGGCGCTTTTCGGTGGACAAACAAAAAGATGTCCTGCAGGAGATCATCCGCCTCTGAGGCATCGCGTAAGATGCGAAGCGCAACTCCTCGTACAAGTCGCGAATAGCGGCGAAACAGGAGGGCCAGCGCTTCCCCACCCTTCTCGCCGACACGAACCATCAAGCATTCGTCGGAGAGTTCGCCTGAAGTGGACGGAATTGTGGAATTGGTGGGCTGAGCATCCGTTTTCAGGACGCCCAGCGGAGGAAAACGAATTGTGGTCGAAGAATCCATACGACGATGCCCAAGGAATCAGTCAAAAAGTCGTGTCTCAGGAGGAGCACTTCCCTGCCGCCGAACGCT
>WNFN01016426.1_pt1 | contig 11322 bp, 11 predicted proteins | sample 5400161 | NCBI WGS metagenome assembly WNFN01 (sample SAMN13153353, study PRJNA577476) | soil metagenome | isolation source: 80 cm saprolite on Douglas fir-dominated hillslope | place: USA:California | collected 2013-09-17
GCAATCCGAAAAGAAAACGAAAGATCGATGTTCTGCTCGAAGGCAAGGTCGTCACGCGTCCACCGCGACGCGTGATCGAGTGCAAAAATCTCGGGAAGAAAGTTGGCGTAGGAAAGATCGATCAGTTCGTCGGCAACCTCGCGGACGTAGGCGTCCCCTACGAACACGGTATTTACATTTCGCCGAAGGGTTACACCGCGAACGCCGTAGATCGGGCCCAGCCGGTGAATATTCAGTTGCTGACGTTGACCGGCCTTACTAAAGATGGACTGGCCTCGATTACGGCAAAAGCCTCTCAGCTGAAAGTCTTCTACCTGGCTCAAGTGCATGGAATAACAATTACGAATAACCTGGAACGAATCGACAACGCCGGCGAGCTACTCATTTTCTTTGACGCTAACGGAAAGTTTCGGGGCACGGTCGCAGATTTGATTTGGAACCAGTGGCAGGCGGGGTTGATTCCGTCCAAAGCCGGCCAACATGACGTCAATTTAATCGTACCTGAGGGATGGAAACAGATCATAAACGGCAAGGAAGAGCCGATTCTGGGAATTCAGGCAGTCGTGCAAGTAACGGCATTCGTCCTCAAGATCCCTGGCGAGAGCACGTACCACACGCTAATTCGTGCAAGCGACGGCAAGATAGAAAAGCGCCAGCTCAATACAACCTTCAACGTCGCTGTCGATCAAACAACGGTGCACACACTTGAAGCCTTTGACAATGAAGCTGACCTGCTTGCTGCAATTCACGCGCTAAGCGGTGTTCGCTTGACGATCCGAACGAGGCTTCCGCGAATTCAGTACCTAAATCGGTTCTACTATCCCCTGAGCGCCCGGGTTGTTGAGCTTCTAAAGAAACGCTGGGAAGATTCGAGCGAGCCCGAACAATCGGCGGATGATCTGAAAATCACTGAAATCGAAGGGACGGATCTTCGCGCCGTTTTTGAGCCAGTATCTGACGCGTATCCGGGCAAGCTCGTTCCAGTGATTGTATACGACGGGCACAAGGGAAAAGCAGTCGATGTGTCCGGCGTACTGAGGGCAGGTGAACACGAGCACGCATGTCAGTATGAAAAAGATTTTCGGAAGCAGCCCAGGGTAGAATTCGCGGAGTTGCTCCACAACGCCAATCTGATTTATGCGGGGAAGCTTTTAGATGCAACTGCCGATTTACCGCGCGAGCAGGCACTGCGGCTGGCCGATCGAGCACGAAGAAAGGTACTCAAAGCACTTCAGTTCAAACCGGATTCGGCTGAGGCATATCACGATTTAGGCATCGTTCTTCAAGAGTTGGTACGAGATTCCACCGCAGTGGTCAGTTTTGATCGGGCATTGCTATTGGCACCTGCACAAATCTCGACGTTGGTCCTAAAAGCGCAATCACTAAGGAACCTAGCGCGATTTGAGGAGGCACTGAAAGCCTATGATCAAGTTTTGAATTTGCAGTCAGACAATGTAGAGGCGCTGTATTACAGGAGCGGCATCCTCGGAGCGCTCGGTCTATTTAAGGAAAGCATACAAGGTTATGACGCTGTGCTAAAAACGGCGCCGACGCATTACGAATCGCTCTATTGCCGCGGCTTGGGTCAGTTTCGTCTCGAATTATATGAAGACGCTATAAGCAGCTTTAGCGATGCGCTCCGCGCTCGGCCGGCTGAATTAGATCCTCTTATCTACCGCGGGGAGGCGTTCGAGAGATCCGGCCGAAATGACGAGGCGCTTGCTGATTACACAACGGTATTGTCACGCGATCCGACTAAGGATGTGCTCTTAATTAATCGCGGATCCGTGCTTCGGCTACTCGGTCGGTACGAAGAGGCGTTAGCGGACTTCAATCGTGGACTTCAGCACCATAGTGACCACGTTATCGGGTGGATCAATCGCGGAGCCACCTTTGATAACCTCGGCCGCTCTGAAGAAGCGTTTGAAAGTTACGAGAAAGCGATCGAAATAGATCCGCTCAATAGAATCGCTTTAACGAATCGGGGCATTTCGTTGAGCACTTTGGGACGTGTCGAAGATGCCTTGCAAAGTTTCGACGCCGCGCTAAAGATCGAACCGGAAGAAGTCTCAACGCTCCACTCAAAAGGCCTCGCCCTTTACCGGCTCGATCGATTCGATGAAGCGCTGGAGGTGTACGATCGCGTTCTCGCACTTAGACCTGACGCCCACGACACGCTAGCTAACAAGGCACTCGTGCTCGCTGAACTACGTCGAGTGGACGAAGCTATCGAAGCCGCGAGTCGAGCGCTTAGTTTAGCGCCTCAAACAGACGACCGTTCAATGCTATTCGCGATTCGCGCAAAGATCAGTTACCCGATGTCTCGGTTCGCTGACGTGGTAGCAGATATGGTTGAAGCTTGGAAACTGAATCCAGATCTTATTCTTGCGCTCAAAGAGTCTCACGCCCCGTTCGTCGAAAGCTTCAACGCCTTATCTTCAGTGACCGAGGAAGAGTCAAAACTCTATGCTGTTTTGTCAAAGAAGCAGAAAAAAGCAGCCGCGGGGAGGACAGCCTTTGTCGCGCCTAAATAGCAGTCTCGCAACCTTGCGGTAAAGCGGGGTCAACCTTCTCGCCTTTTCAGGCTTTGCCTCATAAAGAGTCGTTTTGGTTTCTTCGCCTCAAAATATCACTCGCCAAGAAAGATACCTCTAGCTGGCGTTCGCATGGACTGAATCCATTTCTGCAAAGTCTCGCGATTGGCCTGTTGAATTGGATAGGCTCGTGCCCGGCATACTTTCTCCGCTCCAGGGGATAAGGCTGTCGAGGTTACGATCAAACCGGAGGCTGCGCTTTCGTTGATAATGTCAGCGTAAAGAGCCTTCACAACCACCTTACTTACTTTCCTCTTCTCTCTTTTGCACTGAACCAAAATAGCGGGCGGCGCAGAATCGTCAGCGTCTTTCTGCCACACCCGAAGGTCTATACTTCCATCATTACGGCCAGGCCCTAGGTTGACGCTGAAACCAAACCGGGCAAAACATTCGCCCGTCAAGCCCTCAAATTTCCTCCAGTTAATCTGGTCAATAGCATGGAAATTCTCGCTTAGATAGTCTAGATACCTTTGATCAAAAAAGTGACCGTATTGAGTCGTCAGCGATTCGCTCTCGAAGAGGCCGGAAAGTTGTGCGGTATCTTTCCAGTCAACTGACCGAAATTGTGTGAACGGATCAAGGTGTAGGAAGTTGCGCACGACGTTTAGAAACTCGAAAGCTACTCGCACGCCACCCACTCCATGAGCTTTTAACACCAGCATTAAGAAACCGGTCGTATCTACAGGTCCGCTCTTGTTTCTTTCCGACGGCGAACTCATGAACTCAATGAACAGGTCAACTACTTGTCGAGCGATCTTCCGCTTCCTCGAATCACGCTTGTACTTTCTGAACAGTTCATCAGTTGGCCACTCGTAATTCGGTGACGCCACATTGCCGATGCGATACAGAACGTCGATGATAATTTGCTGGAATTCCTCCGACCGCAGAATCACGAGCGCGCGATCTGATTCGTCAATCAATCTCGCTGTGTCCTCGTCAGAGATTGACTCAAGTAGCTCTTGTCGAGTGAGTGCTAAACCGGATTTGTAACCCACAATTTCACTCATTGCTGGTATTAACGTACCGGTATTGAATCTAATCCTTCCCACAGTATGCTCAATTCTAGTGCTGCGCGGCCTCCGTTAGAAACGTCAGCTCAATTCCCTTTTCGTGAACCGATTGAATCACAACGCAGACGTTGTGACATAGGACTTTGCAGAGCCCTTCGTTGATTTGGGCCGTCTTATTACGAAATTCAGAACAGTTGGCGCGTAGAGGCTCTCACCAAAGCTAGCTATGAACCACTTTTTGAGGCAACTAGCTCCTTTAAGAGACCGAACGGGTTCTTGACGCAGAGCCCCGTTTTCCTTGGTCCCGTTTTATCGGGATACCTACACTAGAACAATTGGTGTACGAGTGCGATCGCCTTAACCAGGCCAGCTACCATTCCACCGGCCACGACAACCCCATCAATGAATTTCTTCGCGCTATTAAGATGATCAACGATCGTCTTCTTATCTGGCTGCGGCTTTTGCGCTTGTTGAATCGCCTTCGTAATCTGATACTCCGCATCAGTTACAATCTCTCCATCAATCGCACCTGCCGAAGCTGCGTTCGAGAGTTCCGTCTTTAGCTTCTCTAACTCGGCCACCAATTCGACTCTGTTATGTACCGACTCAAAACTGATGTCACCTGCAGCGTTGTACTGATAATTCACGTTCTGATTTCGCTGATCGAAAACGGTCATATTGCCCCCTTGAGCAACAGTCTGAGCAGAGCCAACCATGCCGCAAGCATCACCCATGATGTAGTAATTAAACACCTGACGAATCTGCTCGTCAGACACTTTAGAACCTGTCGGATTGAAGCCCTCTTGCGTCGCTTCAGGATACCGGTCAGCCAATTCCAGGATGAACGTCAACAGACGATTTCGAGTGTTCTCGATTATTCCGGTAATGTGTCCTTTCGTTAGTACTCGCCATGCGCCCAGACATGCGGAGTCTGCAAATACTCGATTGTTCAATACCGGTAGCAGGTCAGCTGGCCATGGAACCGCCAATGTGTCAGTTGTCGAGCGAGCCAATGATTCCAACTGCGCTTCTAACTCCTTCGCGCCTTGCCGCATATTAATTCTATTTATCTCTTTACGAACTTCACGCGGAATATTCTGCACCGGGATAGGAACGCCGCTCATTTTCACATTGAAACTTACGAAGTTACCGCACGAGTGAGTTGAGATCTCGCGATAACTGGGAAGCGACTCCACGCCGGTGTACCCATTTAGCTCATGCTCCACCCAGTTCTTGAAGTCTTCGTTTTTTAAGCGATAAGCAAGAACCTTCGCTTTTCGGAGCACATCTGAAAGTGGAGTTGGACTCAAGAGATCTTGTTGAATTTCTTCAAAGAGACTCATATTGAGTTAAGACCAATTAGCCGAGTATTCGGGCCAAGGAGAAACCTCAGTGGTCACCGTCGCCTTCTTATACCGTCACTCTTCCTCTCGGCTGGCAGGTGCCGCGGGAGATCGACGTCATCGACAATCAAGGCTTCGACGTAGACATTGGCGACCTTCGCGTACGCTGCTAGGCTCGGCAAACTTGGTTGTCGAATACCTCGTTCGAACATGCTGATTTGCGCCTGAGTAAGATCGTCACCTAATCCCATCTGGCGAATCAGTCCGTTCTGCGACAGACCCAGGCCAACTCTGATCTCCAACAGCTTTTCTGCCAAACGCTTTGGCTTCCGGCGAGCAGCAGTTCCCATCAAGAGTTCCCTCCTGCGGAAATGCCTGCCCTAATAAGCTTGCAGCCAATACCATTGTGTATTAGCCTGAGCTTGCTAATACGATTTGGTATTAGCCGAAGCGCCTGGTATCGCGTTGCCGAGAGCGTCGCATTCAAGCTCCAAGCAGCGTTTCTCATCCTTCGTAGGGAAACGCTCGCTGCATGTTGTCAGAGAACCTATTCGTCAGAATTCAGACGTCGAAAATACCAGACTTCGCGCCAGCAATCCATTACTACCTGGCATTAGACCACTGAGAGCGTTATATGAAACTTAGAATTCTCACAACCGCCTTACTAACCGGCATTCTCTTAATCCAACCTTCAATAGGAACCGCGCAAAAAGGAAAGAGAAATAAACACGTTCCTGCGCAAATCGATCGCTGGTACGTTTTTGTAAGTCCAGACGGCGATTTCACGCTCTCTTTCCCCGACAAGCCGAACCGAGAGGCGGATGAGCCTGGACCGGTAACGGCGTTTAAGAGCTACGGGCTATACACGCAAAACAGGATGCGGTTTTCGATCAATTTCACTCAATTGTCCAGTGATCCCAACTCAAGTGTGACGAACGAATGGAACGATGGTCTTGAACAGAGCCTGTTAAAGGAAGATCGTGAGAACAAGCGGCGCGTAGTACACACGCAGCGCATCGGAAAGAATATTTTCGAGGCAGAGATATGGGATTTGGACTCAGACACTGGTGAAAGTATCAACTACGTAAGACAAACAATTCTTAGGCGCGGCCGAATCTATACATTGCTGTGCGGTTCTGAAATTTATGGTCGACCAATGAACAAATCAATCTGTCGGCGGTTCCTTAATTCCATGCATTTCATCAACGATACTCGTCCTTCTCACTGACAACGCAAACAGAACCCGAGTTCGCCGAAGAAATACTCGCCCTCTGTCCACATCGATCTTTTCCCTTCACTGAGAATTCAAGCAGAAAAATAGTGGCAAGCAACGCCGGAGATCCTTTCACGGAGCCCGTGAGTATCCATAATGAGTCTAAACCAAGAGGTAAAATCCTGCGGGCGATCGTTAAGTTCCCTCCGCAACGTCGCCAAATGTGCCAGCCTCCAGTCAATGACTTCCTGGAGGTTGATAGTCGGCTCGTCGTCGGAATGCCCTACTAATAGATGGTCGAATTCGTGTTCGACGAGGCCATCGCCAACATCCGCTCGATAGACAACGCTTCCAAACCCTTCAAGCTGACAGTCCAAACCCATTTCTGCCTTCAGTCTTTGCCGAGCAGCAACTATGACCTGCTCACCTGGACGCGGATGTCCACAACAGGTATTGGACCATAATCCTGGCGAGTGGTACTTGCTGAGCGCACGGCGCTGCAACAGCAATTCTCCATGAGAGTTGAATATGAATACTGAGAAAGCGCGATGCAAAAGCCCTTCTCGGTGGATATTGAGCTTCGCGCCGACGCCCACCATTTCATCCTTCTCATTTACGATAATTAGCTGATCTTCCATGCTTATGCTTGAGAGAACATCGACTTGTGAAGCAGCACGCCCGTCTCAGCGAGTTCCTAATGCATATACGCGCGGCGGCTCGAATTGCGCAAAGAAACCCATTCGATCATCCGGTTCCTACGTTCAGAATCAGGTAGTGATAACTAGGAATTATCGTGCTACTTCTCCGCGCAATACTGCGGCTCACACGACTGGACTCTTCTCTCCTCGCGCTCCTCGCGATTTTCCTTCCATTGTGGGTAAGAACTGGAAACTTTACTCAGAGCCTAGCCAGAGCAATACCGTTGCTGTTTAGCTTCATGTGCACGTTCATCGCCAATGACTTGGACGATGTAGAAAAAGACCGAATTAACCATCCGGACCGTCCCCTGCCCGCCGGTCACATCACTCCCGCATTCGCAGCAGTTCTCTATTTCACGTGCCTAACGCTGGCTTTATTCTCGACGAGGCACTATGTGGCGCCAGGCATTGCCTTTTTGTATTACGCCCTCATCGCACTCTTAATTAGTTACGGGCATATCGTTGACTGGCTTCCGGTCCTTAAGGCCCCTTATGTCGCAACTGTCACTACAATCCCAGTTCTGATTGTAGCGACTCTGTATCCCGGCGAGGGGAGGCTCTATCTAGTTGCAACTGCCGCTTTCTTTCTGGTCATAGGGAGGGAAATATGCATGGACATACGAGACAGACCTGGTGACGCCATTTCACTTATGCACCGGTTTAGACCGGCGCCGTTGGCCGTCATTGCCTTCTCTCTACAGTTGGTAGGTTTGCTCTTGCTGGCGAGCCAGACACGCAGGGCGGGAGACATTGTGGCCCTACTAGTAATGGCAGCACTTCTGGCACAATCTGGTATCTACTGGTTCAAGTTCACAAGATACCGCCCTGCGATAGTCTTAATGAAACTTCAGTGGTTTGTCGGCCTATATTTTCTTACTTAGATAAGGTAGTCGGAACTCTCACTTGAGGAGAGGCTGTAGGACCATAATCAAGATCGTGATGCCGATCGGCAAATCAGTCAGTGCGAGTTGTAAGCTGTAGCGCAACTCATCGCGCGACATCTTGTTGAACTCAATCAAGTAAGAGCGCTTTTCATACGCGCTTAATGTTTCATTCCGCATCGCTTTCTTCAGCCTTGCTACCTCGATGTCAATAGACTGGTCGTAAATCCTTGTGAGTACTACCCTAGGATAGAAATTGAAAATTAATAATACGGGCGTTGCAATAAGCGGCAATAGAATAAGAAAGACCTTAATACTTCGGCCTAGGATGCTGCCATACAAGAACGGCCCTTCGTAGTAACCGATCATGTGGACGTAAAGAAAAATGATGGTTAGGGTCGATGCCACATGAACATACGGGTTAATCCCATCAAGCTCCCGTTTGCGGAACAGGTTGCGCTTGACAGGAATGGCCAGCAGCGAATGGAGCATCATGGCTGTATACATCAGCTTTCGACCGACATACACGGCGAGCCCGTATTCGGCGCAAGCCGCTATTAACATCAGGACTTCTCCTGGTTTCGACAACGGAAACTGGCTATAGGAAAAAATTACGAACGCCACCAAAATCATTTCTCCGGAGAATGTTAACGATATTCTGAGACTCGAAAAGCGTCGTTTATAGTAGAAATAATCTTGGGTTAACTGCCCTTTAAAGGCTTTCTCAATGGTCTGCGGGATCACATCCTGCCTGTAAAAAACGATCAGCGCTGTACCGAGAATAAGACCTAGCGAGAGTATGGTTTTGAACGACGTGGTATATGCCGCAAAGAAGAGTTGGGCCTCGGACTTGCCGCTGAGATACCACACGAGGGCCGAGCCCAGTAGGCCATAAGCAACGCTTAGTGCCAGCCCAAGGAAGAATAAAAGCATGGGGCGGAAAGGCGATCGTTGCTGCATGATAATTCCTAGTTATCCAATGCGAGAGAAAGCACTAATAAAGTGCGGTTTAAGTCAACCCATTATCACCTCAAGAACGGCTTGCGACAATAGTGAGCTGAGCCAACGATACAATGAGAGGGTGCCCTTAAGCTCTCACTATCCTTCCCTCCAAAGGGGGTGGCGGTTCGCTCACAATCTCGTGTGGGATATCAAAAACATCGAGCGCGACTAGAGTTGCGTTTGCTACTTGGAAGTTGGCTGGTAAAGGTGCCGTAATAACGAAGCAGAGCCACCGATCTCTTTCGATTAGGCCTTGGTGGTATCCGGCGGTCAATGGTTGCTTTCAGGCGTGGAGAGTCGAACCTTAAACTCTTGAATCGATGTAGAGACTCGCTGAGTATTCCACAAAGAGATCTCCATGCACACCAGTCCGCTTGCTGCGTCAACGTAGAATCGAGTAATTCGTCCTTTGAGATTAGGTCTTGTACTCTTTGCTCGTTCTTCAATCAGTTCTTCGTGTTCTCTAGCCCAAACGCGATAAGACGTAAGAATGAAGCAAAGACCAGCGGCGATCCAAAGGACTACTTTCGCGTGCCTGACGATGTAATCGGAATACGCGGCTAAAAAGGCAAGGCTAATTGAAAACAACCCGCTCATAAGCGTTTTCCAGTCGCTAAAGATCGCTTGGAGATATTGCCAAAGGTGCATAAGGGAATAAAAGTATCATTGGTTTGCCACCACGTGAAATAAATCGGATCGGCAGACGATGAAATATTTGGGATCTACAAACGGCCCCTTGAAAACCCCAAGTGCTCTTATTAGACTCACGGCGGTTTTCCCTACAACCAAACGATTTCAAATTCTTGCGCAGTTCCCACGGGACTGTCGGCGGAGGTACATTTTTATGCTGCTGGAACAAGCGATCGGTGATTTCTTCAACGGGTACTTTTCGACGAATCAGCGCAGCGCGAAAACGAGAGTCGCGTACGGGTCGGACCTTGACCAAGCTGCTGCGTACGCGGCGAAAGGCTCTGAACTAACGTCACTCAATCCAGCTTTCGTTGAAAGCTGGGCTGCCGAGTTGCGGTTCAGGAAATATTCACCAGCTTCCATCAGGAGGAAGATGGTTGTTCTTAAGGTGTTTTGTTCTTACTGGGTCAGAAAGGGCGCTTTATCCGAATCGCCGTTTTGGAGGGTAAGGCTGAGCTTTGGTCACGTTGAACAACTGCCGCGGAGTTTGACTGAACGCGAGATGCGCGCACTACTGACTCGGGCGTGGCGTAACCATGCTGCTATTGAACGTCAGGTCAATACCACCGAAGAACCACGGTCGAACAATCGAGAAAAATCTTCGCTCAGCTATCGTGCACTAAGGAACTTGGCTATCGTCGACCTTCTGTTTGCCACGGGGATGCGTGTTGGTGAGGTTTCATCATTAGACATTCGAGACTTCTTTCTGAAGGAAGCGACCTTTAGAGTCCAGGGAAAAGGTGGAAGGGATCGGCTTGCCGTTATAGTCGATAGTGCGACCGTACGAATTCAGCGCTCTCACGTCGAAGCGCGTTTGAGAATCAAAACGAAAAGTTCGGCGCTGTTCGTAAACGTTGACGGCGGGAGGCTCTCCACTCAAGGAATTACGAAAATAATTGCTCGACTCCGGCGCGAGGCCCGTATTCGACGTCATATTACACCGCATATGTTGAGACACACCGTTGCAACGCTGCTATTGCGTAATGGTGCGGACATTCGAATCGTACAAGAATTCTTAGGCCACAGATCAATTCTCACTACCCAGCGCTACACCCATATAACTAAGGACCATATGAGGCGAGTCCTGCGTAAACGTCATCCGTCCATCAGACTAAACGCCAAGTTAGTCAAGCTAACCGCTTTAATCTCGTTACGGCCCTAAGATGTCCGTGACGGCCTTCGCCCCGAACGTGAAGTTGCGCGTAAGACAGCGCTGGTCTTTGTAGGCGAGGCTCTTGACGTGTTGTCTACTGATCTTAAAGCTCGATTAGCTCTGACGCTCGACGAATCCAAGCCGGTGAATCGATCGGAACATGTGAAGCGAGTAGTTACCGAGCGTGAGATAAAGCAAGCTTTTGGTCGCGCGCGATGGCTGTCCGAACAAGAACAGACGTTCCTGCAAACGCTTAGCTGGTTTCGCAAGGCTCTTGAGAGGGAGAATCCACTCGATCGCTTTTTTTCGTTTTTGCTCACGCTGGAAATCATTGTCGGTCTCTAGGTGAGTTCACCCGTCGAAAACCCTTTTGTAACCCGCAGTTCTAACCGTTGTGACGCGCAGGGCCTGGGGACAATGGCGATAATCTGGTTGGTGCAGGTTGTGGCTCAGCGTTACTATCTATGCGTGAATTGCGTAACGACCTCCGAAGGTATCATTCTCACACCCCGCAGAATCGGGGTTGTAAGACCATCATCGCCCATTTTTGATCACATGGATCAGGCATGGAACACATCGTTCTATCAAATTCCACGCAAGGCGATACTGATTGGTGCTGTTAGTAAACCGCATGAATTTAGCAAGCCCGGGCCGCCTGAAATAAGCGCGAACAATATGGTCGTGAAACTCGCTGCATCGGACCAAGTGTATATTCCAAGAGTTCTCAAGCAGTTTAGA
>WNFN01220066.1_pt1 | contig 11321 bp, 6 predicted proteins | sample 5400161 | NCBI WGS metagenome assembly WNFN01 (sample SAMN13153353, study PRJNA577476) | soil metagenome | isolation source: 80 cm saprolite on Douglas fir-dominated hillslope | place: USA:California | collected 2013-09-17
AAGTCCGGGTGCAGACCGCCCTGGAGCAAAATTCCGGTGCCGCCGAGCTCCAGCATTTCGTCGATTTTCTTGTAAATCTCCTCGAACGAGAGGATGTAGCCATCCTTGGCGCCGAGCGGCCGGTAGAAGGCGCAGAAGGAACAATACTCGGTGCAGAAATTCGTGTAGTTGATGTTGCGGTCGATCTGGTAGGTGACGACGCGGGGGTCGTTTTTCTTCAGGCGCATTTGGTGCGCGGCCATGCCGATGCCTACGAGGTCATCGGATTCGAGCATATCCAGAGCTTGTTGTTTTGTCAGTCCCAAGATGTTTCCTCATTCCGTTTCCGCATCAATTGTAGCCAAGACTCTTGCGAACTCGAATGAACGATCTCGCCAACTGGGGCGCAGCATGCCGCGCCCTACAACTTCACAGCCTCCGCTTTCGTTACGACCCACTCGATCGGCTTGGCTGGCGGGATCTGGCCTAGCTTTTCGGCATAATCGTAGTACAACTCCAGCCCGCGACGATTTTCCGCATCGAGGGAGAAATCAATGTTGTGGCGCAGGTACGATTCGAGCACGTGGGCCGGCAATTCCAGTTCGCGCGCGGCATCGAAACAGATTTCCGGGATGCGCGACAAACCGAAATCCCGGGAGGCCAGGAAATCGGCGGTCACTTCAGGAGTGGCCGTGTCTCGCCTGGCCGCCCAGACCGCTAAGACGGCGGGCAGTCCCGTCAGACTCTGCCATTCGCCCACCACGTCATAGACGTAGAGCAATTCCGAGTTGGCCATCCCGAGCGTGGCCGCCTGGCATAGCGTTTGGCCTTCGGCGCCGGGCCGGCTATCCTTTTCGATTCCCACGGCAATTCGCAAGGCCGGATCTCCAATCAGCAACGCCGCGTCTGCCTGCTTCAACATGGCGCTCAAGTCCGGCGGCGCTTCAAAGAACTGCGGCGCGATCTTCCACTTTTTCGCGCACAGGATGCGCGTCAGCGTCTGGGTGCTGCGCGAACTGCGATCCAGCACGAAGCTCTTCACCTGTTCGATGGGTTTCTTGGCAATGATCAGCAGGCTGCGCACTTGCTTCTTTGAGGCAATGGCCATGTCGGGCAGGATCACCAAATCGTCGATGCGCTGGTATTCGATGGCCGGGATTATCGCGATGTCCGCCTTGCTGGTGCGCAATTGTTCGGCGCACTGCGAGGGTACGGTGAACGACAAATCATATTTGCCGCGCAGCGGGCCGTTGGTGAAGCCCCATATGAGCGGTGCGGTGTTCAGGTATTGAACGATGGAGATGCGAAGTTTGGTCACGGGTTGAGAGGTCACCTTTAAGTTTCAGTATAACAAAGCCAGATTTTTGGGCGGCAAGCTTCTGGTAGGAGGAATCCTCCGCCGAGTTCGGAAGGTCGGAAGAGAACGAAATATCTGTGATTTACTGCCCCGCCCCTCCCATGATTTTATAAAAGATTGACCCGTAAAGGTTTAGAGGGTAGGGGTCGGCAAAAAGATTGAGAGCACAGGAGTTAGCGCGCCTAAAGATGTAGTCGGAAGGGGCAATGGTTTTGTCGGCGGATACCCTCGGCTGGATAGCACGTGACCAATCACCTCCTCTGTCGTCTATAGGGGCAGGGAGGACCCCATGCCTCGACGCAACTTCTTTTTTCTGATTTCGTTGTCTGCTCTGCTCGCCCTCGGCTTTACGAGCGCACGAGCGAACCGGCATCGCCACTCCGTAAACATCTCCGACGGGCACAAGCTGCCAGCAACCGATTGTTCCGATCTTCGCATCCGGTTTGACGACCGGGATGCGGTGGTGCGTTCCGAAGAGCGTACTTTGACGAAGTCCGAAGCCGCGGTCCTGCAGATTCAGCCGCATAGCAACGGGGGCGTTCAGGTCGTGGGCTGGGGCAAAGAGACTTATTCCGTAACGGCGTGCAAAGCCGCGGCGGGCTCGGGCGATGTGGCGGAGAGAATACTGTCCCAAATCACCATGTCCATCGAACACGGCAAAGTATCGACAAAAGGTCCGGGGGATGAAGGCGATTGGACAGTCTTCCTGCTCATTTGCACGCCGAAATCCGCGTCCGTCGACCTGGAAACAATGAACGGTCCCATTTCCCTGTACGACGTGGACGGCAAACTCACGGCCCGCGCCCACAACGGTCCGATCAGCCTGAAGAATTTTTCCGGCGACGCGGAGATTACCGCGGTGAATGGTCCGATCAGTCTGGACGGCAGCAGCGGAAGCGTGCGTATCCATACTGAGAACGGGCCGATCTCTGTAGCACTGGGAGGGAAGACTTGGAGCGGCACGGGCCTCTCCGCCGATGCGCAGAATGGCCCCTTGACGCTGATGGTGCCGAGCGGCTATCAGTCCAGCTTGATGGTCGAATCGAGGAACCACTCTCCGGTGAGTTGCGAGGCGAGCATTTGCGATAACGCGCGAAAGACCTGGGACGACGAGCATCGCCGCATCGAATATGGCAGCGCACCGGCGATGATCCGGCTTTCCACTGTGAATGGGCCGGTTTCCGTCCAAGAGTCGAGAGAGAAACTCTAAGAGGCGAAGATTCCGCGCCGAGGGACGGCGCGCCCGAAGTCTTAAGCCCTGCAGGATGGACGCACTCCGGCTCTTGCGGATAAGATTTGGTGCATGCTGCTGGAAGCCCGCGTAGCTCAACCTGTGACCGAAGCGGAAGCCGTTCGTCTGGCGCGCGAACTTTACGGGCTGGAGGCCAGGGCGCGGGCGCTGCCGGGCGAGTACGACGACAACTTCCACCTGACGAACGCAGACGGGCATGCGTTCGTCCTCAAAGTAATGCACCCGGCCCGGGAGCGCTCCTTCATTGATCTGCAATGCCGGGCACTGACGCATCTAGCGCAACGCGCGCCTCAAATGCCTATGCCTCGCGTCACATCGAATCGCAGCGGTGAACAATTTGCTTCGATCGTCGCCGCGGACGGCTCGACGCGCCTCGTCTGGCTGCTCACCTTTCTGAATGGAACAGTTCTCGCCGAAATTCGCCCGCACACGCCGGAGCTTCTTGGCGATCTCGGCCGATTTCTCGGGGAGATGGACGCGGCGCTGCAATCGTTTACGCACGCCGCAGCGCATCGCGAACTGAAATGGGATTCTTCGCGGGCCGGCTGGATCAAGGATTACGTCAAGCATATCGCGGGCTCGAAGCGGCGCGCGCTGGTGGAAAAATTTCTCGCGCTGTATGAAGCGGAAGTCGTTCCGGTCTTGCCGCGCCTGCGCCGCGGTGTGATCTACGGCGACGCGAACGACTACAACGTGCTGGTCAGCGATCCGTGGCCTCAGCCGCGCAAGGTCGTAGGCGTGATTGATTTTGGTGACGTGCACTACGGGCTCACCGTGTCCGAGCCGGCGATTGCCGCCGCTTACGCCATCCTTGGGAAGGAAAATCCACTGGAGGCGGCGGCTGCGATCGTCGCGGGATATCACGGCGCGTTTCCACTCGATGAGGCGGAGTCGTCCGTTCTTTATGCATTGATCGGCGCGCGGCTCGCCGTCAGCGTCACGAATTCCGCACACTGCAAAACCCTTAAACCGGACGACCCGTACGTCACGGTCAGCGAAGCGCCCGCGTGGGAAGCCTTGGAGCGGCTCGCAAAAATCCACCTGCGTTTCGCCCACTACACTTTTCGCGCGGCTTGCGGGCTTCCGCCCGTTCCGCAAGGTGAAAAGATCAAGCAGTGGCTGAAAGCGAGCGCGGGCTCCGCGGCTCCGATTTTGGGCGTTGATTTACGAACGGCCACGAGCCTCGTTTTTGACTTGAGTGTTGGCAGCACGTTTCTTGGCGCCGACCCCGGAGCCGCGGAAACTCCCGCGCTCACGGAAAAAATATTTCATGCAATGAAGTGCGCTGGCGCGTCCGTTGGTGCCGGGCGGTACGATGAGGCGCGACTGCTTTACACTTCTCCGCTGTTCGGCGCGAGCGGCAATCCCACGGACGAACGGCGCACAATTCACCTGGGCATGGACCTATTTGTTGAGCCCGGCGCTCCGCTCAGAGCGCCGCTGGATGGCGTGGTCCACATCGTAGCGAATAATTCCGCTCCGCAGGACTACGGCCTGCTGGTCATCCTGCGGCATGAAACCAGCGATGGCGAGGAATTCTTCACGCTCTACGGGCATCTCTCGAAAGATTCGCTCGTTAGCCTGGAAGTGGGCCAGCGCGTTACTCGAGGTCAAACATTCGCGCGCGTCGGTTCAGCGCAAGAGAACGGCGGCTGGACGCCACACGTTCATTTTCAGATCATTTTCGATCTGCTTGAGCTCGGCGCCGATCTGCCGGGTGTTGCTTATGCTTCGCAGCGTTCCGTGTGGACGAGTCTCTCGCCCGATCCGAATCTCCTGCTTGGAATTCCGGCCGCTCTTTTTCCAGCGAAAGAGCCGGAGTTCCCGGAGACGCTTGCCGCACGCCGCACCTTGCTGGGGAAAAACCTCAGCGTTTCTTATCAGCGTCCGCTGAAAATCGTTCGCGGGTGGATGCAGCATTTGTATGACGACATGGGGCGAGCGTATCTCGACGTTTACAACAATGTGCCGCTCGTGGGGCACAGCCACCCTCGCGTGGTCCAGGCGGCGCAGGCGCAGCTCGCGCTGCTCAACACCAACACGCGCTATCTTCACGACAATGTCAACCGTTACGCCGAGCGGCTGACGCGGCTGCTTCCCGAGCCCCTCCGCGTTTGCTTTTTTGTGAACTCCGGCAGCGAGGCCAATGAGCTGGCTTTGCGCCTGGCGCGCGCGCATACCGGCCGGGAAGACATCATCGCTCTGGAACACGCCTACCACGGACATACCAATACACTGATCGACATCAGCCCCTACAAATTCGACGGCCCGGGAGGGCGCGGGAAAAAGCCCTGGGTGCACGTTGCGCCGCTCGCGGATGATTACCGCGGCGCGTATCGCCGCGGCGACAAGCAAGCCGGAGCAAAATATGCGCGTCACGTCGCGGAGATTCTCGACCGCACGCGTGCTGACGGACGCGGCGTCGCAGCATTTATCGCAGAAACGCTGCCGAGCGTCGGCGGCCAGATCGTTCCCCCCCCGAATTATCTGGCAGAGGTTTACCGGCACGCGCGCGGAGCAGGCGCGGTCTGCATCGCCGACGAAGTGCAGGTCGGATTCGGACGTCTTGGAACACATTTTTGGGGATTCGAAACGCAAGGCGTGGTTCCGGACGTCGTGGTTCTGGGCAAGCCGATTGGGAATGCGTTTCCGCTCGCGGCAGTTGTCACTACGCCGGAAATCGCCGATTCGTTCAACAACGGCATGGAATTTTTCAGCACGTTTGGCGGCAATCCCGTCGCGTGCGCAGCGGGTCTTGCGGTTCTGGATGTTCTCGAGGAAGAGAATTTGCAGCAACACGCCTTGCGCGTCGGCGCGCATCTCATCGAGGGCTTGAAGTCTTTGCAGACCCGCTACGCATTGATAGGCGACGTGCGCGGCTCGGGACTGTTCCTCGGAATCGATTTTGTGCTCGAGCGTGAAACGCGCGAGCCTGCTCCGTGGCCAGCCTCGTACGTGGTCAATCGTCTTCGCGATTGCGGCATTCTCGCGGGCATCGACGGAGCTGGATGCCATTTTGCAAGAAGACGCCGCGCAACCCCGCCGCTAATTTGCCCTTGTGCGTGGTAGACTACTTATTCTTTCGCACTGCTAGCCGGTGCCTCCTCAAACTTCCAGCCTGAGGTCGTGTAGAGGTGTAAAAGCGATGATTGTTTACCTGCGCATGTCTCTTTTTATCTTGCTGATTCCCTGCTGTATTCCGGTGGCATTGGCGCAGTCCGATTCTGTGGAGAATCCTCAGCGCCCCGCTGTTCCCGTGACTCAGGCAAGCTGTGATGAAGCCCCGCGCGAAGACGCCCTCGTCTCCCTGTGCGTGCCGCCCTCCTTCTCTGAGGAGGATGCCGCTCCCCCCGCCAGCGAGTTCCTTGCAAAAATCTCTCTCAACCTGCCCAACGGCACACCGCTGCGCATCGCACTCGACCAGCGCACGCGCGTCGATCATCCCGGCGAGATGGTTCATGGCAAAGTCGTGGAAACGGTCTATGCCTTCGACCATCCCGTTATTCCAGCCGGCAGTATCGTGAGCGGCCAAATCATCAGCATTAATCCAGTTTCAGGGGTAAAGCGCACGCTCGCCTACGCCAACGGCGACTTTTCTCCCTTCCACAAATACGAGGCCACATTTGAGATGCTCACCCTGCCCGATGGCAGGCAGTTCCCGATAAAGACTACGGTTTCAATGGGAACTGCTGAAGTTGTGCACCTGGTGAGTAATCCTGATAAAGCGAAGCAGAAGAGTGCGGCCGGCCGCGCGGCGGACAACGCCAAGCAGGAAGCCAAAGGCAAAGTACAAGAAGCGAAAGATTCGCAATCGCCTTATCGCCGGCAGTACCTGGAGCCGGGGGCGCGCTTTGTTGCGGATCTCGACGCGCCTCTCGATTTTGGCGAGACCACGCGCACCGGCGGACAGCTCGCCGCAGTGGGAGGCGCGCCAGTGCCCGACAGCACCCTCAAAGCGCGGCTGGTTGCCGAAGTCAGCTCGGCGACTGCCACGCGCGACACCACGGTCACCGCCATTCTGACCGAGCCGATGTATTCGCCGGCGCACCAGTTACTTCTTCCTGCGAACAGCCGCCTTATCGGCAGAGTTCTGCAAGCGAAACCCGCGCATAAGATGCACCACAACGGAGAACTGCGCGTGATCTTCGAGCGCATTGAAACTTCCGAAGAAGCTGTTCAAGCGTTGTCTCAGATGCAAGCGCAGGCGGAGCATCTTCAAGCAGGTTCGCAGGCCATGGTCGGCAATCTGGAAGGTCTTGAAGTCGCTCGCAGCGCCCACATGAAGCTCGACGAGGAAGGCGGGGCGCGCACGACCGACAGCAAGACCCGGTATCTTTCGACCGGGCTCGCGGTTTTGCTGGCGGCGGCCGCGTCGCATCCTGATGCCGAGCGTGGCACGACGGACGCCGCCGGTGATCCAGGGGTGCGGACTGCCGCCGGGGGTTCCGGCTTTCGTTTGACGGGCGCCGTGTTGAGTCTGGCAGTGAAGTCCACACCGGTTTCGATGGCCTTTGGCGCCTACGGCGCTTCGGCGTCGATCTACTCGAATTTCCTCTCGCGAGGACATGACGTCGTCCTTCCCAAAGACACGCCGCTCGAAATCGGCTTCGGCAACCCTCATCCCGCGGCGGCATCACAGCCTAAGTCCCAATAGCCAAGGCTTTGCGGCGGGACTTCTGCTCATCTAGAGGTACTACTTGACAAGTCCAATTACTCTGCACATTGGCTCACCCAGCGATGCAGTCGGACGCCTCCCTCTCGTGGCTCGCGCTGGCGCTTACGCCCGGCCTGGCTTCCCGTTTGTCCGCCCGCGTGCTACACCGGTTTGACTCGCCGGATGGAGTCTTCCGTGCCACTCTTCGAGATGTCGAGTCCTGCCATCTCGCGGCTCAAGTCTCGCAAGCCATCGTAAAGACGGAAAGCTTCAAGCGGGCCGAGAAAGAATTAGCGGGCATTCAGAAGATTGCGGGCAGCTATGGATGCCAACGGCCGCGCCATCGGAGTGCTCGGAACGGGCATCGACGTCTGCAATCCAAAAGAAAACAAAGAGCTATACCAGAAAGTGCTGGAACGGGGCGCGACTATGAGTGAATTTCCCTTGCGTACGCACCCCGCACCGGAGAATTTCCCCGTGCGAAATCGCATCGTTGCCGGCATGCCACTCAGCGTCGTGGTGGTGGTGGAAGGGGCGCAGTACAGCGGGTCGCTGATCACCGCGCGCCTGGCCATGGAGTTCGGCAGAGAAGTCTTCGGCGTGCCGGGGAACGTCACGCAGCCGGTGAGTTTCGCGCCGAACCAGCTCATCAAGCAGGGCGCGAAACTCGCCACCGGCGCCGGGGACGTGATCGAAGAGCTGCCGACGCCCATCCGTGCCGCCCTCCTGCAGGCCGAGCAACCGGAGGCCGAGCAGCGGAATCTATTGGCAGCTGCGGCATTGAATGGCTCGCAGAAGAAACTTTATGAACTGCTCAGCGCCGAGGAGCCGGTGCACATTGATGACATCGTGGAACGCTCCGGCTTGAACTCTTCCGAAATTCTGGCTACGCTTTTTGATCTGGAGATGAAAGGTGTCATCCGGCAGTTGCCGGGCAAGCAGTTCAGCAAAGTCTTGCTGTGGAAGCAGATAGGGGTTTGCATCGTTAGGCCGGGGCCGGCATCCAACCGTAAAGCGCATCCTCAAAGGCTGTCGCCGCATCAAAACGACGATTCCATAAGGATCCGGGCCGGGCGCTTAAGGTAGCGAGAAGGACACACGCCGCGCGGTCGGCCCTCTCTGCAAGACATTACGGAGTTACAAAAGCAACATGGCTCGTTCGCTGGTTATTGTAAAGCGTCCATCGGCCACGTGATGGACCTGCCCAAGAAAACGATTGGCATTCGTCTGCCCGGGGAAGAAGAGGGCGGCAAGAAGAAGAAAAAAAGCAAAGCCAAAAAGGGAAGCAAGAAAACAAAGGCTCAGGAGAAACCGCCCGGGAAACTGATCAGCATTGATGATGACAAGATTTTTGAGCCTACGCTGCAAATCATTGCGGGCAAAGGCAAAGTCATCAATGATCTTCGCAAGGCGGCGATCACCGCCGATGCCGTCTATCTGGCGGGCGACCCCGATCGCGAGGGGGAGGCCATTTCGGCGCATCTCGCCATGGTTCTCTCCAAGCCTGCCAAGTACATTGAGCAGGAACCGAGCGTTTCGAGATTTAAGAAGAAGGACGCAAAACCCGAAGAGCCGGTCAAGAAGGAAGACGAGACCGAAGCTAAAAAAGAAGTTGTGGCAATCGATCCGAAAAAAATTTTTCGCGTCACCTTCAACGAAATCACGCCCAAAGCCATCCGCGCGGCCTTCGATAAGCCCCGGCAGGTAGATACCAATCTGGTGGATGCGCAGCAGGCGCGCCGGGTGCTCGACCGCATTGTGGGTTACAAAGTTTCTCCGATCCTCTGGGACAAGGTGCGCCGCGGGCTTTCCGCCGGGCGCGTCCAGACCGTGGCGCTGCGGCTGATCGTCGAACGCGAAATGCTGATCCGCGCCTTCGTTCCGCAGGAGTATTGGACGATTCACGCGATGCTGGATGCCGGGCAGCCACCGCTTTTCGAAGCCAAGCTATTCAAACACAAGGGCGAAGATATCGCCGTCTCAAACCAGGACAGTGCGGACAAGATTATCGCCGCGGTGAGCAAGGCCAAATGGCAAGTCGCCAGCGTCGCGCAAAAAGAAAAGAGGCGCAATCCTCCGCCGCCTTTCACGACTTCCAAATTGCAGCAGGCGGCTTACAACCGGCTGCGCTACACCGCCAAGCGCACCATGTCCCTCGCGCAGAAACTTTATGAGGGCGTGGAGCTTGGTGACGAGGGCTCGGTCGCGCTAATTACCTACATGCGCACCGATTCCGTGCATGTTTCGAACGACGCGCTGATCCAGGTTCGCGAGTTGATCCCCGAACGCTTTGGCTCGAACTATCTCCCGGAAAAGCCCAACTATTACAAATCGAAGAAGGATGCGCAGGAAGCCCACGAAGCGGTGCGTCCCACCGACGCCGTGCGCGCGCCGGAAGACGTCCGCAAGTATCTCGATGAGGATCTCTTCAAACTGTATCAACTCATCTGGCAGCGCTTTGTTGCTTCGCAGATGCTTCCAGCGATTTTCGATCAGACGACCATCGACATTTCCGCCGGCGACTACACTTTCCGGGCTACCGGCTCCGTCCAGAAATTCGACGGCTACCTCCGCGTCTACCAGATGCCCGCATCCATCGCCGACCGCGAGGACGACGAAAAAGACGACGAAGGCGAAGGCCGGTCGCTTCCTCAGGTGGTGGAAGGGCAGACACTTCGGCTGGACAAGATTCGACCCGACCAGCACTTCACCGAGCCGCCGCCGCGGTTCAACGATGCGACGCTGGTGAAGGAGCTCGAAGAAGACGGAATAGGGCGGCCTTCGACCTATGCTTCGATCATTTCAACGATCGTCGAGCGCGAATACGTCACCAAGAACCAGGGGCGTTTCTCGCCCACCATGCTCGGCGAGCGCGTCAGCGTGCTGCTGGTAAAGAGTTTCGAAGACATTTTCGACGTCACGTTTACCGCGCGACTCGAAGAGGAACTCGACGAAATCGAAGAAGGCAAGCTGCCTTGGCGCGAAGCCGTCAAAGAGTTCTGGGAAAAATTCGTCATTGACCTCGACAAGGCCGGCGACGAGATGCTTTCCTACAAGGCCGGCATCCCCACGGGGAAAAAGTGCGAAAAGTGCGGCCAGGGCGAATTGCTCGAGCGCATCAGCCGGCACGGTTTCTTCCTGGGCTGTTCGCGCTACCCCGAATGCGATTTCATTCAAGACCTCTCGCCGGAACTTCCCGAAGAGACCAGCGGCGAACCCAAAATCGAGTATTGCGACAATTGCGGCAAGGAGATGGCCATCAAGCGCGGCCGCTTCGGAACCTTCCTCGCCTGCACCGGCTACCCGGACTGCAAGACCACGCGCCGCCTTGTCCAGGGCACGCGTATTGCGCACCAACCTGATGAACCTCTCGCTGAACTGTGTACGTTGTGCGGCAAAAATCTAATGAAGAAAAGCGGCCGCTTCGGCGAATTCATCGGTTGCTCCGGCTATCCGAAGTGCAAGTACACGCGGCCGATCACCATGGGCATCAAATGCCCGAAATGCAACGAAGGCGAATTCGTGCGCCGCGGCAGCGCCGGCAAAGGCGGCCGTGGCCGCCCGCGCGTCTTCTACGGATGCTCGCGTTACCCGGATTGCGATTTCACAACGCCGCACATGCCCATCGCCGAACCCTGCCCGAAGTGCGGCGCGCCGTTCATCGTCGAGAAGCGCACCAAGATCGGCACCGTACACGCCTGCCTCAAAGAAGGATGTGATTGGGAGAAGCTTGTCCCGGAGGCCCAGCCGCAAGCACAGCCGGAGGAAGCTCCGGTACCCGTGGCAGCCAAGTTCTGACCCACCTACATTTCAAGAAACAGTGCCGTGATTTCGCTTTCCGCGGATTTGTCCGCGCCTATACTGTACTTGGGTCTCTCCCCGGAGCTGTAGCTGCGAATGAATGAAGCGATTGCGAAGTATCTCGAATACCTTCAGTCGGTGAAGAATTCCTCGCCGCATACGATTCTGAACTACCGCAGGGATCTCGAACAATTTCTCGCTTATCTATCGCCGCCCGGGGCCCGGCCGCCTGCACTCACGGGCGTCACCCACCACATGATTCGTGAATTTGTCGCGCA
>WNFN01184696.1_pt1 | contig 11319 bp, 12 predicted proteins | sample 5400161 | NCBI WGS metagenome assembly WNFN01 (sample SAMN13153353, study PRJNA577476) | soil metagenome | isolation source: 80 cm saprolite on Douglas fir-dominated hillslope | place: USA:California | collected 2013-09-17
CTGGAAAGCAACGAACTATTCCCAGTAATTACCCCCCAGATCATCACACAAACCTGCGCAAGAAATGCGATGGAAATGCACAATGTCAAAATGAACTGATTATGCACATTTCTACGAGCGATGAAATCGTCCTTATCTGCGCCTTGAACTCGTTTAGAGTAATAAATGTGCTGTTTTGCATTTTCAGATGGTTCGTACCAATGATACTGGGCAGCTAACATAGAATCAGACGTTACATCTTTTGACCCCAATGACTCATTTGGATTCATGTTTTCTCTCTCCTTAAAAAGGTAAAAGTTGTAAAGCGCAACACCCCTTGCATTTTCAAGCTAGGGTAATAGAAAGGCATCGTCATTTAGCTCCTCCTTAATTTGCGCTTCTTGTAGTACAATCCTACGTCTCTATAATACCATAAAAATACGCAAATTTTAAGTTTATTTGTCATATCAGTACCAATCTCTTTTTAAGCCTAATTACTTTTCTACCGTTAAAAATCATTACGGTTTTACTGTCCATAAGAAACCAGGATGAAGATCTATATGCGTTCCAAATATAGGAAAATAGTAATACGAAACAGGTTTCATATAGTGAGATATTGAATATCGATAATAACTGGAGTTATACTGGGATGAGTTAGCCAATTGGAATAGATGTGAACTAAGGGGGTGCAAACAATGTCAGAGCAACAAGAAAATACATTACCATCTTCAATACAAAAAATTGATAAAGATGTCGCAAATACGATGAAGGTGACATTTTATCTTACTGAGGAGCAGATTGATAAATTAGAAGATTTAGTGCATGAATGTAGAAAGACAACAAAAAATAGACGTATTAATAGAAGTCACATTATAAGGTATTTGGTGGACCAATGTACTATAGAAACGTTGATAGATTCATAAAATCCGAACATCCGTATAATCTCCCCACTATTCGCTTTCTAGGCAGCGTCACAGTCGGCTTATAAGTTCCTGTCTAAATTCATAGATAGTGACTGGTCAAAGGGCGCTGAGTTGTTGGTCAACCAGCATACCAAGGGAAGCACTGAGAGCACTGAACAGGTGAATATGTTTAATAGCATCTGGTCATAGAGTTTCATACAACAGCTAGTAAGCAACTTTCCGAAGCTCAGCCAGTTCGCGAGCAAATGTCTCTGCCATCGCGGCCTGTCTGTCGTCGCCGCTATATCGAAATGCCTCAGTCCAGATGCCCCAGGCCCTGATGGCGTTCGTGATTTTGCCTTGATTTTGCGTAAACTGCGCTACTATATTCGCCAGTTCCCCACAGGTGATACGACGCTTCGCGATATTTATGGCTTCGTCTTTTTGGAGAGGTTGAGAAAGAATACGCCAGCCCGCACTCAGGTCAGCCAGTTCTACGTCGTTCGGGATGAGAATACTCAATTCTCGCAGAGTTTTAGCAGTTGCCTCTGCACGAGGGGCCGGTTGCAATTGAGACTGAACTGCCTCGGTAAATCGCTCAAAAATCGCTATAAACGCCATGCGCTCTGGACTCAGATCGGCCAGGTTCTGAGCATTCCATTGATCCACTACTCTTTTAATCCCCTCTGCCACGTTCTTGTACCCCTCAGCTTGTGGGCGCCATCTAGCAATGGGCCTGGCAGAATCCGGCAGAGGCTGAAGATTGGCAATTGGTGGCTCTTCCCAATGAACAGGGCTAAGAAGAATTGGGATTACCCGCGCTTTTTTCTGCTCATGCTTCTTAATTGCTTCTTGCATTTCGATTTTATACGGATATTTGGAGCCCAAAAATGAGGAGCTAATCAAGAGGAGAATCACCTGAGCTTCATCGAGGCTTTTATTCATTTCTTGCTCTCTATCAGAGCCAGGAGCAATATCACCATAGTCCAATATTGAAATAATGCCGTTCTGCTCCAATAAACTAAGATGATTTCTCAGGTGCCTGACTTTGCGCGCATCTTCCTTATCGTAGCAGAGGAGAACTGTTATTGCCACAAACGACCTTCTTCCTTGTTTTCTGGCTTTACCTTGCCTTTGAAGCAAAGGAAACCAGTATCCTTGATTCATGGGAAACATACCTTTTTGACGACTCCAGAGCTAGTATAACATGAGGAAGCACACCAGGCAAGTATTTTTACATCAGTACACTGGCTTTGCTCTTGTAATATGATTTGTTTTTCAGGTAAACTTCTTCATAAGGTTCTACATAGAAGTATCAATCGAAAACCTTTCCGCGCTGGCGCGTTCTCAATTGCAGGCCGATCTGTACCTCTGGTGATCTAGAATTTTTGCGTGTTTTTTGACGAAAGGTCCATCTATGACTGATTAAATCGCCCGGTGCTAATCAGCGAGATGCTCCCCGCTGAGCGCTGCTCGCAGTTCGGAGGGGAGAGGGATGGCGCGCTCTGTTGTGGGGTCCATGGCAACAATGGTCATTTTTCCCTCGGCCAGCCAGCTTTCGGTCTCCGCGCTGGCGGATGTGCCTGTCCGGAGATGCGCGGCCCGGAATGCGACGGTCCAGGAACTGCGGCCCACGTGTTCGATACGTGCTTCGATGGTCAGTTGATCGTCATAACGGATCGAGCCGCGCAGGTCGCAGGAGACGTGGACGCGTGGGAAGGCAACATCCAGAAAAGTGCTGGCGCGCGGAAAACCCAATGTACGCACTAACTCATGCTCGGCCATATCCATATAGCGCAGCATGGCTGTAAAGTGAATACGCCCGGAGCTGTCAGTATCCATCATTGGCACTCGGACCTGGATCGTCGTTTGTGGCATAGCTTTTCCCTGTTAGAGTTGTGAGAACGAATGGCGCGAACTATGGCCTGATCTGATCAAAGTGTACTCCAAAAATGGCGGATTGTCAGCAATGATCCATAAAAAGCTGACCACCTCACACAGAGAAGGTGGCCAGATGTTGTTGGATGGGATAGGTGCCTGGGAAAGAAGTTAGCCTCAAATTGGGAAGAGCTGTTGAAGTTTCATGGCCAGCATCATGTCTCCCCCAATTTTGAGTTTGCCACTGGTGAAGGCTGTCATCGCATTAAGCTGGCTGGTCGCAATCGCCAGCCAGTCTTTGTCAGAAACAGTCAGGGTCATATCAGGCTTCTCGACGCCACCTTTGATCAGTTCGCAGGCACCGTTTGCAATTTTCAACGCGTACACCCCGGCCTCTTCGCCAGTAATGTTCCATTGCAGAGTTTTGTTCATACTGCCTGCAGCGGCGGGATTAAAAATAGTCACCATTGTGTCAAAAGCCTCGGCAATTGTCATGAGCGGTTTCTCCTTCTTGTTTTTAACAGCAAAAACCTGTCTGCACTGTGTTAAGTATACCGTCGCGAGCAAAGACTGTCCAGGTTGCCAGCAGGGCTTCCCATGCTCTTTTTTACATGATGTGTTGTGATGGGCGAAGAAAAAAATGGAAATTTTTTTCTTCGCCCATCACAACACATCATGTAAAAAAGAGGCTTCCTATGCTCACAGCATAGATTTCTGCTTGTGATCTCTGTTCACAGCGTGTACGGTATGGGTATCAAATGATTGAGAGGAGCATCAAATGCACGTACTTGTTATTGGGGGCACCCGTTTTATGGGGCCATATGTGATACAGAATCTTGTAGCGGCCGGGCACGAGGTGAGCGTATTTCATCGCGGGCAGAGCAGGACCACTTTGCTGGAAGGGGTTAACGAGCTGCTGGGAGATCGCGATCATTTGCTGGAGTACGCGGATGAACTGAGGAAGCTGGCGCCTGAGATTGTGCTGGATATGGTGGTCTGGCAGGAGCAGCACGCGCGCGACCTGGTGGCAACCTTCGCGGGCGTGGCCCGGCGCGTCGTCGTGGTGAGCAGCCAGGATGTCTACCGGGCCTTTGGGCGCGTCAATGGCATCGAGGGCGGTGAGATTGAGCCGGGACCGCTCACGGAAGACTCGCCGCTGCGCACCAGGCTTTACCCATATCGCGGCGAGGCACCACGGGCAGCGGACGGTCCACAGCGCTGGCAAGATGATTACGACAAAATTCCGGCCGAGCAGGTCATTATGAGCCATCCCGAACTCAAGGGCACAATTCTGCGCTTGCCTGCCGTCTATGGTCCACACGACGAGCAGCACCGTATGTTTCCCCACCTCAAGCCTATGCTCGACGGACGGCCCGCGATCCTGCTGGAAGAAGGCGTTGCGCAATGGCGTTGGACGCAGGGGTATGTCGAGAATGTAGCTGATGCGCTTGCCTTGAGCGTCACCAACGAGCAGGCCAGCGGGCGCATTTACAACGTCGGCGAACCTTTTACTCTGAGCCTCAGCGAGCGCGTTGAGCAAATTGCCAAAGCAGCTGACTGGCATGGGCGTATCGTCATCCTGCCCACCGAGCGTATGCCCGCGGGTCTGCGCTGGGATGGCAACGCGGCCCAGGATATCGTCATCGATACCAGCCGTATCCGCCAGCAGCTGGGCTATCGCGAGCGCTTCAGCCTGGAGGAAGCCTTCCGTCGCACTATTGCCTGGGAACGTGATAATCCGCCGGAGAAGATCCCGCCAGAGCAGTTTGACTACGCGGCAGAAGATAAGGCCCTGGCCGGGTAGCATAAGTCCTGGAGAGTAAAACGGGCAAAACACAACGGATCGGCAGTGCCGATCCGTTGTGTTTTGCCCGTTTTACTCTCCAGGACTTATGCTACCCGGCCAGGCTCTGTGCCCGGCTTGAGGCGCATGAAGAGTTCCGCAGCCCGTTGCAGGCGAGCTTCGCTGCGGGGACCGAAGCCGTAGAGTTGGCGGATACGCTGCTGACGCGCGGCCTCGCAGAGCTTTTCAGGCGTGTCGATCCCCAATTCCTGGTAGAGACGCACTGCTGTCTGCACTCCGACAAAGTGAACGGCCATCAGCGCACGCACGCCGCGCGGGAGGACTTGGAAACACAGATCGTTATAGAAGGTCATCGTGCCAGTTGCGACCAGTTCGGCGATGCACTGGCGCAGGCGCTGGCCAAGGCCGGGCACGGGCAATTCCTCGCCGCGTGCCAGAATAGCGCTGGCCGGCTGCTCCAGGTCCAGCACACCACGCGCGGCATTGCGATAGGCCTGAATGCGATACGGGTTGGAGTTCTGAAGCTCCAGGATCTCAGCAATATTCGAGAGCACTTCGGCAATCTGGCGATTGGTCACCTCAGGCCGCGCGGGCGGCTCCGGCTCCAGACCCGGCAAAACCGGCTGCGCGGCCATCTTCGCCGCTTTGGCCGGCTTCGCGCTCACCGGGGGAAGCAAATGGATGGTTTGTGTGAGCTGCATGATGTTCATATAACAATCAGCTCCTTTCCCGTCAGGGGACGTAACAACTATTTTCTGCTATCTATCTATTCTTATCGAAACCCGATAAAACGGTAAAAAATTCACGACTTCGTGTAACCTGTACATTGAAATCTTGTTCTATAATTATATCACGTTGTATCAATATGTCAAGTTTTATATTAGTGCAAGTTCCAGATCCAGGAAAAAGATGAGTTCGGCCCCGGCTGCACGCCGGGGCCGAACTCATCTTTTTCCTGGATCTGGAACTTGCACCTTCTGTTCACGATGCAATAAATGCTCCCATATCTACGTTTAGACGAATCTCCCCGTTCCTGGCAATTTCCTGCTCAATGAAGGCTTGCAAATGCTGAAATGCGTCTGCACTATACCGGCTCTGGGGTGTAGAGGCGCGGATGAAGGTGAGCAAAGGTTCAGCGGATGGGAAGACAAGAGGAGTGGACAGACGCTGAAGCTCGGTGCGTGGGAACCAGGGTGTGAGTTCCTCCACGCCATTTTCCAGGCTAAAGGCAAGCATGTTCTCCCAGGTATCCATACCAACCACGCTCATAATCTTACCCAGCGAACCCAGAAACGCCTGGGAGACACTTGAGGCGTAGAATGTGCCACCAGGTTTTAGAACACGCCGAATCTCCGCGAAAGCACGGGGAAGGTCGGGCACATGGTAGAGCATCAGGTGGGCCATTACAATGTCAAAGCTAGCATCCCCGTGAGGAATATCCTGTGCGTCAATCACCTGAAACGTAAAAAGCTGCTTACTCTGGCTGAGATTATTTTGCGCGGCCTCGATCATGCCGGGGGAAAGATCAGAGAGAGTGACATCCCAGCCGGGCGCTATGCGCTCCAGGTTCTGGAGCCAGAGGTAGCCCGGACCACAGCCGAGTTCGAGCACGCGCAAATTGGGCGTCTCTTTCATGAGCTTGAATACCCACGGATACCAATCCAGCGCCTGGGTATTCAAGCCCTGGAATGCCTGAACACGAGCACTAAAGTTGCTGGCATCTTTATACTGCTCATTGAGCAAATACTCCTGGTTTACCGCATCGGACCTGTCCATAGAATCCCTTTCCAAGCCATCCTGGCTCGCATGTGTTGCAAGAAACGCTGTGACTTCTCTAGATACAACTGCACAAAGAGAGTATAAGTTATCTAAATGTAATTGTCAATATTTACCAATTCTCACCAGGTATGTATTTTCAAACGGGCTATTTACTTCTCCATTCTTCCCCACCCGCCCGCCCTGAAGAGAAAGAAAATGCGGGGACACCCCGTACCCCGGCCTGACAAGTTTACACAAATAGAGCGACCTGGCGACCTCAGCCAGCGAGCGTCCTGGCCTGCTTCTTTTCTCGCTTGTTGCGCGCCGCCTGCGGCGGCGCTGCGCGCCGCCTGCGGCGGCGCAGAACAGGAAAAAAGGGCAATTGGGGCGCAGCCCCAAACCCCAGGTCAAGGGCGGCCGCCCTTGACAATCCCGCTGATGGCGAGATGCCAAAAATGTGTATACTTGTCAGACCCCGGCAAAGGGCTGCCGCCCTCTGCACTCCTGCTTTTTGCCAGAAGTAAATAGCCCTGGTTTGAAAATACATACCTTGCCAGGTTGGCCTGTTACGGGCTATGCTAACGCTAACAACGATGATGAAAGAGGACAGATAATGACGATAGATACTCATGCCTGGTGGTATGTGGATGGAGAGTGGGTGCATCCTGATCAGGCGAGGATTTCATTGAACGATATTGCAGTGCTGCGGGGCTATAGCGCGTTTGAGGCCCTGCGCACATATGATCGCCGCCCGTTTCATCTGGGCGAGCATCTGGAGCGGCTCTATCACTCGGCTGAGATTATTGACCTGGCGATTCCCTATACACGAACTGAAATCATCAGCGTGGTCGAGGAGGTTGTCGCGCGCAATGCTTATCGCCATGCCTCGGTGCGGATGCTGCTGACAGGCGGCGAGAGTGAGGATGGCGTTACGGCCTCGGGCCAGCCCAGGCTGATTGTGATGATTTCAGCGCTGGCCGAGCGCGATCCTGAGCGTTTCACCCGAGGCTACCGCCTGATTACTTCGCGTTTGCAGCGCGAGACGCCGGAGGCCAAGACATCGAACTATACCTCGGCAATACGCGCACTCAAAGAGGCGGCCCGCATCGGCGCGGACGATGCGCTGTTCGTGAATGAGCGCGGCCAGATGCAGGAGGCCACGCGCAGCAATTTCTTCATCTTCCACGGGGATACCCTGGTCACGCCGCGCGCGGGGATTCTGATCGGCATTACACGCACGGTTGTGCTGGACCTGGCACGCGGCCGCTTCGCCATCGAGGAGCGCCCCATCCTCCTGGAGGAACTGGCGCTGGCCGATGAAGCCTTCGTCACCTCATCCTCCAAAGAGATCACCCCGGTGCTGCAAATTGATGAGCAGATCATCAGCACCGGCAAACCTGGACCGCGCACGACTGAGTTGGAGCAGCGCTTTATTCAAATGGTCGAGCGCGGGGATTGGTAAATTTCCAGAGAGAAACAGGGAGAAATGAGGCCAGCAAAACGACTCCGCCGTTTTGCTGGCCTCATTTCTCCCTGTTTCTCTCTGGAAATTTAGAAATCTCAGCTAATCGAGTTGACGGTCGCGGAGACGCCTGCGACGGTGCCGATCGCTTCGGCTAGAATGTCGAGCCCGTGTTGCAATTGCTCATCGCTGATGTTCAGCGGAACCAGTACGCGGATGACGTTCCCGTACATGCCGGCGTTGATCAAGATCAAACCGCGCTGGTGGGCCGCCGCCAGGATATCGCTGACCGCGCGTGGATCAGGCTCCCTGGTGGCGCGATCCTTGACGATTTCCATGGCCAGCATACCACCCTGGCCGCGTACATCACCAATCATGGGATACTGCTTCTGGAGGTGTACAAAACGCTCGGTGGCGATGCGACCAATCTGGCGCGAACGCTTGGCCAGGTCTTCGCGCTCGTAGATGTCGAGCACAGCCAGGGCAGCCGCGCAGGCCACGGGGTTGCCACTATAGGTGCCGCCCAGCATACCCGGAGGGGGCGCGTCCATGATTTCCGCTCGCCCGACAACGCCGCTGATCGGCATGCCCGCGCCCAACGATTTCGCGATGATCAGCAAATCTGGCTCTACACCGTCGTGGTTGACCGCGAACATCTGGCCGGTGCGGCAAAAGCCCGTTTGGATTTCGTCGGCTACAAAGAGGATACCGTGCTCCTCGCAGAGCGCTTTGAGCGCTTTCAAGAATCCTGGAGGAGCTGGCATAAAGCCACCTTCGCCCTGCACTGGCTCTACGACAAGCGCGGCCACCTGGTCGGGGGCGACTTCGCCGATGAACATACGCCTGAGTTCGTCGATACAGGCATTTGAGGCCTGGCTGGGCGTCATGTCCATGCGATAAGGATAGGGGAACGGGGCGCGATAAACCTCCGGGGCGTAGGGGCCGAAGCGGTATTTATAGGGCTTGACTTTGGCGGTCATCGACATCGTGAGCAGGGTGCGCCCGTGATAAGCGTTATCGAAAACGATCACGGCGGGTCGTCCGGTCGCGTAACGCGCAATCTTCACCGCGTTCTCCACGGCTCGTACATTACAACGCTAAAGCAGGTGTGGGTGAATTTCGCGGCCTGTTCGGCGATGGCCTGGACCACTTCGGGACGCGAGTGGCCGACGTTCATCACACCAATGCCTCCAGCGAAATCAATAAAGCGGTTGCCATCGACATCCACGATGACCGCCCCATCTGCTTGCGCGGCGAAAATGCTCATCGCGGATGAGACGCCGCGCGCGACAAATTGTTGGCGACGCGCCAGCAATGTACGTGATTTCTCCCCAGGAATCCCCAGATACGGCGATGTGTCGGACATAAAGCCTCCTAGATTGGGTTGACAGCGCAGATAAGGTCCTGTTTGCACAAAGACTATCTCATTTGCATTTTATCATATCTAGCAGCCTGGGCCATTCAAAAGTTCTTTTGCCCCACCCGCCCACCCATTTTCATAAGAGAGTTGAGCGGGAAGCGGCGCCGCTTCCCGCTCAACTCTCTTAAACTCTGGGGAGGGGTTTGGTAAGGTTTGGCGCGACTTTTCAATCACTCTGCTGCGCAGGGTAAAAGTCTTGACAGTCTCTCTCACATTAGCTATACTTTGCATATAAATAAACCAGCGGTCGGTTTTTTATAAACCAGTTTTTAGGAAGCAGGCATTATGGCACGCGTTGTGAAAGAAGAGGAGCACGCGGGAAAACGCGCCGCCATCCTCGACGTGGCCCGGCGATTGATCTTCACCAAAGGCTACGAGCAGATGACTATTCAAGATATGCTGGATGAGCTTCAGATCTCCAAGGGGGCATTCTACCACTATTTTAGTTCCAAACAGGAGGTGCTGGAGGCGCTGATCGAACGGATACAGGGCGAGGTGGAAAAAGTTCTCAGCCCGATTGTTGATGATCCTGAGTTGGGAGCACTGGCAAAGCTTCAGCGCTTCTTCCCTACGCTCTCCGGCTGGAAAACCGCGCACAGAACCTTACTGCTCTCGTTGACACGCATTCTGTACGCCGACGATAACGCCATCTTCCGCCAGAAAACGTTCTCGCTCGCCGCCAAACGCATGACGCCTCTACTGGCAACGATCATCCGGCAAGGTATGCAAGAAGGTGTCCTGGCTACCTCTTATCCTGATGAAGTAAGCGAAGTGATTGTGCGTATGGGCCTGGCCCTGGGAGAGACTCTGGCCGAGCTGCTGCTCACGCCTGAGTCCGGGCCTGATGCTCTCCCACATGCTCAGCGTATCGTTGCGGCCTATACCGATGTCCTTGAGTGTACTCTGAGGGTATCTTCTGGCTCTCTAACCATCACTGATCCACAGATGCTACGGGAATGGTTTGTCACACCCACAGAGCATGCATAAATCACCTGTTTTCTTTCAAGGAGGAACATCAATGTCTACGATTATTCAGACCAGCCAGCTTACCAAAAGCTACGGCGGGCAGCGCGGTATTCGCGCTGTGACGTTTGAAATTCAGGAAGGCGAGGTCTTCGGCTTCCTGGGACCCAACGGCGCAGGCAAGACAACGACTATGCGGGTGCTGCTGGGCCTGCTGAGTCCCAGCAGTGGCAGCGCCAGCATCGGGGGGCTGGATTGCTGGAAGCAATCTACCGAGGTAAAAAAGCTGGTCGGCTACCTGCCAGGCGAATTTACCTTCGATCCCGGACTGCGCGGGGCACAGATTATCGCATATCTGGGCCACCTGCGCGGCGGCGTAGATCAAAGCTATGTGCGCGGCCTGTGCGAGCGCCTGGACTTCGATCCCAGCAGGCGTTTCCGTGAATATTCGCGCGGCAACAAACAGAAACTGGGCCTGGTGCAAGCTTTGATGCACAGGCCGCGCCTGCTGATCCTGGACGAGCCGACCAGCGGCCTCGATCCGCTCAACCAGCAGGAATTCTACAAGATCCTGAGCGAGATTCACGCCGAGGGGCGCACTGTCTTCCTCTCCTCGCATGTTCTCCCCGAAGTCGAGCACACCTGCGATCGCGTGGCGATTATCCGCGAGGGAGAGCTAAGTGCCTTCATTATAAATGACGTGGTTGGCTGCGCAACACATCGATGCCCGTCCCCATTTCTTGAGATCTGATGCAAAGGGAAGAATTTTCTGCTACAATCCTCCCAAAGAGACACTCGCGGGGAAGTGGTTACTCCCACACGTTGTATATTTTGGGAAAGCAGCCACAGCGGAGGCGCGGCTCCGCTGTGATTTGCCCGCCCGTTTTGCCATTCGCCAACACTATCTTAAGGGATTTTTACCCAATCGAGCGTAAAGCCCCTGGCTTGAGCCACGGGGATACAAGCGAGTCCTTGCTTGGGGCAGGAGCATTGGGGAAATCCTGCTTCTGAAACATCTGCTCTTGACAGTAGATAGCTCATTGCTGTATACTGTCTTCTATGAGCGAAGCGTATAAGAGCAACCGAAACGTGTTCTACAGTTGCCACTACCATGTGGTCTGGTGTCCCAAATATCGGCGCAAAGTGCTGATTC
>WNFN01261994.1_pt1 | contig 11314 bp, 15 predicted proteins | sample 5400161 | NCBI WGS metagenome assembly WNFN01 (sample SAMN13153353, study PRJNA577476) | soil metagenome | isolation source: 80 cm saprolite on Douglas fir-dominated hillslope | place: USA:California | collected 2013-09-17
GCTTCGCGTAAGCAAGAAATTCTCCCTTCGCCTCAGTCGTGGCCAGCGGCGTGCGCATCATCTTGAAAACCGCGTACCTTTTGCGCTGCTCATGCCGATAAAGATACGTAAAGGTCGTAGAACCTTCACCTAGCAAACGCACCGGGGTATAAGGACCAATCAATGGTTGTTCTCCAGATAACATGGCTGCGCGCGCTCCCTCTCAATTTGTGAACAGGTGTTTCTTTTGCATGCAAAGTATAGCATAGGAGAGGCTTTGCGACCACCCCCAGAGTTTAAGAGAGTTGAGCGGGAAGCGGTGCCTCAGCACCGCTTCCCGCTCAACTCTCTTAAACTCTGGGGGTGGTCGCAAAGCCTCTCCTCCTGGCTTGACAGGTTTGAGCGAATCCCTTATATTAAGTGTCAGTAATACACTAATAAGAAAAGCGGCATAAATATGCCGCTCCCACTATCATCTTTGTGTTTTTCGATCTATAATGGGGATGAAAGTGGATATTGTGGTGTGGGTCAGAAAAGGACTAATCGTCCTGGAAAGAGATATTTGGAAAGCATGGAACGGACAGAAGCGCAAAGAGTCTCGGAAGCGGAGGAACAAGCTCCGGCTTTGACAGAGGAAGCGAAAGCTCACGGATATGATCCCAGCAAATATGAGCGCCCATCGGTAACGGTTGATATTATTATCATGAGCTTGCGCCAGGGAGATTTGCAGGTTCTGCTCATTAAGCGCCGTTCCTGGCCTTTTGAGGGCATGTGGGCGATTACGGGCGGCTTTGTCAATATGGAAGAGTCGTTGGAGACGGCGGCCAAGCGCGAACTGCGTGAGGAGACAGGCGTGGAGGATGTTTATCTGGAGCAACTTTACACCTTTGGCGACCCTGGCCGCGATCCGCGCACTCGCGTGATTACGGTGGTCTATTTTGCCCTGCTGGACTCTGAGCGCTTGCAGGTGCGCGCGGCTGATGACGCGGTGGAAGTGGGCTGGTTCTCGGTCTATGATCTGCCTCCGCTGGCCTTCGATCACGCGCAGATTCTCCAGTACGCGCTGGAACGCCTGCGCGGCAAGCTGGAATATACCCGAATTGCCTTCAATCTGCTCCCCGAACAGTTTACCCTGCGTGAATTACAGCGCGTTTACGAAATTATCCATCACCGTCGCCTGGATAAACGTAATTTCCGCAAAAAGATTCTCTCGACCGGTATTCTGGAAGATACAGGCGCGAAGAAAATGGAGGGGACGCATCGTCCGGCGCGCCTCTATCGCTTCAATCCAGAGGCTGAAGGCAAGCTGTAATGTTTCCATGTACTCTTTGAAATGCACGTTATCTCCTCCATAAAGAAGGAATTGAGTTAGAAACGATGACACCAGAAGCTCTCTCAAAATTCTTGCATACTCTTGTAAAACATCGTTTACTGTTTAGCACAATGATCTGGGGTGCGCCTGGCATCGGCAAATCAAGCATTGTGGCTCAAACGGCGGAGGCGCATAAGATGGAGATGATTGATCTACGGCTCTCGCAACTGGCGCCAACTGACCTGCGCGGCCTGCCGGTGGCTGATAATGGCGTCTCCCGCTGGTTTCCGCCGGAATTTCTGCCGCGTGAAGGCCGGGGCATTCTCTTCCTTGATGAACTAAATCTCGCACCCCCGGCGATGCAAGGCATGGCCCAGCAGCTGATTCTGGATCGACGTGTCGGCAGCTACTCCGTCCCGGGCGGTTGGTATGTCTGGGCAGCGGGCAACCGCAAAGAAGATCGCGCGGCCGTGTTTGATATGCCCGCGCCACTTGCTAACCGCTTTATCCATCTGACAGTTGAGGCGCATTTCGAGAGCTTTAAGGTGTACGCGCTGCAAAATGAAATTCACGAGCATCTGCTGGCCTTTCTCTCGTTTCGCCCGGCTCTGCTGCATAAACTCGATCCCCAGCAGCCGGCCTGGCCATCGCCGCGCTCGTGGATGATGGCCAACCGCCTGTACAAGGTCGGCCTCTCCATTGAGCATGTGATTGGAGCGGGAGCGGCGGCGGAGTTCGCGGCTTTCCTCAAACTCTATCATCAGCTGCCCAATGTGGAGAGCATTCTCCAGGGCAACGGCAAGACGGTCGGCTTTCCCCAGGAGCCTTCGCTGCGTTATGCCCTGACCGTGGCGTTGACAATGCGCGCTACGTCGATTCAGGAGAGTTATCAGGCCTTTCTCTGGATGTCTGATAACGCTGGCAAAGAGTGGATACAGCTTTTCGCCACCGATCTTATTCGCCAGGCTATTGCGCGCAACGAGAAGGGGCGCCTGGCCGAACTGCTGGATCGTGATCCACGCCTGCGGCGCATGTTCCAGGAGTACATGTCCATGTTGGAGTGTAGCGATGGATAAGGATCAGGAGTACATGTCCATGTTAGAGGGTAGCGATGGATAAGGATCAGGAGAAGATTTTTCAAAACCAGGTGTCCGCTACCATTATTCAGTTGCGCGCGAAGTCGCCTTTCTTCGCCACGCTCTCGCTGTTCGCGCGCATGATTCCCGCTCCCGAGCACGACACGGCCGCTACAGATGGGCGCGATGTTTATATCAATCCTGACTTCTGGCGCAGTCTGACCCCTGGTGAGCGTCTCGGTTTGATGGCGCACGAGGTGATGCACGCGGCCCTGCTGCATGTACAGCGGCGAGGCAAACGCGATCCACTGGTCTGGAATCTGGCGGCGGATATTGTGGTCAATGGCCTGGTGCTGAGCCAGCCAGGTTTCGCCTTACCTACAGGACATGTGCGCAACCAGTCGCTTGAGCATTTAAGCGTAGAGGAAATTTACCACAAACTGCTGTCCGAAGCCAATCTGCTCAAACAATTGAAACTCGTCTTTGCCGATTTGCTAGATTCACCGCCGGAAGGGAAATCGCGCGAACAGGTTTCCGCGGAACTTGAACAGCACTGGCGACAGGCGATGCAGCAGGCCAAAACATTGGTCGAGGTTCTGGGCCAGGGCACGCTGCCGGCGGGACTGGACCGCGAACTCACACATCTCAGCCCATCGCAATTGGACTGGCGTGCTTACCTCTGGCGTTTCCTGGTACACACACCGACGGCCTTTGAGGGCTTTGACCGCCGCTTTGTGGGCCAGGGGCTCTACCTGGACGCTCTAGCGGGCGAGAAGCTGCGCGTTTTCCTGGCTGTGGATACCAGCGGCTCAATCAATCAGAACCTTATGGGGCAGTTTCTGGGCGAGGTCCAGGGTATTCTGGGGGCCTATCCTCATCTTGAAGCCACGCTTTATTACGCGGATGCTGCCTGCTACGGCCCCTACGAGCTGAGCGTCGACACGCAGATTCCGAAACCGAAAGGCGGCGGCGGCACCGACTTCCGCCCGTTCTTCGAGATTATCGACCGCGAGTTGGACGGCTCCGCGAACGGAGTCTGCATCTATCTCACCGATGGCTACGGCACCTTCCCCGCCAGCGCGCCCCAGATCCCGACGCTCTGGGTGCTCTCACCCGGCAGCATCAGCGAAAAACAGGTGCCCTTTGGCGAAGCCATCCGACTAATTCCTGATTTGTAACAGCTTTGTATGCTACCATCAGACATTTTTTCTTTCAGTTTCGCCGGCATCCAGGCGGTGGGAGTTAGGAAATTCAGTAGCGCCGGCCTTCCCAAATGCCCCGGCGCTGCCCATATACGCCTGCTGCACGCGATATTTTCCCTTGTCTTGTCTATGAGGAACGTATCTGACCAGTGCAATAACATTTTGCATGAGCAGGCCGGACGGTATACTCTTTGTTGATGTCTGATGCGCAAGCGGAAGCATGCGCAGATGCAAGCCGCCATAGGTTGCCCGTTTGAGCCAGGCCTGGGCCACTATCAGACGCCGCTCTGGTGGCCCCAGTTCGTTTCTGAAAGGACTGGCGACCAGTTGATACAGAACAGCCTGCTCGGAACCAGGAGAGTGTGCAACCTGGGCGCTGAGAGAGTAGGAGAAGTGGACATCGCCGGACAGAATAAACAGATCTCGCGTGCGCGTGGAGAAGAGCGCTACCAATTCGCGCCAGGTAGCCACGAAGGCTGGCCAGTGTTCAAAACCCATGTGCCAGGCAATTGTCTCCTGGCTGGCGGAGAGGAGACGCGCCAGATGAAACAGCAGGCCAGATGAAAAACGTTGCAGCGGGCGCAGTCCCGTCATATATTCCGCGAGGCCGATAGCTGGCGGCAGCAAAGCAGGCACCGACGAAACCAGCACAAGAGTTGACTCCGCGTAAGCCTGCGCCCACGCACGCAACCGCGCCATCTGCCCCTCGCTCATGATACGCGGTACGACATCGGCGGCTTGCTGCTGTCCCAATGCCACTGAACGATCGGCGCGCACATCGGCAACAAAAATGGGTGGCATGGTCGGTACTGTGTAGTCCCACTGGAGCGTTTTTTCCCGATAAATGGACTGGCGAATGCGCGCACGCAGCACTTCCAGGGCATCTGTGCCGCTTTGTGTGGCCTGCTGCATAATAGCCAGTAGATCGTGTGTAGCAGAGTCTTGCAGGCCCAGATTGCCCCAACCCTGGTAGATCCAATAAGCTACCAGCCCATCAACCAGCATCGTCATATTCCAGCTGTTGGTAATCTCATGATCGTCAAAAATCATGAATACAGGTATAGCGGCCAGCGCCTGGCGCACTCCTGCGTCTCCTGTCCAGGCCTTCACGTAGAGCAGCGCGAAATCCTCAAACGAACTGGCCTGACTGTCGGTATCCTGATCGGCGTAAATTTGATCCCCGATGAGCAGCAACAGGCGGGGCCAGAGCTCTTCACGTTCATTCCAGCAGAAGCGCAGCCAGGTTCCGAAGGCGCTCAGGGCATCCGGTTCCTGCGAGGATAAACGACGACAGGAGCCATAGGCCAGCGTAAGGGATGTGCCAGCAGTGGATATATCCAGTGTACGGAAATATTGAAGCAGCGTTGTCCCAGGCTGAGCGGCAGGCGCGCCCGGCCGCCCACCAGAGTTCAGGCGATAAGTGTACCAGGTAGCGGGACTCAAGCCAGTGAGCACGCACAGCGCATAGTGTCTTCCCCCGACAGTAACGGTCCGCGCATCTGCGATAGAGGGCTGCGCGTCCTGCCCGGCATCCGCAGGCACAGCGCTTAGCCTCACCTCGCCAGGGGCATTCCATTCCGTCCAGATCGCAACCCCATCCGGGGCAACGGCTCGCACCAGCGGACCGGCGCGCAGACCTTCCATGGCAGCATCCTTTCGATGAGGAACTACGACACGCAAAGAGCGTCGCTACATTCACGAAGCTCTCTCGTGGCTCTGCATTAGAGGCCGTCCAGAAGGCCAGCCCCCTCATTCCATTCTTCTGTAATCAAACCATCGACTATACGAAAGATCTGGATCAGAGTCCTGGTGACTGGCTGGCCGGTTGGGGCCACACCTTCGTATGCACCCAGGTGGGTGCCGCGCCAGGTCGTGCGCACCGCGACCTTCTCACCCTGCACAATCACATCCTCCAGGCTGACCTGGATATCGGGGAAACCGGCGCGCACGGCACGAAAATAGACCTGCACTCCCGCGTACCCCAACTCCTGCTCAGGCGTGGAGTGATCGACAAAATCCGGCGCGAAGAGCTTCTCAATGAGCGAGAGCCTGCCCTGGCTGAGCGCTTCCACGAAAAGCTGGCGCAGCTGGGCCTCTTTTTCTCCCCCACTCAGATCGACTTCGTCTTTTTCCGCCGCTTCCCGGCTCGCCTTGTCCATAATCACAAATCCTCTTCATCGATCATTGTAAATTTCCATTTTTCTCTCGTTCTATAAGAATGGATGGGCAGAACAGAAGCTGAGCTTTCTATAGTACCTCACATCCACAAACTTGCTCCTCATTATGTTAACTGGCTCACAGCATAAAAGCAAGGAAGCGGCAATAATAGCTGAGGTACAGGCCCATTTGAACGCTCACAGAAAAAGGGAGGAGGAACGCATTATGTACTACTGGTCACGCTGGACAAACATCCCGACAACAGAAACCAGAGTCGATGAGTCCCAGGAGACGCATTACGCATCCTGGCGAGACACGGCTCCGCGCCTGGAAGCGCAGCGCGAGACGCGCCCGGTAGTCGTGGTCGCGCGCCGGACGCGGCCACTGTCAGCGCCCTCTACCTCTCGCCGTGAGCGCTTTCAGGGACACGAAAATTCGCCGGGCATCACGCTGGACGTACAGCGCTCGCTCTACGCCCCAACGCGCTCATGCGCCCCGGCAGGCAGGCAGCACGAAGCGACCACCCAGCCTGTGGTCGAGGCTTTTCGGTTAAAGTAAGGGAAGCAAGCTCCCAATTGTAAGAGGCACGAACGAATTTGGCGGTGGAACTGCCAAATTCGTTCGTGCCTCTTACAATTGGGAGCTTGCTTCCCTTACTTGCCGGCAAATTTCGCCACAACTTCATACATTACCCGCGCACCCCATTGAAACGACTCGACGCCAATGCGCTCGTCATGGCCATGCACGCCGCTCCAGCCATTGGTCCCGTTGTAGAGTTCGGGCGAGAAGCCGTAGACCTTCGTGCCAAGACGGCTGACGTGTTTGGCGTCGGTGCCACCAGTCAACATGGTAGGTATGACGGTCGCTGCGGGCGCGTGTTCACTCAGGACCTCTTTGATCACCTCAAAGAGTGGCGAGACAGGATCGGACTCCAGCGGGGTCGAGGGGTCGATGAACTCGATCTCGGTCTCTGAGCCAAAGATGGTGCGCAGCTCCTCCAGATAGTTCTCCAGCGTCTGGCCGGGCAAGAGACGGCCATCCAGGTAGGCTACGGCCTCGGACGGGATGACGTTGATCTGCGAGCCGGCCTGAAGCATGGTGGGCGCAATGGTGTTGCGCGCCATGGCGTGCAATTCGCGTTTGAGGAACTCATCAATCGGAAGGCGGTCGATGGCCGCGCTGTGGCGGCTGGTTGCCACGCACCTTCACCAGCAGTTCAGCCAGGCGCACAATGGCGCTATTCTCATGAGGCACCGAGCCGTGGCCGGGATCGCCGGTGCCACGAATTTTGAAGCGTGCTCCGCCTTTTTCTGCGGTTTCGACCGTATAGTAAATTTTGCCGTTGATCTCCAGGCCACCACCGCCGCCCTCGTTCAGGGCATACTCAGCCTGAATAAGTTCGGGATAATGCTCCACCACCCATTGCGCACCCTCGTGGCCGCCAGTCTCTTCATCCGCCTCAGCCATGAAGATCACATCCCGTTTCAAGGGCATGCCCAGACGTTTGATCAAGAGCATGGTCTGGAGCTCCATCGCCACCGTGTTCTTCATATCCAGCGCGCCGCGCCCATACAGAAAATCGCCCGCGATATCCCCACTGAAAGGAGCGTGAGTCCATTTTTCCGGCTCAACCGCTACCACATCGGTATGCCCCATCAGCAGGAGAGGCGGCTGCGAGCCATCGCCTTTCAGACGCGTGATCAGCGTTGCCCGCTCCTGCGTGGGACCGACAATCACGCACTCAAAGCCCTCCGCCTCCAACACAGCGCGTAAATACTGCACTTCTTCGTCTACAGCATTCCAATCAATAGGGGGACGAATATTCGCTGTCGTCATCAAAATGGCCTTTCCATGAGAGGATGAGAATATATTTCCCTTAAGGTACTCTATTGACGTTGTCTCAGTCAAGATCTGAATTTATGACGGGTGGCACATATGAATCTTATTCTGCCACCAGATCGGTACTGCTTGTTCACCGCTCCCTTTGTTCGCAAGCATCTTTCAGTTGAAGCGCTGGACAGCGCCCGCGAACGAGCAAAAACGGCTGGTCTCAATCCGAATCTGCTTGTTGACGATACTCAGGACTACCTCCTCTGGGCATTCATCGCTCGCCCTACTGAATACCCGGCTGATATGCAACATCTTGATACCCATCAACTCCTGCGCGTCGTCGATCAGATGATCGAAAGATGGCACCCAGACTTGCGTCGCTTCATTGCAGCGTCTGAAGCCGATAGTGTCTCGTTCACTTCGTTTAAGGCCTCAACACTGATTGATCCCTGGGAAAGCACTCATGTAACGCTGCTGGGGGATTCAATTCACAACATGCCCCCGGTGGGAGGTTTCGGAGGGAATATGGCACTGCGCGACGCGTATGCGCTTACGCATGCATTAACGAAGGTTCAGCACAGCACATTGGCACTTCTGCCTGCCATCCAGGCCTATGAGGCAGAGATGAGAGCATACGGCTTCGCCGCTGTCCGTGCGGCTCTGGGATACACGCAGCAAGCGATCACAAGCAAGCGCATGGAACGCCTCAGTTCCAGAGCCTGGTTCCGCATCTGTGACGCCATTCCACCGTTGAAGCGGGTCTTTGAAAATCAATGGACCAGGCCAATGCGCAATCAATTGACGCAAACAAACGCACGCTAGCAGCGATGGAGCTATGCAAGTCAGTAAAACATGAACGCCTGGTGCGAATTAGCTTGCCCCGCTTCCTGAGCGGGATGGTTTCATAGCATGCAGATTATTGTTTTGGTTTTTGCTAGCACAGATCTGCTTCCTGGGCCAGATACCATTTTCTAATTCACACCAGGCGTTCATGTTTTTACTGACTTGCATAGTTACTGCTTTGTCTGTAGTAAGCGGCGCGCTCAATTTGTATTGTAGAGTTATTCGTAGGGCGCTGCCTGCTCGTTCAGAATAGCCAGCGTTTGGTGTAATTGCACAATCCAATCAACTTCCGTTTGCCACAGCCTACTACGTTCTTGCATTACCTGTAAGGCAAGTTCCTTGTAAACTTGAAATTGCTTCTAGCGTTCCCTCAAAATGAGGGTGCCTCATGTGAAGTTTGCTATTCAGTCTTCAAATAAAGAGGCAAGACGGTCTGTTAGACCTAATATACAAAGAAGAAAGAGGTGCTGTCAAGAGGACCCCAGCCTCTATTGATAATTTTCAATGGATCATTTGATCTAGCTTCTGATATAATCAATGCCTCATTGTGTGGATATACCGATCGAAGGTGCTTACTTGCGTGAAAAAATATACAGATATGGTATCCTTTTATAAGGGAGGATGGAATGCCCCCTCAAATTAGAAAGCTCAAAGCTTCGTTATCGAAGGCTGGTTTTTCTATGCGTCCTGGCAAAGGAAGCCACACTGTGTGGAAGCATCACTCTCTACCTGGATTAGAAATCACTCTATCGGGGGGCGACGGAGATGATGCGAAGCCATATCAGTTGAAAGATGTGCAGAACGCCCTGAAACAGCTAGGAGGTAAGTAGTGATTCCAGACACTAAACATTATTCGATGAACATCCAATGGAGTGCTGAAGATCGGGCGTATATTGTCACTGTACCAGAACTTCCAGGATGCCGCACACATGGAGACACATACGAGGAAGCAGTAAAACAGGGACAAGACGCCATAGAAAGCTGGATTATGGCGGCGCTCGCCGACAACGATCCGATTCCTGCGCCACGCATCGCCATGTCTGCATAGTACACACAGGTAAAAGCGGCAGGGTACGCATTGATTAGAAGCCGCCAGTTGAATGAATGATCTGGCCGGTGATCCATTGAGCGTCTTCACTGGCTAAAAAGGCGATCAGGCGAGCGGCATCTTCTGGTTGTCCGAGACGCCCCATAGGGAAGAGTGGCAGAAATTCTCGTTTGATAGCGTCGGTCATCCAGCCGGTATCAGTTGGGCCGGGATCAACGGCATTGACGGTAATCCCTCGGGGGGCTACCTCTGCGGCCAGGGTGACAGTGAAGGCTTCAATGGCTCCTTTGGTGGCAACATATGCTAGCTTCCCAGGCATGGGACCGCGACCCTGCCCGGAGGTGAGATTGATAATTCGGCCACCCGAGGGCAACGCAAATTGGCGCGCAAACTCGATAGTCAAGAGCATCGTTCCTCGCAGTTTGTTCCACGCAGGTTGGCTTCTTGCAGATTAGCCCCTTGCAAGTTGACCCCCTGCAAATCCAGGTAGGAGAGATCAATCCGCCGCAAATTGCGGAAGCGCAGATCGAGCTGAGCAGCATGGGTTACGCTGCTCAACAGTCTTTCAACATCCGCTCTTGTCAAAGGAGCATCTGCTTCTCCTGCTTCAGGGTAGTTCTCACTTTTCATGGTCGTACTTCCTTATCACGACAGGCTGCTCAGCTTATACGCAGCGAGTTGAGCCCCTTCTCCAGCTACTCCCCATACGGTATCCAGATATTCTTCACCTGTGTGGCCTCGCGCAGGAATTCCTGGCCTTCGCCTTGCTCGCGGATGAGCCAGTTGCGGGGATGGCCGTAGCTGACCCAGGTACGCTTCATGTTGCTGGCGGAGGCCAGTTCGACCAGCTGGCTGCCCTCGCGGGGACATGAAGCGTACCTAGGTCAGCTACGGCCATCCAAGGACCTGGTAGAGATCAGTGGCGCTCAGGGGCGCGGGCTGTGAGGGAATGGCAACAACAGTATTGCCCATGGAGATGGCGGGAGCGACGAGCGAGATAAAGCCCAGCAGGGGATACTCGTCGGGGCAGGCAATACCTATGACGCCGATGGCTTCGGGCAGGGCAAGCACGGCTCCGCGCAGGGGCGGGCGATGCACCTGACCTTCGTACTTGTCGGTCCAGGCGGCATAGCTGAAGAGGCGCGAGATGCTGGCCTGTACTTCGGCCAGGGCATCCTGGCTGGAGCGGGCAGTCTGAGCAACTATGCGCCGGGCAAACTCCTCTGCGCGCACAGACAGATTTTCGGCGATATAATAGAGAATCTGCGCGCGATTATGGGTAGTGCCAGCAGCCCAGCCAGCGGCCTTGTGCGCGGCTTCGACGGCGTTGCGAATATCTTTGCGGTTGCCCTCGCCAACCTGACCCGCCAGTCGCTGGTGGAGATCATACACCGTGCGTGTATAGCCTGAGTCCGGGCGAACCTGTTTACCGCCGATAAACAGCTTGGGCGTGCGATCAAGCGCCGGCAGCCAGCCATCTCCAACATTATCCGCGCCAGTTGAAGGCTCAGCAGTAGAGACAGCTTCCAGTGCGGCTATATTCGGCTGAGAACTGGCAGTTGAGGCAGCTTCCAGAGTGGCTGCCTCTGGCTGAGGGCTGGCAATTGCCTGGGATGGACTCTGCTCCCAGGCTGGTTTGACATATTCGTAGAGGCCCTCTTTCCCGCCTTCGCGGCCAAAACCGCTTTCGCGATAGCCACCGAAGCCGCTGGAGGCATCGAAGAGGTTAGTGCAATTGATCCAGACACTGCCAGCCTTGATTTGCGGTGCGATATCCAGGGCCAGGTTGATATTCTCGCTCCACACGCTGGCGGCCAGGCCGTAACGCGTATTATTTGCCAGCTCCACGACCTCGGCGGGAATGCGG
>WNFN01016093.1_pt2 | contig 11310 bp, 8 predicted proteins | sample 5400161 | NCBI WGS metagenome assembly WNFN01 (sample SAMN13153353, study PRJNA577476) | soil metagenome | isolation source: 80 cm saprolite on Douglas fir-dominated hillslope | place: USA:California | collected 2013-09-17
GTCTCGTACCGCTCGAAACCGGCGGCAGCGTAAACCGCTCGGATCGCGTGCGCCATCTCCACTGTTTTCTCGTCGGAAGGGAGGAGCAACTCTCCGCGGGCCAATTGTTTGGCCAGGGGCACCTCCTCGGCCAGAGCCTCGCGATCCAGCGTCAACTCGTAGGCGGACAGGTGCTCAGGACCGAGCGAAACAGCGCGATCCGCGTCAGCGACGGCGCTCTCCACCAACTGACCGGGCGCGCCGTAGATGAAGTCCATTGAGACGTTTTCGAATCCTCCGGCTCGCGCTGCTTCGAAGGCTTGCGCGGCAGTGTCCGGATCGTGCATTCGCCCGAGGGCCGTCAATGTGCTCTGCTGAAAAGACTGGACGCCGATTGAGAGTCGATTGATCCCGGCTTTGCGAAATCCCTCGAACCGTCGGGCATCGGCCGCGCCGGGATTTGCTTCCAACGTGACTTCGGCACCGGAAGTGAGGGAGAAGCGCCCGCGAACACCCTCGAGAATCAGGGCCACGTACTGAGGGCTCCAAAGCGAAGGCGTTCCGCCCCCAATGTAAATCGATTCCAGCGGCCGGTCCGTCAACTCCGCGGCACTGGCCAACCGCAGATCCAACTCGGCCAGTACCGCGCGCGCGTACCGCTGTTCGGGGACATCCTTGGCTACGGTTATCGCAAAATCGCAGTACGGGCACTTGCTGAGACAATAGGGGAAATGAATGTACAGACCGAAGCGCGCTGCGCTCAGTCCGGTCAGCGGGTCATGAGGTGCTTGTGGAATCACTCTATCTGTTTATTTCTTCTTCAGCTGAGCTTCCAGTCTCGCTACTTTGGCTTTCAGCGAGGCGGCAGCCTCAATCGCGCTCTCGGCAAAAACAAGCTTCTTCTTCAGGGCGGCCACGTCCGCCCGCAGCTTGTCTCGTTCCGCCACCACGTCAGAAGCCAACGCGGACTCCGCTGGTTCCAACGGTTGACTCTCGACTTGTTGTAACCGTTCTTCCAGCGCTTCCCTTTCGCCTCGCTCGCTCTGCAGCGCCAAACTGGCCTCTTCGAGGCTTCGGCGAACCTCCACCATCTCTTGCTCCAGGCCCTCGGCTCGTTTCTGTGCCTCGGACGCAGTCTTTTCCAACAAGCGAAACCGCCGCTGCGCCTCACCGCTTCCTTTCTCCGCGCTCTGGAGCTGCTGCTGAGCCTGCGCGGCCGTTCGCTCGGCCGCCTGGAGCTGCTGGTGGGCTTTCGCGCCAGCTGCCTCTGCTCCTTCGGCTCGCCTTTGGGCCTCGCGCAGGGCGCTCTCGAACTCGACCAGTCGGCGTTGCGCCTCGGCCGCCGATCTCTCTTGGTGCTGGGATTTTTTCTGAGCTTCGACCGCAGTCCTTTCTGCGGCAGTCGCCTTTTCGTTCGCTTCGGCCACCGATCTTTCGGCGGAGTGGCTCTTTTGCAGCGCCGCTGCGTTGGACTTCTCGAAGTCGGCAAGGCGAGCTTTGGCGTCACTGAGCTGCTGCTGCGCCAGATTGCGCTGTGCAATCGCCGCATCGCGCTCCGCGGCCAGCGTCCCAATCTCCTCGGTGGTACGCTCAAGCTGCGACGAGAGCCGCACATTTTCCGACGTGACCGCCTGATACTGCTCTTGAGTGGCCTCGAGGTTGCCCTCGAGCTCCGATTTTTCAGCGGCCAACTCGGACAGCTCGTTCTGCGCTTTGCTGAGCGCCTCCTGAGCGTCCATGAACTCCTTGCCGAGAAGACCGCGGGAAGACTGCTCGGCCTTTGCAGCCTCGGTCATTGCCACAACCTGTGCTTCCACTTCCGCTAAGGCGGCCGACAAATCGCGGCGATCCTGATCGCTGGCCTGCAGCTCAGCCTGTAGTTGTGTCACCCTCGTCTCGATCTGTTGGGAGCGTTGTTGCTCTTGCTCCAACTCCGCCAAGGCAGAATCCATTTGCGCTCGCGCCGAGCTCACCGCCTCGGTGAGCGAATGGATCTCGGCTTCTCGTTGCGCATAAAGCGCTCGCGCCCGGGTGAGCGTTTCCTGCTTCTGCTTCAGGACAACTCTAAAAAACTCCAGCCTTTCCTCCGGCAACCCGTGCGGCAGCCGTGGCTCCGAGGGTTCTTGGAAAGGGTCCTCAAGCGTGCGAGGCACGTGTGTGACCGGGGGAGCAGAAACGACCCCTTCCGGCTTGCGTTCGGAAGTTGAACGCTTCGTAGGCAAGGGAGGCGGCCCCGACGCTGACCGGACTGAGCCACTGCCGCGTTCGGTCCGTGTGGGCGACGGAGCGACATCGCCCTCAAAACTCTGCCGAAGATCGCTTAGTGGATCTTCCTCGTCAGGAGCGCTCGGCATCGGGACAAGACAGTATCCTTTGATAGCGCGTTTTCCCCAAACTCCCAGCCGGCATCACTGCGATCTGTAGGTGCATCTGTCGACCCTTGCGCTTTGACCTGCCAGTTGGCTGATGCGAGAATTGCAGTCCTCCATCCAGTTTCGGCGACGAGCGGCGTCCAATTTCAGAAGTGGACCCAAGGAGGCGACGGTGCGACGTAGCAGGCAGTTTATTCATGTTTTGCTTTCACTGATAGCTTTACCGTCATTCGGCGCCTTCGCCTCAACCGAGCCACCGGGAGGTTACGACGGCCGCTCCGTGGCAATGGGTGGCACCGGCGCGGCTTACATTCACAATGCCGCGGCGATCTACCACAACCCCGCAGGGCTCTCCGGAGTCGAGCGATTCGCCGCAACGGTGGACCTCACCGGATTTTCTCCACGGGACACCACGCCGCTCAACGGCGATCAAACTTCGGTGAAGAGCGATTTTTCGGTTTTTCCACTGTTTCTAGTGGGGGCGGCCTATCGGCTGATGGACCGAGTGGTGGTTGGTGTCGCAGCGTATCCGATTGGTGGCTTTGGTTCCGGCTACTCCAAGGTGTCATCGCTGGGAGGGCAGGACCTTAACCTCGGAGTCCTCTTCATCGAGGCTGCGCCAACGGTTTCAATCACCCTGGCGGACCACTTTTCCCTTGGGTTGGGCTATCGCATCACCTATGCCCGTGAATCGTCACACGGGCCGGTGGGGCCGGGGACACTTGCAGACCAGGTCATGACCGGAACGAACTTCGCGGGCCTGCATGCCGGCCTGCACTACCAGCCGGATCCCGATTGGCAGTTCGGCCTGACCTATCGATCGCAGGTCACCACCTCGCTAAGCGGCAACACCACGGTTAGCAGCAGCCAGGGAACTCAGGTCGTAGCTACCAATTCCTCGTTTTCCACCCCGCATGCCTTTCGGTTTGGAGTCTCGCGTGCGCTCCTGGACGGAAAGGCGCTGGTCGCTCTAGACCTCAAGTACCTGCTCTACTCGGTCGCCAACAAACAGATCGTGGTTACCACTCCCAACGGATCCACCACCACGCCTCTGAATTGGAAGGACGTGCTCTCGGCGAGTTTTGGGGCAGAGTACCGGCTGAGTGACGGAATCGCCCTCCGTGCGGGTTACGCAATCTCCCGATCAGCGACACCGGACTCGACCGCTAGCTATTTCACCGTTCCTCCCGGTGTGATCAATTCCTTTCACGCCGGTGTGGGATTCGGATACTCGAACTGGGATTTCGACCTGGGTGGATTGTATGCGTTCGTAGGTAAGGACAACGTTCAGCCCAGCCAGGCCGCCCAGACCTGGTCCGGGCGTTACCACCTCGACACCCTGATCTTCGCGTTGTCCGCAAGCTTTCATCTGTAGAACCCAGTCGACCGCAACTTTCGCGGTCTCCTTGCATCCTCGTTGTCGCGGTGACACGTTGGCGGCGCGATGACTGTGCGCTACCAGCTGAGCAACGGCCTCACGGTTGTATTTCAAGAACATCATGCGGCGAAGGTGGTTGCATTCCAAGCGTGGGTCAACGCTGGAAGCGCCGACGAACGGCCCGACCAGGCTGGCCTTGCCCACCTGCACGAGCACATGCTCTTCAAGGGAACCGCGCGGCGTGGACCAGGAGAAATCGCCCGGGACATCGAGGCCCACGGGGGAGAAATCAACGCCTGGACGTCGTTTGACCAGACCGTTTACCACTTGGTGTTGGCCAGCCAGTTCGCAATCGAGGGTATCGACATCCTGGCCGATGCAATCCGCCACTCTGCTTTCGACTCCACCGAACTGAGCCGCGAAATCGAAGTGGTCTGCGAGGAGATCAAGCGCAGCGACGACTTGCCCGCGCGCCGTGCTTCGCGAGATCTGTTCGCCACCGCCTATCGCGTCCATCCCTATGGCCGCCCCGTGATCGGCTCGGAAGAGACCGTGCGCAGCTTCACCCGCGAAAAGGTCCTCGAATTCTACGAGCGATACTACACACCTGAGAACGTAGTGCTCGCAGTGGTGGGGGATCTGGCGGAAGGACAACTTCGAGACTGGGTCGAGGCGGCATTCGGGGGTCGATGGAGCCGGCCTTTTCAGGGCCGACCCGCGCGGCCCAAGGAGCCCAGGCCCAACGGCCGGCGCATTTTCTTTGCCGAGACGGACACCAAAGAGGTCCATCTGCAGCTGGCGTTCCACATTTCATCGGTGGAGGATCCCGATGCACCCGCGCTCGATGCATTGGCAATGTTGCTCGGGCAAGGAGAATCATCCCGGTTGGTAATGGAGGTGAAGCGCAGAAAAGCGCTGGTCAACGATATCCGGGCGTACGCTTACACCCCCAAGGATCCCGGGCTGCTCACGGTTGGACTGACCGGTCCCGCGCCGAAGGTACCCGAGGCGCTCGAGCACGCGGTGGCGCAGATCGCCGAACTCGCGTCGATTCCGGTCGATCCGGAGGAGCTCGCCACGGTGCAAGCGCTGATCGAATCGGAAGCAGTGTACCAGCGGGAAACAGTTCAAGGAGTGGCCCGCAAGCTGGGCTTCTACGAATCCGCTGCGGGTGGGATCGAGAAAGAGGCGCAGTACTACGAGCGCATCGCCTCCCTGACTCCCGATGCCATCCGCGAAGTCGCACAAAAGTACCTTCGGTTTGACGACGCGATCATGACCGGCCTCTTTCCGCCAGGCGGCTCGCCACCACCCGAATCGCTGGAAGAGAGATTGGAGGAAGGGCGCCGGGCCCGATTTTCGGCACGCCCTGCCCTACCCACCCGTCCTGAATCACCGGCTCCCGCGCGGAGCTCGGGCCCATTATTCGGTCGCGGAGAAGCGTCGGGGGTGGTGATCGAGAAGCTCCCCTCGGGTGCCACCATCCTCCTGCGCCAGGAACGTTCAGTACCTCTGTTTGCGGTCCGGGCCGCGTTTTTGGGAGGCCTTCGTTACGAGACGGACGACACCAATGGCCTCACTGGCCTGTTGGCCCGAATGATTACGCGTGGAAGCCGAAACCATAGCGCGGAGGAAATTTCTCATCTTCTCGATGCCTACGCGGGCTCAATGGGGGGCCAAGGTGGCCGCAATTCGCTGAGCCTGCGCGGCGAGTTTCTTTCGCGCCATTTCGAGCAGGCCTTTGCCTTGTTTCTGGATTGCCTGCTGAATTCCACATTTCCCGAGGCCGAATTCGCCCGCGAGCGCGCCCTGCTGTTGCAAGACATTGAGACCCGCGAAGATCAGCCGTCGGGCGTCGCGTTCGATTTGTTCGCGCGCACTCTCTACCGTAAGCACCCGTATCGACTTCCGCTGCTTGGCGAACACGCCGCGGTTGCAAGCCTGACTCCAGAAGAACTCCGCCGCTATCAAGCAGAATTCATGAATCCGTCTCAGATGACGCTCTCGATCGTAGGGGACATTCAGCCCGAGCGTGTGATTGGCATAGTCCGGGAAGCATTCAGCGCCCACGGCGCCGGGGCAGCGTCGCCTTTGGTGGCGCCGGAACCCTCCTTCGAGCAGAACCGCGAAGCCCGAAGATCTCTCAACCGGGCTCAATCGCATCTCGTCCTTGGCTTCCTCGGCGCGCGCGTCACCGATCCCTGGAGGTATGCCTTGGAGGTGCTATCCACGATCCTCTCAGGCCAGGGCGGACGGCTTTTTGGGGAACTGCGCGATAAGCGATCGATGGCCTACAGCGTCAGTAGCTTCTCCGTGGAAGGGGTGGACCCCGGGTATTTCGGGGTCTACATCGGCACCAGTCCAGGAAAGGTGGATGCCGCAGCCGACGCAATTCGAACGGAGTTGTCGCGGATTCGCCAAGAGCGCATTTCGCCCCTGGAGCTCGATCGGGCCAAGCAGAACCTAATCGGAGGCCATGAAATCGGGCTTCAACGCAACAGTGCCCGCGCAGCGCTACTCGCGCTGGATAGCTGCTATGGAGTGGGGCTGGAGAACTTCGCGCGCTATGCCGAGCGGATCGCTGCAATCGGCGCGGATGAAGTCCTGGAGGTCGCCCAGCGAATAATCGACTTCAACAGGAGTGCCTTTGTCGTCGTCGGACCGTGATCCGAGTGCGCCGGCCAAATATGTTTCATTGACCGCCGAGCTCTCTGAATCCGACGCGGAGCTGGCCGAAATCGTTTTGCACGAGAGTGGTGCACTGGGATTGGAGGTGCGGGAACCAGGCCTCTTACCGATGCCCGGAGCCGCACCTCTTACGGCAGAGTCAGCGCGGGTGACGGCGTATTTCGACGAGCCGAAACGTGCATCTGCTGCTGAGCGGCGCCTGCGCCGGGCGTTGCCCGGCGCAAAACTGTCACGTGCGACGGTGCCTTTGGAGGACTGGGCGAGTGCTTGGAAGTCTCACCTCAAGGCGGTCCCGACTGGCCGGCTTTGGATTGGACCTCCGTGGGAAGCATTGCCCGTGGATCGAATTCCGATCGTGATTGAGCCAAAAATGGCTTTCGGAACCGGCGACCATCCAACCACACTCCTTTGTCTGGAGGCGATTGACCAATACCTGCAACGACATCCAGGCAGCGACGTGCTGGATGTTGGCACCGGAAGTGGCGTGCTGGCGATTGCCGCAAGAAAACTCGGAGGCGGGCGAGTCGCGGGAGTAGACCACGACCCGATCGCAGTCGCGAATGCCAAAGAAAACGCGTCGGCCAATGGTGCGGATCCGATCGAACTCTCGATCGGGTCCGTTGCGGAGATCGGTGGGAGCTTCGATCTGGTGATTGCAAACATCCTCGCGAACACCTTGGTGGACCTTGCGCCAGGGTTGGCGAGAGTGACCAGGGATCAGCTGGTCCTGGCGGGAATCCTGATTGAGCAGCAGCAAGAAGTGACCCAGGCGTACGTTGGGCACGGTCTGACTCTTCAAAACGTCCAACGGCGCGGCGAATGGGTTCGCCTCGATTTCCGCCGTTCTTCGAGACTCGACGAATGATTCGCGTCTTTTATCCGGTCCCTGATTCCCACCCCGATAAACTGTCGCTAGACGGCGAGCGCTTTCATTACCTGACGCGGGTGCTTCGGCTCCAGGCCGGTGATTCGCTGCAGGTATTTGACGGGAAAGGTCGCACCTTTGCCGCACGGATACGCTCCGTCGGGCCCTCCGCGCTCGAACTGCAGCTCGCATTGGAGCACTTCTCACCCCAAACGCGTCAAATCGTTCTCCTTCAAGGCCTTCCCAAAGGGGAGAAACTCGATTGGATTCTTCAAAAGGCCACCGAGCTGGGAATGACGAGCTTTGCTGCGGTGTCGATGCAGCACTGCGTCGCCAAGCTTCGCCCGTCGCAAATCGAAGAACGACGCGAGAGGTGGCAGAAGATCGCCGAGGAGGCGGCCCGCCAGTGCGGCCGAGCGGACGTTCCGCTCATCTTCCCCTACCAGCCATTGTCGGACGCAATCGCCGCACTGCCACCTGGTACTCGGCTGCTTATCCTCAATGAACGCGAGCAGAACATGCGACTCGGCCAAGCACTTGCCTCTTCAGCAGATCCCCGCCAGCCGATTGCTCTGCTTGCCGGTCCAGAGGGCGGCATTCACCCCATCGAAATGGAGCTGGCCCTGCGCGCGGGGGGCATCTCCGTCGGTTTAGGCGGTCGTATCCTACGGACGGAAACTGCATCCCTCGCCGCATTGGCGGTAATCCTCCATCTCAACGGCGATCTCGGATAGACACCCACTTCTTGGATCTGCATCGCAAGACCGTTTTGTGATGCAATGACGATCGGAGGCCTTCGTGTCCAAGTGCGAAAAATGCGGCGCCGTTCTTCGATCAGAAGGGGATTGCCCTTACTGCAGCCGCGCCGAGCAGGGAGCGCCTCAGGTTCCGCCGATGTTGCGGCCGGCTTCCCGCAGTCCGATCGGTCCTCGTACATCTGCTGCTCCTGCGCCGCCTCGCGCCACTTCAACGGCCCCCCGAGTCCTGACAAGCCCACCCGTTTCACCGGCGCAGCCGAACGCAACAGGCAGTGCTAGCGGAAAGACTCCTCCCTCGGCCGGTCCGGCTACGCCGCCCAGGCACCCAACGCCGGTGCCCAACCGTGCTACTTCATCTCCGAATGGAGGCTCAACCGCGCGGCCTGTAGCGCCTCGGCTCACACCGCGACCCCCAACCCCGGCGGCCAAGCCCCCTACCGCGCCTCGAGTGCCACTCAGTACGCCACCGCCCTCCGTGCAGAGTGATGTGCTCGAGGAGGATCCGGCCGAGATTTTGTTTCGGCTTCCCGAGCCGAAACGTACGACGACCACCGAGACGGTGCACGAAGTGCGTGCGCAGCCGGCCCCGATCTGGCGCCGCTTTCTCGCATGGCTCTTCGACGGAAGCCTGATCCTGCTGGTGGTGGGCGGGTATCTTCGAATCGCGGCTGCAATTCTCGGAGTCAAGCCTGCTGTGACGGGACTCACCGGGCTCGATTACTACGTCGCCTCGATTCGCGCCTGGCAGTCGATTCTCTTTCCCGGAGCAGTTCTGGGACTGATCTTGGCCCTCGTCTATGCAGCGATTTTTGCCATCCTTCGCGCCGGAGCCACACCGGGAAGGTCGCTGATGAGAATTCATTTGGTCGATCGGAGTGGTTCGTCGCCAGCACCTGCCCGCACGGTATTTCGCGCGATCCTTTCCACGCTCTCGTTCGCGACATTCCTCGGGGGAATCTGGCCCGCGCTTTTTGATCGCCACGGACGGACTTTCCATGACTGGCTCACTTCGACTTTTGTGGTGCGCTTGCGCTGAGATGTCGCGTTCCGGGCGAGCCACTTGAGTAAGAGGGGAGTGGGCTAATCACGGAGGAACAAGCGGAACAGAGCCTTCACAAGCTCACCTCGGAGGGAGGTGCGCTCGACACGGTGTTGCTTGACCAAAGACTGGTCTCAGAAGCTCAGTTGCTGGAGGCATTGTCCGATATCTCCGGCCAACGTTCAGTTAACCTCGGGGACTTTGAGATTAATCACTCCGTAAGCTCTCTGGTCCCAGCAAAGATCGCGGAGCGACTCGGGATCACCCCGTTGTCCATAGAAGGAGGCGTCCTTCACGTCGCTTGCACCTACCCGGTACCTGCTCGCGAGTTGGGCGAGGTTGGCTTCTTGCTCGGAAAAAAGCTGGAGCTGTGGGTGGCGTTGGATTTTCGGGTTCGCCAATGGCTGCACGGGCTTTACGGGCTTCCGCTGAGTCGCCGGTACACCGACCTCCTCGCTGCGTTCAAAGCCGATCCTGCTGAAGCGCCCTCTACCGTGGTCCAAGAGCCGAGCCTGGAGGAGGCTCTGGCCCGCGACATGGTGGAGCGGCTTGCCACTTCAGGGATCGGCGAACCCATTCCCACGACGACGGACCTGATTGGTCCTTGCAGCAAGCCCGAGAAGCGCTCAAAGCGGCGCAGAGCGATCCGGAGGCAGCGCTCGAAGTGGTGCTTACGTTCGCGGAACACACATTCGAATTCTCGGCCGTCTTTGCCGTGCAACATGGCCTTGCGCTGGGCCGAAATGTCCGCGCGGCCGGATGGACCCCCGAGGACATTCAAAAAATTTCGCTTCCGCTTGATGTCTTCTCGGTGTTTCGAACCGTGATGCTTAGCCGCGGTAGTTATGTCGGCCCACCTCCGCCGGATGCCTTCACTGGTTTTTTTCTGCAGAGGATGGGACGGACCCCAAGAATCATTTTCTTATTCCCGGTCGAGTCGCGCGCAAGAGTGATCCTGATGCTGTACGGCGACAGCGGTAGCGAACCGATCAGCCAACGCAGGCTGTCCGACTTTCTGTTGTTTTGTCAGAGCCTACCCGGCGCGCTGTCTCGAGCAGCGCCCCGGACCCAACCGCGTCCGGTTGCATCGCGATCCGACCGAGCGCGCCTTCACGAGCAGGATTTTCCGCAGTTGTTTGCGCAGCTGACTGGACCGGACGTCGACGAGCGCGCGATCGCGATGGGCACACTGGCGTCGGCACCCTCGCTTTTTGCGCCCAAGCTGATCGCGCAGTTCCCCGGGCCCACCTCTTGGTCACGCGGCCTCGTTTCTTCGCTTCCGGACGCAAGCGAGCTGGGGCCAATTCCTGCTGTAATCGTCCAAATGGGCACGGCTGGTGCCGCAGCCTTGGCTCCATTGTTGGATTCCTTGCAGCTCGACACTCGCTATTGGGCGATCCTGACCGCGGGTAATTTCCCAGCACCCGATTTCATCGATGGCCTGCGCCGGGCCCTGTTCGATCCGGACCCGGACATCGCCTCCGCGGCACGGGCGGCCGCCAGAAACTCCACACACCTTCCACAATTTGAGCTGGTGTTGCGAGATCTCCGTCGCGATCTCACCACTCGTGAAGGACACCGCCGCGCTAGGGCCGCGCAGGCGCTCGGGGTTCTTCATGATCGTGAGGTGATCGATGGCTTGATCGGACTGGTCGGCTCCGACGACCTGGAATGCGCCCAGGCGGCCGCTCAGGCACTCACCGAAATCACAAAGGCTTCATTCGGCACCAATGCCCGTCAGTGGATGCTTTGGTGGGCGGAAAATCGAGATCGCGATCGGCATCAATGGCTGCTCGCGGGCCTTCGACACCCGAATCTAGAGATTCGCTCTCGGTCAGTGGAGGAGTTGCAAGGAGTCGTCGGCACCGGTGCGGATGCGCTTGGCTATCGCCCCGAGGCACCGGAAGCGGAGCGTGAAGCCGCGGTGCAACGTTGGGAGGACAATCTCAAAGCGCTTCCCGGGCGCCTATAAGCCCAGGCCTAGAAGCTCTGAACGAAACTCCGCGGCGGATCGGAAGACATGCGCCTGGATTCCCAGCGAGCGCGCGGCTTCAACGTACGCGGGTAGGTCATCGAAGAACACCGTTTCCGCCGCCGCCGAATCCAACCGTCGGAGCGCCTCGAGAAAGATTGCCGGCTCGGGCTTCATCATTCGCAACTCGTGCGACAGAAGAATCTGGTCAAACTTCTTCAGAATCGGCAGCTGGGCTTGGAAGTATTCCGCATGCAAT
>WNFN01039288.1_pt1 | contig 11308 bp, 10 predicted proteins | sample 5400161 | NCBI WGS metagenome assembly WNFN01 (sample SAMN13153353, study PRJNA577476) | soil metagenome | isolation source: 80 cm saprolite on Douglas fir-dominated hillslope | place: USA:California | collected 2013-09-17
CTTCTAGCGGAATCGGCCTGGGCGTGACACAGGCACTGCTCGAACGCGGCTGGCGCGTGGTGGGCACCTCCCGCACGATCAGCAGCTCGAAGGACCTTACGCCTTCGCCTGATCTCGTCCTCGTGGATGGAGACGTGAGCAAGAGGGAAACCGCCATCAAGGTGGTAGATGCAGCCCTCAAACATTTCGGCCGTATTGATCTGCTGGTTAACAATGCTGGAATCTATATGCCGAAGGCGTTCACCGACTACACCGAACAAGACTACAACCTGGTGATGAATACCAACGTCGCAAGCTTCTTCTACATGACGCAGCAGGTGATTCCGCAGATGAAGAAGCAAAATTCTGGGCATGTGGTCAGCATCTCGGGGGCTTGCGTGGACCAACCGAGCGGCGCCGCGACCGAACTGTTGGCCGTGCTGTCGAAATCGCCGATGCCGGCTGCGAGTAAGGCGTTGGCGCTGGAATACGCGGCGAACAACATCCGGTTCAACACGGTGTCTCCTGGCGTTGTTAACACGCCGATGCACGCTAAGGGTAATCATGCGGAGTTGGCGAAGCTTCATCCCCTGGCTCGGATTGGTGAAGTTTCTGATGTCGTCGATGCGGTGCTCTATCTCCAGAACGCGACGTTCGTAACAGGCGAAAACATCCGAGTGGATGGAGGGGTCCATGCCGGTCGATAGTAATGTGACCGTGGCCAAACTGGGTTCGCGTTTACGCGAACTCGGCTTGGTTCTCCCGAAGCCGCCAACTCCTTTAGGGGCCTACGTTGAGGTGTCTAAAGTTGGATCCCTGCTCTTCTTAAGCGGCACATTGCCGCTCGTTGATGGCAAGCTGGCGATCTCTGGGCGTCTCGGCGCGAATCTTTCGGTCGATCAGGGCCGCGAGGCAGCCCGATTGGCTTCATTAAATGCCTTGGCAGCGGCCCAAGAACACGTTGGCGATTTAAATGCCAAGGAAAAATCCTGATTGAACACAACTAAACAACCAAGAAGTAACAATTATGAATAAACATATGAAGATCGTAGTGATTGGCGGCAGCGGACTCATCGGCACAAAGCTCGTGAATAACCTTCGGCAGCGTGGTCATGAGGTAGTGGCGGCGTCACCTTCTTCTGGCGTAAACACCATCACTGGTGAGGGCTTAGCCAAAGCGCTTACAGGTGCTCAGGTTGTCGTTGACGTAGCGAACTCGCCTTCGTGGGAGGACACGGCAGTATTGGACTTCTTCGAGACATCAGGCCGAAACCTTCTTGCTGCGGAAGGTGCCGCTGGCGTGGGGCACCATGTCGCCCTGTCAGTTGTTGGCACCGATCGCCTGCTGGCGAGTGGTTATTTCCGCGCGAAGATGGCCCAGGAAAATCTGATCAAGGCCTCAAAGATTCCGTTCACGATCGTCCGCGCCACGCAGTTCTTCGAGTTCGTGGGCGGCATCGCCCAATTCTCCACCGAAGGTGCAATGGTTCGGTTACCATCCGCTCTCATGCAGCCCATCGTGTCGGATGATGTCGCTGCCGCCCTGGCCGATGTCGCAATCGCCGAACCATTAAACGATACGGTCGAGGTAGCCGGTCCCGAACCGATCCGAATGGATGAATTGCTGGAGATAATCCCCGCCTCGGCCCAACGCGCTTCGAGGACTGGCTCAGCCAGTCCGTTCCTCAAAAGTAACCGGGGTCAGTTATTGGGTCACTCCTCCGTTTCACCTTCTTCGCCTGAGCGTTATGAGGGCCCAGTAAAAACATTCGTGTCACCAGGGGCAAAGTAGAACTGAGGAGTTTGCAACTCTAAAACGTCACGCCGTACTAGACGGGATCTGGTGCCTCGGCCCATCGACATTGGGCGCGGCTAGGTTCCGCCAAGTTGGTGCGACGTGACCAGGTCGGGAGTTGCCTCGGGTCAGTGTGTTTTTTTCACCTCGGCCCGAGCACTGTCGTGCTTCCTCTTATATTCTGCGAAATGCTATCCTACGGCGGCCTCGTTGCTGACAACGACAATCTTACAACCCAGGAAGAAGAGCTCGCCAGGCTCTACCACATTCCGATCCCAAAGCAGACAGATTTACCCATCAGTTACAATATGGGCTCCGCTCACGAAACGGAAAAAACCGTACGTTAAGACCTTGTCGTGGACGCCTTGAGCCAAAGCGACGTCGTAAAACTTCATTAGAGCGCTTTTTTGCCGGCAGCTGGTTAATCTGATACACTTTTTTTCTTCCGCCTCGTTTGCGCCGCATCCGCTGAATCCGTTGGAAGTTGCTCCTCGGAATTTCGAGCTTGGCGTACGATTTTTTCCGTTTGGTGTAGTGATCCCAATAGAGCACGCTAGGCGACTTCATCGGATCAATGGCCGGCTGAGCTCCGTGCGCCAAGTTGTCGGGTCAGAATTCGACTCCGGGCCTGTGAGGTAGCATTGCCACAGGTTCGGGGCCGGGGTGTGTCCCTCGGCGGTGATCCAGTCAACAAACTCACCCCAAGCGTCGCCGAGTCCCTCGTAGGGGCCAAGGTAAACCGTCCGCGCCACCGTCGCGGCGGGTAACTGGCTTGGTCTCACGCGGCGCGCAGCGACAACCGGTGCTGTGACGGGAACGCTGATTTCGAATTCGAAGATGTCTGGGTCCATCTTCAGGTGGTGGTCAAACCACGGCCCGGCGGGGGCTATGCCTTGGGCGGCGATGGTCGCCATCAGCTCGTTGATGCCAGGACCCATGACATTCCGGATCTCCTCTCGCGGAATAGTGAGGTGGATGATGGCGGTTAGCTGGGCGTCAGTTTGCACAATCTGTGGTTTGCCTACAACTTTTTCTTCGCCTAAAGTTTGACATGGGCGGCAGACACCGCTTTCTCCCCATCGACCGGGACGGTCAATCCACGGTAAAGCTGGGAAGCTTTGCCGAGCCCGTTATCTCCTTATGTTGACGCGCATGGGCAGCCGCCGTCCGTCGGTTCCTCAAAACGCATGGGAGATGCGGGCTAAGACCGCGTGGACGGTGAATTGAGCCCTCGTTTCGCAAAAACATACCGTTTGCTCAATGGCTTAATGTGCTGAAGGGCTCTTTTGATAAGTAGCTTCTGGATTGTCCGTGATACGACCGGAGCCATCAATGAACGCTAGGCGACCAGGGGCGAACTATTAACGGGTCAGCTCAGGAAACGGGAATTTACGTACGCTAAGGAGCGCTGCCTCCTCGTGGAACAGAGTGCGAAGGCATCTCATGAGGAACGCTGGACCTCGAGCACAAAGCAGCGGCTCTCCAGTTACCAGTTTTCCCGTAAAACGAGCTGTAATCGAGTTCTGGAGCGTTTTATTTTAGCCGGATGATTCTTGGAACGCCTAAGCGTACGTAAATTTCCGTTTCCTGAGCTGACCCCTAGTTGCTCGGCAACAAAGGCGCATAGCGCAGCGGGTGGTTGCTCGCCTTGTTGAAGTATCCGCCCTGGGAAACGCAGATAGCAGAGCGTGAGCGCGAAGCCAAGACGATTGGGATCGCCGCGGCGACGATTGATCAGAGCTAGATCCTCGGAGCTCAGCATGTAGTGGCGCACCATCCCGCGCCCATCGCTCGCCGGAGCTTGGAGACTGAGCCGCTGTGACTCGGTGAGCAGTTCTCGATGTGGCATATTTGTTCCTGTTGAAGTGCGGTTTAAATGGGCCAACACTTTGCCACGCGAAAATGCCCTTTTTCTGGGGTCTTTGGGACAAAGGGTTCAATTGGGACGGGCTGCAGCGCTTTATTGCCGGGTATCAACCGCCGACCAAACACTGTGCCCCGCCAGGAACGGGACCTACGCGCCTTCGCCAAGAAGGCTGGCTACAAAATCGTGGGGGTCTGGAAGGAAATCGCCTCCGGGGCAAAGCAGGAGCGCGCCGAACGCAAGAAGGTCCTGGCGTTGGGCAGGCCCGCAAGGTCGACGTGATCCTCGTCACCGAACTGACCAGCTGGGGACGCTCGGTCCTTAACGTGCTTTAAATTCCGTTTCGTGTCGTCTCCTCAAGAATGATGCTGAGCCTGTCATCGCATGGCTGATGTGATTGGATGCGTATGGCGATTCAATGACTGGCATAGCCAGTGGCATTGTGCGCGGGTAGTCATGGTTCCGTTCCGATGCCGGGGCCTCCGGCGAAGAAAAAGCTACCCCAGTTCGTGCTACTTCTCATGGTTTGCACGATGTCGTAGCGGGAGCCGTCTTCGGCGGCGGTTGTGCCATCAAAGTCAATGGCTGTGGCGCCGGCTGCGCTGATCGAGGTAATTGCCTGAATGTTCCGCTGCCAAGCCGAATACCCATCGCTGCCGTGCTCTCCCTTTCTTCCGCTGCCCATTTGGCTGGTCGTCCTTGTGGGATCAGGAAGACCGGAAAACACTTCGCCGCCGAATGACAGCCACGAGGCGCTGCTCGCCATGGCCCCAGTGCCGAAGAGACTTGCAGGGTAGTAGCCAACCCATTCATTCTCGATCTTGAACCACCAGTTGCCCTGCCAGAGCATGAATAGCATGTCGTATCGATTGACCTGATGATCGATACTGCTGGTAACCAGGCTGGAGCCTGGGAAAGTGGTGGCGCTGCTCTGAACCCAACCTGTGTGGAAACGATTGTATCCGCCAATGTTGTCGCCATCGGCGGTATAGTCGTTGGTCGTGAAGTAGGTGAACAAATGCGGGGTGAGATCGCCGTTGAGTCCTTGGTCGACGGTCCAGCCCGCCTCGACGGATTGACGGGGAGAACCGGCGATTAACCACATTTGGTAGATCGAGTGGCCTTCGGCAGTTTCGAGAATTGGGGTGTAGACAGTCATGTCGCTGAGGCCGCCAAAGAATGATCCGGATTGCCAAGATTGAGCATGGTAATATCCGAATGGGTCAGGGTCGGCGATCGAGTTCAGGTCCATGCCGCGAACCTTCATGCTGGGATGCATTCGAGGTCCCTTCTTGTCTGCCCGTCGACGTTGAACCCGGTCGCGATGGGAGGACAAATCGCGCAGTACGGGAACTGTTCCTTGCGGTCCTCTTTCAAGAGCGGGATCGTCGAGCTCGAATCTAGGGCCTTCGCTAGTGGTCGCTACTGAAGCCGAACGATACGTTGGAAGCGATGGCGGAGGAGTAGCTATTTTCCCGCCGGCGACTTGCGATTCGATGGGTATCCAATCTAGCAAGCGTCCACTGGATGTCTTGGTCGTTTTGACAACTGCCGGGTGAGGTTCAACGTGCTCATCGTCGTTCATAGCCGGGCCTCCATATGAATGCCATGTTTCACTACCTGCACCCCCTAAGATAGTGAGGATAGTGGGGGCGCAGTGTGGCTTCAAGCAAAATCTCCCTGGCCGAGCTGACCCGAGCGTCATCCGGACTTGGAAGCGCGAATTTCTGGCCCGTGTCGGCGACAATCCGATTCTGCTGCGCCGCGCTCGCACCAGCGCCAACAGCTACCTGCGCGCGTATAGGGAACCTCTTATACGACAGTATAAGACCTCTCCACCGACAATTGGAACAAGAGCTGAATCTTTCCAATGGCAATGACTTGCTTCGCTCAGGTGAGCGAGGACGTCACCATTTCGATTTCAACGATCGCCAGCGTGCGCCACTCTTCTTGATTCTCCCGAGACAGCATTTAAGGCCTCGCTTTGGACCGACCTACTTTACCCGGAAATGGAGAAATTCTAAGCGGAACAAACTCCTTAGTTTTCGGCCTTCAAGATGCCGATGATGATTTGGAGCCTGACAATGATACAAGTAAGTTATTATCAGAGTGGAAATTACGCGTGAACCGACCGAAATCTTGTCAGCGGTTTTGTCTGGCGAACCAGTAGACTCAGAGTTTTATCTGGTCTGCCGGCGTGCAAATTGAACCAGAACGCGGAGTTCTATCCGGTCGGAAAGATCGGGCGGATTTGCGGCGATGATGAGCCGGTCTATCTGCGTCGGTTCCCGAAACGTCGAAACCTCGAAAACGTCGATGCTATAACTTTCCAAAATTTGCCGTGCACAAAATTCTGAAATTAATAGCGTCGACAATCAGTAACTGGATAACGTGGGCTAGCCTTTTTCAACGGCCAATTTGACGGTCCACCCCAAAATAGATTACCGGCGAAGAAAGTTGAAAAATATGTATTCGTGATGGCCTATGCGTCGGGCGCGCGGAACCGTGGTAAACACCGGTTCTGAAGTTCGCCGCCCAAATAGGAAAACAGCCTGCGGCCACCGTATACACAGCTATACGAAATCTCGTCCCAAGGATTTCTCGCCGACAACTATTTGACTACCGAATTGGAATCGTCCATACGCGGAATTACGTATGGACACGCTCATATCCAGTGGGATGGCTCGCACCTTATGTTTGAATTGAAGCGTCGTCATACACCTTTTCTAATATCGAATCCGTTCCACATCTTCTCGGAGCACAACCTGCTGCCGGCGATCATAGAGCTTAGTTGTCCGGCTGTCCGCATGATCGGCAATGTTTTGCGCTGCCTCAAGCGTTCCACCTTCTTCAAGAAAGCGGGTTAATCCGGTCGCTCGAAACGAGTGAGGCGAGTACTTGCCGACCACCTCGGCCTTCGAGAGCCGCCGCCTCAAAATCCGGGCAGCGTCGATTCGAGTCATGGCTCGAATCCCGAGTTCACGACTTCTACCCCGGGTTGTCGGAAAGAGTGGACCAATAGGGGGTTGTAAGCCCAAACCGCCGAAAATTCCGTCAGGTTCGTCTGGTTGCCTTGAAACCCTTGCAATAGAACATGGGACTAACCCGATTTTTCAATCTGAGATTCCCGAACTTCCGGGGCGGAGTCGATGTCGATTGAATCCCGGAGAAGTGGGACCGGTTGGTGCGCGTAGCGACCCCGCTCAAAGAACCGAGTCTGACCCGGCTAACGTTTTCGTCCAGCGATCTCAGTGGCCAATTCCCTTGCTACGGAATTTACCCTCTGCATGGCCTGTTGATTGAGAGCCTGGATCTTGGGGTCCCCTAAGGAACGGTGAGTTTCTCTTAGACTGTTTTTCACTTTGTTGTACCTCTCTTGTGCCAGGAAAAGGCGGGAAATCAAAAGATCTGCCATCATGCATCTTCCGATACAGGGTGTTCAGTCGATCCTCCAAATTCCTCAGCTGCTTTTCGACTTTCGCCGTTGGTTCGGCGAGCTCCGGTTCGTAGACATCAGGCCGATCTTCCAATTTCTTCAACTCAACAGAGAACGATTCGTGTATCCTTTTGGCTGCTGCTATAAACTGATCCAGCTGCTTCGCACTGATATTAGAGACTCGAGAAATGCGACGCACGAGTGCCATGATATCGCCCTCCTGGTGACTTAGGCTGCGAAAAAATCCTATCTTGAGAAAGCCTGTCTTATCGGGGGCTTTTGCATCTTCAGAGGAGTCATTCATAAGTTAATCGCGATCTTTATCGGCCCGAAGCAGGAAGCAGGTCCATGTCTCGTTTCATAACACCAAGGGCTTGCAGCCGGAAACTGTCGAGAATCCCGTCAAGCTGGATTTCAGGCTTGCACCGTTCGGTGCAGCCCTCGCCTGTTGATATAGGTGTTGAGCGCTATATGGTTTGTATAGCCCAGCACTCTAGCAATTTTCCTAACCGAAAGCCCATAGCTCAGTAATTCTCTGATCTTCTCGAGGTTTTGATCAAACTTGCTTTTCTGCAAGGTTCCTTTTGGTTTTCCTAATCTCTGACCGTGCGCCCTTTTCGCTGAAAGCGCCTCTTTGGTCCGCAAACTAATCAGATCTCTTTCCAGTTCGGAAAACAACGAGAACAGGGTGATGATGATCTTGGAGTTCAAATCCTGTTGCCTGATATCCAGGTTTTGTTTGATCGTGATGAGCCGGATATTTCGTTGGATCAAAGAATTGACCAGCGCAATCACTTCGGCTGTGCTCCGTCCCAGTCGGCTTAGTTCAGTCACGATCAGAGTATCGGTTTGGTTAAGCATCTGCAGCAGCTCGTCAATCCGGCGTTGCTTGCTGGTCTTGCGAGATGAGATTACAAATTGATTGATACTTTCAATCTATTTCGCATTATCACCGTACTGCCGTGATGACGCTCGTTTTCACACGTACACCATGTATCGATTAAATGCTGGCAAAGAGCGAAAGACTTAACGTCTTATCCGACACCGAACAGTTCGCTTTATACGGATTGCCCGACTTCGATGACAGGCAGCGGATGAACTACTTCGTTTTCACGGAGCTGGAATTGGCGCTGGCACTCGAGCGACCAACCATTCATGCACAAGTCCATTGCGCGTTACAAATCGGCTATTTCAAGGCCAAGCAAGCGTTTTTTCTATTCTCCTGGGAGCAAACCCAAGAAGATACCTCCTTCCTTCGCTCGCGCTATTTCGCCGATCAGGAATTTGTCCCGCATCCTATCACCAGGCATGAGTATTACACCCAGCGCACCGCGATCACTGCTCTGTTCGGCTACCGTCTGTGGTCCTCTGATTTTCTTCCGCTGCTAAGTCAGCAGGCTGCCCAAATCGTTTCCCGTGATGTGACCCCAGGGTTCATCGTCGCCGAACTCATCGCCTTTCTACACGAGCGGAAAATCGTCCGGCCTGGTTATACGACATTACAGAGCCTCATAAGCGAAACGCTTTCCGTAGAACGGAACCGGCTTGGCAAGCTACTGAACGAAATGTTAGGCGGAGCGGATAAGCTGGCTCTGCAACAGCTCCTGGTGCGCGAGGACACCCTGTCTGGGTTGGCTGCTCTTAAGCAGGACGCCAAGCATTTTGGCTATCATATGATGCTGACAGAACGGCAAAAGCGCACCGCACTCGAACCCATATATCGGTTGATGAAAAAGCTGCTGCCGGCGTTGGCGATTTCGCAGCAGAATCTCAACTATTACGCCAATCTCGCTCACTATTATACCATTTACGATTTACGCCGGATGAAACCGGACCAAGTCCACCTTTATCTGCTCTGCTATGCCTGGAAACGCTACCAGCAGCTCAACGACAACTTGATCGACGCGCTGTGCTATCACATGAAGCAGCTTGAAGACGAGGCAAAGGAAAAGGCCGAAAAACAATTCGTCCAATACCAAGCTCACAGACAACAGGCTGCATCACAGATCGGACGGTTACTGTTACTTTTCGTTGACGAAGGTTTCGACGACGTGACGCCATTTGGTACAGTCCGTCAGCACGCATTTGACATAATGCCCAAAGACACGCTGCTCTTGACCGGCAAACGCTTGTGCGAAAAACATCAGAGTCAACACGAATTCCGGTGGCAAGCCATTGATCAGGCAGCTGCACGTTACAAAAAACATCTGCGCCCGCTCTACATGGCAATGGAGTTTTCCAGCACTTCTGCTGATAGTTGCTGGCTCGCCGCTCTGCGATGGATGAAGGAAGTCTTCACAGGACAGCAGAAACTAACCCAACGCCCCCTCAACGAGTGGCCGGCCGAGACAATACCAGAACGTCTGCGGCCTTACCTTTTGATCACCGGCCAAAACGGGAATGCGACAGAACTGCGCGCTGATCGCTATGAATTTTGGATCTACCGCCAGATCAGAAAGCGCCTAAATTCCGGCGAAGCTTATCTATCAGACAGTCTTGCGCATCGTTGTTTCGGTGACGAGCTAGTTTCCGTAGATGAAAAGGCGGACGTCCTCAGACAATTGGATATTCCCTGGCTGCGTCGACCTATTGATGAGGCACTTGACTCGTTGTTTGCCGAACTTCATCAACTCTGGGCAGCGTTTGATCGCGATCTGCGCCGCGGCAGGCTGAAGCACCTTGAGTACAACTCAGCCAATAAAACGCTTTCTTGGCATAAGCCTAAAACCAACAATCAAGAAGCGGTGCAAACTGGTTTTTACGGCAAGCTCCAGGCTCGCGATATCGCCGATATTTTCCGGTTTGTGAATCAGCAATGCGATTTCTTGTCGGCATTCACACCGTTACAGCCGCGCTACACCAAAAAGATCGCTGATGAAGATAGCCTGATGGCGGTAATTATTGCCCAGGCGATGAATCACGGTAATCTCAACATGGCCGAAACCAGCGATATTCCCTATCACGTTCTGGAAGCAACTCATCAGCAGTATCTGCGCTTGGCCACCTTGCAGGCTGCTAACGATTTGATCAGCAATGCGATTGCGCAGCTCAGCATTTTTCCCCATTACTCCTTTGATCTCGAAATCCTCCGTGGCAGCGTCGATGGCCAGAAATTCGAGATGGCGGAGCCGACGATTAAGGCCCGCCACTCCCGAAAATACTTCGGCAGAGGCAAGGGAGTGGTGGCCTATACTCTGCTCGTCAATCACATCCCACTACAAAGCCAATTGATTGGCGCTCACGAACATGAAAGTCATTACGTGTTCGATATTTGTTACCACAACACCACTGATATCGCGCCAAGCGCGATAACCGGCGATATGCACAGCGTTAACAAGGCCAACTTCGCAATCCTGCACTGGTTTGGTATCAGATTGGAGCCGCGCTTTACCGATTTGCAAGCTCAGCTCAGGCACCTTTTCTGCGGCAATGATCCGGCAGAATACCAAGACTATTTGATCCAGCCTGTTGGTCAAATCGATCGGCAGTTGATCCTCGAGGAGAAATGCAATATCGATCAGGTCGTTGCTACGCTCGGTCTCAAGGAAATGACCCAGGGCACGCTGATCAGGAAATTGTGCAATTATTCCCAGCAGAATCGAACTCGCAAAGCGATATTCGAGTTCGACAAACTGATCCGCAGTATCTACACGCTGCGCTACTTATGCGATCCGCAATTGCAACGTAACGTCCATCGGTCACAGAACCGCATCGAGTCCTATCACCAACTTCGATCGGCAATTGCTCAGGTAGGAGGAAAAAAACAACTGACCGGCAAAACGGATATCGACATCCAGATCAGTAATCAATGCGGCCGGCTGATTGCAAATGTGATCATCTATTACAACTCCGCCATCCTTTCTCGCCTCCTGGATAAATGTCAAGCGAGCAAAAATGCCAAAGCTTCGGCCCTTCTGATGAAGATCTTTCCGACCGCCTGGCAGCATATCTATTTTCACGGCCACTATACTTTTTGTGGAAGGAGAATTCCGATCGATCTCGATGCGATCCTGGCAAACCTGGCGCTGGAAGAAGGCGAAGATGAACTCCCTCAAGGTATGGATTCGATCCCACTAAACCCAGAAATGTTGTCCGAAATTGCCTGACGGAATTTTCGGCGGTTTGGGCTTACAACCCCATTACTAAGAAACCAGCCAATGATACAGAGGCGGCCGATCAGCCTGATCTCCTCGGGCTGCGCGACCGCGCTTTGATCGCGATGATGGTCTACAGC
>WNFN01216148.1_pt3 | contig 11299 bp, 10 predicted proteins | sample 5400161 | NCBI WGS metagenome assembly WNFN01 (sample SAMN13153353, study PRJNA577476) | soil metagenome | isolation source: 80 cm saprolite on Douglas fir-dominated hillslope | place: USA:California | collected 2013-09-17
GCCACCCTTCCTCAACCTTTCCCCCCTTCTTATGTAATGGCACAGTAGCGGCTGCCATCGCCGATTCTGCCTGGCGAACCGGCGTCGGCGGCAGCGGTGGGAGCACCGGTCTTGCGTCTCCTGGTGATCGAGGACGATCCCGATCTCAATCGGCAGCTCGCAACCGCGCTCGTTGACGCGGGCTACGTGGTCGATCGCGCGTTCGACGGCGAGGAGGGCCACTTTCTCGGCGAAAGCGAGCCCTATGACGCGGTAATTCTCGACATCGGCCTGCCCAAGATGGATGGCATCTCGGTGCTGGAGGCGTGGCGCCGTGCCGGCCGCGCCATGCCGGTCCTGATCCTCACCGCCCGCGACCGCTGGAGCGATAAGGTCCAAGGCTTCGACGCCGGCGCCGACGATTACGTCGCAAAGCCTTTTCATCTCGAGGAGGTTCTAGCGCGCATCCGCGCGCTCTTGCGTCGTTCGGCTGGTCACGCCAAGAGCGAGCTCAATTGCGGCTCCGTGCGCCTCGACACCCGCACCGGCCGTGTGACCGTCGACGGCAATCCGGTGAAGCTCACCTCGCACGAATATCGCCTGCTGTCCTACCTCATGCATCATACCGGCCGCGTGGTCTCGCGCAGCGAACTGGTCGAGCATCTCTACGACCAGGATTTTGATCGCGACTCCAACACCATCGAGGTGTTCGTCGGCCGCGTGCGCAAAAAGCTCGGCGTCGATGTCATACAGACCGTGCGCGGGCTTGGCTATTTGCTCGCTCCGCCGGGCAATGCGCCTTAATTCGCTCGCCCTTCGGCTGTTCTTCTCGGCAACGACTTGGACCGTGGTGATCCTGGTCGTCACCGGCATCGTGCTGTCGTCGATCTATCGCGCGGCTGTGGAGCGTGCGTTCGACCGAAGGCTGGGTGTCTATCTGCGGACCCTGGTCGCCGACGTCGCGACGCCGGAGGAGAATGCCGGCAAGTTTCCCCAATCGATCGGCGAGCCGCTGTTCGATTTGCCGCTCTCCGGCTGGTACTGGCAGGTGACGCGGCTCGACGCGCCGACACCCGACGTGCGATCGTCCCGCTCGCTGTGGGATGCGACGCTGCCGCACCTCGCCGACCTCGGCCCCTCGTCGGCGCCGGGCGCCGCGCGGCAGGGTTACGCCGAAGGGCCCGAGGGCCAGCAGCTGCGCATCGTTGAACGCACGATCGACCTGGGCGAGGAGGGCCGTTACCTCGTTGCCGTCGCCGGCGACGCGGCCGAGATCGACGAGGAAACACGCAGCTTCGACGGAGCTCTCGTCATCACTTTCACGGTGTTGGGCATTGTGCTGCTGCTGACCACAACCTTCCAGGTTCGTTTCGGCTTGGCTCCGCTCAAACGTATTTCCGACGATCTTGCCGCCATCCGCTCGGGGACGGCGGAACGGCTCGAAGGCGCCTTCCCGGTCGAGATCGCGCCGCTGGCGCGCGAAACCAATGCCCTCATCGACGCCAATCGTGAGATCGTGACGCGCGCGCGCACCCATGTCGGCAATCTCGCCCATGCATTGAAGACGCCGATCTCCGTCATGATGAACGAGGCCACGAGTCACAGCGATGATCCGCTCGCCTTAAAGGTGCGCGAGCAGACCGAAATCATGCGCGACCAAGTCGCGCGCCATCTCGAGCGCGCGCGGCTCGCCGCGCGTGTCGCGGCGATCGGCACCGTCACCGATGTGCGCCCAGTGGTGACGGCGCTCGCACGCACGATGGAAAAGATTCACCACCATCGCGGGGTCGCCATCGACGTCGACGCGCCCGAGGGCGCCCGCTTTCGCGGCGAGCAGCAGGACCTCGAGGAAATGGTCGGCAATCTTGTCGACAATGCCTGCAAGTGGGCGCAGTCGCGGGTGGCGGTTGAAGCGTTCTCGGAAAAGCCCGATCCCCGAGATGATCGTCGGGTCGTACGCATCGTGGTCGATGACGACGGACCGGGGATTTCGCCGCAGCAGCGCGAGCAGGTGGCCCGCCGCGGTCGCCGGCTCGACGAGACCAAGCCGGGCTCTGGCCTCGGGCTTTCGATCGTGGTCGAGCTTGCCAGCCTCTATGGCGGCGGCCTCACGCTCGGCACCGCGCCCATCGGCGGCCTGCGCGCGGAACTCATGCTGCCGGGGGCGTGACTTTCCCCAGCTTGCCCAACGCCATTAACGCTGCGGCAACAGAGTTTTGCCCGCGGGGTCAGATCATCTGGGGGCTTGAAACATGTCTTTCGTTCGCCTGAGCGCTGCCGCGCTCGCCGCGCTTTCGATCGCGGCCTGCGCGGGCACTCCCGAGACCGGCCAAGGACCGAAAGAGAATACGGGCACGCTCGTCGGCGCGGTTGCCGGCGGCCTGATCGGATCGCAGTTCGGCGGCGGAACCGGCGAGCGCATCGCAGCCGGCCTTGCTGGCGCGGCGCTTGGCGGTTTGATCGGCAATCGCATCGGCGCCGGCATGGACGACGACGACAAGCGGCGCGCGTATGCGGCGCAGATGCAGGCGCTCGAAGCCGGAAAGTCGGGCGTCGGCGTGGCGTGGAAGAATCCGGATTCCGGTCGCTATGGATCCGTGGTTCCGGGTCCTGCCTATCAGTCGAACGGGCTGCAATGCCGACCTTACACTCACACCATCTACATCAACGGTCAGCCGCAGGTCGCCCGCGGCAACGCTTGTCGCAATCCGGACGGAACCTGGACCGCGGTGGGGTAACGGCAGCGCCATTCCGGCCGAAGCCAGCATAGGCCATAGGTTCACACCGACGCGCGCGAGTTTGATTGGGCTGCGCGCATTGGCGCCATCCTGCACGAGGCAGGGCGAAGCTTGACGTCACGAGCCGCGCTGAAACCTCGAATTCCTGGACGCGCGAAATAACGCTGGGGCCTGCGGGCTGTCGATCCGCGCCTCCCGCGTGCTTCCTCGCGCGCTCCTATGGCGCGAATACGAGGCGCGCCCGGTGGCGGGTCTGACACGGGCGGGCTACGGTCCCGCTTCCCCATGTCGCGGCCTCGACGGTCGTTCGCCGTTGCAGGGGGACCGCTCGCCGTGATGTAACCGCGCTGGGCGTGCCCCGATCCGCGACAGTCCTGTTTTCGCCGCGTCGCCAAGGCAATGTAAATTCAATCCGATGGATTGATATGACGCTGTGGTTCGGACTTGCACTGATGACGGCAGCGGCCATTTGGGCCGTGTTGTGGCCGCTTGCGCGCCGGGCGAGCCGATTGCGCTCGGGTAGCGATGTCGCGATCTATCGCGATCAGCTCGAGGAGATCGAACGCGACCGTGCGGCCGGCCTCATCGAGGACAATGAGGCCGCGAGCGCGCAAGTCGAGGTGTCGCGCCGGCTCATCGCCGCAGCTGATGCGCAAACGGCGTCGCCGACAAATGTGCCTTCGGCGACGTGGCGGCGCCGGGCGGTCGCCATCGTGGCGCTTGTCCTGCTGCCGTTGGGCGCAACGACACTTTATCTCGCGCTCGGTTCGCCTTTGCTTCCGGACCGGCCGCTCGCCCCGCGTCTTGCCGCTGCCCGCGCCGATCAGTCGATCGATACTTTGATTGCAAAGGTGGAGACCCATCTTGAGAGCAATCCGGACGACGGACGCGGCTGGGAGGTGATCGCGCCGATCTATATCCGACTCGGGCGTTTCGATGACGCGGTGAGGGCGCGGCGCAATGCACTTCGGCTCAATGGCTCGTCGGCGGAGCGCGAGGCTGCGTTCGGCGAGGCGCTGGTGTTCGCCGCCAATGGGATCGTGACGGCGGAGGCTAAGGCTGCGTTCGAACGGGCGGTCGCGCTCGATGCGAACGGAGTGCAGGCGCGCTACTTTCTCGGACTTGCAGCCGAGCAGGACGGCGATCGCACGCAAGCCGCCGCGACGTGGCGCGCACTGATCGAGGCGGCTCCCCCCGATGCGCCATGGATCGATTTGCTGCGACGCGCGCTCGCCCGCGTCGACCGTGCTGCCGCGCCCGAGGATTCAAGCGCTGCTTCGGAGCTCGCTCCCGAGCAACGCCAGGCCATGATTCAAGGGATGGTCGAGCGGCTTTCCGAGCGGCTGCATCGCGACGGCGGCGATGTAGAGGGATGGCTGCGACTCGTTCGTTCCTATATGGTGCTCGGCCAACCCGACAAGGCGCGCGCGGCCGTCGTCGATGCGCGCCGTGCGCTCGCCGGCGACGCGGGCAAATTGCGGCGGCTCGACGATCAGCTCAAAGGACTTGGCCTCGAAGGCTAAGCGCCGGGAATCGCGCGATGACCCGCAAGCAACGACGCCTCTCCCTCATCGGTGCCGCGCTCGGCGTGACCGCGCTCGCGGTGGCTTTGGTGCTCGGCGCGCTCAAGGAGTCCATCGTCTTCTTCAATTCGCCGACCGACGTGGTCGAAAAACAGATCAAACCGGGGACGCGTATCCGCGTCGGCGGCCTCGTGAAGCAGGGCAGCGTTTGGCGCGGCGACAGCCTTGCCGTCCGTTTCGAGGTGACCGACGGCAAGCGTACGATCCCGGTTGCCTATCAGGGCTTGTTGCCGGATCTTTTCCGCGAAGGGCAGGGCGTGGTCGCCGAAGGCGTCCTCGATTCGGCTGGTACATTTCGGGCCGACAGCGTGCTCGCCAAGCACGACGAAACCTATATGCCGAAGGACGTCGCCGATGCTTTGAAGAAGCAAGGCCACTGGAAGGACGATTACGAAAGGAAGCTCGGCGCCGCCGCACAGGGCAGAGCGCAATGATGCATCCCGCGCGTTCGGACGCGGGGTGATCGAAAGGGCATGACGATGATCGCCGAATTCGGCCACTATGCGCTCGTGCTGGCGCTCGCTCTTGCGCTCGTGCAGGCCAGCGTGCCGATGGTCGGGGCGCGCACGAACGATCCTGTGCTGATGGCTGTGGCCGGCCCGACGGCGGTCGCGCAATTCTGCTTCATCGCAATCGCCTTCGCCGCGCTGACGATGTGCTACGTGCGGTCGGATTTCTCCGTCGTCAACGTGTTCGAGAATTCCCATTCGGCAAAACCGCTCATCTACAAACTCAGCGGCGTGTGGGGCAACCACGAAGGCTCGATGCTGTTATGGGTGCTCATCCTCAGCCTGTTCGGCGCACTGGTCGCACTGTTCGGGGGTAATCTGCCGGCGCGCCTCAAAGCCAACGTGCTCGCGGTGCAGTCCTCGATCGCGGTGGCATTCGTTCTCTTCATTCTGGTCACGTCGAATCCATTCTTGCGCATTCCCGAGCCGCCGTTGGAGGGCCGCGACCTTAATCCCATCCTGCAGGATCCCGGCCTCGCCATTCATCCCCCGCTGCTCTATCTCGGTTATGTCGGGCTCTCGATCTCGTTTTCCTTCGCCATTGCCGCGCTGATCGACGGACGCATCGACGCCGCCTGGGCGCGCTGGGTGCGGCCATGGACGCTGCTCGCCTGGATGTTCCTGACGCTCGGCATCGCCATGGGTTCATATTGGGCCTACTACACTCTCGGCTGGGGCGGCTGGTGGTTCTGGGACCCGGTGGAGAACGCCTCGTTCATGCCCTGGCTGGCCGCCACCGCGCTCCTTCATTCCGCCCTCGTGATGGAGAAGCGCGACGCGCTCAAGGTATGGACCATCCTGCTCGCGATCCTGGCCTTCTCGCTTTCGCTCATCGGCACCTTCCTCGTGCGCTCGGGCGTGCTGACCTCGGTGCACGCCTTTGCCACCGACCCGACGCGCGGCGTCTTCATCCTCGCGATCCTGCTGCTGTTCATCGGTGGCAGCCTCGCGCTGTTCGCCCTAGTGAGCGCTTGCGCGACCGTTTTCGTCGGTACGCTCTATCCACTCGCCCTCGAGGCGCTCACGGGCGAGAAAATTTCCGTCGGCGCGCCGTTCTTCAATGCGACCTTCGTCCCGCTGTTCGTTCCGCTCCTCATTGCCATGCCGTTTGGTCCACTGCTTGCCTGGAAGCGCGGCGACCTGCTCGGCGTCGCTCAGCGCCTTGTCGGCGCCGCCGGCATCGCCGTGATCGCCGTCGCCGTGATCTTCGCCATGGAAGGCGGAGGACCGCTCCTGGTGCCGTTCGCGATCGGTCTCGCCTTCTACGTCATGGCCGGCGCGTTGACCGAAATCGTGGAGCGCACCGGCCTGCTCAGGGTCCCGTTCGAGACCGCATTCGCGCGCGCGCGCGGTTTGCCGCGCTCGGCCTGGGGCGCCACCTTTGCGCATTTCGGGCTTGGGATCACGCTACTCGGCATCATCGGCGAGACGCAATGGAGCCTCGAGCGGATTGCGGAACTCAAGCCCGGACAGTCGATGTCGATCCGCCGCTATGATCTTCACTTCGACGGCGTGACCACGCGGCAGGGGCCGAACTACCGCGAACTCGCCGCTCATTTCACCGTGCGGCGCCATGGCGACTTCGTCGGCGTCATGGAGCCGGCGAAGCGCAGCTTTCCCTCTCGCGGCACTGCCACCACCGAAACCGCGCTGATGACGCGGGGATTTTCCCAGCTTTACCTGTCGCTCGGGGACCCGAATCCGGACGGATCGCTCGCGGTGCGACTCTACTACAAGCCGTTGGTGCTGCTCATTTGGTTCGGCGCGGTGGTGATGGTGATTGGCGGCGCGCTGTCGCTCTCGGATCGACGCTTGCGCGTGGGCGCGCCCAAGCCGGCGAGGAGCAAGGCCGCGCTCTCGCCGGCGGAGTAGGTCCATATGAAGTGGCGTTGTCTTGTCGCCGCAGTGCTCTCGCTCGCGATTCTGTCGCCGGCGGTTGCGCTCGGACCCGACGAGGTCCTCTCGGACCCTGCGCTGGAAGCACGCGCGCGCTCTCTCTCCAAGGAGCTGCGCTGCATGGTCTGCCAGAATCAGTCGATCGACGATTCCGATGCGCCGCTCGCGCGCGATTTGCGTATCCTCGTGCGCGAACGATTGCAGGCGGGCGAAAGCGACCAGCAGGTGATCAATTTTCTGGTCGCGCGTTACGGCGAGTTCGTGCTGCTGAGGCCGCGATTTTCGTGGCATACCGCGCTGCTGTGGCTTGCTCCGGCGGCGGTACTGCTCATCGGAGCATGCGGCGTCCTCGTGCTGGCACGCCGCTACCGAGCCAGTTCGGAGCGCGCAACCGCAGAGCGGGAAAAGCTCACGCCGGCCGAAGCGGCGCGGTTGTCGGAGATTTTGCGCCAGGGCGAGCAGTGAGGCGCGGTCAATTTCGGACAGGCTGCTGAGAGTCCATGGCTTTTTTGACTTTTCCGACCTTACCAAAGTTTAATTTCTCCGACAGCGCGCGGTAAGGAAGCGTCCCCCATCTTGCTGTGCAACGGGTGCCCCTCGGCCCCCGCCGCACCAACTATGGAGTGACCGTTATGACTGCGAGCGTTCCCGCTCCGAAATCGCGCACCCTCTCAGCGCGTCGTCTCGTTCTGCTTGCTGGCGTCGCCGGCCTCGGCGTCACCGTGCTGCTCGGCGGTGCGGGACTTCTCCCGCAGCCGACAAGCCCGGCTCTGACGTCGATCGCTTATGCCCAGGGTGTCCAGCGCCCGATGGGATTTGCCGACATCGTCGACAAGGTGAAGCCCGCCGTCATGTCGGTCCGCGTGAAGACTGCTAGTGGCGCCAAGATGATGGGCTTCGAGGGCGACCTACCGTTCCCGCCGAACTCGCAGATCGAGCGTTTCTTCCGTCGCTTCGGCTTGCCGGAAGGGGCCACTCCGGACGAGCCGCGCGCCCCGCGCAATCGCCTCGTGACCGGGCAGGGCTCCGGCTTCTTCATCACTGCTGACGGCTACGCGGTGACCAACAACCACGTGGTCGACAAGGCCGACACCGTCGAGGTCACCGCCGATGACGGCAAGACCTACACCGCCAAGGTGATCGGCACCGATCCGCGCACCGACATCGCCCTGATCAAGGTCGATGGCCGCAGCGACTTCCCCTACGTCCACCTCGCGGACAAGGCCCCGCGCATCGGCGACTGGGTGCTCGCGGTCGGCAATCCGTTCGGTCTCGGCGGCACGGTGACGGCCGGTATCGTCTCGGCGCGTGGCCGTGATATTGGGGCCGGCCCTTACGACGATTTCATTCAGATCGATGCGCCGGTCAATAAAGGTAATTCCGGCGGCCCGACCTTCGACGTCGACGGCAACGTGATCGGTGTCAATACCGCCATCTTCTCGCCTTCGGGCGGCTCGGTGGGTATCGCCTTCGCCATCCCCGCTCCGACCGTGAAGTCGGTCGTCGCTCAGCTCAAGGACAACGGTAAGGTTAGCCGCGGCTGGATCGGCGTGCAGATCCAACCCGTCACCGCGGAAATCGCCGACAATCTCGGTCTCAAGGCATCCGAGGGCGCGCTGGTCGCCGACCCGCAGCCAAACGGGCCGGCCGCCAAGGCTGGCATCCTGGCCGGTGACGTGATCACGGCGGTCAATGGCAACGCGGTCAAAGACGCCCGCGATCTCGCCAAGCAGATCGGCGGCATGGCGCCGGGCGGCACCGCGAAACTCACCGTGTGGCGCAAAGGCGAGGAGAAGACCTTCTCCATCGCGCTCGGTGAACTGCCCAACCAGCGCGAGGCGCGGGCGACCACGATGCCGGATTCCTCCGGGCCGGAGGGCACCGACGTACCGCGGCTCGGCCTCACGGTCGTACCCGCGGGCCAGGTCGCCGGTAGCGGTTCCGAAGGCGTGGTGGTGACCGAGGTCGATCCCAATGGGATTGCTTCCGACCAGGGCGTCAAGACCGGCGACGTCATTCTCGAGGTCGGCGGCAAGAAGGTTGCCAATCCGGCCGACATCCGCAGTGCCCTCAAGGACGCGCAGAAGGACGGCAAGCGTACGATTCTGATGCGGGTGAAATCGGGCGACGCGACGAAGTTCGTTGCGCTGCGGCTCGGCAAGGCCTGATCGAAATGGGGCGCACCGCCGGCATCCGTCGCCCCCGCCGGCGGTTCGAACCAGAGGGGACGGGCCCGGCGCCCGTCCCCATCCCATCTAACTTCGTCCCGGCATCCGTCGCCCCCGCCGGTGCGGAGTTGGTTGAGGGGTGGCGGGTCAAACCGCCGCCCCTCGCATTTCTCGGCCCGGCCCGGGCGATCTGCCGGGCCGACGCCAAGGACACTGTGAAATAGTGCCGCTATGATTAGTGCAGTTCAGTATCGTCCCTCCGCGAGGGACATCGCTTATCCGAGAGACGGTGCATTCGTCATGCGTCTCCTGATCATCGAAGACGACCGCGACGCCGCCGACTATCTGGCGAAGGCATTCCGCGAGGTCGGGCATGTGGCCGACTTGGCCGCCGACGGCGAGGAAGGGCTCGCGCATGCGCTCGACGGCCAATATGACGTCCTCATCGTCGATCGCATGCTGCCCAAGCTCGACGGCCTCGCGGTCATCGGGACGCTGCGCAGCAAAGGCATCGAGACGCCCGCGCTTATCCTTTCGGCGCTCGGCCAGGTTGATGATCGGGTCAAGGGGTTGCGGGCAGGCGGCGACGACTATCTTCCCAAGCCCTATTCGTTTTCGGAACTGCTGGCGCGCACGGAGGCGTTGGCGCGTCGGCGCGGCAGCCGCGAGGAGACGGTCTATCGCGTCGGCGATCTCGAGCTCGACCGGCTTTCGCATCAGGTGACTCGCGCAGGCGACGAAATCGTCCTGCAGCCGCGGGAGTTCCGCCTGCTCGAGTATCTCATGAAGCACGCGGGTCAAGTCGTCACTCGCACCATGCTGCTCGAGAACGTGTGGGATTATCATTTCGACCCGCAAACCAACGTCATCGACGTGCACATCTCGCGGCTACGCTCGAAGATCGATAAGGGTTTCACCCAGGCTTTGCTGCATACGGTTCGCGGCGCAGGGTATATGATCCGCGACAGCAAATGACGTCGTCATTGCCTGCGGCGCGCAGGGCGACGTGCGGGGGTGATGGATGACCGCGCTCGGCAAGCTTCTGCGCACGACAGCGTTCAAGCTGACGCTGGTGTATCTCACCGTGTTCGCGCTGTTTGCCGCTTTCCTGCTCGTTTATTTCGCCTGGAACACGCGGCGGCTGATCACCGAGCAAATCACGCAGACGGTCGATGCGGAGATCACCGGCTTGGCCGAGCAATATCGCCAGGGCGGCATCCGCCGGCTCGTGTTCGTCGTCGATGCCCGATCGCGTCGGCCCGGCTCGAGCCTTTATCTCGTGACCACGCGCGCGGGGGAAGGACTGGCGGGCAATGTCGGATCGCTGTCGACCGGCATTCTGGAAACATCCGGCTGGACGGAAACCGCCTATCGGCGGCTCGATGACCCCGACGGCGCCGAGCATCATGCCCTGATCCGCGTGTTTCAATTGCCGGCCGGGTTCCGGCTCCTGGTCGGACGCGATCTCGAAGAGCGCGAACGCTTGCACGACATCGTAATCGCCGCCGGCCGCTGGTCCTTGGCAGTCGTCATCGTGCTCGGCGTCGCCGGCGGATTCTTCGTCACACGGCGGGTTCTCAAGCGCGTGGACGCGATGACGGAGACCACGCGTCAGATCATGGACGGAGATCTGACCGGACGCCTCCCGGTCGCGGGAACGGGCGACGAGCTCGATCGCCTGGCCACCAACCTCAATGCCATGCTCGAGCGCATCGAGGCGCTCATGCACGGCCTCAAGGAGGTCTCCGACAACATCGCGCATGATCTCAAAACGCCGCTGACCAGGCTGCGCAACCGCTGCGAAGAGGCTTTGCGCCTGGCCGAGGACGAATCCCAGTACCGAGCGGCGCTCGAGAGCACGATCGAGGAATCGGAGGCGCTGATTCGCACCTTCAATGCGCTGCTCATGATCGCGCGCGCGGAGTCGGGCCAGGCGCGCGACGGCATGACCGAGTTTGATGCGGCCGAGATCGCGCGCGGGGTGGGCGAGCTCTACGAGCCGCTCGCCGATGAAAAGGGCATCCACCTCAAGGTCGAGGCGCCGGCGGCTGCGCCGGTTCACGGCAACCGGGAGCTCGTCAGCCAGGCGCTCGCCAATCTGGTCGATAACGCGATCAAATATGGCGCAACCGGTGGCCCCCCGCTGAACGGGGCGGCCGCTGAGATCCTCGTCACGGCGGCGGGAGAGGGCGACCGCATCCTGCTTGCAGTCGCCGATGGCGGCCGCGGTATTCCCGCGGCCGACCGCGGCCGCGCAGTCGAGCGCTTCGTGCGGCTCGAACAAAGCCGTTCGCTTCCGGGCTCGGGGCTCGGACTGAGCCTTGCTTCGGCGGTGGCCCGCCTGCATGGCGGCGAGCTCAAGCTCGAGGATAACCACCCTGGGCTCAAGACCGTCATCTCGTTGCCGCGCTCGGGATCGGCCCCGC
>WNFN01032036.1_pt1 | contig 11295 bp, 13 predicted proteins | sample 5400161 | NCBI WGS metagenome assembly WNFN01 (sample SAMN13153353, study PRJNA577476) | soil metagenome | isolation source: 80 cm saprolite on Douglas fir-dominated hillslope | place: USA:California | collected 2013-09-17
ATGGCGGCGTGCATAGTCTGTTTGTGATCACCGGGCGTTCCGATGCGGCCGGCTGCAACATCGCTCAGCCGAATTTTGCGGCCGAACTCGCTCGCAATAACGTCGTATTTAGGATCCCGACCCCGGTCTTCGGATTAGGATTGGTGGAGAACGTCTCTGATGGCACGCTTGAGGCGGCGCTGGCCGCCAATGCGCAGCAGAAACGGGCGCTGGGCATTTCCGGACGTTTCAATCACAACGGAAATGACGGCACGATCGCGCGGTTCGGCTGGAAGGCGCAGAACAAATCGTTGCTGCTGTTTTCCGGCGAAGCCTACAACGTGGAAATGGGCATAACCAACGAGCTCTTCCAGAATGAGCGCGACAGCGATCCTGCCTGCCAGTTCAAGGTTACTCCGAACGATAGTACTCCGCTGGTATCGGAGAACACCGCGAGCCCGGCTGCGAGCTTCCAGAACGACATCGACCTGTTCGCGGCATTCATGCGCTTTTCTGCGCCGCCAACCCCGGCGTCGGCGACGGCTACACCGGTCGCCCAGGCAGCACCGGCCGGTCAGACAACGGGCGCAGCGACCGCGACAACCGGCGCAGCGACCGCGACAACGGGAGCGGCGAGCGGGACAACAACAACGGGAGCGGCGACCGCGACATCGACCTTGATGGCGTCGGCCTCGGCGGACGCTTCGAGCGTGTTGCCGTCAGCTGCAGGCTCGGCGGCGGCCCAGTCGTCGTCGCCCGCGTCGTCAGGTGCCTCGTTAACCCGCGGGGGCCAGGTCTTTTCCAATGTCGGCTGTCAGGCGTGTCACACCAAGACCCTCACGACAGAGAAATCGCCGCTGACGGGGCAAAGCAACGTTACGATCCAGCCTTTCAGCGATTTTGCCGTGCACGAAATGGGGACCGGATTGGCCGACGGCGTGTCGCAGGGAAGCGCCAATGGCAACGAATTCCGCACGGCCCCGTTGTGGGGCGTCGGCCAGCGCATCTTCTTCCTCCACGACGGCCGGACCAAAGACCTGCAAGAAGCGATCCAGCAGCACGCCAGCCGTGGATCGGAAGCCAACACGGTCATCAACAACTACAATCTGCTGTCGCGGGACGATAAGCAGTCGCTCTTGAACTATCTGCGCTCGTTGTAAACCGCTCGCGCGACAATGCGTACGTGGGTATATCTGGGCGTGGCGGCGTGCCTCGCAGGATTGGGGGCGGTGCGTTACGGTGCCGTGCCCTCATCCTACGACGCCGCCGCCTGGCAATCGGCAAATCCCGAGGATGGAAAAGTCGCGGACGGAGTTTTTGTCAGCGACTATTTCGATCTGTCCTACCGGTTACCTGAGGGATGGACCGAGGGATTGGCGGGACCGGGGCCCACCCAGTCCGGCTACTATGTGCTGGGAACATGGGCTCCGAAGCACGATTTCGTCGGAACGGTTCTGGTCGTTGCACAGGACATGTTCTTCGCCCCGGAATCGTCAGAGGCGAAGAACGTCGTCGCCGAATTTCGTCAGGTGATGTCGGTGGTCGACGGCATGACGATCGACAGCGAGCCTGCGCCGGTGAGTGTTGGAGGGCATCCCGGCTACCGCGTCGATTTCAGCGGGGTCGGACTTTTTCGCTCAATGATCGCGATCGAGATTCGCTGCCACGTGTTGACGTTCAATCTAACCAGCCGAGATCCCGAATTTCTGGCGAGTCTGGTGAGGTCGCTGGACAATCTCGCGTCGGTGCGAAAGAAAACGTCCGATCCCGTTCCGGAATGCCTTGCGGGCTATGCGACCTCCGAAAATGTTGTGCACCGGGTGGAGCCTGATGACGTCGGCGCGAAGGCCGTATCGATCCCGGTGCGAATGATCGTGGCGACGGACGGCAGTGTGAAGCATGTTCACGTGATACGTGCCTCGGCGGCGCAACGGCGAAACATCGAGGAAGCCCTGCGTCAGTGGAAATTCAAATCCTATGTCAGGCTGGGACGTCCGGTCGAGGTCGAAACCGGCATGACGTTTAATTTCAAGCCCGCAAATATGTGAAGCGGCGGAGCGAAGTAGCGACATGTCGAAGTCGGTTCCGAGCCGTGCAAGGTCATCGGCAGTAGAGAGCGTGACGGTTGCGACCTCAAAGCACTCGGTAGAGCAATTTCGCCTGCATTTGCTCGAACGGATACCGGATGCCGCGAGGGTGAAATTGCGGGGCGTCAGCTCCGTGGAAGCGGCGTCCGGAAACGGACTTCGAGAGTTATGGGAGAAATCGGATCTGCCGGCCGGAAAATTCGCGGATGAGGTGGCGGGCTTCTGGAGGTTGCCGTGCCTGGGCCTGCAGGAGCTGATGAATGTTGTCGGAGCGGTTGAACACTTCTCGCCGCGATTTTTGCGAGAATCTTCGGTGTTCCCGTTTCGCGTGGGGGGCGAAGGCTTCGGCCTGGCGGTGTCGGACCCGGCCGACGGCGCCGCGATCAGAGCAGCGGAGATCGTCTGTGGACGTCCCGTCGCAATCGCCGTTGCATCCTTCGACGACATCGCCACGGTTCTGGAATTGCGACTCGATGAACGCACGACAGGGGCGGTGGACGTTGATGAGCCGGAACATCGCTCCGGCGACGACGACATCGACGGCCTGCGCGATCTGGCGAGCGGGGCTCCAGTGGTCCGGGCCGTCAACGATTTGCTTGAGCGCGCCATGGAACTGCGAGCGAGCGACATCCACATCGAGCCATTCCGGGCCGCGCTTGTCGTGCGAATGCGGGTTGACGGGATCCTCCGCGCCGTGCCGTTTCCAGGCGATGCGCCGCCGCAGGCCGTCGTCTCCCGTATCAAGATCCTGGCCGGACTTAACATCGCGGAACGCCGGCTGCCTCAAGACGGCGCCGCACGGGCGCGGGTCGGACGGGCTGAGATCGATGTCCGCATCGCCACCATGCCGACGCAGCACGGCGAGAGCGTCGTCATCCGCCTGCTGCCTCGCGATCGCGGCTTGCTCGATTTGAGCAAGATCGGATTGTTCGGCCGCGACGAAGCGACGTTGCGCCGTCTGCTGGCGCTGCCGCATGGGCTGATCTTGATCACGGGCCCGACCGGAAGCGGAAAGACCACGACGCTCGCGACCATGCTGTCGATCCTGAACGAGCCGACGCGAAAGATCCTTACCATCGAGGATCCCGTCGAATACGAGATTCCGGGCGTCAACCAGTCGCAGGTCAAGCCGGCGATCGGGCTGACCTTCGCCACGGCGATGCGCGCGTTCGTCCGCCAGGATCCTGATGTCATTATGGTCGGTGAAATCCGCGACAGCGAAACCGCAAAGATCGCCATCCACGCGGCATTGACCGGCCATCTCGTGCTGTCAACGCTCCACACCGAGACCGCGGCTGCGGCTGTGCCGCGCCTTTTGGATCTCGGCGTCGAGGGATTTCTGCTGCGATCGACGTTGCGCGCCGTCGTTGCCCAGCGGTTGGTCCGCATCCTCTGCGACGGCTGCAAGAGCACGCATGAGCTGACCGAACCGGATATTGTCGCCGATCCGCGTTATCGGATTCTGGGTTTTACAGCCGGCGAGACGATATATCGCCCGGTTGGTTGCGAACGCTGCGGCAGCACCGGTTATCGCGGGCGTGCCGGGATTTTTGAATTGCTGGAGCTGACCGATGAGGTCAGGCCCTTGGTCGGTGCTCAAGCCGATGCCTCCCTCATTGACGGCGCGGCCATTCGCTCAGGTATGACGACGATGTTGGACGATGCTGTGGAAAAATGCCGGATAGGGATGACCGCGGCGCCCGAAGTGCTGCGCGTGACATCCGCGCGCTAACCGACGGTTATGCGAGTTTGACAACGGCGTGATAGGGAGAGGGATAGATGACACTGCGCGTAGTAACCAGAGGCCGCCGCGCCGATCGACGGGCCGAGGCGGGCTTTACCCTGGTCGAGATGCTGGTCGTAATCGCGATCATCGGGTTGATCATGGGCTTGGTGGGTCCCCGCGTGCTCTGTTTTATCTCGACGTTGGCCGGTACCCGACCGTGAGCGAAGGTCTTACGGCTCTGGCACAGAGACCCGGCAATACGACGATTTGGAACGGACCCTATCTCAAGACCGGTGCCGTGCCGACCGATCCGTGGGGACATATCTACGTTTACCGCGCTCCCGCCGAGCGCGGGCCCTACGAGATCGTATCGTTGGGATCGGATGGCCAGGAGGGCGGGACGGGCACGGCGGCCGACATCAGCAATGACGGCGCCGCCGCGAGCCGACCATAAACAGCTTTGCGATTATGGATCGGCCTGGGTCTCCAGACCGGGATCCACGAATGTTCGTTGTGCGACCCGTCACTGCCGTGCTGCTGGGCTATCGCAATTATCGCCTGGGCTCCTACCGCACTGTCATCGATCCGGGTGCGGCACTAGAGCGGGATGACTTTTTCTTCGAATCGTCATTCCGCTCTATCTTTTTGTTTGAGCATGATCTTTTCGGAAAACCGGTCCCCACTTTTCAGGATCATGCACCAAGAGGCGTTTGTGGAATAGCGCGCAACCTATGACGCTGCAGTGCTGCCTCTCCGCCAGTCAAATCGAAAACAACTGATGGTTGCTGATTGCGGCTGCCCCTGATCGAGGGGCGGGCGTCATGCAGGCACCTGTATCCCCAACGCCCGGCTCGTGCGGGATGTCTGGCCACCCATGCCGCGCGTATTTGGGCTTGACAGCAGCTCGCGGCTAATTTCATTTTTAAAAAGAACGAAGCAAATATGAAAGTTTTTGATCTGCCGTAAGGGGGCATCCGCTCATGAAGTCGCCCGGCGCTGCAGCGGTTTCGCATTACAACGATCACGGCTACTACGCGCCGATCCGGGTCCTATCTCCTGCCAAAACGAACGAGATACGCCTCGATGCGTCGCCCGACCTTGAATCCCGGAGTCTTGGTGTCGACCAGAAACGCGCTGATGCCGTCGACGCCGCGGCCCTCGGCGGTCCGCGCGAACAGCAGCACCCAATGCGCCACGCTTCCGAAAGTGATGAAACACTTCTCTCCGTTGATGACGTAGGATTGGCCGTCCCGCACCGCCTTGGTCTTCATGGCCGCGACATCGGAACCGCAGAGACCGAGGTCAAGGTCCGCCCCTTGGCGACCTCAGGAAGAAACCGCTGACGCTGCTCTTCGGTGCCGAAAATGCAGCAGCGGCAGGATCATGCTGATGGAATTCTGGCCGGCGAGGATCGAGCACGCCATCGAGACCTTGGCATAGCAGCTGTGGAGGTCGGACCGGCCGGCGGTCTCAGCCTCTATCGGCGTCGTCGGCTGCAGGTTCCGCGACAAGCTTCATGCATCGCATGAAATGCGCTCGATCTTCGGGCGCTAATGGTGCGAGCAGTGCGGCCTGCAATCGTGCGGCACCGGTCACGATTTTCAGCAGCACGCTCTTCCCCGTCGGCGCCAGTTGCACTTCGGCGGAGCGGCGATCATTGCCGTTGCTGCGCTTGCTAACCAAGGATCGCTCCGCCATGCGAGTGATCATTTCGCCCAAGGTGCTGCGATCGACCCGGATATGCGCCGCAAGCTCGGTCAGGGTTAGCGTCCCCTGCTGATAAAGCGTCAGCAGCACGCCGAATTGTCGAGGCGTAATATCATTCTGCGCGGTTAGCCGCTCATAGAGGACGTTAACGCGTGTATCGAGCAGACGCACGAGGAAGCCGAGTCCCTTGTCGAGTTTCAGTCGGCGGGCGATGTCCTCGGATGAGGCGTCTCGCTCCGCAGAATAGGTATCCGTCTTTTGTGGCTTGACCTTCATAGAGGTTTCTTTCGTGAACCGACGTCCTCGGTATCTTTATGGACGAATTCCTCCAGCACCCTCGGCATTCCGGCTGCGCCCCGCCGCCGAGGATCATGCCCTTGGCGACCAGGGTTGACGATCGTGCCGCCATCGAACGCGCTGTTTATGGACGTGATCGGTGGAGTCTTTGGTCCGCGAGCATGATATGAGAGTAAAAAGAAGTATGCGAGTAAAGAGAAGAAAGTCCTCAATTGACTGATTTACCGGAAATGCTGACACCGCGATCTGTAGACGAAATCGCGAGCTATCACGCCCACGTCTATTACGATCCGGCGACGACGCGTTCGGAGGCCGAGCAGCTTCGCAGTTGGATGGGTGAGCGCTTTTCCGTCACCCTGGGACGCTGGCATGACGTGAAAGTGGGTCCGCATGATCAGGCGATGTTTCAGGTCGCCTTTGCCACGGAGGTCTTTCCCGCCCTGGTGCCATGGCTGATGCTCAATCATGGAGCACTGAGTGTTCTGGTTCATCCGAACACAACGAATCCGCGGCGGGATCATCTTGCAAACCCGCTTTGGATTGGGACGCCTGTTGCCGTGCATGGGGAGAAGTTGCCGGACGAAGGTGCCGTAGAGCAGCCACCGGCGCCGAACACTGTTCCCACACTTCCGGCGTAGTCGCCGCGCGATCCTTCCGTTTGGGTAGCGCGCGACTTCAAGCAATGGTCTTGAGATAGAGGCTCGGATCGAAATACTTGCTCGCGGGCGTGAAGTCCTTGATCCCGGCATTCGCCATGAAGAAGTCGGTCGATTGCTGCAGCCAATTGGTGACCGTGCCGTCTGAATAGAGCCGTTTCCACTCGTGCGAGGTGAACATCTTTTGCGCCTTGAATGACTCGTTGATGTCCGCCAGCGGGGTCTGGCTGTAGTGGGCCTTCTGCAGAGCCTCCATCGCTTCACTGCTGTTGGCGACGATGTAATCATTGGCCTCCGCCCAGCCCTTGATGAGCTTGGTGAGGGTCTCCTTGTTCGGCTCAACCATACGAGAGGCGGCCTGTGTCCCTTCGCGGCACTTTCTGATTGCAGAAATGACATCGCAGACATTTGCTATCCGTCGAGTGCAAGCCTTCTGTTATCGCTATCCGCTATCGACGCCGGTCGTCACCTCGTTCGGCCGGATGCTGAATCGCCCCGCCGTGTTCGTTCGCGTCGAAGATGAAGATGGGCAAGTCGGCTGGGGTGAGGTCTGGGCAAACTTTCCGTCGACTGGCGCCGAACACCGGGCACGGCTCGTCAACGAAGTGCTGGCGCCCATGTTGTCAGGATTTGCTGCGCACGAGCCTTCGGATGTCTTCGACACCCTGACAAGGGGCACCTCGGTACTCGCGCTGCAATCCGGCGAGTTCGGTCCCTTTGCGCAGGCGATCGCAGGGATCGATCTCGCGGTTTGGGATCTGTACGCGCGTCGCCGCAACATGGCGTTGTGGAAGATGCTGGGCGGTAACCGCAACCAGATCCGGGTCTATGCCAGCGGCATCAATCCGACGGGCTCGCGGCAGATGGCGGAAGCTGCCTTGAGCAGAGGACATCGCGCGCTGAAGTTGAAAATCGGTTTCGATCTCGCCGCCGACCGCGCTAACTTGGCCTCGCTTCACCAACTCGTCGGAGATGGCATGCTGGCTGCGGACGCTAACCAGGCCTGGTCGACGGAACGTGCATTGGAGATCGCGCCGCATCTTGCCGAGTTTGGTCTCGCATGGCTCGAAGAACCGATCCGCGCCGACCGGCCCTGGCAGGAATGGCAACGCCTGCGCGAAGGCGTCGGCTTGCCGCTCGCGGCCGGAGAAAATATCACGAGCCGCGCAGGTTTCGAGCAGGTGCTGGGTGATGACGTGTTGCGGGTCGTTCAGCCCGATATCGCGAAGTGGGGCGGGTTGAGCGTCTGCTCCGGTATTGCGCGCGATATCCTGAGATCGGGCAAGATTTTTTGCCCGCATTATCTCGGCGGCGGGATCGGCTTGCTGGCATCGGCGCATTTGCTGGCGGGGGTAGGGGGCGACGGATTGCTGGAAGTGGATGCCAACGACAACCCGTTACGCGACCGCTTCTGCGGTCCCGTCGCCGATATCAGGGATGGCATGGTGACGCTGGGTGACAATCCGGGCCTCGGCATCGAGCCGGATATGTCGTCGATCGAGCAATATCGGACAGCCTGATCTGTCGGGAAGAACACATGGCTGCGCAGGGATATGACTACATCATCGTCGGCGCAGGATCGGCCGGTTGCGTGGTCGCGAACCGGCTGTCCGCCGATCCATTCTGCCGCGTGCTGCTGCTGGAGGCCGGCGGGTCCGACCGCAATTTCTGGCTCAAGCTTCCGGTCGGTTACTACCGGACGATTTACAACGAGCGTTTCTCGCGGCTGTTCAAGACCGAACCGAGCGAAACCACCGGCGATCGCTCGATCGTCTGGCCACGCGGCCGCGTGCTGGGCGGCTCGTCGTCCATCAATGGTCTGATTTTTATTCGCGGCCAGCATGAAGACTTCGACGACTGGGAGCGTCTGGGCGCGAAAGGCTGGAGTTATCGCGAACTGCTGCCGTATTTCCGCCGTTACGAACGCTACCAGGGCGGCGAAAGCCAGTATCACGGTGGTCTTGGTGAGTTCGAAGTGTCCGACCTTCGCACCGGCAGCCGCGCCTCCGCGGCGTGGGTGGACGCCGGCGTGGAGTTTGGACTCCCGCGCAATCCGGATTTCAATGGTGCAACCACGCTGGGCGTCGGCGCCTATCAGCTCGGCATTGGACGGCATTGGCGCACCAGCTCCTCGTCGGCATTTTTGCGACCTATCGCCCATCGTCCGAACCTTACTGTCGTCACCGGTGCGCAGGTCAGCAAAATCGTCTTCAAAGGCCACGTTGCAACCGGCGTGGAATGGATCCGGAATGGTCAGGTGTTCGGCGCGGCGGCCGACCGCGAAGTCATATTGTCGGCTGGCGCGCTGCAGTCGCCGCAGGTGTTGCAACTGTCCGGCGTCGGTCCGGCGGATCTGCTGCGCGGGCTCGGCATTCCCGTGGTAGCCGACGCGCCGGAAGTTGGGCGCAATCTGCAGGATCACTATCAGGCGCGGATGATCGTCCGGCTGAAGCAGCGAATATCTCTCAACGATCAGGTTCGCAGCCCGTACGGGCTAGCGAAGATGGGCGTGCAATGGCTGCTCGCAGGAAGTGGTCCCCTAAGTGCGGGAGCCGGTCAGGTCGGCGGCGCCGCGTGCACGGAATACGCCGTCGGTGGGCGTCCCGACGTTCAGTTCAACGTGATGCCGTTGTCGGTCGACAAGCCCGGCGATCCCCTGCATCGCTATTCCGGATTCACAGCGTCGGTCTGGCAATGCCATGAGGAGTCGCGCGGAAAGCTTGCGATCCGTTCGACCGATCCATTCGAGCAGCCGCGTATCGAACCTAATTATTTTGCCGAGGAGATCGATCGGAAGACGATCGTCGCGGGCCTCCATATATTACGCGGCATCTACCAGCAAAAATCGTTTCGCGAGCTCTGGGATATCGAGATGGTGCCGGGCGAGGCTGTCAACAGCCCGGCCGGCCTTTGGGATTTCGCGCGAACCACCGGCGGGACGGTATTTCACTGCGTCGGCACCTGCCGGATGGGAAGCGACGACAAATCGGTGCTCGATCCCGCGTTGCGCGTTCGTGGCGTCGAAAGATTGCGCGTGATCGATGCATCTGTCATGCCGCAGATCACGTCGGCCAATACCAATGCGAGCAGCCTGATGATCGGGGAAAGAGGCGCCGCCCTTGTCATGTCATGATGGCCGGCCACGCGGCCTGAACCGCCGAATTTGAAAGCCGAGAACGTGAGATGGATTTGATTTCCGACAGCCATGTTCCGAAATACGCCCAGATCGCTGATATCTTTCGCCAGCGTATCTCCCGAGGAATATGGGCGCAGGGCCTGCGGCTGCCAGCGAATGAAGAACTCGCTACGGAATTTGGCGTCTCCCGTGTCACCATCCGCCAGGCGGTCGACTTGCTGGCCCGCGATGGCATCATCGAAGCCCGGCAGGGCCGCGGCACCTTTATCACCGGCACATTGAAGCAGGATCGCTGGCTCAAGGTCGAGACCACGCTGTCCGACCTCGCCGAGGTCTACCGCGACACATCGCCGGAGATCATCAACATTTCGGAAAGCCGCACCGACGCGCCGCTGCTGCCCGAAGACGGCAAGGCGGCGGCGCATTATGTCTATATGCGGCGCGTGCACTCGCGCGACGCGCGGCCGTATTGCGTGATCTCGATCTATCTGGATGAAAGGATATTCCGAAAATCCCCCAAACGCTTTCGCAAGGAAACCGTGATTCCGATTTTGAAAGATATGCGTGATCCAGCCATCAGCAGTGCACGGCAGACGCTGACGATCGGCACCGCCGACCTCGAAGCAGCAAGGCTGCTGCAGGTGCCGCTGAATTCGCCCGTTGCCGAAGTCCGGCGGCTTTTCACGACCGCCGATCGAACCGTTATTTATCTCGGAGAAGTCACCTATCGCGGCGATTTCATCCGCATCGATATGGATTTGCGGCCCTGAACGCGCCGCTATCCGGTGTTTGATGACATCAAGAAAGAGGGTGGTTTCACCAGAGCCTACTGAACGCCGGGAGGTGAGCCGGTTGCCGCGAGGAAGCTCGATGGTCTGGATCGACGCGACTCCTATCTCGGCCCCTTCAATGTTTCAAAAATCTTGCCGTTCATCAGGAGGGCGATTTCGGAGGCGGGCAGCGGCTTCTGGCATTCCGACAGCGGATTGAGCCAGAAATTCGAACTGGGTAGCATTTCGAACAGATTGCGCGCGGCGGCACCCAGGCAGGTCTCGGGCTCCTTGACGTAGTCGGATATGCGCTTTTTGGACGTGAAGGCAGGGTGCCATTTCATGCCCTTGAATTCGACCGTGGCGATGTTGATCTTCTCCTGGAATTTGAGCGAGCGGCGGCGGCCAGGTTTCATTGGCGCTTCAGGCGTCAGAACATAAATCTCGGTTTCCAGCAGCGCTTGATAGAATGCAGGAACGACATCGGGGTCCTTCACGGCGGCCTGCATCAGGGCTTCGAGACTGTTTTCCGGTTCAAACACGGCGACCCTCCCACCGAACCTTATAATGGATCAGATTTTCTTGTGTGCTGCACTTCCCGTGAAGGACGGGTCGCGCCGCTTTAAGCCCTCTTTTTTTGGCGATCACGTCAACTCTGTTTGTCACGAAGAGTACGGTAAATCGTGTTGCGTGACACGCCCAGCCGCCGCGCAGTTTTGCTGATGTTGTTGCCTGTCTCTGCATATGCCGTCAGCACATGCGCGCGCTGCATTTCATGCAAGTCGTTTTTAAGCCCGCCATGGCCTGGCGCTTTGCCGGGCAGTCGCTCATCGAATGAATGTCCAAAGACAGATTCGACTGCAGCCTCGTCGATCAGGTTTCCATGCTCGCCCAATGACAGCCTTGAGAGCACGTTGTGCAATTCGCGGATATTGCC
>WNFN01273770.1_pt1 | contig 11291 bp, 12 predicted proteins | sample 5400161 | NCBI WGS metagenome assembly WNFN01 (sample SAMN13153353, study PRJNA577476) | soil metagenome | isolation source: 80 cm saprolite on Douglas fir-dominated hillslope | place: USA:California | collected 2013-09-17
ACGTGGTACGCGGCTTGCACGGTGAGGTGCCCACAAGCACTAACACCGAGCCACCTCGCCATGAATCAACGCCTGCGCCAAGAGCGGAATGTGTTCCTGCTCTTTCTCGGAGCGGTCTTCGTTTCGCTGATGTCCGCCCTGCCGCTCGTGACGGCATCGATGCCCCACGCGCGCTATGCCGCCGCCGAGCCTCAGCGGCCGGCAGCGCAGCTCACCTTCGAGCAGCTCGACCGCAACCACGACGGCTTCGTCGATCGCGCTGAGGCGCTCGCGCAGCCGGGGCTCGACGCGGTGTTCAACGCCGCGGATCGCCGGCCCGACGGGCGCCTCGACAAGGTCGAGTACGCCCAGGCGCTGGGCCTGATCGACCGCCAAAAGTGAAACGAGGATAGGCCTTGAACCTGTCTTTCGGCCTGGTCAAGACCGCAACGGACGAGCAGGCAGACGCGCTGCTCGCCCGTGAGGCGCGCTGGCTGCGCGAGCTCGAAGGCGTCGAGGAGCTCGAAGGCCAGGTGCCGCGCGTGCTGGAGGAGGGCACGGGGCCCGGCGGGCGGCGCTATCTCGTGATCAGCATGCTGCCCGCGCACGGCGAGACGCGCGCCTTTACCGCGGACCACGCGCGTTTTCTCGGCAGCCTGCGCAAGGCGCGCTTTCGCGCGGTCGATTTCGAAGTCTCGGGCACCTGCCAGTGGCTGCAGCGCTCGCTCGCCCAGGCGCGCGAGTTCGCATCGCCGGGCGCCATGCAGATGCTGGAAGCGAGCTACCAGGATTGCGAGACGGCGCTGCTCTACTGGACCGGCCCGTACGTGCTTTCGCAGGGCGACTTCGCGCCCTGGAACATCCGCAATCTCGGCTCGCAGCTTTTCGTCACCGACTGGGGCCATGCGCGCGCCGACGCGAGCCCGCTCGACGACGTCCTGCACTACCTGATGATCCAGCGAGCCTTGAACTCGCGACCGGTCACGCTGCCGGTGCTGCGCCAGGCAATGCGCCGCGCCGGCGAGTTCGCGGTGCAGGCCTACCCCGAATGGTCGTGGCGAGCGCCGGTGATCGGCGCGCTGACCCTGGTCTACCTGCTGGGCGTGGTGCTGCATCGCTCGCTCGCCCGGCGCCGCATCGAACGCACTGACCGGGTGGTCGGCGCGTACTGGAAGTTGCTCGAGAAAAGATCGGCATGGATGCCGGAATGAAAGGAATTCGGGGACGGAGCCCGAACTCCAGCGACGCGCAGCTTTTGGAGTTCGGGCTCCGTCCCCGAATTGCTTCGGAAATGAACCAGGAGAAATTGCAATCATGAGCGCCGCTGCCACCGCCGCCGGATATCTCTACGCCTCGGGACGCCTGCGGGGCCGCGCCCAGCGCGACCAGGAGCACCACGACGACAAGCCGGCCGAGGCTCAGGGTGAGAAGCGGGCCGCGGCACATCCTCAGCGCCCGCGCATCGAGCGGCCGCGCCAGGAAGTGCGCGTAGTGAAGCGCGCCGCGCCGGCGGGCTATTCATCAGCGACCTCTCCGCCGAGAGCGGCGCCGCCACGCTGATCGAGGCGCTCGACCTCTATCCGGGTGCGCGCATCGAATTCCTGGGCTACGAGCTCGACGGCGAAGCGCTGCAGGAGCGGCTGGAGCAGGCCGCCTACCTCGTTTTGCCGACGCTGTCCCACGATCCGATGCCGCGAGCGCTGGTCCAGGCCTTTGCCAACGGCGTGCCGGTGATCGCGAGCCGGGTCGCCTCGGTCGCCGAGCTGATCGAGCCGGGCAGGAACGGGCTGCTGTTCGATCCGGGGTCGGCGCGCGAGCTCGCGCGGCGCCTCGCCTGGGCCGACGCCTTCCCGGAGAAGATGCGGCAGATGGGGGAATGCGCCCGAGCGGACTATCAGGCGCGGTATATCGCCAAGTGGAGCTATCAGACACTGTTCGGCGAGCGGCGCCGCAGCGCCCGCGTTTAATTTCCTGATTCTGTGCGGCGGATCGGGCACCCGCCTCTGGCCGCTTTCGCGCGAGCATCACCCGAAGCCGTTGCACGCCCTCAACGGCGAGCGCACGCTGCTGCAGGAAACCGCCGCACGCTGCCAGGGCCTCGCCGCGATCGGCGAGCCGCTCCTCGTGTGCAACGAGGCGCATCGCTACCTGGTGCAGGCGCAGCTCGCGCGCATGGGCGTGCGGCCGAAAGCCATCCTGCTCGAGCCCAAGGGCCGCGGCACCGCCCCGGCGCTCACGCTCGCCGCGATCCACGCCGTCACCTCCGACGATCCGGTGCTGCTCGCCATGCCGTCGGACCACTTCATCTCCGACCGCGCCGCCTTCCAGCGCGCGGTGGAGCGCGGCGCCGCGCTCGCGCAGCAGGGCCATATCGTCACCTTCGGCGTACCGCCGAGCGCGCCCGAGACCGGATACGGCTACATCCGCGCCGACAAGGCGGGTTACGTGGAAGCCTTCGTGGAAAAGCCGGATAGCGCCACGGCGCGCGAATATCTCGCTTCGGGGCGCTATCTCTGGAACAGCGGCATCTTCGCCGTGCGCGCCTCGGTGTGGCTCGATGCGGTGGCGAGCTTCCGCAAGGACATCTTCGCCGCCTGCGAGCGCTCCTACCGCCAGGGAAAGCGCGATGGCGGCTTCCTGCGCGTCGACGCGCAGGTATTCACCGAGTGCCCTTCCGATTCCATCGACTATGCGGTGATGGAGCGCATCACTGCCGAGCCGGGCACGATCCAGGCGGTGGTGGTGCAGCTCGATGCCGGCTGGTCCGACGTCGGTGCCTGGGATGCGCTCTGGGCGATCGAGGAAAAGGCCGCGGCGGGCAACGCCATCGACGGCGACGTCCATCTTGCCGATACCCGCAACTCGCTGGTGCTCGCGCAGCACCGCATGGTCGCCTGCGTCGGCATGGAAGATGTCGTGGTGATCGAGACGGCGGACGCCGTGATGGTCGCGCACAAGGACAAGGCGCAGGCGGTCGGCAAGCTCGTCGCGCAGCTCAAGGCCGCCGGGCGCGAGGAGACCCTCGCGCATCGCAAGGTGCACCGTCCGTGGGGCAGCTACGACGGCATCGAGAAGGGCGAGCGCTTCCAGGTGAAGCGCATCGTCGTCGAGCCGGGCGCCGCGCTCTCCCTGCAGATGCACTACCACCGCGCCGAGCACTGGATCGTGGTGCGCGGCACCGCCCGCGTGACTCGCGGCGAAGAGACTTTCCTGCTCACCGAAAACGAGTCGACCTACATCCCGCCCGGCACCAAGCACCGGCTGGAGAATCCGGGGAAGCTGCCTCTGGAGATGATCGAGGTTCAGTCCGGCGCCTATCTCGGCGAAGACGACATCGTCCGCTTCGAGGACGCCTACGGCCGCTAGCTAAAAGGGGTCAGAGCAATTTTCCTGAAATAGTTGTTACCGGAAAATTGCTCTGCCCCCTTTTTGTTTTTAGAAGATGTACTTCACGTTCGCGGTCGCGGCGTTGTAGGTGTAGTTGCGGCCGAGGATGTTGGACTCGCGCTCGCCGTGATCGAGCGCGAAGGTGAAGTGCACCTGGCGGGTGTATTCCCAGTACGAGCCCAGGCGGTAGCCGCGGATGAATTCCTGCCGCAGCGGCGCAACGCCGAGCGCCGCGGCGGGATCGCCCTCGAACACCTGGTGCTGGCGGATCATGCGCGCCTGGAAGTTGAGCTTGGCCGTCGGCGCCCAGCCCGGGCCGAAGGAGACGTCCTTCGCCACGATGTGGCTCGCGCCGATATCGATGATCGACGAGACGTGCTTCGAAGTCTCGACCACGAACACCGTCTTGGCGCTCGGCAGCCACTGGAATAGCAGGTTCCAGGTCGGGCCGTTGAAGTCGCGGCCCGGCAGCTCGGTGTACTGGCGCTGGGTGCGCCCGACGCGGCCGGCGACGCGCACGAAGGGGCTCACCGCCCAGGTCGTGACCACGCCGACGTCGCGCTGGCGATAACCGTTGTTGACGAACTGGCCCAGGGGATCGACCAGCTCGTTCACCGGAGCGTCGCCGTGCGCCTGGGCCACCTCGACGCCGATGACGTTGCCGAGCGCGGTGACGTAGTCGATGCCGGCGGTGCCGATCACCGTCTTCGTGTTGGAGAAGGCACGCGAGGGGCGGTTGTAGTCGATGAAGCTCGCGCCGCCGCGCAGGCCGAGGTGCGGGCCGATCGCGTAGCGCGCGCCGCCATTCACCACGGTTTCCGTGATCGGGTCACGCACCGCGCGCTGGATCTCCGATAGGTTCGCCTGGAACTTGCGCCGCGAGACGCCGAGGGTGCCGGCGAGATCGTTGCCGAGTTCCCAGCGCCACTCGCCGAGGCCGGCGTAGCCGATGTTGTCGAGCTCGCTGTTCTTGTCGTAGACGTAGCCGTCGAGGCGCCCTTCGAGGTGCACGCTTTGCCGGCCGACGACGCGCTGGTCCCAGCGTCCGCCGAGCCCCAGGCGACTTACCAGCTCGTGGTTGTCGCCGACCGTGCGCCGCAGGACGTTGCTGTCGTACAGCATGCCGAATTGCGCCCAGAACTCGTAGGGGCGGATGACCTCGCTCGGGTACGCGGGATAGATGCCGCTTCCCGCCGGCGTGAGGGTGTCGACGGCGTCGAAGGCCTGGGCGGCACAGAGCGGGCTAAAGAACGCAAGCCACGCAGCCTTGAGCAGGAACCGGGACATCAGGAAAAACCTTTCTGGAGATTGTTTGCGGCGATTCTAGTTGGCCCATGTGACGCGAATGTTTGTCGCCGCTAGGCAACAGGACTAAGCATCAGGACGGGGCCGGAAGCAGTGAACTCCTTGATTTTGTTGCGTGGCATGCGCATTGCTCTGGTGTTCGCCTCCGATGCGGCTTCTTGCTCTGCGTCCGCTTGCTTGCGCCATGCTGGCATCGCTTGCGCTCGCCTATGCATGGAGCACGATGGCGCCGCGCGCCAGTGCACTTAGGCTCGCGCTCGGCGCGGTTATGGGACTTGCGGTCGGCGCTGGCATTACCGTCTGGCAGAACCGCCGCCGCCGGCCGGTGCGTTCCGAGCGCGATCTGATCGAGGTCGTCGGCCAGCCGCTGCTTGCCGCGCGGCCCCTGCGTCCCGAAGCGCTGCGTGCGCTCAGCCATCAGCTCCTCGAGCACTGGTTCAACGGCAGGCACACGCTGCTGCCGATCATCAGCGTCGGCGCGAAAGATGGACGCACCTCGCTTGCCGCCGAGCTGGCGGAAACGTTCGCCGCGATGGGCGAGCGGACGCTCCTGATCGATGCCGACTTTCGCTCGCCGTCGCTCCACCAAAGATATTCGTTAAAGAACACTGGCGGGCTCGCCGACCTGCTCGACAGCCGCGCCGTGCGCCTCGCTGCATGCCGAGAGAACCTGGCGGTGCTGGTCGCCGGCAGCGTGCGCGAGGATCCGCTCGAGCTGCTGAGCCGCAGCCGCCTGCGCCACTTCCTGCAGGCCGCGGCGCGGCCGTTTCGCGTCGTGCTGATCGACACGCCCGCCGCGGAGCGCGGTCCCGACCTCGAGATGTTCGCCGCGCTCGCGGGCGGCGCCCTGATCGTGGTGCGCCCGGGCGAGGACGCCGCCGGGCTCGCGCGGCTGCGCCGGCGCCTTACTCGTTGTGCTGCCGAACCCGTCGCTACCGTGTTCAACCAGACCTGATGGAAGAGCGCGGCTACGTCGCCGAGGCGCTGCTCGAGCGCCTGCGCGCGGACGGCGTCGCGTTCCGCCTGATCGGCGACTCGAGCGGCTTCCCCGAGACCGCGCCCGAGGAGCTCGATATCGCGGTGCCCCGCGCGGCGCTCGGGGCGATGCCGCGCCTCGCGGCGCGCTTCGCGCAGGACTTCGACTTGCGCCTGGTGGAGCTGGCGCGCCTGCAGCGCACCGCCTGGCGCGCGGTGCTGGCGTGGACCGATGAAGTCGGGCGCCCGCGTTTCATGGGGGCACGCTTCTTCGTCGCCGCGGAGGAGGGCGCCGGCGCCGACGCGCTGTTCATCAGCGGGCTGGTCGACGCGGTGGAAAGGGGTGCGCTCAGCGACGAGCGCGCCGCCTGGCTGACGTCGCTGTGGCGCGAGGATCCGCAGGGCGCGCTCGATCGCATCGGGCACTTCTGGCGGGAGGATTCGCCGGCGCGGCTGGTCGCGCAGGCGGCGCGTGCCGGCAACTGGCTAGCCATCCGCGCACGGCTTCCGGAGCTGCGCCGCGGCCTGCATCGGTTCAGCGCGCCAGGATGGTTCGAGCGCCGCCGGCCGAACGTGCTGTTCACCGGCCGCGACAGCCCGCAGCGCTCCAGCCTGATGGTGCACGTCCAGGGTCGCCTCGCGCCGCTGCGGCTGCGCATGTTCGAGAACCTTGCGGGCGCGGCACGGGGCGGCGATTTCCGCGTGGTGTTCGACGGTCCGGCCGAGCTCGACCAGCCGGACGTGGTGGTCGTGCGTCCCGATCAGCCGCTGGCCGCGATGCTGGCGCAAGTCGAGCGCGCGATCCTGCGCTGGCTCGAATGCCGCGTCGAGCGGCGCTATCCGGACGCCGTGGTGGGCGCGAATCCTCTCAGCGCACGGCTGCTGCAGATGCCCCTCATCGGCCGCCTGGTGGGCCTGCTGCTCAACTCCCGGCTCGAGTGCCGCATCCGCTCGCCGATCCTGATGCCGCTGCCCTACGGGGTGGTGATCGAGCGCGGCGTGCAGCTCGGCAGCCGGGTCACGGTGATGCACCAGGTGACCATAGGCCGAAAGGACCCTGTCGTGCCCAGGGAACAAGGCGGCAATCTTGCAGTCATTGAAGATAACGTCTTCATCGGCGCGGGCGCAAAGGTGCTCGGCCCGGTGCGCATTGGCCGCGGTGCCACCGTCGGCGCGAATGCGGTCGTGACGCGCGACGTGCCCTCGCATTGCACCGTCGTCGGCGCGAACCGCATTCTCGGCGTAGAGGAACCGGCTGTCGCCGCTCGACGACGGGAGGAGGATCGCTCTGTCGTGAACACGTGACATTGGCCGCGGTCGAAGGTCATGGAACGATTGCACGATGCTCGATGCTGTAAAGGCGGCCGCGAAGTCCGCGGCGCTGGCCCTGCCGTACCCGCGCTCCTTCCTGGGGCTGCTGCTCACCGGCTTTACGCTGGTGATGCTGCCGCTCGTGGCGGCGCTCGCCTACTCGGCGTGGAACACCGAGCGCCTCGCCGGCCTTAGCCGCAGCGCGGTGTTCAACGCCTCGCAGGCGGCGCGCACCAGCCGCTCGCTGGTCGATCGCATCGCCGCGATCGAGCGCGTCGCGCAGCAGATGGCGGTGCTGAACGATCCCGAGCTGGCGGTCGACTACGCGCGCATCCACCGCAGCTTCAAGCAGCTCTCCGACGAGATCGCGCAGCTGCCGCTCGATGAATCGCAGGCCGCCGCGCTGGCGCGCACGATGGAGCACGAGCAGGGCATCTACGATCTGCTCACCGAGCAGCCGCGGCGCAAGCTCGACACCAAGATCGTCAGCCAGCGCATGGACCGCCTGATCGACAGCGCGCGCGAGGTGCTGGCGATCAATAATCGGATCGTGGACCGCGAGGTGCATCGCCTGAGCCTCAAGGCCGAGCAGGTGCAGCGCGGCCTGATCGTGCTGGTTTTCCTGAGCACCGCCGGCGCGCTCACCATCGCGCTCGCGCTTACGCGCTACATCGCGCGCCCGATCTCCGAGATCGACGGCGCGATCCGCCAGCTCGGCGGCGCCGACTTCTCCAAGCCGATCGCGGTGCGCGGGCCGGAGGACCTGCGCTATCTCGGCCGGCGCCTGGACTGGCTGCGACGGCGGCTCGAGGAGTTCGAGACGCAGAAGAACCGCTTCCTGCGCCACGTCTCGCACGAGCTCAAGACGCCATTGACCGCGTTGCGCGAAGGGGCCGAGTTGCTGCACGATGAAGTTGCCGGACCGCTGGTGCCGACCCAGGCGCAGGTGGTGCTGATAATGCGCGACAATAGCGTCAAGCTGCAGCGCCTGATCGAGGAGTTGCTCGACTACCAGCGCGCGCTGCACGCCGCGGCCTCGCTCGAAGTTCGGCTGGTCGAGCTCGACGAGCTGGTGCGCGAGGCGGCACGCTCCCACGAGCTCGCGGCGCAGGCGAAGGGCCTGCGCCTCACGATCGAGGCCCAGGCGGCGACGCTCGAGGCCGATCCGCAGAAGCTGCGCTCGATCGTCGACAACCTGATTTCGAATGCGGTGAAATTCACCCCGCCCGGCGGGACCATCTCGGTGCGGGCGCGCACGCTGGCGGGCGAAGCGGTGATCGAGGTGATGGACAGCGGGCCGGGCGTGCCGCCGGAAGAGCGCGAGTCGATTTTCAACCTGTTTTTCCGCGGTCGGACGAAGGTTGACGCCGGCCGCGTCAAGGGCACCGGCCTGGGCCTGGCGATCGCCCGCGAGCTGGTCGAGGCGCACGGTGGCCAGATCGCCGTGGTGAACGGCGCTACGGGCGGCCACTTCCGGGTCACTCTGCCGCGCCGTTCGGCGCGTGCACTGGCCGACGCCGCGTAACGACGTCCGGGGAAAATCGGACGGTTTTTTCGAGGAGATAAAGGTAAAAACGATGAGCGGTGAGAACCTCAAGGTTCGTGAGAATGCCAAGATCCTGCTGGTCGACGACGACAAGGATCTACTGCAGCTGATTGCCATGCGGCTTTCGGCCGCGGGCTACGAGGTGACGGCGGTCGAGTCCGGCGAAGCCGCGCTCGCGAGCCTCGCCGTGGCGCGCCCCCAGCTGGTCGTGACCGACCTGCGCATGCAGGGCATGGACGGCATGGCGCTGTTCGATGCCATCCACCGCGACTCGCCCTCGCTGCCGGTGGTGATCCTGACCGCGCACGGCACGATTCCCGAGGCCGTATCGGCCACCCGGCGTGGCGTGTTCAGCTTCCTGACCAAACCGTTCGAGCCGAAGGTGCTGCTCGACACGGTGGCCGAGGCGATGCGCCTTTCCAGCCCGCCGACCGGCGAGCGTGAAAGCTGGAGAGCCGAGATCATCACGCGCTCTTCGGCGATGGAAGATCTGCTCGCCCAGGGGCGCCGCGTGGCGGCCTCGGATGCGAGCGTCGGCATCTTCGGCCAAAGCGGCACCGGCAAGGAGCTGCTGGCGCGCGGCATCCACCGCGCGAGCGCGCGCCGCGAGGGACCGTTCATCGCGGTCAACTGCGGCGCGATCCCCGAGGGCCTGCTCGAGTCCGAGCTCTTCGGCCACAAGAAGGGCTCCTTTACCGGCGCCGTGGCCGACCGCCGCGGTCTGTTCCAGGCGGCGACCAGCGGCACGCTGTTCCTCGACGAAGTGGGCGACATGCCGCTTTCGCTGCAGGTGAAGCTGCTGCGCGCCCTCGAGGAGCGCAAGATCCGCCCGGTCGGCTCGCACGAGTCGCACGACATCGACGTGCGCGTCATCTCCGCGACGCACCGCAAGCTCGAGGAGCGCATCGCCTCGGGCGAATTCCGCGAAGACCTGTATTACCGCCTGAACGTGGTCAAGCTCTACATCCCTTCGCTCGCCGAGCGCAGGGAAGACATCCCGCTCCTCGCGAATCATTCGCTCACGAAATTGGCGGAAAGGTACAGAAGGGGGCGCCTGCAGTTCGCGCCCGAGGCGATGGAGATCCTGGTGTCCGCGCCGTGGCCGGGCAATGTGCGCCAGCTCCTGAACGTGGTGGAGCAGGCCGTGGCGCTCGCCGCCACCGAAGTGATTCCCGAGTCGCTGGTGCGCCAGGCGCTGGATGTGGCCGACACCGCGCTCACGCCGCTGGACGAAGCGCGCAAGGCATTCGAGCGCGACTACCTGGTCAGAATTCTGAAGATCACCGGCGGCAACGTCACCAAGGCCGCGCGCCTCGCCGGGCGCAACCGCACCGAGTTCTACCGCCTGCTCGAGCGCCATTCGCTCGAGCCCGGGATGTTCAAAGGCAGCGCACAGAAGGAGAAGGTGAGCGCATGAGCAGGATCCTGGCATTCGTGGGCGCCGCGGCGCTCGCATTGAGTGTGTGGGCGCAGGAGCTCGCGCCCGATCAGCTGGTCCAGAAAATCACCGAGGAGGTGCTGGCCGCGATCAAGAGCGACAAGCAGCTCGCCGCCGGCGACAAGCAGAAGGCGCTCAAGCTCGCCGAGGAGAAGGTGCTGCCGTACATCGACTTCGAGGATGCGACGCGCCTCGCGGTCGGGCGCGCGTGGTCGCAGGCCACCCCGGAGCAGAAGAAGCGCCTGGTCTCGGAGTTCCGCAACATGCTGGTGCGCACCTACTCGAACGCGATCCAGGCCTACCAGGGCCAGACGCTCAAGGTGCTGCCCTCGCGCGGCGAGCCCAAGGGCGACGAAGCCACCGTGCGCACGCAGTTCGTGCGCGCCGGCGGCCAGCCGCTGCCGATCGACTTCCAGATGCGCAAGACCGAGAAGGGCTGGAGAGTCTTCGACATCGCGGTCGAGGGCGTGAGCCTGGTGCTCACCTACCGCTCGGAGTTCGACGCGGTGGTGAAGCAGGAAGGCATCGACGGCCTGATCAAGCGCCTCGCGCAGAAGAACACCCCCGCCGCCGTCGGCGGCACCGCCCCTAAGAGCGAGAAGAAGTAGCTTTCGGCGATTGGCGCAGCGTGAGGCTCACTCGCGCTGCGAGCAGCGAATCATCCTGCAGCTTCTGGATCGCGCCGGCGAGCTGCTCGCGCGACACCACCAGGAAGCGTAGCGGCGGCCGGTTGGGGAACTCCAGCGTCGTCGCGCCGCGCGTGAAGCGGCCCGCGCTGATCTCTGCCTCTGCCAAAGCCTGCAGGGCACCGCTTTCCATGTCGCGCTGGTAAAGCGGAATCAACGCCGACAGCGCGAGGGCGATCACGTCGAGGGTCTTGAAGTCCTTGGACGGCTGCTCCGGGAACAGGCGCTCGTGGGCGAGCGCCGCCGCGCGCGCCAGCGGGATGAAATCCATCACAGGGCATCATAAGAACCCAAGGCCGCGTGGCATCGCCACCGCGTTTATGCCGTTCGGCGCATCGGCCTGTCGAATATCGTCGACGTGACGGATTTCCGTCGCGTGCCATCGACAACGCAAAGCGGCGTCCGACGATAGCCTGCGTCCGCTGCGCTGAGTAAAAAGGCTTTGTAAGAAGAAAGGGTCCCTATGGCGTCCACTTCGGAGTTCCTGCACTGGCATGCAGCCGCGCGCGCACCGCTCTCAGAGCGTCGCCTGATGCCGCGCGTGCTGGTCGCGCACACCGAGAAGAGCATGCGCCAGCTCCTCAAGCTGCAGCTGGTGTGCGCCGGCTACGACGTGATCGTCGCCGAGAACGCCGCGGAAGCGAGCGAAGCCATGTTGCGCCAG
>WNFN01005010.1_pt1 | contig 11287 bp, 8 predicted proteins | sample 5400161 | NCBI WGS metagenome assembly WNFN01 (sample SAMN13153353, study PRJNA577476) | soil metagenome | isolation source: 80 cm saprolite on Douglas fir-dominated hillslope | place: USA:California | collected 2013-09-17
CAGCGCAGGCTTACGCCCACGGGACGAGGACGGTTGGCAACGCCATGCTGGGAAACGAAGCCGACGGCACGGACTGGCCTGCCTACGGCCGGACCTTCAGCGAGTCGCGCTTCAGTCCCTTGAGGCAAGTCAATGACTCCAACGTCTCCCGGCTGGGGTTGGCTTGGGTTGTGGATCTCGACGTTCCGAATTCGATCACTGCGCCTGTGGAAGCGGGCGGTATCATCTATCTAGCTGCCGGTTACAGCATCGTGCACGCGATCCGGGCGACCGACGGCCACTTGTTGTGGCGCTACGATCCGAAAGTACCCGAAGCATCGGGGCAGAAGCTGAGGGCCGGTTGGGGTATCCGCGGATTGGCGCTTTGGAAGGACAAGGTCTACGTCGGAACACAGGACGGGCGATTGCTGGCGTTGGCCGCGGCGACCGGCAAACTGGTTTGGAGCGAGCAGACTCTGGACCCTGCGAACGGGGCGTTCATATCCGGAGCGCCGCGCGCATTCAATGGCAAGATCGTGATTGGCAATGCGGGAGGTGATTTCTCGCCGCTTCGGGGCTACGTGACCGCGTATGACGCCGAGACCGGCAGACAGATCTGGCGCTTCTACGTGGTGCCTGGAAAGCCAGGCAGCAAGGACGGCGCGGCATCGGATGAGGTCATGGACCAGGCTGCGAAGACATGGACGGGCGAGTGGTGGAAGCTCGGCGGCGGCGGCAATGTTTGGAACTCGATGACGTTCGACCCGGAGTTCAATCGACTGTATTTCGGAACCGGCAACGCGGGCCCCTCAAACTGGAAAATCCGCAGTCCCGAGGGCGGCGATAATCTGTACACCGCGTCGGTCGTGGCCGTCGACGCCGATACCGGCCGCTATGTGTGGCACTACCAGACGACGCCCGGTGATGCGTGGGACTATGACTCGGCCACAGACATGACTCTCGCCACCCTGAGCCTTCAGGGACACCCGCGCCGGGTGATGCTGCATGCCGCGAAGAACGGCTTTTTTTATGTGATCGACAGGGAAAACGGCCGTCTGATCTCAGCGGAGAAATTGGGAAAGGTTACCTGGGCTGAACGGGTGGATCTGGCCACCGGGCGCCCGGTGGAAACTCCGGGCGCGCGCTATCAGGACAAGGACGTGCTGCTGTGGCCGAGCTTCCAGGCCGTGCATCATTGGACGCCGCAATCATTCAGCCCGTTGACGGGACTCGTGTACGTGCCGACCCTGGAAATGCCTTGCCCGTTCGGAGACGAGGGCGTCAACAAAAACGATTGGCAGCCCAAGTTGCTCACGCCGGAGTTTGCGGGCCTGACGCCAGGTACTGGGGATGTTCCAAAGGATGCCGGCAAGAGCATTCTCAAGGCGTGGGATCCGGCCACTCAAAAAGAAGCCTGGTCGATCGAAACTCCCGGCATATCCGAAGGAGGCACGCTGGCCACTGCCGGAAATCTGGTCATCCAGGGGCGCGCCGACGGTCATCTTCATGCTTACTCGGCCGACCATGGAAAGGATCTGTGGTCGTTCAACGCCGGAGTTGCGGTCACGGGCGTGCCGATCACCTACAGCGCAAACGGGCGTCAGTACGTGACAATCACGTCGGGCCCGCTGAACGGGGCGACGGCCGCCTTCGGATCGGTGTCGGCGCGCTGGGGCTGGGAATCGCGCGGTCATCCCAGGCGCCTTCTGACGTTTACGCTGGATGGAAAAGCCCGTCTGCCGCCGGCCTCGGCGCCTGCCTTTGCAAAGCCACTGGAGGCGCCGGAATTCAAGATCGATTTAGGCTTGGTCGAGGCAGGTTCGCGCGAATTCGTGCGCTGCTTGTTGTGCCACGGCACGGCGGTGATTGCGGGCGGGAATGCGCCTGATCTGCGTGCGTCGCCGGTGCTCTTGTCGGCGGCGGGATTTGCAGCGATCGTCCGCGACGGCGCTCTGGTCAGCCGAGGAATGCCCCGATTTTCAGAGTTGAGCGACGCACAGCTCGATTCGCTGCGGCACTTCGTGAGAGCCAAGGCGCGTGAATCGCTGGGAGAGCAAGCGTCGAAAGCAACCCGCTAGACGGTCGGCGCGAATCTCGCCAAAGGAGAAGAGTGTGCTAGGTAAGGACCCGAAATCGATCATTGATCATGGTGCCATGAGCGTGGGCCAATGGTTGGCGGTTCTCGTCACCGTGGGTCTCAACGCGATGGACGGTTTCGATGTCCTGTCGATCAGCTTCGCTTCGCCCGGGATTGCGAAGGACTGGGGGGTGGACAAGGCCACGCTCGCCTGGGTTCTCTCGATGGAATTGGTGGGCATGGCGCTGGGCTCCGTGGTGCTCGGCGGGGTGGCCGACAAGATCGGGCGGCGCCCGACCATCCTCGGTTGTGTTTTTGCCATGGCCGTCGGAATGTTCGGCGCCAGTCACGCCGACGGCGTCCCGACGCTGCTGGTCTGGCGATTGCTGACCGGTCTTGGGATTGGCGGCATGCTGGCATCCATCAATGCAGTTGCCGCGGAATTATCCAGTCAGCGCTGGCGAAGCCTGGCCGTGGCCCTGATGGTGGTCGGCTATCCGCTCGGCGGCGTGATCGGCGGCACGGTCGTGCAGAGATTGCTGGCCGGCGGCACTTGGCATGATGTTTTCCTCTTCGGCGGCTGGGTCACGGCGGCCTTCATTCCCACCGTATGGTTCCTGCTGCCCGAGTCCGTCGCCTTTCTCGATCGCCGGCGCAAGCCGGGTGCATTGGAAGCCATCAACCGGATCCTGACGCGCTTCGGTCACGAATCGATGGCCGCGCTGACCCCGGACACGGTGGAATCGGCGAAGCGCTCCGTGACCGATATTTTCAAACCGGGCTTGATCCTCGCGACGCTGCTCATCACTTTGGGTTATTTCGCGCATGTCATGAGCTTCTACTTCATCATCAAGTGGGTACCGAAATTGGTCGTCGATATGGGCTTCGCGCCCAAGGCTGCGGCCGGCGTGTTGACCTGGGCCAATGTGGGCGGTGCCGCGGGAGTCGTGATCTTTGGATTGATAGCAGCGCGCGTCAGCTTGAAGGCGCTAACTCTCGTCACACTCGTCGGTTCCTCGGCCATGGTCGTTTGGTTCGGCCGCGGCCCGCCGGACCTGGCATCGCTCTCGAGCACGGTGGCAATTGCCGGCCTGTTCACCAACTCGGCGATTGGAGGGTATTACCTACTGTTCGCCAGGGTTTTTCCGACGCATGTGCGCGCGACGGGCACTGGCTTCGCGATCGGCGTCGGGCGCGGAGGCGCGATGCTGGGGCCCGTTATTGCAGGGTATCTGCTCCAGGCGGGACTCGGATTGCAGGCCGTCGCCACGATGATGGCCATGGGCTCGCTGCTGTCAGCGGCGGCGCTGCTGGCGCTCAAGGTGCGAGCGAGTGATGCGTGAGCGGACCATTGTGTTGGTTCATGGCGCTTGGCATGGCGGCTGGTGCTACGGGCGCGTTGCTGACCTATTGCGTGGGAGCGGTCATCGGGTCTATACCCCCACGCTCACCGGACTCGGTGAGCGCTCGCACTTGCTCACCCGTTCGATAAATCTATCGACTCATATCGCCGATATTACCAACCTAATACGTCGGGAAGATCTTCGACAGATCATTCTCGTCGGACACTCCTATGGCGGCATGGTCGTAACCGGCGTCGCGGATGCGATGACCGACAGGGTATCGGCGCTAGTGTATCTCGACGCTTTCTTGCCGACGGCAGATAAATCCTTCCACGATATTCTCCCGACCGAGGTCGCTGAAGCTCAGGTTCACAGCGCGAGTGCCAGCAACGGGCTCTCGATTCCGCCCATCCCGGCAGCGGCGTTCAATGTCAATGAAAAAGATCGGTTGTGGGTTGACTCCTTGTGTACGCCCCATCCGCTGGGTACGTTGACCCAGCCCATCGAATTGACGGGAAGTCATGCGCGAATAGCGAACAAAAGTTACGTGCTCGCGACGAAGAATCCTCTCCCACTCTTCCAGGGTTTTGCGCGCTCCATGAGAAATGAGCGCTCGTGCGTCTCATATGAACTGCCCTGCGGACACGACGTCATGATCGATCTCCCGAAGGAGACCGCGGCCATCATTGAGGAAGCGGCGGCACGCGCGATTGCCAAGGAAATCTTCTAGCCGCGACGCCGTCTCAAGCGGACTTATTGCGCCAGCTGTCGGCGTAGGCAGTGCGGGCCACATTCGAGTACGGCACCGGCGATACCACGGCCTTGATCTCCACCTGCTTGTGGCGCTCGACCATGGGTTTGGTCGTACCGCCGTCGGGCTCGCCCCACACGAAGGTCACCTCGGTGCCGGGCGTCGCGTAACGCTCATCGAGCATGGCCAACGTGAGCATCTTGCCTTCATTGGCGCTGTAGCCGACCCAGGTGGACAGGCCGACGAGCTTACCGTCCACCGTCACGCGATCGAAGGGATGCATGGAATAGACGGCGCTGGGGAACTCGATGAACTTGGCGCGCATACCCTGATCGAACATCGTGAACAGCGCGTCAGTCACCGACACGTTGTCGAGGGCGAGCGTAACCTTCTTGCGATGTGGTCCTGCGGCCATTTTTTCCAGCGCTGCGCGGCCGATGAACTCGTGGTCGAATTTGACGAAGAGTCCGTAACCCAGCTCCCAGGGTGTGAGGTAATAATCCTCGATATTGCCGGAGACGAAACTCCCGCCGATGGAGGCCTTGGCCTCGTAGTGATTTGCGGTCAGCCATTCGCGATAGGGCTTCATTTTCTCGCCGGAGTAGACGGCCGGCAGCGGCGAGGGTATCCATCCCGATTCCAGCGTATTCGAGGAATAGCAGCGCCCGCCGACCAGCTTCAAGCCATGCGCCTTGCCGGCCTCGACCAGGGCCGCGTGAATCGCGGGGCCGTCGGCCCAGGGGCCCATCAATTCAAATCCCGGCTGCCCGGCCATTCCGTGCCGCAACGCGCGCACCGCGTGGCCGGCGATCTCCATGCGGCACAGGTTGAAGAATTTGAGGTCCGGTGCGGGGCGGCCGGTTGCCGACTCGATCACCTTCGCAGCGTTCGGCCCCTGCAATTGATAGCGGTAGTGGCGCCGGTTTTGCGGGTCCGGACGCGCCGCGGTGCGTTCGTCGTAGCTGCATGTCACGCGCCGACGGCTGGTCTCGGCGTTGAACAGCACCCAGTTGAGCGTGGGTGCACGACCGACCAGATTGAACTGGTTTTCCGCCAAGTAGAACAGGATCACATCGCCGATGACGTAGCCATCATGGCTGCAGGGCACGAACTGCTTGGCTTTATCGGGAGCAAAGCCCTTGAAGCTGTTGATGCCGAGCCCGTTGAGGAACGCGAATGCGTCCGGTCCTTCCACCATCAGCTCGGCCATGTGGTAGGACTGGTTGGACAGGACGCAGCTTTCAGCCCAAGCGCGCTGCTCGTCCCGCCAGTTCGCGACGATGCTGTCGATGCCGTTCAGGAGCGATTCGAGCGACTGAGCGCCTCGTGATGGTGCAGACATTGTTCGCTATGGCATCTTGGCGTTGATCGTGAAATACCACATCCGCGGCGGGTTGTAGGAAGCCACGACCTCGCCGGCAGCGTAATTCACCGATCCCACCGTGATGTACCGATCGTCGGTCAGATTGGTTCCACCGACGATGAACTCGAAGTGCTTGCTCGGCGGAATGTAGTGGATTGCCGCGTTGACCGTGTGCGTCGCCGACCTCTTCAGAAGGACCGTGTTCGGACCATCGTTGAACATGTGCGCCACGTAGGTGTAGTCGGCCTGAACGCGCACCGTCCCGTCGCCGGCGACATGGAAGTCGTAGGTCGGGCTGAAGGTGAACTTGGTCTTCGGCGTCTTCGGCAGTTCGCTGCCATACGAGAAGCCGCCGAAACCCGGGACGTACTGCGCTCCCGCCGATGCCACGCACTGCCCCGCCGCGTTGGTGAAATAGAGCAAGCACGGATTCAGGTAAGTGTAGTAGGCGTCGAGATAGCCGGCCGAAAAGTTCATCGCCAGGCCATTGTCGAACACCGACTGCAGCTCGAGCTCCGCGCCCTTGATGGTCGCGTTACCGGCGTTCTGATAAACGGGCGACGGGCCTTGCTGAACGTTCAGCTGGATGCCTTCGTACTTGCTCTCGAAGAGCGCCACGTTCGCCTGCAGATGGCGATCGAACCACTGCGACTTCAGACCCAGCTCGTAGGTTTTGTCGTACTCGGGATTGAACCGGGCCTTATCAGGGGTGGCGATCGGGGCGGACAGACGGGTGGTCCAGCCGCCCGACTTGAAGCCCTTCGAGTAGCTCAAGTAGGCCATCACGTCGGGGGTGATCTGGTACTGGGTCCCAAAGAGGAACAGGCGGGATGTAGTTGTGGGCAGGGGCGTTCGGATCCAGACAGCCTGAGATCTTGTACGTGAATCCATCCAGATCCGACTGACCCCCCAGGAAGTGCTTGCGCTCCGCCGAGTAGCGGCCACCGGCCGTCAGACCCCACTGATCCGTCACCTTGAAGTCGAGGTGAGCATACCCGGCGTACGAATCGGTCTTGACGTCATTGGCGACGTCATAGATGTACAGATAGGCCGTGTCGAACGGCACGTAATCATGCACGAAGCCCGATTCAGAGAAGTAGTACAGACCGGCGGCATAGTTCAGCCGATCGTTGATCGCCTTGCCGTTGGCCTGGAACTCCTGAGAGATCTGGTGCTGTTTCTGGCCGTCGGTCACTTCTTGAATCGACTCGGGGGTACCGTCCAGGTCCGTGCCGATGTTCCAGGTGATCTCGCGCCAGCCGCTGATCGACTTCAACTTCAGGTAGTCGGCGACCTGCCAGTCCAACGTCATGGATCCACCGTACGAATCCGATTTCGCAAAGCTCGGACCGTTGGCGTAAGTCGCATCGATGTTGCCTGTCTGCGTGTTCGCAAAGTCCCAGTACAAACGCGGCGTCTGTCCCGGGTAGATCACGCTGCCAACGCCCTTGGCACCCTGCGTGACGTAGGGGGCGACCGACGGAAAGGCGGCGATCAGTCCCGCCAGGACGGAGTTGGGCACCCCCACGGCACCCACGCCGCCCAGCGCCGCACCGCCCGGGCCATAACCGGATCCCGAGAAGCGTCCGGTGGTAGAGTTCCAAGTGCCCACGCCGAGCGGGCCGCACAGGCCGTTCGTCGTATTGAACAGGCCGCCGAAGGCGCCGTTGTTCAGCCCGGAAGCCGGCGTGGCGATACACATGTTGTACAGGTTGCCGAAGATGTTCGGACCGAACAGCGCCGGCGAGGGTGCCGCGTAATTGGTGGCATTGACCGTCGTCACGCTGCGGATCACGTTGGCCAGACCCGACTGGTCTTCGTGCGTGTAGTCGCCCGAGAGCGTCACGTCCAGGGCATCCGTCGCATGCCAGAGCAGCTTGCCGCGAATCGCCTGCACGTTCTGGCCGCCACTGGAGGACGAGGACTGAGTTCCGTCGGCCTTCGGGAAGTCGGCCTGTCCGGCAACCTGATACGGCGTGCTGCCGATGATGGAATTCGCCGGATAGGGGACGGTATTCTGGTAACCCTCACGGGTCTGCGAAGACACGCTGACCGTCGTCAGGATGTTGTTCGAGATCGGCATGTCGGCGGTCAACAGCACGTCGTGGCGGTTGACCTCGCCCAAGGTCAAGCTGCCGTTGATCGTCGATTTGGTTCCCGGTGTGTGCGTGACGATATTGATCGCACCGCCGATGGTGTTGCGTCCAAAGAGCGTGCCCTGCGGACCCTTGAGGATCTCGATGCGATCCACATCCAACAGGTTCTGGTTTGCGCCGATCGTGCGCGCGAGATACACGCCGTCCAGGTAGACACCGACACCCGGATCCAGATTGAAGGCGAAGTCGTCCTGGCCGATGCCGCGGATCGACGCCGACAGCACGGAACTGTCGCCGGAGAACGGCGCGCCCCCGTCCAGGTTGACGTTCGGCGTCAGGGCACATTCTGGATGTTCTCGCTGCGCTTCTCGGCAGTGACGACAATTTCTTCCAGTCCTTCGGCGAATGCCGCCGATGCGATCAGCGTCGACGCGACCGCTGCGGCACCCACCGCAATGCGGCAGCGGCGAGAGCGTGCCAGAGGTATTTTCCCTAGCATTGGTTTTCTAGACATCCCGATTCCCCCGATGATCTTTTTCGTGCGGCTCTCTAATTACTAAGACGCGCCGCGATGGGCCGCGCCGGGACCGTACTCGTTCCGTTTTATACACCAGGAGTGCAGGGTTCTTTTTATCTGAGAGGGAACTCTTGTTGGTCCTACAGGGTTATTTCCGGCTGGCGGGCTCTGGGTATACTGTCGATTTCCACACAACTGACCAGCGGGGATTCCATGGCATCGTCAGGTATGGATCAACAGCGTCTTGCCGATCTGCAGAATGTCATCCGCGCGGATATCAAGGCCGGGCTATATCACGGCGCCGTCATCAAGGTGGCACGTGCGGGTGTGGTCGCGCTGGAGGCGGCTATCGGCGCCGCGGATGCGGCGCAGACCCGGCCGCTGGCGCTGACCTCCGTGTTCAGCATCTTCTCCATCACCAAGGCGTTCACCAATACGCTGGTGCTGCGCGCAATCGAGCTGGGGCGTTTCGCGCTGACCTCGAGCGTCTCGGAGCTGATCCCTGAGTTCAGCGGTCACGGGCGCGAGAAGGTGCAGATATGGCACTTGCTGTCGCACCAGGCGGGCTTTCCGATCATCTTCGAGGTCAAGCCCGGCATGTACATCGATCGGTTCGAGGAGATGATCGCCGCCGTCATCGAAGTGGTGAGACCCGTGGAACCACCCTGCACGACGGTGGCCTACTCGCCGCTGGTGAATCACGTGCTGATGGCGGAGTGTGTGCGTCGCACCGACCCGAAGCGCCGCGGTTACCGCCAAATTGTGCAGGACGAAATTCTCACGCCGCTCACGATGAGCGATACCTCGGTGGGGTTACGCGCCGATCTGAAACCGCGCCACGTGGTGCCGGATTTTCGCGGCAACTATCCCATCGGGCATCGCGGGCACAGCAACTTCGGCCCCAATGGAGCGTTCGAGGAAGAACATGCCGAGATGCCCTGGGTGGGTATCGCCTCGACGGTGCCTGACATGTTCCGTTTTGCCGAGATGTTCCGGCAGAACGGCACACTCGATGGCGTGCGTATCCTGTCGCCGGCGACGCTGGCCCTGGCGCGCCGCAACTGGACCGGCGAAAAGCCCAACGAGCTGTACGTTGCACGGGGCCGCGAGCGCGGCTGGGATCCGGCGCCGGCGTACATCGGTCTGGGGTTCTCGTTGCGCGGCACGGCGATGTGCCGTCACATGTTCGGTACGCTGGCGTCGCCGGGCACCTTCGGCAACTACGGCGCAGGCACCACGCTATTCTGGATTGATCCGGAGCGTGAGCTCTCGTTCACCTTTCTCTCGGCGGGTCTCATGGAGAGCAATGCCAATATCGAGCGCTTCCAGAAACTGTCGGATATGGTCATTTCTGCCGCGCCGTGAACCCGCCGGAAATCGCTTATCTCAGTGCGCCGCGAATACGGCTTTGACAGGAAGATGGATGGGACCGTGACCGATGGTGGTCATCCAGGGTTCGGGCTCACCGGCAGGTTGGAAACATTCGATGCTCTCGGCGAGCGCTCCCAGCAGCGCTTCCGCCTCCAGGAGCGCCAGCACCCGGCCCACACAGGCATGTACGCCATAGCCGAAACCGAGGTTATCCCTATTGTTTCTGCGCACGTCGAAACGATTCGGCGCCTCCCAGCGTCGCGGGTCGCGGTTGGCGGCGGCGAACATCAGGCCGCAGCGTTCGCCTGCCGGGATGACGAAACCCTCGATCTCCACATCCTTCATGGCAACGCGTCCGGCCATGCGCGAGGGTGAATCCCAGCGCAGGCTTTCCTCGAACGCGGCTCTGATGAGCGAGCGGTCGGAGCGCACCAGCTGGTACTGGTCGGGAAATTCGCAGAACGCGCGGATGGTGTTGGCGAGGGTCAGCACCGTGGTATCGGCCGCCGCCGACAGCAGGATGCCCACCAGAAGATAGGCTTCCTGCGGCGTGACCTCACCGCGATCGGCCGCTTCGTACATGGCCATGCCGAGGCTCCCGGGCGCGAGGTTTTCCCGGTTGCAGCACTGAGTGGCCCAGGCGATGACTGCTTCGGTGTTCTCCATCGCTTCATGGAACAACTCGTTCATCGGACCCATGGTCGCCCACACCATGTTGCCGAAGGCGTACATGTGTTCGCGCCCCTGCTGCGGCAGGCCGATCAGATCGGGCAGCACCTTGTAAACGAACGGCTGCGTGATATCGGCGACCGCATCGATGGTCTCCGCTTCGCGCGTGCGCAAACCGTCGACGATGCTCCTGGCATCGCGGCGGAAGGCTTCAGCCATATGCGATAGCGCCCGCGGCGAAAGCGCGTTCGCTACTGCCGCGCGCACGCGGGTGTGTTTGGGCGGATCGTCGGTGAGCAGCAGTTCGGGGCGCACGGAATTCGGGTCGTGCCAGGGGCGCGAGGTGGACGAGAAACTCTTCCAATCCTTGAGGCCCGCGGCCACATGCTCGAAGCGCGCGAGCATGGTGATGTCTTCCCGCGGCAGCTTGACGACGGGCGCCAACTCGCGCAGCCGATCGTCGATGACACGCGCGTTCAAGACCGATTCGCGCGAGAACGGGTCGGTGTCGAATTCAGGAATTGCCTTAGGCATTCATGCTTACCCCGCGGCGGCAATGCCGCCATCGACATGCAGAATTTCGCCGTTGATGAACGACGCCGCGCCGCTGAGCAGAAATGCGCAGGCCTCGGCGTTGTCCTCTTCGCAGCCGAGCCGGCGCAACGGAATGGAGTGCATGCGTCGTTCGTATTCGGCCTTGTCGTTGAGCCCGAGTGCGCCCGGAGTCGGCACCGAACCCGGTGCGATGGCGTTGACGCGCACGTTGCGCGGTCCGAGTTCGGCAGCCAGAACTTTGGTGAGCGTGACGATGGCACCTTTCACGAGGCTGTAGGCGGCCGTGTTGGGGAAACCCTTCTCCGCCACGGGTGAGGCCATGTTGACGATCGCCCCGCCGCGCGCCGCATCGTAATGCGCGAGCAGCGCTTGTGCGCCCCAGACGCTGCCGTTGATGCCGATGGCGGTCATGCGATTGAGCGTCTCCGGCGTGATCTTCTCCACCGGCTCGTAGCGCAACAACATCGCGTTGTTGACGACGGCGTCGATGCGGCCGCAATGTGCCGCAAACTGCGCGGCAGCGTCCATGATCTGGTCGCGCAAAGCGACATCGACGGGGTACGCCA
>WNFN01102681.1_pt2 | contig 11287 bp, 9 predicted proteins | sample 5400161 | NCBI WGS metagenome assembly WNFN01 (sample SAMN13153353, study PRJNA577476) | soil metagenome | isolation source: 80 cm saprolite on Douglas fir-dominated hillslope | place: USA:California | collected 2013-09-17
GTTCGTTCACCATCGCTACCTTCTTGTTGGGCGCCAGCGCGCCGATCCCGCCGATCTGAATTCCAATCGAACTTAGATTCGCGAATCCGCACAGTGCGAAGGTAGCGATGGTGAACGAACGCGGATCGATCGTTGTCCTCATTGGCCCGAGCATCGAAAACGCCACCAGTTCATTCAGCACCATGCGTGTGCCGAGAAGGTTGCCGATGATCCCGCAATCGCGCCAGGGAATGCCAATCACCCAAGCAACCGGAGCGAAAATCACGCCGAAAATCTTCTCCAGACTCTGGGGAAACCAGAAGATCCCATGACCAGCCAGCCAGTTGTGCACTCCGCCCATAATGCCGTTCGTAAGCGCGATCAGGGCCAGAAAAGAAATCAGCATGGCAGCGATGTTGAGCGCAAGGTGCAAGCCATCAGTTGTCCCCCGCGCGACCGCGCCCAGCAGGTTTTCCTTTTTCTCCGCTTCTTTCTCCTCTTCGCTCATTACGACTCGTCCGGCTGTTTTTGGTTGCTCGGTTTCGGGCACGAGCATTTTCGCCATTAGTAGTGTGCCCGGCGCCGTCATTATAACTGCGCTGAGCAAGTGTTTGGGCTCGATACCAAATGCGATGTAGGCCGCCATGATTCCGCCCGAGACATGCGCCATGCCGCTAGTCATCACGGTCATCAACTCCGAGCGCGTCAAATCGGGCAGAAACGGGCGGATCGTCAGGGGCGCTTCGGTCTGCCCCATGAAAATGCTGGCCGCCACGTTTAGAGACTCTGCACCGCTCGCACCCATCACGCGGGTCATCACCCAGGCTGCAATCTTGATGACGAACTGCATGATCCCATAGTGATAGAGCACAGCGAAGAAAGCAGCGATGAAAATGATGGTCGGCAGCACCTGGAAGGCGAAGTAGAAGCCGAGATGCGAGCCTTGCTTCCCCAGATCGCCAAACACAAACTGGGAACCTACAAATGCGTAACTCAACAACTGGTTGACGACATCGCCCGCCTTCTGGAAGGCGCGACGGCCAGCGTCAATTCTCAATACAAACACCGCGAACACGAATTGCAGACCCAGGCCCCAGGCTACCGTTTTCAGGCGAATTGCGCGGCGATTGGTCGAGAAAGCGTAGGCCAAACCTAACATCGTTAAGAGGCCGAGAACTCCCGTGAAGCGTCCCATTTTAGTTTTTTTCTCCAGGCTTCCCGATTACTCGATTGATCAACGGCCTTTTCTTGTCCGGAGGCGCATCCGCAAATTGGAAGCTTTCCTCGAGCAGTTGCCTGGCTCGGACCGCTTTCGTTTCCGCGTTGTAATGAATTGTGGCGAATGGTTCTCCAGCTGAGACTCGATCCCCCACTTTCTTGTGAAGCACAATGCCTACTGCAGGATCAACCGAATCCTCCTTGCGCTCGCGGCCTCCACCGAGAATCACGCAAGCCGTGCCCACCTGCTCGCACTGCACAGACGCGAGATATCCGTCTTTGGTGCTCGATATGGTCGCTGTGTGCGGGGCCTGGGGCAATCGCTTGGTGTCGTCGATCACTCGTGGGTCGCCACCTTGCAGTTCCACCATTCGGCGAAAAGTGTCGAGCGCCTTGCCTGATGAGATCAATCTGTCGCTCTGCTGCCTGCCTTCAGCGATCGTGCCAGAAACACCGCCAAGCTGCAGCATCCATCCCGCCAGTTCCAGGCAGAGTTGCCGCAAATCCTCCGGGCCTCCACCTCGCAAAACTTCCACGACTTCCACCACCTCGAGCGCATTGCCGATCATCTTTCCCAGGGGTTGATCCATGTCGGTGATGAGCGCGACGACTTGCTTGCCCATCCGTTCTCCGGTTTCAACCATTAGCTCGGCAAGAAAGGCAGCATCGTCCTCGCTCTTCATGAAAGCCCCGGAACCAGTTTTGACGTCGAGCACCAGAGCGTCGATTCCTTCAGCGAGTTTCTTGCTCATGATGGAAGCGCAAATCAGGTACGGGCTTTCCACCGTGCCGGTCACATCACGCAGCGCGTAGAGTTTGCGATCTGCGGGAGCGATCTCCGCCGTCTGGCCGATCATGGCACAGCCGCAAGTCTCGAGCACACTGCGAAACTGTGATACCTGGAGATTGACGTTAAAGCCAGGAATGGACTCGAGCTTATCCAGCGTGCCTCCCGTATGTCCGAGTCCGCGACCGCTGATCATCGGCACCGCCAGGCCTGCAGCAGCCACCAGAGGCGCCAGGACCAAGGAGGTTTTGTCTCCCACTCCACCCGTGGAGTGCTTGTCCACTTTTTTTTCGGGGAGAAAGGAGAGATCGAGCACCTCGCCCGAGCGCAACATGGCATCGGTCAGAACGGCGGTTTCGGCACGCGTCATGCCTCGCAGTACCACGGCCATCAGCCACGCGGAAACCTGATAGTCGGGAATGTCACCCCGGGTGTAAGCACCAATCAAGGATTCAATTTCAGCACGAGACAGCTCCCCGCCGTCGCGCTTCTTGCGGATCACATCAATGGCCCGGAACATAGTTTGCGCGGAATCTGCGGGCCGGCTCACTGGAGGCGGAATCCTTCCGGAAGAAGTTCCTTGATGTGAGCTTGTTTCGGTCCCTTCGCGCTTTGGAAGAAGATGATTGCATCAGGGCCAAATTCGTAAATGACCTGACGGCAGGCGCCGCACGGCGCGCAGGGCAGTCCTTGGTCATTGGTTACAGCGACCGCGCGAATCTCGATGCGCGGGCCCAACTGCGCGACGGCCGAGAAAATGGCAGTCCTCTCTGCGCAATTAGTCATTCCGTATGAGGCATTTTCCACGTTGCAGCCGGAAAACATCTCGCCGCTCGTGGTCAGAATCGCCGCCCCGACCCGAAACTTCGAGTACGGAGCGTGGGCGTTCTTCATAACCTTTCGCGCGGATTCCAACAACTGTTCGCGAACGTCGGCGGGCAGTGTCCTCTTGCGCATGAATAATTAAGTGAAGTACGAAATGGCCAAATCGAGCGCAATTGTAAACCCTCGCTAAGCAATTCAGAGCTTTTTCTTAGGAGGCGTCGTTTCGCGAGTCGGAAGGCAGAACGGCTTGTCGGCACGGTGTTGCGAAAAAGCGGAATCGGAATTGCTTTTGCCCTGCCTCGGGTCTAGGATACTGCGGTCACCTCTTCGTCCGTCCGGCATCTTCATGTCGTGCACGTATCTGCCTGATCTAAGGAGGACGTATGGGCATCGCAGTTTCCCCGCAGATTCATCCGCGCGTCGCAGATTTCATCGAGAAGCCTCGGAAGATGTTGATCAATGGCAAGTGGATCAACGCCGCTTCTGGAAAGACCTTTCCCACCTACAATCCCGCCACCGGCGAAGTTCTGGCACGAGTGGCGGAGGGAGATCGCGAAGACATCGAGCAAGCAGTGAAAGCCGCACGCCAGGCATTCGATCACGGACCCTGGCGGCGGATGACCGCATCCGAACGAGGTCGCCTGATCTGGAAACTCGCTGATCTGCTCGAGGCAAACACCGAAGAGTTCGCTTATATCGAGAGTCTCGATAATGGCAAGCCTCTCGGTGTCGCCAAGGCTGCCGACGTCCCGCTGGCGGTTGACCTCTTCCGCTATATGGCAGGTTGGGCCACCAAGATCGAGGGCAGCCGGTCGGAGTTGTGGGCCAAATTATTCCCTGGAACTTCCCACTGTTAATGGCTGCATGGAAACTGGGGCCGGCGCTGGCCACGGGTTGCACCGTGATCTTGAAGCCCGCCGAGCAGACGCCTCTCTCGGCTCTGCGCCTAGGTGAACTGATTATGGAGGCGGGATTCCCAGAGGGTGTGGTAAATATTGTATCCGGTTATGGCGAAACCGCAGGTGCTGCGCTGGCAGCTCACTCGGACGTCGACAAAATTGCTTTCACTGGGTCAACCGAAGTCGGCAAGCTGATCGTGCACGCGGCCACTGGTAATCTGAAGAAGGTCTCGCTCGAGTTGGGTGGCAAATCGCCAAACGTCGTGTTCAAAGACGCCGATCTTGAGAGTGCGATTCCGGGCGCCGCAAGTGCGATCTTCTTTAACCATGGCCAGTGTTGTTGCGCAGGCTCACGGCTGTACGTCGAAAAACCAGTTTACGATCGTGTGGTTGAGGGAGTCGCTGAGCACGCCAGGAAAATCACGGTGGGCTCTGGCCTCGATCCCGAGACGCAGATGGGTCCCTTGGTTTCTGAAGAGCAGCTCAATCGAGTCTGCGGATATATCGAGGCTGGATTCTCCGAGGGCGCACAGGCTATTGCCGGCGGCCGAAAGACTGGCGACAAAGGCTACTTTGTGGAGCCCACGGTCCTGGTGAACACCCGCGAGAACATGAAGGTCGTCCAGGAAGAAATCTTCGGACCCGTCGTCACGGCAATGCCATTCGACGACCCCGAGGAAATTCTGACCCGTGCCAACGATAGTGCTTATGGATTGGCTGCGGCCGTGTGGACGCGGGATATCAGCAAAGCCCATCGTCTGGCAGACAGTCTGCGCGCAGGCACGGTGTGGATTAACTGCTACAACATCTTCGACGCGGCCATGCCGTTTGGCGGATATAAACAGTCCGGGTGGGGCCGCGAGATGGGACACGACGCGCTCAATCTGTACACACAAACCAAGGCAGTCTGCACCCGGCTGGCCTAGCAATACGCTCAGACAGGAAGGGCGGCGGATCAACTCCGCCGTCCTTACTTTACTTCTCCATCAAGAGAACTTTTTCCGCATCATCAATCTCGGTTAACTTAACTTCAATTACCTCGTTCATCGTGGTCTGGACGTTGCGTCCCACAAAGCTCGCCTCAACCGGCAACTCGCGATGTCCCCGGTCAATCAGGACGCACAATTGAACTTGTCGCGGTCTGCCATGTGAAAAGAGCGCGTCGAGCGCAGCCCTGGTCGTGCGCCCGGTGAAGAGCACATCGTCCACTAGAATAATGTTCTTGTCCTCAATCGAAAATCCGATCTCTTTCTCCTGCACCACGGGCTTGGGACCGAGCGTCGAGAGATCGTCGCGATAGAAAGTAATGTCCAGCGTGCCGACCGGAACCTGGGCATTTTCGATTCGCGTAATGATCTTTCCCAGGCGCTCTGCAATCGGTACGCCACGGCGGCGGATTCCCACCAGGCCGAGTCCATCGACCCCGCCGTTTTTTTCGACGATCTCGTAGGCTAGCCGCACCAGAGTTCGCTCAATTTCAGAAGCAGACATCAGTTGTGCCTTCTGACGAAGGCCCGTCTTGCGCGAAGAATGTTTTACGTTCATTGTTTGGAGTGCCTCACAAAAACGCTTGCGGCCCGAAAAACGAATTGGGACTCATCCATCGAAGAAGTCCGGGCTGGTCCCTCAATGTATTGGACGGAGTCGCCAAGGTCAAGGGTTCGATCGTTGTATGTTGCGGAGCAATCCTGCCGATTCGTCCTTGCGTGAAGAACGCGCGATTTTGTCCGCGCACTTTCGAGACGATACTAGACGGGCTCAGGCGTGTGTACGGCGATTTCAGACAGCGAGCGGACAACGGGGCATTCCGTTACTATGACCCGGGTAAGGCCGTTCCAGTCTTCCTTCAGCGACCGGAGTTTGATGACGGACGGTGCGGCGGCAGCAGCATCACTTGGCAAGAGCCCGACGCCTCGATTTCTACCCAGTGCTTTGGCTCGGTAAAGAGCTGTGTCCGCGAGAGCGATGACTTCTTCCGCGCAAATCGCTTCGAAGGCGTCTCGCGCCCAAGGGTAGGGGGCCCAGCCCACCGAGCATGTTTTTTTCACCGCAACGCCATGTCCCAGCTCAAACGGCTCCGAAGACATAACTTCGAGAATTCGGCTGCAAAATGCGGTAGTTCCAGAAGGATCTGTGGACCGGTTCATGATCAGGAACTCTTCTCCACCCCAGCGCACCAGTACGTCTGACTTTCGGACTACGCTTGCCAGCCGCTCCGCAACCAGTTGCAGCAACCGGTCGCCGGCCGGATGACCATATTGATCGTTTACCTGCTTGAAGAAATCCATATCTACCATCATGAAGACCAGATCCCGACGATCGAGGCTTCGTATCTCGGTCCCGTGCGCACGCTGATAGTTTCGCAGTACCTGTCCGGCCTCTGCCGTAAGAATCTCCTCGAGGTAGCGCCGGTTCCACACTCCAGTCAGGGAGTCGGTAAAGGAAATTTCCTGGAGTTCAAGATTCTTGCGCTGGAGCTCCAGGCTATGCCATCGCAGAGAATGCTCCTTGTTCTCCAGTTCGTCTTTCAGTCTGCACGTCTCCTCCAGATGCTGACCCGAAGCTCGCAGCAGGCTGAGGAGTTCCTGATCGAGCAGATGCTGCTTCAGAAAAACCAGCGCTCCCATGACGATCATTACAGCCACGGTCAGCAGCAACCGGAAGGTTCGGACACGTTGTGGCGCGTTTCCGCCGAATTGTGCCCAGGCCACCATCAGAGGCGTAAAGAATACAGCCAGCATGGCCAGGCGGGCCTTCCATATCCCGTGGCCATCCGCAGGAACTTCTTCCATCGAATGCGCATTCGAGATTTCGCGTGCCATAAACCCGATTGCCGCAAACCACGCCATGGCAGCGACCAGCGGAACATCATAGAGACTCCCGGTGTAGTAGGCACGGTAGTCGATGGCTTCGCTGGCAGCGACCGAGCCCACGCAATACAAAAGTGCGGCGCCGAAGAGCTGCGCATAGAGGATCCGCCATGATCCTCGGCTTCGACGCCAGACCAGAAGTAGGGCAAGGACCAGCACGAGTTGTTCGCAGGCATACAACACATCGAAGGCCCGACCGTATGTTGCATCCGCGGGGTAAACATATTGCCAGGGGATAACAATGAAAAGGTAGAGATAAAGCCAACAAGTGAGGAGCAGCAGAAAATCAAGTGATCCCATGCGCCGGGCGCGTTCGTCCTGATGGAGATGCGGCTGCACCGCGACCGCCGCCATCATGGGAACAATATGCAGGAAGAGGACGACGTCACCGGCAAACGGGTTCGGCGATTCTTGGCGTAAGAAGACTTCGAAGTAAGTCCACAGCACCTGGGAGCAGAGCCACATAGTGCAACCCAGCGCCAGAAGACCCCAGAACAATCTGGCTTTCTTGTGAGCGGTTCGGAGATTGGAGAGAGCGGCGAACGTTCCGCACAATAGGAGGATGCTCTGAATCAAATCGCCAGAGGCCGTCAGCGCAAAACTGCGAGGCGCCAGAACAGACAGCAGGATCTGAGTGCACGCGATCGCGCAGACCGCGAACTGCCATTTCCTGACGAGCTGGAGCGGAGCATTCCCCACGCACAGATTGTAGTTTTGTCAGGATAGTCTCGAATGTTACGGAGGTAACTGAAAATAGCGTCTCTATCGAGTTAGGAAAGCGCTGCTACAAACCGTTGCACGAACCTGTAAACATCACCATATGAATTGTATAAAGGTACGGGTGCAACTCGAAACGTGTCCGGCTCGCGCCAGTCACCGACGACGCCGTTCTCGGCTAGTTCCTCACACAAAGCCTGCCCATTGTCAGGAATTCGGATGGAAATCTGCGCGCCTCTTCGTTGGGCATCACTTGGTGTAATCAAAGAAAACTTTGGCGAAGCATGTTGGCACAGCAGGAATTCAAGGTAACCGGTCAGGGATAAGCTCTTGGCTCGCAAATGCTCCTTACCAGCTTGACTGAAAATATCCATCGACGCTCGCAAAGCGGCCAACGAGAGAATGGAAGGGTTGCTCAATTGCCAGCCTTCCGCTCCTGTCATGGGTTGAAAGTTCGGCGCCATCTCGAATCGTGCCTTTTCGTCGTGGCCCCACCAGCCGGCAAAACGCGGTAACGTCCACGCCTGCGAGTGCCGATCGTGAACAAAGCAGCCGCCAACGCATCCTGGACCACCGTTAAGGTATTTATAGCTGCACCAAACCGCAAAGTCTGGACCCCACTCGTGAAGCCGCAAGGGCAGATTCCCTGCCGCATGCGCCAAATCAAAACCGACTACGCATCCTTTTCTGTGGCCTGCATCTGTAATGCCGGCAATATCGAACGCCTGACCAGTGGCATAGTTCACGCCCCCCAGAAGAATTAGGGCGATCGAATCGCCCTCACGGTCAATCAACGATTCGATATCCTCGTCGCGGATGCACGATTCGCCGGGTCTCAGCGCCAACTCCAGCAACGACGATTCCGCTCGGAAACCGTGAAAGCCGATTTGCGATTGCACTGCATACTGGTCCGACGGAAATGCTCCCCGCTCCACGAGAATTTTGTATCTTTGCGATGTCGGCCGGTAAAACGACACCATCATGAGGTGCAGATTTACGGTCAAGGAATTCATCACCACGACTTCCTCGGGCCTCGCGCCTACAAGGGACGCCGTCTGTTGCGTCAGCAGTCGATGGTAAGGCATCCATGGATTGCGTGCTCGGAAATGCCCCTCCACGCCTAGTTCACTCCAGTCATTCAATTCCTGTTCGATGTATTTTCTAACGGTTTTTGGTTGCAAGCCGAGCGAATGGCCGCACAGGTAAATGCAGTCGTCTCCATTTTTTGTTTTGGGAAAACAGAAGCGCTCCCGGTAGTTTGCCAGCGGGTCGCGAGCATCCATCGTTAGGGCGAACTTTTCAGTCGCTTCAAACGACCTGCTGGTCACGAGGCATGCTCCAACGGTGAGAGCTGGCTGCGGATCAACCGGTCGGCTTTTGTCCAGTCGAGATCCTCAACACGGTCAATCGGATCGCACAGCTCTGCCAGCATCCGATCCTGCACCATACCCCGCGCAAGCGCTACCGAGTAAGGAATTCTATGAAAGGTGACCATCGCATATTTCGGGACGAAAAGCTGCGGATACCGTGCTTCCAGAGCCAGTTCGACTTTCTTGCGAAGAAGAAATCGAGGATCCGCCACCCGATCTCTCATTTCGACGAAATTCTCAATCGCCATGTCTGCAATGGCATCCGTGTTGACTTTGCGCGATTCCTCAAACACTTTAAAAACGAGCTCCCAGTTGGCCCCCAGGCGATCGAGTATCTCAAGAAAATAAGTACAGTCTTCGAAGCCGCAATTCAATCCCTGGCCGAAGAACGGAACAATCGCGTGAGCCGCGTCTCCTAACAGTAAGGATCTATCCTCAACATGCCAAGGAGAGCATTTGATCGTGACCATCGATCCAGTTGGATTAGCAAAGTAATTTTCGGCGAGCGCCGGCATCAAGGGAAGTGCATCCGGAAATCGGGCACGGAAGAACTCGACTACCTCGGAAGGTGTTGCCAGCCTGTCGAAGCTATCGGTACCCTCAAAGGGCAGAAACAGGATGCAGGCAAACGTGCCGTCGATGTTGGGCAGCGCGATCAACATGTAATGGCCCCGAGGCCAGATGTGAAGAGCGTGCTTGTCGAGAAGATGTTTGCCACCTGGGCCCGCTGGAATCGTCAGCTCTTTGTAACCATAGTCGAGATACTGCTGCGAAAAGTTGAACCGGTTCAGCTTGAGCATTTCGGTGCGAATAGCCGAAGCCGATCCGTCGCAGCCGATTACAACCTCGGATTGGGTGGTTGTTTCTTCTGCCGTCTCTTCATGGCGTAGTCGGAGGGCTCCGGTTTTCAAGTCGAATCCCGTACAACGTTGCTGGAAGTGAATGCTCACTCCCTTCGCTTCAGCCGCATTCATCAGAGCAATATTGAATGCTGCGCGGGAAATCGAATGGATGACCTCGGCGTCATCTTTCCCATAAGGCTGAAAGGTAAGTTCCCCGGTCACCGAATGCATCATTCTGCCCTTCATGGGGATAATGATCTGGCTCATCGCGTCCCACAGTCCCGCCTCGGCAAGCGCATGAATTCCACGCGTCGACAATGCGAGGTTAATGGAACGCCCAGCACTCACGGGCACGCGACGCATGTCCGGCCGTCGTTCATAAATCTCAACGCGGAAACCACGCTTTACCAGGGAAGTTGCAAGCAGGGGACCGTTCAATCCGGCGCCGATCAATGTGACTGTAGCGGGTCTACGGTGCATGGAAGAATGAGTCTTAACTGGGATCGCCTACGAGAGATTGCGACCGGTCCAATCATTCTGTCAACAACGTCCTGGCTTCCCACAATTCCGGAAAGAATTTCTTCTCTAGCGTGAGTTTGAGATATGACGATCCCGCGCTGCCGCCGGTCCCCATTCGTACGCCAATCGTGCGTTCCACCAATTGAATGTGACGCAGTCTCCAGCTCACGACAAGTTCGTCAAATTCCGTGAGGCGCTCGCACACGTCAATCCAATCACGATGGTGCGTTTCGTCCTTGTACAGAGCAAGGATTGCCCGGGCGCGAGCATCGAATTGTTCCTGTTGCGTTGCTCCATCCTTAGGCTTTGCAAGTTTGCCCATAGCGCGCAGAGCTTCAAAGAAAACGTCGTGAAGCGAAGGCTCCCGCAGTCGGCGTTCAAGCTGTGCATGAGCCTCTCGTGTGGGCTTGTGATAGCGGAGCATCTTGTCGTCCTTCAAGCCGCACAGAAATTCAAGTTCACGAAACTGCTCAGACTGAAATCCGCTAGCCGGCTCCAGCTTCGCGCGAAAGGCCAGAAAGTGGGTCGGAAGCATGGTTTCGAGGATCGTGAACTGCTCCACCAGCACCCGGGTGATTTCGGTGCAGCGGCGAAGCAGGCGCGCTGCCTCGTACACCTCATCCCGCGAGTTCGGGTTCCCTCCCGCGGCGTTCAAATTCACGACCACCGCATCCAGATCGTGCAGCAGTTCCTTGAACCAGAGTTCGTATGTCTGGTGCACGATGATAAATAGCAACTCGTCGTGATGCTGCGGCGAAGATTGCGGATGCTGCAACTCAAGGAGTTCGGGAACTTTCAGGTAGAAACTGTACGTCAGTTGTTCGGAACTCGTGGTGACCGGGGAATGGATTGCAGCCGACTCTCCACCAGGGTCTTTACTTTTCGCACCGTCAAAGTTGAGAAAGTCCGTCGCATTGTCACCCAACAATTCGGCCTTAGCCTGCGCCGGAAGCTGGCTGTTGCGGATGAGTGATCCTACGTGCTCCTCGCCGAGCGGAAACGGGTAATCGGAGCCAAGCATTACCCGGTCGGTTCCCATTGTTTCCACCAGGAACTGCAGGGCGCGCTGCTCAAAAACTGCCGAATCCACATAGAAGCGATCGAGATATCGGCTCGGAGCGAACTCGCAGACTCCATGTGCTTCGGGATGATGATGCCACGCATTTTCCAGTCGTCCCAACAGAAATGCGAAACTTCCTCCTCCATGCGCAAAGCAGATACGCAAATTCCGCGGCAGCGTGTCGAATACTCCGCCCACAAT
>WNFN01245683.1_pt1 | contig 11287 bp, 10 predicted proteins | sample 5400161 | NCBI WGS metagenome assembly WNFN01 (sample SAMN13153353, study PRJNA577476) | soil metagenome | isolation source: 80 cm saprolite on Douglas fir-dominated hillslope | place: USA:California | collected 2013-09-17
TAGCAGTCGACGGATGAGCCTGCTATTGGATTAGGACACGGTGGGAGGGCGGCCGGAACAGAAAAATATTCGTTTTTGGTTTTAACATAAGGATAGTACCAGCCGAACAAACCTATTGCTGAGAGTGTTCACCTAATTGCCATGAAGAAAACTGATCCATTCCGCCAGCACATTTCCAATTTGCTGACCAAGGCTGAAGCGCATGTTGATCTGCGCGCTGCCCTCAAAAACTTTCCCCGCGAGTTGCGCGGCCGCAAGCCGGATGGCGGTCCGCACACGCCCTGGCAATTGCTGGAGCATATCCGCATTACCCAATGGGACATTCTTGAGTTCAGCCGCTCCGCCAAACATAAGTCTCCCAAATGGCCAGACGAGTACTGGCCCAAAACCGAAGTTCCGCCCGATGCGAAAGCCTGGGACAAGAGCGTAAAGCAGGTTCTGGCCGATCTGGAAACCATGCGTAAGTTAATTGCCGACACCAAACGGGATCTCACCGGGAAGATCCCGCATGGTGACGGACAAATTCTGCTTCGCGAAGCGCTCCTGGTAGCCGACCACAATGCCTATCACTTGGGACAGCTGGTCATGGTTCGCCGCATATTAGAACGCAAGTGACTGCGATCCTTGCACTTAAAGAGAGCATCGGGCCAGATTCTTGAAACGAACCTGGACGACAAAGGGCGACACCGCGCCTTGCCGCTTGAGCCTCTCTTCCAATCTGGCATTCTTCCAAAATGAGTCGAGTCATTGCTCGCCGAGGTTGGCTGCCCCTGACCTCAGCGCTGATCCTGACGATGGTTGCCTGCTCTTCTGCTCATAAGCCACCGAAGACAGCGGTACTGGAGCCTCCGTCGATTACGGTTGAGGGTTGTTTCGCATCTACGGCGAATGCAGTAGGACAGCGAATTTCATTTAGCCCGGACGGGAAACAGTTGGCAACGGCCGATGGGGATGGATGCGTTCACATATGGGACGTGAACACCCTCCGTCCGATATTGACATTAACGGATGGCAGCAGGAGCTGCCTCAAAGTACTTTTTAGCCCGGACGGTGAGTCGCTGGCTTACACCGGTGAAGCTAATGATATTCGCATCCGAAATGTGGCCACAGGCACTTTGCTGCGGAGCATACCCCAGGCACACACCAATCTGGCGTGGAGCGCTGACAGCCGTTGGCTGGCGGCACTCGACAGCAGAGTTGTGACTATCTTCGTTGTCGCGACAGGAGAAAAGTTGGGTTCGATTCCCGCAGAGCCCGATGCACATATCCTTTTCACGCCGGACGGTCACCTTGTAAGCGCCGGCAGTTATACGATCTCTGTTTGGGACATTGTGACGGGACATTTAGTCCGATCTTTTCAACACCCTGCAAGCCTTGCGGCCAAAATATCTGATCTTCCTCCAGATAGTATCCGGGCATTGTCCCTCTGTTGCGATGGGAAGAAGCTGGTTATCGAGTATTACGCGCGCCCTGGGAACCTTCATTACATTCCAGCTCCTTCAGATTTTGCTCCCCATGTATTCACAAAAATTGTCTTTTTGGATTTAGCCACCGGAATACAAAGCACACTCGATTTCAATAAAGCATTTTTAATGGCCGTATCGTTAGACGGCGACAAAATCGCCTTTGCTCGATGTCTGCAACAACGAAAATCTGGGCCTGCGGCCTGCGTTTACTCAGTGAAAGAAAAGCGGTTTATCAGCGTGTTTGCCGGGGAAAAATGGATTACCGGTCTGGCTTTCAGTTCGGATGGGAAATTACTGGCCGCACTCGGGCAGCGGCTTAGCATCTGGCATATTGAGACTGTTCGTAGGCTGCCGGATACTCTTCCGCACGACCGTGAAAACCGCCAACTGAAATGCCTCCGTGCCCCGACTCTGCACCAAGCAAGACTAAAAGCAAAACGGCGGCCGCCGCTTTCACCAATCTGATTCAATGGTCAAGAGCTCACAGCTTTCTTGCCGGCAATCATCATGGCTGCGCCCGCGGCGATCAAGACGGCTACCAGCGAAGCAATTCCCAGAACAACAAATATCACTCCAAGCCAAAACAGACCTTTCATGGTGTTCTCCTTTTTGTATCTCAGAAGCGCGCCCTGATTCAGAAAGACCACATTGGGCGCGAATTCGGCGGACTCCAGCTACTCACAGTTGGATGCAGTTAATCAGGGCCAAGCCGTAATGCAGTCAAAACGGGCAAGCAAAACGGCGACCTCTTTCGAGGTCGCCGCCTGCGTTGCAACTTGCTGTTTTTGCGAGCATTACGATCCTTCGCTCCGCTCAGCACTTCATGCCTCGGCGCGTTAGGTGCCTTCGGACCACGAAGCCATGTACTCTTCCTGCTCCGGCGTAAGCTTGTCGATCTTTACGCCCATTGCATCGAGTTTCAGCCGGGCCACTTTCTTGTCCAGCTCTTCCGGCACGGGATAAACCTTTTTCTCCAGCGACTTGTGGTTCTTTGCCAGATACTCAGCAGAAAGCGCCTGGTTGGCAAAGCTCATATCCATCACTGACGCCGGATGGCCTTCCGCGGCAGCCAAGTTGATCAAGCGGCCCTCGCCCAGCAGATAGATCTTGCGACCGTCTTTCATGGCGTATTCATCTACGAAGTCGCGGGTCTGGCGCTTGGACGAAGACATCTTCTCCAGGGCGGGAATGTCAATTTCAACATTGAAGTGGCCGGAGTTCGCCACAACAGCTCCGTTCTTCATCAGCTCAAAGTGATCGCGCCCGATTACGTTCTTGTTGCCCGTAACGGTAACGAAGAAATCGCCGATCTTCGCGGCTTCCGCCATCGACATCACACGATAGCCTTCCATCACGGCTTCGATCGCTTTCGTAGGATCGATTTCCGTAACGATCACATCGGCGCCCATGCCGCGTGCACGCGAAGCTAAACCGCGTCCGCACCAGCCAAAACCGGCGATAACAAACTTGGAGCCGGCAATCAATGAATTGGTGCAGCGGATCACGCCGTCCATGGTGGACTGGCCGGTACCGTAGCGATTGTCAAACATGTGCTTGGTCAGCGCATCATTCACGGCGATGATGGGATAGCGCAGCTGGCCGTCTTTGGCCATCGCGCGCAGGCGAATCACGCCCGTGGTGGTTTCTTCCGTTCCGGCGATGATGCCTTCCAGCACATCCTGCCGCTTGGTGAGAGCGATGGAAACCAGGTCAGCGCCATCGTCCATGGTCATATGGGGCTTGTGGTCAAGTGCGGAAAGAATGTGCTTGTAGTAGGTTTCGTTGTCCTCGCCCTTGATGGCATGGACTGAAATGCCGTAGTCGCGGACCAGAGATGCCGCTACGTCATCCTGCGTGGAGAGCGGGTTGGATGCGCAAAGAACCACGTCGGCGCCGCCATCGCGCAGCGTGATCGCCAGATTGGCGGTTTCCGTGGTCACGTGCAGGCAGGCGGAAACGCGAAGGCCCTTCAGCGGCTGGTTTTTAATGAATTCCTTGCGGATGCTCTGGAGCACCGGCATGGACTGGTTGGCCCATTCAATGCGGCGCTTGCCCAGATCGGCCAGTTCCAGAGCCTTGATATCGAACGAAGTTTGCGGAGCAGCGGTTGTTGACATGTTCTCCTTGCTAGGTAGCCTTACAAAGGCAGTCAGATTCTATAGGGGTCGAAAGACTTACACTGATATTTACTTTGTCATTCCGAGCGCAACGAGGAATCTGCTTTGGCGGTTATCAAAGCAATTCCTCACACGCTTCGCTTTGTTCGGAATGACAAATCATTGAAACCGTTATCGCGCCGCGCCCACATTAGCCCTGGACTCAGCTTTGCCCAGTCCTTGCTCGCGCAGTTTGGCTGCTTTGTCGGTGGCTTCCCAGGTGAAATCAGGGTCTTTGCGGCCGAAGTGCCCATACGCTGCCGTCTTCTTGTAAATAGGACGGCGCAGCTTGAGTGATTCGATAATCCCTTTCGGGTTAAGCTGGAAGTTCTCACGAACAAGCTGTTCCAGCTTCTCTTCGCCAATCTTGCCGGTGCCAAAGGTGTCCACCAGAACGCTGACAGGTTCAGCGACGCCAATGGCGTAGGCAAGCTGGACTTCACAACGATCAGCCAGGCCCGCGGCAACAATATTCTTGGCAATGTGACGCGCCATATAGCAGGCCGAGCGATCGACCTTGGTCGGATCTTTTCCGCTAAAAGCGCCGCCGCCGTGACGTCCCATTCCGCCGTAGGTGTCTACAATGATCTTGCGTCCGGTCAAGCCGGTATCGCCCATAGGACCACCAATTACAAAACGTCCGGTGGGATTGATGTGGTATTTCGTGTCGGCATCCAGCAGGTTCGCGGGAACCGCACCCTGGATCACGTGCTTCATAATGTCGGCGCGCAGGGTTTCATTGTCGATGGACTCAGCGTGCTGCGTGGAAATGACCACGGCATCCACGCGCCTGGGCTTGTGATCTGAACCGTACTCAACTGTAACTTGTGATTTGCCATCAGGCCGAAGGTAAGGAAGCATGCCGCTCTTGCGGACTTCTGTGAGACGAAGGGTGAGTTTGTTGGCCAGGTCGATGGCCGTGGGCATGTAATTGTCATTCTCGTTTGTGGCGTAGCCAAACATCATGCCCTGATCGCCGGCGCCGCCGGTGTCCACGCCCATGGCGATATCGCCCGACTGTTTGTTAATGCTGGAGATCACCGCGCAGGTGTTGGAATCAAAGCCGTAGAGTGCATTGTCATAGCCAATGGACTGCACGACGCCGCGAACGATTTTCTGGAAATCGACGTAAGTTTTGGTCGTGATTTCACCCGCGATCACCACCAGGCCGGTAGCGGTCAGCGTCTCGCAGGCAACGCGGCTGTAAGGGTCTTCTGCCAGACACGCATCCAGAATCGCGTCAGAAATCTGGTCTGCAATTTTATCCGGGTGGCCTTCCGTGACCGACTCAGATGTGAACAAAAACTTTTCGCGTGAAGCCAATGGCTTGCCCTCCTAAAATTTCGTGTCACCTTTATAGGGACACCCTCAGGATACTGTTTAAAAGACTACCGAAAGAATCCACTCGGAGACAACGTCTTGGCGTTACAACCGGCGGAAATGCAGCCGAATGGGGTGTTTTTCACGGTGAAATGGGCCGACAACCATGTTACCGGTCTAAATCAATGGGGTGACCCTCTCGGGTTTCTAGCCTTTATTGTACAAGCCCGGAGGCGTTAAAGGTGAGGGTGCGGGGCTCGTTTTCATTACCCAGAGCGCCCAGCGGATGGCCATTAAAGCTAACTTCAATCCCGCCTGCGTTCCCGGTTCTGAGAACAAGCGTCTTGCCGGCTTTGATTTTTTTCTGCTTGTCAGCCGGCAGAACGCGCTGCATCACGGATTTTCCGTCGGCAACAATGGAAACCCAGGAATCTTCTTTTGCCTTCACCTGCACAAAAAATGCTTTCTCTTTCACGGAGGGAGGCGGATCGGCGGATTCACCCGGCGCAGCGGCGGGTCTGGGCTCTGGGGACCGCGAAACGGCGGCAGCCTCTGGCGGAGCCGGTTTTGTTACTGGTGTGGAATGCGCAGGATGCGCAGGCTGCGCAGACGCCCTTATTGGTTCGGAACTGGAAGGTGTGATTGCCGATGGTGCTGGAACGTTTGCTTGAGGCGCGTTCACTGAACTCGCAGGCGCTGACTGGTGCGTGTTCTCTACCGCTTCTGGATTATGCGGCTTGGACTTGATCCAAAATCCGTAACCCACAAGGACACCGATCAAAGCGGCAATTGCAAAAACCAGCGGTAAACTAGAGCGACGCGGGTTCAAATCACGGTCCGGCTCTTCATGGACCTCAAGGGGAAACTTGTTTTCGGGTTCGGGCTGTTCATTGCTGGCTGTTGAGTAGTCGGCAACTGCCTGGTCCTCGTCAATGCCAAGGAAACGCGCATAAGCGCGGACGAAACCTTTATTGAAGACTCCGCCAGGAAGCTGATCAAAATGCTCCCCTTCGAGCGCATCCAGGTGGCGGCGGGAGATCTTGGTGGACTCCGTAATTTCATCCAGGGTGATGCCTCGCATCTCCCGTTCACGCCGAAGCCGATCACCAAAAGCACCCATAGCAGTTCCATTGCCTTTTGCTGGTAAGTCAGTCAGTTGGCCCATATTTTGGAATCCAAAAACTCCCCGTACGTAACAAAATACCCCCTAACTGTTGATTCGACAACTACTTTCCGGGTACGTAAGGGCTATTACTCGAAGGTTTCAGGTCTATTGTCCGGTTGCCGATTTCCCTAAATCAAGCGATAATACGCAAAAAGTTCGAGACTTTCTCAGTCGATTTTACGAGGACCACCCCCTAAATGAACGAGGCAGCAGGATCAGGACCAGAACCTAAGACCAAGAGGCAATTACAGGAAGTCGCCATATTTAACGACGTGGCGAAAGCCCTGACCTCTTCGCTGAACCTCGATTCAATTCTGCAAACCATCATGGACAAGATGGCAGAATTCTTCCGCCCGGACACCTGGTCCCTGCTGATGGTCGATGAACAAAAGGACGAGCTCTATTTCGCCATTGCCGTAGGCGATGCCGCCGAAACGCTCAAGACCGTTCGGCTTAAGGTGGGTGAAGGTATCGCTGGCTGGGTGGCCAGGCACGGTGAGTCCTTAATCGTCCCGGACGTGTACAACGATCCCCGCTTTTCCAAACGCATTGATGAGATGACAAAGTGGAAGACCCGATCTATCATCTGCGTGCCGTTGCAGTCCAAACATCGCGTGCTTGGCGTTATTCAGCTGATCAACTGCGCCATGGAAAGTTTTGGCGAGCAGGAAATGTTCTTCCTGCACGCTCTCTGCGATTTGAGGTATATCGCTCAGCCCGCTTCGGCTATGAGTTCAGCGTGATCTTCCTTGATCTGGACCATTTCAAGCATGTGAATGACACGTATGGCCATCTGGTCGGAAGCAAGTTGTTGCAGGAAATTGGATTTAAGATTAAATCTCAGCTGCGCTTGATTGACTACGCCTTCCGCTATGGTGGCGACGAATTCGTTATCCTGCTGCCGCAAACGGACAAGCAATCAGCCCTGGTTGTGGCAAAGCGTATCCAGGACATGATGCGTAAGACAGTCTTTCTTGCAGAAGATGGATTGAACTTGAATGTTCGATGCAGCATGGGACTGGCCACGTATCCTGAAGACGCCAAGAGTTCCCATGAAATCATCCGCCAGGCCGACGAGATGATGTATATGGTAAAAAACTCCAGCCGAGACAATATCGCCGTCGCGCAGCAGGGGATGCTGAAATAGCCTTTTTCTGAAATCAAGCCTTTTGTCTGAAATCGCGAGCTCCCGCGAGGGATCCCTACCGACACTAATCGCTCAACGTTGTGCAAACACAACTTCGAACATCGCGAATTTATTTCTCAAGTCAATCCGCTTCATTCGCGTGTATTCGCGGCCAAGGTCTTTGAGAACATAGTGATCTCTCGCTCCGCTTCGGGATTTCAGAAAAAGCAACCTTCAGAATTCGCAGACCCTAGTTCGGGGGCCTCTTCTCCAGCACCGGACTTTGATTCGTTCCAGTATCGCTTTTGTCGGGCTGGCGAGGCACCCAGGCGCTGGGGTTCTGCGGCGCCGCTGGATTCACGCCAAAGTCCCACACAAACAGATTGATCTGTTTTTTATCGAGCAACTCCACCACCGCATACTCGCCTGGCGGCAGCGGTTCGGACGGCGTGAGTTTGACCCAGTCGCCCAAAGGTGACGTAGTCACAGGAATCCAGCTTTCTTTCTGACTGACTTTGCCGTACATGGCGATATTGAGCTTGCCCACGATGCGCAGGTCCTTTTTGTTTTCGACGCGGACGATCCCATAGCGATTGGGTTGCTGGTCTTTGTCGGGTTTCTTTTGCGTGAACGCGGGCTGGGAATTATCGGCCGTGTCGATATTCAGGTAGATGGCCGGCTGCCCCACATGCGACTGCACCCGGGCATGCTCGCCCTTGAGTTCGATGGTCTGCGTGGAAGAAAGCGCCAGCGGATTGATGGCTGCGCGCAGAATGTTGCGGCCCGTGTGCTTGTTGAGTTCTCCGCCGTTCTGTATCAACTCAACCAGCTGAAGCTGGTTGTTGAGGGTATCGAGCAGAAACACGCCGCCGGTATTGGGCAGGCGCAGTCCCGGCACAATGAGCGGGGCTTCGCGCTCGTCGGCTTCGTCGGCCTTGGCAATCTCTTTGATGGTTTCATCGCGCTGGCCTGCGCGCTCATTGTTGTACTTGTCCGTGGCCGGCCAGTCTACCAATCCGCTGGGCAGCTCTTCCCAGTCATAACGCTCAGCGCTGTAATAACGGACGCGCTGGCCCACGACTTCCCACTTGGTGGCTGATTGATATGAACCGTCTTTCATGATCAGCCTTTTGGGATTCTGCTGTGACCATGAAAGCGTGCAGGCCAGCGCAATCAACATCGCTACCAGAAGGGAGCTGCGTTTAATCCATCGCGCCATAAGAGGAGCCCTGAGTATTCTTGGATGCAGAAGTTCTTCTTTATTCTATAACCCGGAAGCCGTGAGACGGTTGCTGCCGCCCCGGATTATCCCTGTAGTCGGCGAAAGCCAAAACCCTGAAACACAGAGGAATGGAGTAAGCAAGAATTAGCAGTTTCGCTTACAAATCCTCCTTTTCCTTCCTCTGTGTTTCAAAGGTGTTGGTTTTCTGCTATCTTGCCCGGTTCCCCGCATTTTTGAGGAGACTGCTTCATGAAGCTGCTCGGCTCGCTTTGTCTGCTCGTATTGTGCCTTGGCATTTCGTCACAGAAGCAAGCAATGGCGCAAGCTATGGCCGTTCCATCTGCCTCGGCGACGCCGGCGGTTGGCCAGGGTACAGCCGCCACGAAGACCTTGCAGTACACGCTGCCTCCGGACAAACTGGCAAAATCCAAAGCCCTTTATGATTTGCGGAGTAAGCTGCGGATCATTGACACCGCGTACTCATTGCTGGTGCTGCTGGCGCTGCTGGCGCTGGGAATTGCGGCTAAATATCGCAACTGGGCGGAGCGAGTATCGAAGTACCGATTTGTACAGGCCCTGATTTTCGTCCCATTGCTCATGCTGACCCTCACCGTGCTTGGCCTTCCGCTCGACGCTTACCAGCAGAGCATCAGCCGGCAATATGGGCTCTCTGTGCAGGGATGGGGATCGTGGTTCGGCGATGTGCTTAAAGGACAATTGGTCTCGCTGATCATTTTTATATTGGCGATCTGGGGCATCACCTACCTTATCCGTAAAAGCCCGCGCCGCTGGTGGTTCTACATCTGGCTTGTCGCGGTCCCATTCGTTATCTTCCTCATTTTCTTATCGCCACTTGTCATCGATCCGCTGTTCAATAAGTTTGAGCCGCTGGACAAAAGCAATCCGCAACTGGTGGATGCCATTGAGCAGGTGACGAAGCGGGGCGGGCTGGAGATTCCACGCGACCGCATGTTCCTGATGAAAGCCAGCGAAAAAGTTACGACGCTTAACGCCTATGTGACCGGATTTGGCCCTTCGAAGCGCGTCGTGGTGTGGGACACAACGATCAAAAACGCCAGCACACCGGAAACTCTTTTTGTGTTCGGACATGAGATGGGACATTACGTGTTGAACCATATCGTAATCGGCATTGCCGCTACGGCGGTCGGGCTGTTCTTCGGTTTTTACCTGCTCTACCTGATTGCAAATTGGGCGTTCCCGCGTTTCCAGCAGCGCTGGCATATGCGTGAGCTAAGCGACTGGGCCACAGTGCCCATGCTCTTCCTGATCTTTTCCCTCCTGACACTTATCTCACAGCCCATTAGCAGCACTTTCAGCCGGCAACTGGAACACAACGCTGACGTCTATGGTCTGGAAGTTACGCATGGCATCAATCCAGACTCGCAGGAAGCCGCTGCCCATGCTTTCCAGGTGCTGGGCGAACTGAGTCTGTCATATCCATACCCCAGTGATTTTTACGTGTTCTGGTATTCGGACCATCCTCCCATTCGCGACCGGGTACCCTTCGCCCACAATTACGATCCCTGGAGCAAGGGCCAGCAACCGAGGTATGTGAAATAAATCAGCGGCTAGCCAACGCCAAGAACGGGACCATTTCCCCGGGGCCGGCGATAAAAGCCACTCTTTCCACAGGCGAGTTCTTGTATAATTGATCGTGCACCCCAATTGGTTCCACGCGGACCCCGTTCGCGCCCGGTTTTGGCGTGACTGGGCAGACGGCCATTGGCACAAGCCATTTTCGAGCCGGGGATCAGAACCCCCAAAAATCAGATGGACGACCTTAGAAACCCATAATCAATCCATTCGTGCGAGGAGTTCATGGCAGCGAAATATATTTTCGTGACCGGCGGTGTTGTGTCTTCATTGGGCAAGGGACTGGCGGCGGCTTCCATCGGCTGCCTGCTGGAGAGCCGCGGGCTTAAGGTCAACCTGATGAAGTTTGATCCCTACCTCAACGTCGATCCGGGCACCATGTCTCCGTTCCAGCATGGCGAGGTTTTTGTGACTGACGACGGTGCCGAAACCGATCTCGACCTGGGCCATTACGAGCGTTTCACCCACGCCAAGCTGCTCCGCGACAACAACTGGACCACCGGCCGCATTTATGAGCAGATCATTACCAAGGAGCGCCGTGGCGACTATCTGGGAAAGACCGTGCAGGTAATTCCGCACGTCACCAATGAAATCAAAGCGGCGATGAAGAAAGTGGCGCAGGACGTAGACGTCGCCCTGGTAGAGATTGGCGGCACGGTGGGCGACATCGAGTCGCTGCCGTTTCTGGAAGCTATCCGCCAGATGCGCCAGGAACTGGGGCGCGACAACACCATCTTTATTCACGTAACGCTGGTCCCCTGGATCGGCGCGGCCGGCGAACTCAAGACCAAACCGACGCAACACTCGGTGAAAGAGCTGCTGAGTATTGGAATCCAGCCCGACATCCTGCTTTGCCGAACGGACCGTTTTCTTTCCAAGGAACTGAAAAGCAAGATCGCTCTCTTCTGCAACGTGGAAGATGAAGCCGTGATTACGGCGAAAGACGTGGCATCGATTTATGAGGTGCCGCTGGTGTTCGCGCGTGAAGGCGTGGACACGCTGCTGCTGCGCTATCTGCGCATGGAGTCAAAGCAGCCAGACCTGACCCGCTGGGAAGAGCTGATGCACCGCATCTACAACCCCAGGGACGAAGTCCATATTGGGATCGTGGGCAAGTACGTGGAGTACGAAGATTCGTACAAGTCGCTCAAAGAAGCGCTGGTGCACGGCGCGGTGGCGCACAACCTGAAGCTGAACCTGACCTGGGTGGAAGCCGAG
>WNFN01125769.1_pt1 | contig 11285 bp, 28 predicted proteins | sample 5400161 | NCBI WGS metagenome assembly WNFN01 (sample SAMN13153353, study PRJNA577476) | soil metagenome | isolation source: 80 cm saprolite on Douglas fir-dominated hillslope | place: USA:California | collected 2013-09-17
AGGCGCGGCCGTTGCTGTGAGCAGCAGCCGATACCGTAACGTGCGCATAAACTCAGTTACCGCTGCTTTTGTGACTCCGTCAAAGCATTTCAAAACGGAACTTTCGTCCGCAATGACACCAGCAAAATCAGACGCGTTGAATCTGTGCAGTTGTTGATAGTTGGTCACCGTGATTCCGTCGTAAACGGTTCCATCTCTCGATTGACGTGCCTGAATGCCAAATTTTTCAGCCTCACGAACGATCTGAGGTCCTACGGCAATCGGAGTCAAAAACAGCACGCGGCCGTTGGTTTTGCGCACCACGTTCTCAGCGCAAACCAGTCCCATCGGACCCTTGCCGAGTCCCGTATCCGCAAAAATCGCAGCCCTACCTTTGCGTAGCGCCCATTCGCAGAGCGCCGCCTGGTAATCGAACAGGAACGACGGCATCCATAGCGGATCGAAGCCATGGTTACCGTCTAGTTGGCTCTTTTGCGACAAAAACGCGCTGTAGTCCACGGCTAGGCTGCCACGCGCGAGCGGCGCGGTTTGCGCTTGTTTTTGCTGACAGGTGGCGGTGCGGCTTCACAATCCTTGAATGGTTTCACAGCTGTGATCTCCGCGCGCTCTTCTTTGGTCAGCCATACGGACACTGGAACGTGCCCACGAGTCCAGATCTCGATTGCGCGTCGATGGGGCTCGCGCGGACGCTGGACACCGTCCATCCAATGATGGATGGCGACGGGCGAAATTCCGAGAGCACGTGCACAATCGACATTCGTCAGCTCGTGCTCGCGCAGGAATGCAAGCAGAATCCGAGGACCAGAAGTTGACATACTGGGCAAGTATTAATTAACCAGCGACACTTGTCAAGCAAGCAAGCCCGTATCGCTTAAGTAGCGGTAATCGTTACATTGTAATCTAATCATTAATTAATTCTCACTCGGAGCTTGCGTTCGTGTCGCAGATTAATTAAAGTGATACTTGTCCAACGGCTCTCACGCTGACAAGACGGAGTTTACTCATGTATTCACCCGACCCACGTGCCCCTGAACCCATCTGCAACAACTGCCACGAGTCCCCGATCCCAGGCCGTCTACGCTGCGCCGAATGTCAAGCGCGCTGGTGCTTCGACCGTGACGAGTCTCGCGAGGTCGATGCTCTGGTGGCCGACGATTTTCTAACACGTGAGCGGGCCGACCAGATTGGCCGTGAGTGCACCGACTACGTAGCGTGGGCCCGAGCGAAGAACGCGGCAGCGATGGGACGGATGGTATGATTACCGCTCTCTGTACTCACATGCACCTGTTTGTCGAGGCTACTGCACTCAAAATGCTGCACCCCACGAGCCGGCAGGCGATTGGCTCGTATGACTACCGACGCAGACAGATCGCGTTCTCGTTCCCGACCGTATCAATTCACCGTCTGGAGAGAATCGCTCGGGAGCATGCCGCGATAAGAATCGCTAAAGGGCACGGCCGCACGATTCGACGGGCAAAGCGCAATGCTTCAGAGCGGGCATCGAGAACGTCAGTGCAAGCCATGCTCGCCGCAGTGGACTCGATGGGCGCGGCATAGAGTGGCCGTCGGTAGCGCGCGACGACTCCAGCAGGGGTCTTCGCTCGGTGCGAGACGGAGGTGGGCGATGTCACATAGCGAATGGGTGAGCGAGGTCGAGCGTGGATATGCGTGGGTCGCATGTTTTGGAGGCGAGACACTGGCGTCACGAGCGATACGACGCGTGCTTATTTGCCGGCCGGTTAGTGTGGTGTGTCGGGTGATCGTAGCGGCAATGGAAGCGATGGAGGGGCTGAACCATGGGTGAGGTCAAGTCGATCCAGAAGAGCGACCGAGCGGACATTCAGATGGACGAGCAGACCACGGGGCGCGTCGTCGAGAGCTTGGTGCTTCGTGGGGATATCAGCGCACTGACCCCGGAAGAGCGGTCTCGCTATTACGTTCAGCTGTGCAAAAGTCTTGGCCTTAGCCCCGCTGCGCTGCCGTTCACTCCACTGCGACTCAATGGTAAAGAAATACTGTATGCGTCTCGTACTGCAACCGATCAGCTCGCGGCAATTCATCGCCTGACTCGCGAGATTGTCGATGGCCCAAAGGTCATTGACCTTGCTGGGATGAAACTTGTCTACGCGGTGTGCAAGGCCACGCACCCCAATGGCCGTAGCGAAACGGCTGTTGCGACGGTACCGCTTACAGATCCCGTTAACGTTTTGATGAAGTGCGAAACAAAAGCAAAACGACGCGCGACGCTTTCAATTTTGGGCCTTGGAATGCTCGACGAAACTGAAGTCGAGACGATTCTCTCTGGCGTCAAGAGCCAACCAAGGATCTCCGAAGAGGAAGCACGACATCGTGCACTGGAGCCGAATCACGAAGACAGCGTGTCGGATGTCATGAACGTGCAAGACGCCACACTTGACGCTTTGCGCGAGGATCTCGCTCCATTGAACGACATCGAATTCAACACTACGCTGCTCAATGCTGCGCGTGTGTGGCGTAAGCACAGCCAGGAGATCTACACCGAGTCGGGTAGTGACCTGGACACGATCCATGAAGCGCAACAACTCGTGCTCGGTGTCACGCGAGTCGGGTGCACCACCAACCAATTGATTGAGCACGCTGAGGCTCTGACAAGACGTGCTGAAGCCGTGCCCGATGGCACCTACGCGACGGTCATGGACCTGCTCGAGCTGACCGAGTCGAGCGAAGACGTCGTGGAAGTGTGGCGCACGAGCAAGTCTGCGATTGAATCTTGCGACAAAGTAGATTCATCGCTGCTACGCAAGATCGCGACACGTCGTATCCAGGAACTCGTGCCGGGCATGGCCGACGCGAAACAAGCCGCTCAATGGCTCAAGACCGCACTGGCACCCAAGGAACCCAAGCCACCGAGCGGCAGTGATCCCAAGCCCAGCAACATTCCCGTCAATGACGCCGACGATCCAGAACGTGCAGCGATCGAGCAAGCCGATTCTTCGCCTCCGGCACCGGTCGCATCACTTGAAGACAAGTTTGTGGCGTATGTCGCGAGTAAGTCCAACGTTTACGAACTGCAAAACGGCATTGAAAAGCATTTCGACGAGTTCAAGCCGAGTCGCGAGCAACTTGTTCGGATCGTGGTACCGCGCTTGGTGGAGCTGTCTGCGAACACTCAATGCCCGCTTACGCAGATGGGTGCCGTCAACGTCTGCCGCGCAATCTACGCCAACGCAAAACCGCGCAAGAAAGGCAAGGCCGCGTGAAATCTATCTCTCGCGTTCACAACGAAAGTCTCGATCTGTTCACCGCCGCTTGTGGCGATATGAAGCTCGCAGCCCACGGGATTGCCGATGCGTACAAGGGCATGCACGCGGCGATTATCGAGATGGACCTCGCATGGCAACGTATGGCACGGCATGCCGCTCACATGACCGATCGGCTCGCTCGCAAGCGCGACGCTTCCACTCGCGTTTTGCCAGCGTACAAAGGATAAGCTCAGTGGTCACGCTCCCTCCCGTCTGCCTGTCATGCCGAGGCGCTGGTACTCTAGCGAACGATGCGCCATGCAGCGTCTGCCGTGGCACGGGCTCGCTGTTGCCCAAAGCGTGCGCCTACTGCAGCGGTGCCGGTCGATTGCTGCCCGGCGTAGCATGCGGCGTCTGTAAAGGTACCGGCTCGGTCCCGGCGCATGATGTCGTGAGCGAGTCACCCGTACCAACGTTCACCCTCGAGGACGCGCAGCGACAGATCCGACAATTACAGCGGGCGATCGTGATGCTGGCGCAGCCGGACCAGCCTCCGACACTAGTGGCGAGACGGCTCTTGGTACGTGAGATCGAAACCGAGCTAAAGAATGCCGTTCGATAAAAAGCTTTACCCCGCCGACTGGAACGCCATTCGCGCGCGGATTCTCGATCGGTCGGATGGATGCTGCGAATGTCGCGGTGCTTGCGGTAGTGCGCATGACGGTGGTCGGTGCAACGTGCCAAACTACGCAGTCATCAAGCGAGATCCCAAACAGCCAGCCCGATGGGAGATCCACAGAGGCTGCTCGCTCTCCGATAAAGCGCAGCATATGCGAAACGCCCGCGCAACCAGGATGAGCCGCAAGGCCGTGGGAACTCTGCGGGGCGTCGGGTGACGACTTTGTCGGAAATTGAGTGGCTTCGCTTGGTAGTTAAGGCTGCCAAAGCAATGCGATCTGCTCAGAACGAGAGCGACGTTGCTTTTGATCGTGACGATATGGGTGCGGCCGGAGCGGCAGACAGACGTCTATATCAGGCGACTGATTGGCTGTACGAACTGCTGGACCAAGAAGGGGCTTTTGAAAACCTTGAGTAGCACGCTTCGCGTTTATACCGCGCGTATCTCGTATAGCGGGAACGACAGGTTAAACATTACTCGCAAGGCCAACGACCCCGTGGGCATGGCGTTCGCGCCGTCATGGGATCTACTGCGCTCGTTTCTGCGACTGCGTCGCGAGGGTAAGCTCACGGACAGCGCGTGGCTGCAGTATCGGGCTCACTACACCAACGAGATGCAGACTAGTTACGAAAACCACCGAGCGATCTGGTGCCGAGTGCTCGACCGAAAAACGGTAACGTTCGTGTGCTTCTGCACAAACGCCGCACAATGCCATCGCACCATTTTAGCAGAACTGTTTCGCACGCTCGGTGCTGGCGTAATTGGAGAGCGAGACGTCGAGTCTCGCAAGTCCATCACTGGCTTGCTGGAGGTTCCGTGATCACCCTTCAACAGCTTTGTGATCTGCCAATCGTTGTGTTGGTCCCGGTTGCGGGCGTGCTTCTGCTGGCGTGCTGGATGTTGGACAAAGGAGCAGGGCGATCGTGAGTGATTTTGATGACGCGCTCGATACGTTGGGCCTGTCGCCGCCGGTCAAGCAATGCCTGCGCGACATTCACGAGCACCTGGAGAACAACTACCGCGCCAGCATCGACCGTCTAACAAACGAAACGAACAAACTGTGCACAGAACTAGAACACGAGCGCGAGCGACTTCGGATCAGTCAGCAGTGCGCCAAAGGTGCGGCCGAAACGATCTTTCGGCAAAGCACGTACATTGAGCAGCTATGCCTGCGCATTAGCCGATGGAAACGTGTAGCTGCGGAGTACAAGCGACGATGTCTGGCGTCGCTTGAGCGAGAAGCCGTTACCTGTGCGATGGCCTTGAGCGAGCATAACGCCTGCGATCGTGGCAAAGTCGAACGCGATGCTCTTCGTCAACGTGTTGCCGAACTCGAGCAACGACTCGATCACGTGCCGTGTGGCTGGACCGAAGCCCCACCAGCGTATCCATGCAAACGTGTGCGAGCGAAGAGCGTGGAAGGTACTTAGTGGAACGCAACGAAGAACGCGAGCAGCTTCGAGACGCGGTGGTAGAAGCAGCGAGCGCTTTTTGCAAAGCAACCAAAGCGTACGAAGAAGCGATCATCTGCAGTCGTTTAGTGCACGAATGCGCGAAGAGTTACCACGTGACGTATCGTCAACTATGCAGTGATCTCGATGTCCTTAATGCACACGAGCGAAAGGTAGGTGCGACGTGATAGAGCGCGAACGATTGCGCGATGCCGTGATCGAGGCTGCAAACAAGCTCGTCGAGGCTCACAACGATTTCTGGCATACGGGACTCTCGGAACCGACGCGCGAGATTCGCCATCGCTGGGAAGAGGCGACTTTCGGTGTTGTGTACGCAGCGAGAGCGATCCAGGAGCACGAACGAAAGGCGGGTGGCCAGTGATCACCTATCGTCGTCAAAAGCTCGGTGAGGTATCCATACCGCACGCGTTTGGTCCGAGGCCAGTGACCCACGAAGGGGACATGTGCCCCGCTTGCGGTGAGCCCATCGTGATCGGTGACTACACTACGTTGATCCCGCTCGGCCCTGGTGACAACGAAGAAGATCGCGAGAGAGCCCGCGAGGGCCGATGGTTTAACGCCATATCCATTGAGGTGCATTACGCGTGCGCGACAGGATCACCTGCGAGCTTACGGGATGCGGTGCAAAGTGAGGAAAAATCGTGAGCGAACTCGACATCACTGGCATCGATCACGCCGACCTACTCGCGGCTCTGTTCAACGGAACGGCCCCATTGGGCCTTGGAAACTTTCAGCCTGGTGCCCACGAGGCGATGACCATCGAGCAAGCGAGAGAGATCGTTACGGCCCAAGAAAGCGAAAAGATTCGCTTCGACTACGTGCGCGGGCGACCGATCAAAGTGCGTTTCAACGGCAACACGCTAGAAAATCCGGCTCTCTACGATCGTGATGCGGGCACAGGCCGTTGTGCCGAGATCGTGCAAGCGCTTCGCGAGAAAGCGCAGAAGTCGCTGTGAACGACGCCGTCCTACTCCACGTGCTAGACCACGTTCAGCGCACCACGCCCAGGGCACTCGCCCAGCGTGTTCGCAAGCTAGAAGCCATCATGGCAAAGTCACGAGAACTGGTCGCCGTGTTGCCCCCGTGCACCGAGTGCTCTGCGCTGGCCACCCACAGTGACTCGAAAGGTCACGGGCGGCTCTGCGTGGCGCACCGAGAGCCCGGGTCGCTACCGTTTACACGAGCCAAGGTGCAAACCGAGCTGGTGGCGATGCTGCGGGAGGAGCAGGGATAATGGACGAAGACGGCGAGATTCGCTGGCTGAAGAGCACGATTGAACGCGCGGTCGTCACTGCGTTCGAAGCGAGCGAGTTCGAGGCGCGGGTTCTGTTCTATCCAACCGAGGCAAAGCTCATCGCGGCGATCGCTCTCCCTGGCAAGCCTCGAATGACGGGCGATGGCGCTTCCAGGCTCGACGCGCTGCGTGCTCTTTATCTCAGAGCGCATGCAGTCATCAGCAAGCGCCATGATGCGATGGGCAGGGCGGTGTGGATGCTGACAGCGAGGCCGTACAAACCGCCAGTCAACGACCCGCCCGACGAATGCGACGACCCGCTGGACATGCCCATTGATCACACGCCGGACGACGAGGGGGACTGGTGAGAACCGAGCGCCATGAGGTGGTATATCAGTGTGATCAGTGTCCTAATCGTGAGGTGGTTCACGGTAGCCCGTTTGCGCCGATCAACAAACAAACGGCAATATCGCCCGAGGGTTGGTTCAAGACCACAGGACCGCTGCGCTATGCAACGCGTAAGGTCGTTGTGACAGTAGACTTGTGTAGCGCAAAGTGCTTGTGGGAGTGGGCAGGGAAGCAAAGAGGCGACGGTGAATAAAACGAAGCAAGCTCTGAGACAAGGTCCATGGACACAGACTTTTTCTGGTCGTCAATTCTGGCCCATGGACCCACGGCCAGAAGACGTCTGTATCCACGATATCGCGCATGCTCTCTCGATGCTGTGTCGGTTTGGTGGACACTGCCGCGAATTTTATTCAGTAGGAGAGCATAGCGTGCGCGTGTCCTTCGCCTGCGATTCAGCTGATGCTTTGTGGGGATTGCTTCACGACGCAAGTGAGGCTTACCTAGTCGATGTGCCCAGACCGATCAAGCGTCACTTGAGTGGCTATCGAGAGATTGAAACTTTGGTACAGGGGGTCATCTGCGAGCAGTTCGGGCTCTCACACAGCTTCCCGGATAGCGTGTCGCTAGCCGACGATGTCTTGCTACACACCGAAGCACGCGACCTAATGGATCGGCCGCCGATGGACTGGAAGCACACGGCCGACCCGCTTCCGGAACGCATCGTGCCGTGGTCTCAGCAAGAGGCAGAGGAGATGTTCCTCAGAAGATTTCACGATCTGTTCCGCGCTCCTGTCTCGAAGTGGTCTTCGAGAGAAAGGAATGTGATCACGATGCCTGATCCCATCACCCTTGCAGACGTTCGTGCGCACATTGAGCAGCGAATCGAGTACTGCGATCAAGTGAACGCAGAGATTCCGTCGAACGCGCGCAAGCACCAGCGCGCGAATGCCGTTCGTTGTGAGCTTACCGAGGTCCTCGCGATGCTCGACCGCGTGCAGGAAGGGAGTGCACGTTGATCAGCGACGACTTGCAGCGCATTGTTCTCGGCAACACACCAGAAGGTCGCATTCTTGCGTGTGTACTGGATCGCGTGGCGGCCGTTGAAAAGCAACACAAACGTATCGAGCGAGCAGTGATTCTGCTTGCGAAGATCCTCGCAGAGCCTGATCGGATCCCACCAAGAATTGCTGAAACGTTAGTGAAAATTCTCACCGAAGATAGCAGCGACTCGCAGCAAGGGGGCGCGGTGTGAGCGCAACGCTTGTCGAACGCGTCGCCCTTTTGTGCGCCCGTTGCGAGTCACGTATCCATAGCCGCCGCCGGGTCGAGACAAATCTTGGTCCGTACGCGGAGGACACGTATCTCGCCGTGGCCGAGCGCATGGTCTATCAAGAGGTGCTCACGATGCTCGGTCACCCGGTGCCACCGCGCAACGAGAACGACCTTCGTTACAGAGGCACGGCTGTAGCGTTGACGTCCCCAAGACGCGAGCGAGGGAGGATGATTCCGTGATGCACTGCGCTCACTGCGGCGAAGGGGAGTGCGTGCGCACAAGCTCTAACCCGACCGTCCTTCGCTGCAACAACTGCGGCACGTACTGGACGGATGCGACTGATCTTGCCGCACGCCTCACCGCCCTCGAGGACACGCACGCGAAGGCGCTGGCGAGGATGGCGAGGATGTGGATTGAGCCAGACGGCCTAGAGCACCCCATTCGTCGATTCGAGCGCATTACCGATCCAGAAAAGTCCATCGTGCCCATATGATTGACCACGACGACAAGGTTCGCGCTCAGTGGAAACGATTCCTTGTGGACCTTCCTATGCTGCTGCAAAAGTACCCGGAGCAATGGGTCGTGTATCTCGATGAAGTTCGATACGTCGGCCCTGATGACGACACCGTGCGCCGCTGGGCTTTGCATCGCTACGGCCTCGATGGCGGATTCGTGATTGCACAAGTCGTTGAGCAGCGAGTCATTTCGTCGTGGGAAGCGGGACCGTTTGGCGCTGCGATCGATGCCAAGGCGTACGCGGAACTGCAGGCGAAGTGCGACGCGCTGCAGATCAAGAGCAATCACCTGAGAGCGATCGCCATAGCAACGCGCGCATATCGCGAGGCAGAACGCGAACACGACATAGCGACAGGTGAGTACAACGACGGTCTTATCGAGGACGTTGACGAGACCGAAGAGGGCCACCGTGAGATGTTGCGCCGAGGCTGCCGCCGCGATGTTGCAATGGAGTGCTTGTCGGAGACACGGGACGCGGTCGATGCAGCGCTGGATGAGCTGGAGGGAACGTGATCACGACCAAACTCCTCGACAGCTGTGGCCCCTGGAAATACGAGCATCGCTGCGACAAGGGCCATCCGCCACTTCTAACCGGCAACCCAGATTCACATTGTCCTGAGTGTGATGACGAGGAACCGCTGGAGGTCCACCGACTCCGAGCCGAGAACACGAAGCTACGCCACGCCATCGAGAAGGTGAATGCGGAGCGGTCGATTCGAAAAGGACTACAGGAGGCAACTGGGTTCGAAAACCTCGCGCTGGCTACAGACGCTCATATCCAAGCAGAGGAAGAGCTGGACGCGGCGTTGGCAGCGTTGGAGACTTAGTCGTGAGTGAGCCCAAGCTAGGTCTCGCCGAGATCCGCAAACGCCTAGAAGAGCTGCCCCAATACGAGATCTTCTTCGAGGGGGATGGCGACGGGATCTTCTGTGATTTCGTGAAAGACATCCCGCGCATGTTGTCTACGTTGCAAGCCGCGCTAACCCTTGCCGACGCCGCCACGCGCCTGGTGGCCACGTTGCCGAGGTGCTCTTCCTGCCCGCATGCAGCTACGAGAGCGTGGGTACCGGGAGACGTTCTTTACTGCGACGACTGCACGCCCGAAGGCTGCGCTGAATATCCACACGCTTCACCGCTACGAGACACGGTCGCCGCGTTGGCGGGATTGAAAGAAACGTGAGCGTTCAGCAGTACACGCTCACACTCGAGAATTGCGCGTCTGTGGTGATCGAGCTAGAGCACTGTGGCGGTGCTCTATGGCGACACGAGATCTTGCACGGTACACCGCCGTTTCACTACGCGTTTCACCAGACCTTTGGCGAGTGCTTACGCGTGGCTTGCCTACGCACCGAGGAGCGATACGGCAGCACCGTGATGCGATGTGAGTCAAAAGCGAGCGAGCTAGAGGCGATCGTGCAAGCGATAGCGAAAGCGTGGCCGCCTACAACCGCAAACGGCTCCTGTGCGTTCTGCCAAGCCGAACTCGGCGCCGCGCACAAGATCCATTGCGTGTGGCTCAGAGCACGCAAGGCCGTGGGGCTAGACGTGCCGTGAGAAATTCTAGCAGCCGGCCATTTTTCTAGCGGCTAGAGAACGACCCGCCCCTTGTCGGACTCGATCGCTACACCAGCCGGCATCTTGCTGCGAAGCGCGTCCCACAGCGCACGCTTTTGGCTCAACGGAACCGTATTGATTTTGCGGCCGCTCTCCCACTTACGTCCCGGAATCGAGCGAAGCGCCGAGAGAAGAGCGCCAAACGTTTCGTCTGATAGGCCCTCGGAACCCACTACGAGCCGATCGCTCTCGTAGGCCACGTGAACCGTGCCCATGTCAGGCACCAGCCGCTCTGCAATCCGATCGGCAAGGCGCACGTAGCCAAGAGCACGTAGCGCCGAGACCTTGACCGGAACATCGTTGGCTGCTGGGCCCGCGGCAATTTCCCACACAAGGCGATTGGCAACGGTGCGATTCTCCGAGGGGCCTACTTCGGCACCGTACTTCTCTGCGCACACGGGCCCGATACCCCGCTCCACCGATTCGGCGTCCACGAGCGCTCTGCCACACAGGCAGCAGTGAGTCGCGAGAAGAGCGGTCGCGGGAGCCGACTCGTAACTCACGATGCCCTCGCCGCGAGTCGTACCGTCTGAAGCGTGCTGCCTACCGAGATCCAGCGAGCCGCGTCCACGGTCCGCTGTGACTCGATCAAAGCGGCCTCCAGAGAGATCCAAGGCGAGGCAGGCGGTGGCGGAATCTCGTCTTGCGCAAGGCCGTCTACAATCTCCTCCCAGTGAGCTGCGGTGCGATCCGCCATCTCCTCGAAGGCCTGCGTGAGATCGTCGGAGAGAATCTCCCAGTGCTCGGTGCCGGTTGCAGTGATCGTTGCGTCCATACCTCTACTATCGTCCGCAGCGGGCAATAGATGAGGAGCGCGGTTCGTTTTGGTAGTTTTTAGCTTACATTGCCTTTTGCTCAGTGTGGGCTATAGTCGATTGATGGCAGCACCAGGCCCCGAGACGCTCGCGCTACTGCTCCTACGTGCTCG
>WNFN01222625.1_pt2 | contig 11284 bp, 10 predicted proteins | sample 5400161 | NCBI WGS metagenome assembly WNFN01 (sample SAMN13153353, study PRJNA577476) | soil metagenome | isolation source: 80 cm saprolite on Douglas fir-dominated hillslope | place: USA:California | collected 2013-09-17
CCTCGACCAGCTGGCCCGCCTGCGGTTCGACGCGGGCGACTACAGCGGCTGCGCCGACACGTGCCGCAAGCTGCTCGCCTGCGACGGCTGCCGCGAAGACACCCTGCGCCGGCTGATGCGCTGCCACAGCCGCCTGGGCCAGCCGCAGCTCGCCCTCCGCGATTACCACTCCTTCGTGGCCACGCTGCGCTCCGAGCTCCACCTGCCGCCCGCCCCGGCGACCACCGCGCTCGCCGCGAGCATCCGGCGCCGCGAACCAGTGTGAGGCCTGGGCCGCAGACGCTTAGGTCAACCCCCCGCTTTCGGCTTAATCAGACGGGCGTGCTGATTAAGCGCGTGAACGATGCCGCTTAACCGCCCGGCGGCACGGTGGATGGTGACACCGATCCAAGGAAAGGACCACCGCAGTGACCGCACCATTCCAGACCTCGTTCCAGACCTACGCCACCGACTTCGGCATCCCGGGCATCCTGGACGCCGCCATCACCGGGCTCACCGTGCTGGATCCCACCGAGAACAACGAGCCGACGCTCCTGCTAGAGGAAGACGACCCGTACGCGGTCAAGGTCGACTGGCAGGTGACCGGCGCGGGAGTGTGCAGCCTCGGCGGGACCTGGCAGGTCGCCCTGTACATCGATGACATCGACGGCGTGGGGCCAACCAACGGTCAGGTCGGCACGACCGTCTACATCCCCGTCATCGGCTGCCAGCAGAACTACACCACCACGATCAGCCGGCCCGCGAACAGCGTGCAGGCCGGCCTTTACCAGTTCGTGGTGGCCATCAACTACTCACCCCAGGGCGCCACGACGCCGCCCCCGCTCGACCAGCAGCTCACCGAGAACGTCGGCTTCGCCCAGTCGAGCCCCGTCAAGTTCACCCCGACCGTCGACGAGTCGAACTGACGACGTTGCCAGCGGGCGGCCGGGCGCCGCGGCCAGCAGGCCCGGCCCCGGCCGCGCACCGGATGCCGCCGGGCCGCTTGATCGCTGGCGGCCGCCGTTCCTCACCGACCAGCCGACATCGGAGGTTTCCGTGCCCGAGAGCCGCAACCCCACGCCCGACCCGCCGCAGCCAGCCGGCGACGACCTGCAGAAGATCGCCGGGATCGGCGGCGCGGTGGCCGCGCGCCTCACCGACGCGGGCGTCGCGACCTACGGCGACCTGGCATCCCATACCCCGCAGCGGCTCGCCGCCCTGACCCGCGTGCCGTCAGGGAAGATCGTCAGCCAGGACTGGATCGGCCAGGCGCGGCGGCTGGCCGACAGTGTCCTGGCCGAGCCCGAGGGCCAGCAGAAGTACGCCACCTTCCATGTCGAGCTGCTCATCGACGCCGACAACACCGTCCGGCGCACCAAGCCCCGGCACTACCAGACCGACACCGAGGACAGCTGGCCCGGCTGGGACGACCAGCGCCTCATCGCCGTCATCCGCCGCAAGGCCGCGCTCGACACCCCGGCCCGACCCGCGGCCGAACCGCCGCTTCCCGCCCGGCCCGGGCCGCCCGCCCCGCCCGCTCCGCTCGCCCCGCCCGTGCACGCCGACGGGCCTGCCCCCGCCGAGGAAGGCACCCACGGCAGATTCCGGCTCGCCAGCCAGCCGACGGCGGTACGCATGACGCTCCGGGTCGGGCCCGGTCTCGATGCCGGTGACGTGGACTACACCGCCGAGGTCGCTGCCCGCTCCCTGGCCGACGGCCACCGCCATCCCCTCGTCCCAGCCAGCGGGACCGCCGTGATAGGCCAGCCGGTCGCCCTGGAACTCGCCGGCCCGCCGCTCCCGCCGGGGATCTACCGCCTGGAGGCCAGGGTCGTCATCTACGGCCACGGTCATCAGCCAGGCGACAGCCCGCTGGGCCGGAGCCACGTCCTCGGCGACCTGGTCCATGTCGCGCCACCGCGCCCATCAGCCACAGGCCACCCCGCCCGCCATCCGAACGCTGCCGGTAATCACGAGGTGACTATCCGCTGAGGGCATTTCCTGACCTGGCGCATGCCCACGCGCAGCACCCGGCGGGGGAAGAAACCGGCGGCCAGAACCAAGACATACCCGCGGAGGCCCGGTCTCACGGGTTGATACCGCTACGGTTGCGCGGCGGCGCGGGCCTCGGCGAGCAGGTCGGCGATCGGCCGGCCAGTGCGGGCCGCCGCGGCGCGCACGTCGTCGTATTCGGGCTGCACGTTGACGATCCGGCCTCCCAGGCGGCCGCGCTTGACGCTGATGGCCACGCCGGCGACCGGCACGTTCACCTCGTCGCGGGAAAGCGAGCGGCGCTGCACCGGGGAGATCCGCACGCCGAGCGTCGTCGTCTGCTCGAACACGGCACGGCATACGACGTCCAGCCGGTCGGCCTCCACCAGCGCGCTGAGAACCTGGCCCGGGCGGCCCTTGCGCATCAGCGCCGGCGTGCACCAGGCGTCGGCCGCCCCGGCGCTGCGGAGGGCTTCGAGCACGTCGGGCCACAGCCGTGGATCGAGGTCGTCGATCGTGGCGTCGATCCGGCACATATCCGCCAGAGCCCACTCAGGCGCGCCTGCGGGATCGCCGACCATCACCCGCAGCACGTTCGGGTGTCCTTCGGGGTCGGCTCGCCCGGCGCCGACGCCCACGGCGCGCGGGACGCAGTCAGGTGCCGGTCCCCAGCTCGTCGCGAGCGTGGCCAGGAGCGCGGCGCCGGTGGGCGTGCACAACTCCATCGCCGCGGGATGCGCACGCAGCGGGGCTTCGGCTTCGATGAGCAGCTCGAGGGTCGCCGGCGCCGGGACCGGAAGGATCCCGTGCGCCGTCTGGGCGGACCCGAAGCCGACGGCCACGGGAGACACCACCCGGGTGGGCGAGCCCAGCAGGTCGAGCGTGTGCAGGGCCAGCGCGCAGCCGACGACGTCGGCAATGGCGTCCAGCGCGCCAACCTCGTGGAAGCTGACCGCGGACACATCCACGCCATGAACGCGCGCCTCGGCCCGGGCCAGCCGCTCGAACACCGCCTCTGAGAAGTCGCGCACCTCGTCGGGCAGCCCGGCTCCAGACACCAGAGCGATGATGTCGGCGAGGTGGCGCGTCACCGTGCTCGGCGGCGCGTGCACGGTGGCGTGCGCGGCGCGCAGGCCGTGCCGGCGCACCGGGCTGACCGTCACGTCCACGGGCTCGGTGCCGATGCCGCGCAGCCCGGCCCGCACCACGGCCAGGTCGGCGCCCGCATCCAGCAGGGCCGCGAGGAGCATGTCACCCGCGGCGCCGTTGCCAGCATCGACCCACAGGGTTCTCACCGTGCCTCCCGGCTCCCGCGCCCGCCCGCGATGGCGCGGGCAATTCGGGCGGCCGCCACCCCGGCACCGAACCCGTTGTCGACATTCACGGTGAGCACGCCGGGCGCGCAGCTGTTCAGCGTGGCCAGCCAGGCGGTGAGGCCGTCGAGGTGCCAGCCGTAGCCGACGCTGGTTGGCACCGCGATCAGCGGCAGGCCGGTCAGGCCGCCTAGCACCGAGGCCAGCGCCGCCTCCATGCCCGCGACCGCTACCACCACGTCGGCCGCGGCGATGCGGTCGGTCTGCGCGAGCAGCCGGTGCAGGCCGGCGACCCCGACATCGGCGATCACGTCGGGCTCGGTGCCGAAGACCCGGATCGTGGCGGCGCACTCGCGGGTGACTGGCAGGTCGGAGGTCCCGGCGGCGACCACGGCAACGCTCCCCCGCGGCGGCGGGCACTGCCCGACCACCGCGAGCCTGCCCACGGTGTCGACCTCCGCGTCCGGCAGGTGCGCCGCGCACGATCGCAGGGCGGCCGCGGACAGCCGGGTGGCAAGGATCGCGCGCCCCGGGTGAGCCTCCCGCAGCGCCCGCAGCGCCGCGACGACCTGGCGCGGGGTCTTGCCCACGCCGAACACCACCTCCGGGTCGCCGGTGCGCTCGGCCCGGTCAACGTCCAGGCGTGCGAAGCCGAGATTGACGCTTGAAGGCGGGTCGTCGTTTCCTGGGCTGACAGAGGCGGCAAGGATCCCGCCCGGCTCGCCGTGTATCCCGCGAGTCGGCGGAGCCCCGCCCGCCTCCCATGCCCCCTTCACTGGCGCCGCCTTCCCTCGTCGCTCGTCCCTCGCTCGTCAGCTCGCGGAGCTTGCTCCGCAAGCCGACTTTGAAGGGGGGTCGTCCCCGCTTGGCCTTTGGCTAGCAGAGTCCAGGCGGCGGCGCGCCCCGCCGGCTCGCTGCGCGATATGGTCATAAGTCCTCGCATCCTCGAGCGACGGGGGCCGAAGGTGACGGACAGCACGGATAGCGATGACGTGGCATCCATGGCCGGGCGGCTGCTGGCGGAGCTGGCGGGTTATGGCCGGTCGCTGGTGGCTTTCTCCGGGGGTGTCGATTCTAGTGTCGCGCTGGCGGCGGCCGTCCGGGCGCTCGGCCCCGGTGAGGTGGCGGCTGTCACCGCGGTCTCGCCATCGCTGCCCGCCGCGGAGCTGGCGGCGGCCAGGGGGTTCTGCGCCGCGCTCGGCGTCGCGCACTACGCGCCGGCGACCAGCGAGCTCGACGTGGCGGACTACCGGCGCAACGACCCGCGCCGGTGCTATTTCTGCAAGAGCGTGCTGCTGGACGCCGCGCGCGAGGTGGCCGCGCGGCACGACTTCGCGGCCGTTGTCACCGGAACCAACGCCTCGGACGTGACCGCGGGGTTCCGGCCGGGGATCCGCGCCGCGGCCGAGCGCGGTGCCCGCACTCCGCTCGCCGATCTCGGCCTGACCAAGCCGTCGGTCCGCGCCATCGCGCGGCTCTGGCAGCTGAGTACCTGGGACAAGCCCGCGGCGCCGTGCCTGGCCAGCCGTGTGGCCTACGGCATCACGGTGACCCCGGCCCGGCTGGGCCGAATCGAGCGGGCCGAGGCCGCCGTGCGCAGCCGCCTGCACGCAGGTGGCCGTGCGGTCCGCGACCTGCGAGTCCGCGACCTTGGCGAGAAGGTACGGCTCGAACTCGATGCGGAGGCTGTGAGCCAGGCACGCGGCGACCCCGACCTCCTCGGCGCGATCCGCGCGGCCGGTTTCGGCGGGGTGCCGATCGACGTCCGGGCGTTCCGCACCGGCTCGCTGAACGAGCTACTGGACGACCCGCAGCGCTGGCGTGACGCTTGACCTCCCCCGACCGGGGCGGCTCTGTGCCCCACGCCGACGCATAAGCCACGCTTGGCGGCAACCCCGGCTGTTGCCGTACATTCCGCCGTGATAGGGAGGGCTTACCGCATTTGCGCGGCGAGGAGGCAGGTGTCAGGTCAGCGTGAGTTCCGCCCGCTGGACGGGGTGCACGTCCTGCTGACGGGCGGCACGGGGTTTCTCGGGCAGGCGATGCTCGAGAAGCTGCTTTCGGCGTACCCAACGGTCCGGGTCTCGCTGCTCATCCGGGACCGGCGCGGCGCGCCGGCGGCGCGGCGCATGCAGACCCTGCTGCGAAAGCCCGTCTTCCGGCCGTGGCGAGAAGCCGCCGGTGAGGGCGAATGGCAGCGGGTCGTCCGCGAACGGGTCAGCGTCATCGAGGGCCATCTCGGCGACAGCACCCTTCCCACCCTCCCCGGTGACATCGACGTGGTCATCCACGCGGCCTCTACCGTGTCCTTCGACCGGCCTATCGACGAGGCGTTCGCCACCAACGTCTCCGGCGTCGTCACCCTGTACGAGGCGCTGGCCGCCGCTGGCGCGGATCCGCACGTCGTGCACGTCTCAACGGCGTACGTGGCCGGCGTGCGCAAGGGCGTGATCCTGGAGGAGGCGCTCGATCACGCCGCCGACTGGCGCACCGAGCTGGCGAGCGCCCAGGCCGTCCGGGCCGAGGTCGAGCGTGACTCCCGGCGGCCGGAGACGCTGCGGAAGATCTCCGCGCAGGCCCGCGCCGAGCACAGCAAGGCCGGTCCGCAGTCGGTGGCCCGGTCCGCGGAGGACGCCCGGCGCGACTGGGTCGCCCGGCGCATGGTCGAGTACGGGCGCTCCCGCGCGCAGAGCCTGGGCTGGCCGGACGTTTACACGTTCACCAAGGCGCTCGGCGAGAGGGTGGCCGAGGAGCTGTGGGCCGGGGCCTCCCGCCGGCTGTCCGTCGTCCGGCCCGCGATCGTTGAGAGCTCGCTGCGCCATCCGTATCCGGGATGGATCGACGGGTTCAAGATGGCCGACCCGCTGATCATCGCCTACGGCCAGGGCATCCTGCCCGAGTTTCCTGGCCTGCCCGACAGCGTCCTCGACATGATCCCCGTCGACCTGGTGGTCAACGCCATGCTGGCGGTCGCCGCCGCCGCACCCGAGCCCGGCCGACCGGCCTACTTCCATGTTGGCTCGGGCTCGCGCAACCCGCTGGCGTACCGAGGCCTGTACGAGAACGTACGGGAATATTTCCGCCGGCACCCGATGCCCGCTGGCGGCCGGGGCCACGTGCGGGTGCCCTCCTGGCGCTTCCCCGGCGGCGACCGCGTCGAGCTGATGCTGCGCAGCAGCGAGCGGGCGGCAGCGCTCGCTGAGCGGGCCCTGCTGCGGATGCCCGGCTCGCAGCGGACCCAGGACTGGATGAGCGCGCTGCTGCGCCAGCAGTCCGACCTGGAGTTCCTGCGCCGGTACTCCGACCTGTACGAGGCGTACACGCAGGCGGAGGTCATCTACGACGACAGCCGTACGTACGCGCTGCATCAGATGCTGCCGGACCGCCTGGTCGCCGAGCACGGCTTCGACCCGGCGGTGATCGACTGGCGGCAGTATATCCAGGAGATTCACGCGCCCGCCGTGACGGCGCTGGTGCCCGGCTACGGCCGGCGGGGCGGCAGCCGCGCCGCCAGCACGAGACCACCGGAGCTGCCAGAGCGCGCCGACGTCGCTGCGGTATTCGATCTCGAGGGCACCGTGGTCGCATCCAACCTCGTGGAGTCCTACCTGTGGGCACGGCTCTCAACGCTGCCCCGGTCCCGGTGGGGCGGCGAGCTGGCCGGGCTCGCCGCGTCGCTGCCGCGCTACCTGCGGGCCGAGCGGCGGGACCGGGGAGACTTCATCCGCGCGTTCCTGCGCCGCTACGAGGGCGCGAGCGAGGCAGAGCTCCGCGGCCTGGCGGACGACGTCCTCGGCCAGGCGCTGCTGCAGCGGGTCATTCCCGAGGCGGTCCGCCAGGTCCGCAGGCACCGGGCCGCCGGGCATCGGACGATCCTGATCACCGGCGCCATCGACGTACTCGTCCGGCCGCTGGCCGGGCTCTTCGACGAGGTGGTGGCCAGCCGCATGCACACGAGCGGCGGCGTGTTCACCGGCCACCTGGCGGCGCCTCCGCTCGTCGATGAGGCCCGCGCCGCCTGGCTGCAGCGCCATGCCCGGGAGGCCGGCCTCGACCTCGCCGGATGCTACGCCTACGGCGACAGCTACTCCGACCGGCCGCTGCTCGAGCTGGTTGGCCATCCCGTCGCCGTGAACCCCGATCCAGCGCTCTATGTGCACGCCAGGCGGCGGGGCTGGCCGGTGCGGAACTGGGGCGCGCACGTCCGCGGCGCCGCGGACGCGCTGCTCGACACGGTGGCGGTGAGGCCGCGATGATCCTCGCGCTGGAGTACCACCGCTCCCCCGGCCGGTATCTCGCGGCGCGCGGGCTGACCGCGACCAAGGCCGGGCGCTTGATAACCGGGGCCATCGCCGGGAACGTGTCGCCGCTCCAGCTGGTCAACCGGCAGGCTCCGCGGCTACCCGGCGCGGGCTGGACCCGGGTCACGCCGCTGCTGTCCGGCATCTGCGGGTCGGACCTGGCCCTGCTGGCCAGGCGCGCCTCGCCGTACCTGTCACCGTTGATCTCCACGCCGTTCGTGCCCGGGCACGAGGTCGTCGGCACGACGCTGGACGATCTTCCCGCAATCCCGCGGGGGACCCGGGTCGTGCTGGATCCGCTGCTGTCGTGCCGGGCGCGCGGCACGACGGCCTGCCGCTGGTGCGCCTCCGGCCACGAGAACCGCTGCGATCACATCACCACGGGCGCGATCTCGGCGGGACTGCAGACCGGCTTCTGCGGTGACACCAGCGGGGGCTGGAGCTGGCAGCTCGTCGCCCACGCCGACCAGCTGCACCCGGTGCCCGATGAGCTGCCGAACGAGCGCGCGGTCCTGGTCGAGCCGCTGGCCTGCGCCATCCACGCGGTGACCCGGCTGGACGTGCCGCCCGGCGCCTCCGTCGTGATCATCGGGGCCGGCACCGTCGGCCTGCTCACGCTCCTGGCGCTGCGCGAGCTTACCCCGGCCGGACCGGTCTATCTCATGGCCAAGCACGCCCATCAGCGCTCGCGCGCGCGAGACCTCGACGCCACGGCGCTGATCGATCCCGACCGCGGGGTCCGCTCCCTGCGCCGGATGACGGCCGCGCGGATGCACCTTCCCGAGCGGGGCCCCGAGTTCCTGCTCGGCGGCGTTGACATGGCGTTCGAGTGCACCGGCAGTCCCGGCGGGCTGGACACGGCGCTGCGGCTGGTCCGGGCCGGGGGGACGGTCGTGGCCTCGGGCATGCCGGCCGGGGGCGCGGACCTTACCCCGCTCTGGTACCGGGAGCTGCAGCTCGTCGGGGCGTACGCGTCGCATTCCGGGCGAGCGGACTTCGAGACTGCCCTCAGGCTGGCGGGCTCGCCGGTGCTCGAGGGCTACGTGGACACCAGGTATCCGCTGGGGCGATGGCGCGAGGCACTCAACCATGCCGCTAACGCGGGCCATCTGGGCACGGTGAAGGTCGCCTTTGATATCACCAGGCGATGAACGGCCGTTATGTAACGAGGTTGTGACGCCAGTCTGATGAGATGACACAAGTACTCCGGGAGGCGGAATGAGCAGGCCAGGATTCGTGCTCGAGGTCGACGAGCGGACCCCGCCACTGCTCATCCACGAGGGTGAGGGCTTCCGGCTGGAACCGCTGCCACTCGGCACCAGGGTCATTTACCCGCCGGATTCGCTGCCGGGTGTCAGGCAGCTGGACGCGGCCATCCAGCGGGCGCTGCGCAGCCCGGCGGGCATCGAGCCGCTGCCGGAGCTGCTCCGCCCCGGGATGCGGCTGACGATCGTCTTCGACGACATCTCGCTGCCGCTACCCCCGATGCGGACGCCCGACGTCAGGCAGCGGGTCATCGAGCAGGTCCTCGAGCTCGCCGCCGCGGCCGGCGTCGACGATGTCGAGCTGATCGCCGCGAACTCGCTGCATCGCCGGATGACGCCCGCCGAGCTTCGCCGCACCGTCGGCGAACGGGTATTCCGCGCGTTCTTCCCCGAGCATCTGCGCAACCACGACGCGGAGGACCCGCGCAACCTCGTTCACCTCGGCAAGACGCCCAGCGGTGAGGACGTTGAGATCAACCGGCGCGCCGCCGAGAGCGACCTGGTGGTGTACGTCAACATCACGCTGACCGCCATGAACGGCGGGCCGAAGTCGGTGTCCGTCGGCCTCGCCAGCTACCGCAGCCTGCGGCATCACCACAACGTGCACACGCTGCGGCACTCCCGCTCGTTCAATGATCCTCCGCATTCGGCGATGCATCATTCCTACGACCGGATGGCCAGCCTGATCGACTCGCAGATGAAGGTCTTCCAGATAGAGGCCACGCTCAACAACGACGTGTTCCCGTCCGCGACGCGGTTCCTGAACAAGCGCGAATGGGAGTGGAACGTCGGCGACCAGGCCAGCTACCTCGCGGTCAGGCGGGCCAACGGCCTGCTGCGGCCGATGGCACGGCACCGGGTCTGGCAGTCCACGGCCGCCCCGTACGGCATCACCGGGGTGAACGCGGGGGCGCCGGGCGCGGTCCACCCCACCACGCTCGCCAGCGTGCACCGCCAGCAGCTCACCGAGGTCGACGGGCAGTCCGACATCGCGATCTTCGGGCTTCCCTTCATCTGCCCGTACAACGTCAACTCGATCATGAACCCGGTGCTGGTGATGTCGCTCGGGCTCGGGTACTTCTTCAACCTGTACCGGGGGCGGCCGATCGTGCGCGAGGGCGGCGTGGCGATCTTCTACCATCCGGTGCCTGACGAGTTCCACCCGGTCCATCACCCGAGCTACATCGATTTCTTCGAGGAGATCCTCACCGAGACCACGGACCCGCTCGTGCTCGAGGCCAAGTACGAAGAACAGTTCGCGACCGACCCCTGGTACGTCCAGCTGTACCGCAAGAGCTACGCCTACCACGGGGTGCACCCGTTCTACATGTGGTACTGGGGAGCGCACGCGCTCGAGCACCTCGGAGGTGTGATCTTCGTGGGCGGCAACAGGAAGACCACCGCGCGCATGGGCTTCCGCGCGGCGTCGACGCTCGCGGATGCGCTCGAGATGGCGAGCCCCGTCGTGGGCTCCAGCCCGAGCATCTCCTACCTTCACGCCCCGCCGCTGGTGCTGGCGGACGTGCGCTGACCAGCGGGAGGCAGCACCGAGCGAGGCGAGGGGCGCGGCGCCGCCTGGACTGACGAGCGAGGAACGAGCGAGGAGGGAAGGCGGTGCCTCAAAGGCGCCCCGAGGCGAGCGGGAGGCAGCACTGACATGACAGGCCGGCAAGCCACGCGGCTCGGACTACTAGCCGGGGCCTCCGGGCGACGCCCGCGGCGGCTGGCGTTGCGCGAGGAGGTACGCCTGCTGCGGCACGGCCGCGACTGGCGTGGCCGCTCGACGGTACCGCGGTCGGCGGAGCCGTGGGTCCCCGAGGTCGCCGAGCCCGAGTTTCCGACCGCCTGGGCGCGGACGCCGCTCGCGGTAGCCGTGCGGGCGGGTCTTCTGCGCGGCCTGCTCAAGGCCGTCGTGTGGAGCCAGACCGGGCCCGCGGTGGAGGGCACGGCCTACCTCGACGAGCTGCCGGGCCCGGCGGTGTTCGTCGCCAACCACTCAAGCCACCTGGACACCCCGTTGATCCTTGGCAGCCTGCCGCCACGGTTCGCCAACCGGGTCGCGGTGGGCGCTGCCGCAGACTATTTCTTCGACGTCCGGTGGCGCGCGATCACGACCGCGTTGCTCTTCAACGCGTTCCCGGTCGAGCGGTACCGGTCACGCCGACTGCGCAGCCTCGCGGCCGAGCTGGTCGATGACGGGTGGAGCCTGCTGCTCTACCCGGAGGGAACCCGCTCCGAGGACGGCTGGATGAACCCGTTCCGGGTCGGCGCCGCGCATCTGTGCGTGGCCAAGGCCCTCCCCGTCGTGCCGATCGCCATCAGCGGCTCGTACGCGGCAATGCCCCGCGGTCGCGGATGGCCGCTGCGAGGTCGGCCGCGCATCGCGATCCGGTACGGCCGGCCGTTGCACCCGGCCGAGGGCGAGAAGGCGGGC
>WNFN01118108.1_pt1 | contig 11281 bp, 12 predicted proteins | sample 5400161 | NCBI WGS metagenome assembly WNFN01 (sample SAMN13153353, study PRJNA577476) | soil metagenome | isolation source: 80 cm saprolite on Douglas fir-dominated hillslope | place: USA:California | collected 2013-09-17
TGCGGTGCGTAATACCGTTGCGGCGCGCAGTCTCACCCACCGTCTTGGGGACATTGGGATTCCGAATGAACTGGACGACTCGACCGAGGAAGGTGTCGCCGCTCGCATCAATCTTGGTGGTCTTCTGCAAAAATTCACGGGACAATTCAGTGCACCCGGGATAGAACTCGGGGCCAGATATGACGGCTCGCCGATCATCCTCTCCCATGATCCGCCACCCTCCGATGACCCGGTGAACTACAACCCCAGTTCTGTTCCTGGGGGACGTCTTCCTCACCTCTGGATGGGCCCTCCGAATCCCGGGCGGTGTTCCATCTTTGACCGCCTTGGCCGTGGATTCACGCTAATTCGTATTGGAGATATTGCGCCGGGTGCTGCGGCGTTCCAGGCAGCTAGTCGAACGCTTCGTATGCCTATGGAGGTCATCAATCTTTCGAAAGTGCCGGCCTTCGATCTGTATCAAAGGCGCCTTATCCTCGTTCGGCCAGATCAGCATATAGCGTGGCGTGGCGATGCAGTCCCTGATGACCTGCAGGGCCTTCTCTCCGCTGTGGCTGGGTGTGAACGGATTTCCAAATCGCCATCGTGGTTCGATGGCGATTCCAAGTCGGTATGTACGTGAACTCGAACATGGCAAACTCGACTAGAGCCGTCGCTTTTAAGCTCGCCAGCCACTGCGAGGGGCCAGGTCCTGCTGAAAAGGCGGTTAGCCCGTGAACACCGAGCAAATGATCGTGTCAATCGGCTCCATCCTGCTCGTAGCACGCTTATTCGGCTCCATTTTTCAATACATCGGCCAGCCGCGGGTCATGGGTGAGATGGCGGCTGGCATTGTACTCGGACCCTCGGTTCTGGGAGTGTTTGTTCCCTCCGCCTCTACGCATCTCTTTCCTGCTTCGTCCCTGCCGACACTTGCGGCCTTGAGCCAGTTGGGGCTGCTGCTCTTCATGTTTGCTGTTGGATTGGAAGTGGATATCAAGCTGATCCTGAAGCAGCGCTTCGCGGTAGTGTGGATTAGTAATGTAAGCATTTTGGCACCGTTTGCCCTTGGTGCAGTCTTCGCTCGCTCGGTATATCCAGAACTGGCTGGTGAGCATGTAGCCTTTGCCTCCTTTGCTCTATTTGTAGGAACGGCGATGAGCGTCACTGCCTTTCCAGTGCTGGCCCGCATTCTCAAGGAGAGGAAGTTACTCTCGACGGATCTGGGAAGCGTGGTGATCTCCTGTGCTGCCGTGGATGACGTAACTGCCTGGTTTCTGCTGGCGATTGTTACTGGCATTGTGCATTCGGCTGCGAGTGGGTTTCGTCTGGCGGGCACTCTATTTGGGCTGCTGGCGTTTATCGGCATCATGCTGGTCCCGGTTCGCCGGTTAATCGAATTTCTTCAAGCTCGTTATAAAGAAAAGGATGCGGAGGGCGGATTTTTCTTTGCTTTGATTCTCCTGATGCTTGCGGCAGGCTGGACGACGGACCGACTAGGGGTTCATCCACTCTTTGGCGCCTTTGTGGCAGGCCTCGCAGTACCGAAAGATGGAGGGTGGGCTGCTAAGAGCATCCAGAGGATCGAATCTGTAACGTTAGCGCTATTGCTGCCACTCTTCTTTACTTTGACAGGCCTGCGGACGCGGATTGACTTGCTCGTAGGGAGGCGAGCGTGGGCTTACGTTTTGGCCATCATCGCAATTGCCGTATTTGGGAAGCTCGCAGGCGCAGCCCTGGCGGCACGATCTACCGGGATGGAATGGAGAAATTGCCTTGCCGTGGGTGTCCTGATGAACACACGTGGCTTGGTCGAGTTGGTCGTGCTGAATGCCGGGCTGGAACTCGGTATCTTATCTCCTAAACTCTTTACCATGATGGTGATCATGGCTCTTGTGACAACATTTATGACCTCGCCGCTTTTGGCTCTGTTGAAGGTTGCGACAGACCAAAAGAGGGTAGCAGCGGCAGCCTAAGTCCAACGATAGTGGCATTGTGGCCATTTTGGATTTCGCGCAAGACTGGGCGGGTCAAATAAAATCTCGAGCTGACCTAAATGTTCTATTAACCTCAGCTCGAAAAGTGTGTGGGGTCCAGTCGCTCGTCCTTTCACCAAACGTCTGCACTTTTAATTCGTCGGCAGCTGCTGACAATTCAGCATAATTGATGATATATCGGCAGACGATGCTTATTTAGACTAAACCCTTCAATAGCTTAGCAATGGTATCTACATTGCACTTGTGTTTGATACAGACTGGGTGGTACGTAAGAGCTTATGACGCTCAAGATTGACAAGCGCGCAGAGAGGCATGGAACGACTATCAAGTTGATCGGCCAAATACAACTAGCCGATTTGGGGGGATTAAAAGCCGAACTGCAACATAGCGAACCGATGATCATTTTAGATCTCGAGGAAGTATCCCTTGTGGATGTTGACGCGATCCGTTTTCTCGCAGAGTGCGAGATCCAAGAAGTACAAGTCCACAATTGTTCGCTCTATATACGGGAGTGGATAGCAAGAGAACGAAGCAGGTAAGAATTCCCTAAATGTCCTGCCGAAGCTCCGGCTAAGACCGCGGCGGTCCGTCCAGACTACTGATGACCATGACCGCTTCAGGAACAGCGATCAGCCCCCAATTTTTTCCGTTCACCTGCAAATCATGTCGACAACTTTGAATGCGGAGCCCTTGCCGCCAATGATTTACGCACGGACGAGCTCGAGCACACCATCTCAGAGCGTCACGCCCGACTGCCGAGGGGGGAAGAGTAGCGCACGTCAAAGTCGTCCCACTGGCACCCAACCATTTACCTATGTCCTGCGCCTGGCGAGCGATAATCGCTGTGGTCGCGAGCGTTCTTGGGAGTAAGGCGATACCGCCCGTACACGGATGGTCAGTGCAGCAATCGTACGGATCGGGAGGCTCACGCAGAAAGGACTTAATGAGAGTGCGGTACAATTAAAAACTCTATGCGTACAGACTGGACGCGCGATGAAGTTTCAAAGACGTTTCACCGGCCTTTACTTGACTTGTTGTGTCAGGCGCAGAGCACTCACCGTGAATTCCATCATGCCAATGAAATTCAGATGTGCCGCTTGCTTTCCATCAAGACCGGCGGCTGTCCCGAGGACTGCGCGTATTGCCCTCAGAGCGCCCACCACCCGTCTTCGGCGCGTACACCGCTGATGGATTCCGCGGAAATTGTGATTGCTGCGCGCGCTGCCAAATCCGACGGAGCTACGAGGTTCTGCATGGGTGCAGCCTGGCGGCAAGCTCCCGAGGGAGACGAGTTCGATCACGTACTGGCATCCGTTAGCGCCGTCGCTGCCTTAGGCTTGGAAGTATGCTGCACGCTGGGCATGCTCACTGAGTCACAGGCCCTTAGGCTCAAACAGGCCGGCCTTACTGCATACAATCACAATTTGGATACGTCGCCTGAGTTTTACGGCAAAATCATCAGCACCCGTGTTTACCAGGACCGACTGAATACCATTGCGTCAATACGCAAGGCCGGCATCACTGTGTGTTGTGGCGGCATCCTTGGCATGGGCGAGTCCGATGAGGACCGCGTTGGCTTGTTGCACCAGCTCGCTACACTCGATCCCCATCCTGAAAGTGTCCCCATCAACCTGCTGGTTCGTGCAAGAGGAACCCCGCTGGCTGAGCAAGGAGATCTCGATCCTCTTTGTATGGTGCGGACGATCGCGGCTGCTCGTATCCTGATGCCCCGCGCCATGGTTCGGCTAGCGGCTGGACGCGCGCAGATGACAAGAGAATCCGTCCTGCTCTGTTTTATGGCGGGCGCCAACTCCATTTTCTACGGTGAGCGGCTGTTGACCACACCAAATCCCCATCCTTGCGACGACCTGGAACTGCTTCGCGAATTGGGTCTCAAAGCCTATGCAGAAGATTGTGGATGCCGTCGTCTAGCAAACTGACTGACCGCATGCATTCACGTATTGCCGAGTTGGAGTCGAATTTCCAACTGCGGGATCCCAAGTCACCAACTCGACCGCTGGGTCAGTTGCTGCCTCTCGATATATGGGCTGAACACCAAACTTGACCTACAGAAAGTGCAGAGTCTGTTGAGGTCATAGCAACCAAAGACGCTCCAGAGAATGTTGCATGGAAAGCCATGGCGTCAAGCACCGTCAGGAAGCCGGCGAAGTTCGATGATTCCACGAGTACGCGAGAGCGAATTTTAGCGTGCGGCCAGTCACGGTTTTCAAAATGTGGAGCGATGTCCTTCAGGACAATCTGCCTCACATAGAGGCACCCGGTTCCGCGAGGTGCTCCTATCCAATTGTGCAAGGTGAGGCCGGCAAAATCGGTTTTAAGTTCAGCAATCTCTGCAACTGGCCTCGCGAACGGAAAACAGCTGGGAGACAGCAAGGATGCCCATCAAGTTATTTTGGCCAAAGAGACCGAGACGATGTCAGTCTACAAGAAATGGGAACTGCTCGAGTAGGGAAGCGACCGGTATCTGTGAAGCGGACGCAATGGGTTGTGGGCGGAATGTGAAGCCGAGGGATTGAACCTCAACTCGAAAAGAGTGTGGGGTCCCAGGTCGCTCGTCCTTTCAGCAAAGGTTTGCACTCTCTAATCCGTCGGTTTCTGCTCACAATTCAGCATAAATGATGATAAATCGGCCCGACGATGCTTATTTAGACCAAGCCCTTCAATAGCTTAGCAATGGTACCTACATTGCACTTGTGTTTAGTGCAGTCTGGGCGGTCTGGTAAGAACTTACGACGCTCAAGATTGACAAGTGGGCAAAGAGTCATGGAACGACTATCGAGTTGATCGGCCAAATACAACTCTCCGATTTGGGGGTTAAAAGCCGAACTGCAACATAGCGAACTGATGATCATTTTAGATCTCGAGGAAGCATTCCTTGTGGACGTTGACGCGATCCGTTTTCTCGCAGAGTGCGACATCCAAGAATCCACAATTGTTCGCTTTACCGTACGGGACTGGATAGCAAGAGAAACAAAGGAGGTAAGCACTCCCGTGACGTCAGGCGCGAAGCCGGGACATTTGCATCCTGCTTTGTTCTTCGATCACCGCCCTCACTCGACCTGGAAGGAAGGGTGCTGGATTGAGACGCCGTGCGCTCGGTTGCGGTGATCGAGATGTTAGCAGACGAGCTCTTACGCCAAATATGCGCACCTGGAAGACAACAGGACAAACCGAGCGAGCCTGCTTTCAACTGTTTCGGAACTGTCGCGATTAATGATCATGACGACGAGGTGGGGCTAGTCGGCAAAATTGCTCGGTATCCACGGGTGAATCGAAGGCTTGTTGAGCGAATGCCGCAGCTCGGGATTCCTCATGTCGGTCTGAGCACTCCTGCGATCAGGGAGCGATTTTTTCTAAATGCCTCAAGTAGACTGCTAGCTCCGAGTTCTTGCGAAATTGAGACCAGACGTACCTGACCGGGCAACTAGATTACACAAACGTAAAAAGGCAGGTAAAATATGTCGTTTTTAGATGGACTGGGCGATTTTGATTGGGTCTCAATAGGCCTTTTACAACGTATTCTTCTCGTAACGGACGGTACGCTAACCGATATATTGCAGATCGCATTCCTTGAACCGATTGGAGTTCTCAAACTCGCTGTAGATGTTGGAAAAACGTGCATTCCTCTTGAAGCACTTGAGCTAAAGCCTGGCGATGTTCGAATGAAGAGAGATATAGTGCTTTACGGTCAGAACACCGGTAACAATTATGTTTACGCAGAATCCACAGTGGCGATAGATCGGCTTCCCAAGGGGCTTCGGGAAGAACTGGTTGACTCAAACAAGCCAATAGGGCGACTGTGGTCAGAGCATGGGGTTGAGACACGTAAGGAGTTACTTCACGTATCCAAATGCTCGCCCCCTGAGCTGTTAGCATATTTCAGTTCTACGGCTATGAACAGACTATTGCTCAGGCGCAGTTATCGGCTTGTTACGAGTGGCCGCCCGGTCATTATCATCACGGAGTACTTTCCTGATATGTACAGCACGGTCGTGTTCGATAGCGTCCGCCAGCGATAAGCTCTTGCGCAAGGCTCAGGAAACCTGCGAAGCTCTTCTTGGCCTATTAACTCATTGACGAACACCCTATGTTTTACCCGACCGATGATCTCCGCAATGGACATAAGGTGCTGCTGCCAGCGGTCTTTCTTGAAGGAGAACTGCCCCACTGAGAAATCTTACGCGGCAATTCACCTCTCGCGCCGAGAATGCGAAAATTCTTGATGCCGATGACCCTCGTTTGCTTGTGGTTGTCGGACCCTGTTCGATTCACGACACGCGAGCCGCGCGGGAATACGCTGTCCTGCTGAAGGGCACGATCAAGGAGCTTGGCCGGGAATTACGCCTGGTGGATGCGCCTGTATTTTGAAAAGGCGCGCACCACCGTCGGCTGGAAAGGTCTAATCAATGATCCGTATCTGGATCAGTCATTCAAAATCAACGATGGCCTGAGATTGGCACGGCATTTGCTTTTGGATTTGGCCGAAATGGGTGTGCCGGCCGAGACTGAGTTTCTGGATATGATCATCCCTGAATATTTGGCAGGCTTGGTCAGCTGGGGAGCGTCGGGGCGCGAACGAGCGAGAGCCAAGTGCATCGGGCAACTGGTTTCGGGTTTGTCGTGCCCGGTGGGATTCAAGAATGGCACGTCGAGCGACGTGCAGGTCACCATTGAGGCCATTCAATCGGCGGCGCATCCTCATTGCTTTCTCGGCCTTACCAAGAATGGACAGTCGGCAATCTTTCCTACCACTGGCAATCCGATGCGCCATTTGATCCTCCGTGGCGGGCGAACCACGGTGAACTAGGGCGCAGATTCGGTGTCTCAGGTCGCAAGCCTGCATGAGAAAGCAGGTATGCCCCGCGGTTAATGATCGATTGCAGTCACGCGAACAGCCGGAAAGATCATCGCAAACAGCATTCTGTCTGCCGCGATGTCGCAGAACAGATCAGGAAGGGAAATCGGCGGATCATTGCTGTGATGATGGAAAGCAATCTCGTGGCGGGAGCACAGAACCTGGTCGTCGGCGAACCACTGGTCTACGGGCAAAGCATAACCGACCCCCTGATGGGCTCGGAAGAGACTCACGATTTATTGCGGCTATTGGCCGACGCGGTTCGGACCGGATGCTAGGCCCGGGCGTCGTACCCTTTCGTCCTAACTATTATTTCCCACTGATTGAGACCAACGACCTTCTATAAATGTCGAGGTCAAGCTTGGGAGAGCGCCGACCCACCATCGCCGCCCGAGACTGCATGAGTTCCTCACGGGCAAGGTAGTGTCGAAATTCGTGATACTCCCTTGCCCGTTGCGGCGTCTCGCGGCAGGTCGATCATTTTGGTAGGTGACCGCCCGCTCCGGAGTTGAACCCAGTTGTTCGCGAGAACCTTGATAGTGACATCGCCATCCGGAAGCAGCCGCAGGTGGTCGTCATGTTGCGCGTCGGGATGGTGAAGGCGCCCTGCTTTACCCCTTCGCGGGGCAGAAGGTGCGGATACTGAGAAGATCGGTTACCGTGAGCTGCAGGACCTGCGCAGTTCCGAAAGTTGATTGAGAGGACGGTGTTCGAATTCCGCCTCAAGCGATGTCACAGGCATAGTTGCAGAGGTGCAACGATTGTAACTCACGCACCCATTTTGCCAAGCAATTGTTACCGCCACCTTTGGCTGGCGTAAGTACCCTCTACGTTTCATAAATAATCGATTTACCTCCGTTTAATACTGTGTAGTTCCATTTTGGAACTAGCCAAAGAACAAAAGATGATTCCAGGTCAAGCACAGGGAATAAATCCGCCATTCAGCGGTTGTTTACAGAGGAAAAATGATTTGAGGAAAGATTATGCTTCGATGCTCCTTATCATGTGAAGTTCCAGCCCCCGTGATGGATGTCATGATGGCCGTCGAGAAGAACGATCATTCACTGCTCGGCCAGGCGATGACCTTCCTCATTCGGGATGCTAGCCAGCTTGGATTACCCAAGAAGTTCTTGACCGATATCATGCAAGGTTTGGAGACCGGAGACTGGTCGGACTTTGCCCAGGGCCTTAAAACCCTTGAGTTCCTGGGAGCAGAGGGACGCTTTTTTCTTCTTGCCCCTTACACCACATCGCGCGAGGCCAAGTTGGAAACGCTGCTCAGTGCCCTTTATGCAAGTCGTCTGGATCTCGGCGAAATTCCTGCAACCCTTCCGATCCTGATTGAACTATTCGGGATTGTGCATGAGCAAATTCCCCAAATAGTTCCCATCCACGGACACGCAGGCGCCGGCTGGTTTGCAGGAGAGTCTGGTGAAGCCTTCCTCGTACCTAACGGCTGGGCGGGACTGCGGGATGGCGACGGGCCAGTGCTGAACAACATGTCCGAACAACTCGTTCGCGTGGAGAGAATCGCTTTCGAAGCCATCCGGACGATATTCGATGAGCCGTCATCTGCGCTGCTGCTGGGCGCTTATACACCGCAATCCATGTTAGCGGCCACATTGAATGCCGAGTACTCGTTCCATGAAGCGGGCCATGCATCGGGTATCGGATTGAATCACAAGCTCGCTGCGGGAGTACTCAACTCTCCATTTTACGGAGCCGTTGAAGAATGGCGCGCGGATGGAGTGGCATTCGAAGTTGCTCGTCGCTCGCTGCCTGTGGAAACCGCAGGAACCTTGGTCGCCTCAAACCTCATTACCCGCTTGGGGATCGACGCGCATAGAAGGGGCGCGCTTGATCTTGATACGGACGTCAATTCAGTGCTCCTGACGTTTCATTCCATTATTGAATCCGGCATGCTGAAGGTTCGTCATGACAACCGGCTTGGTTTTGTCGACGCGACGTTTTCCGGGCTGGTTCGCGCAACCGAGTTGATGTGTGCTTCTGCCATTTCCTTGACGCGCAGAGAGATGCAATTGTCCGACCCCCATGCCATCTGGACCCTCTACCCGAATGTGATCGCCGTGCCTGAGAGTGTACGTCATTTGTTCCGTCAAACCGTAATCAACCCTTGCCGGGGACTCTACCGGGAGTTGCGTTGACATTCATCGACGATCTGATGCAATGCTAGTCAAGGATAATTACAAAAGCACCACCGCTGCATGCGCCCCTGTTGCTCTTGTTCACAGAGTCATCATGGCGCCGACCGCCATGAAAGCGCATTTCGCCGCCAAATAATCTGGAGAAGCCGACAGTATGAGATTCAGAACTCTGCGCGGACCGTATACGATTTGCAAGCTGGATGCTGCTGCGGCCATTCCCGACTGGGCAGCAACCGGAGCTTTTTCGTCCATCACCCGAACGTCGGATGAGCTTTCCATCGTTTGTGAAGAAGCAAACATACCCCCGGACACGAGAGTTGAGCGAGGCTTCTCCTGTCTCCGGTTGGAAGGACCATTTGATTTTCAGGCTGTTGGAGTCCTGAAATCGTTTCTGGAGCCTCTGGCCCAGTCCGGTGTGCCCATATTTGCGATTTCAACTTATGACACAGACTGGATCTTGATTCAGGACAAGCACTGGAAAAATGCACTATCTGTGCTGATTGACGCAGGACATGAGATGATCCCCTAAAAGCATTATTGACGGGAAAATAATCGTGATGCATTATCTTGTTCTTCTCGGCGCGGTAGTAAGTCTTTATGGTATTGCGCGCTATATCCGCGACATTTTCCGTGGACAAACGAGACCGAATCTAGTCACTTGGGTGCTCTGGGCAATGGCGCCGCTCGTCGCATCGGCAGCGGCGATTTCGACAGGCGCTCGCTGGGCGGTATTACCGACTTTCATGGTTGGTTTCGGTCCAGTGCTCGTCGTTATTAGCGCGTTGACTACACGAAGGGCTATCTGGCGACCTACGAATTTCGGCTATTTGTCTGGAGGCCTCTCGTTTGTGGCGATCCTTCTGTGGGCTGTAACGAGAAAACCTGAAATGGCGGTCCTTCTCGCAATCCTGAGCGACGGCTTGGCCGCCCTCCCCACGCTTATAAAGGCATGGCAATTTCCGGAAACGGAATCGGGTATCGCTTACACGACGGCATTATTCAACATACTGACGTCGTTTGCCGCAATTCAAATTTACACCTTCTCTGAAATCGGATTCCCGATCTACAACACACTAATAAATATTGCCCTTAGCTTGGCGGCGTATAGGAAAGTGTTTTGTTCAACATAGTGAAGACCACCAGACACACTGGCGTGGATCAACTGCTCTTATGAATCTCTAGGGCCGCGCGTTTCCGCGCTTTGCCCCAACGACTCCTGAGTTCGTGGTCGGATGAATCCGCCATGCAGCGGCCAGCGAGTGTCAGCACTCGCCGGATTCTTCTCCTGCAATCTCACGAATTGTTGCCCGCCACACTTGGGAGTGTTCAACATCGGCTGTCGTGGGTGGTGAAATAGACGTTACGCCTTCTCGTCAGCGATACATTTCCCAAAACCCGCGCGCCTTTCTTGAGACACACGTGGCACCCGGGATTGCGTATGCGTAAAAGGCCGCCAAGACTTCCTCTGGCAATCTCTACCGTGCGATGCCGGTGAAATATTCTAGCAGCTCTCTCCGTTCGGGGATCGGACGATGCCCAAAAATGCGCGGCTCGCGCCCATTCCTTCGGCGAAATCGAGCCACGATTCCGCATGTGACTGCTCCGGTACGCCAAACGCATCTCTTGCACCTTTTTCGTCCAGCATGTTAGCCAGTACTGCCCGGCGCAGTTCGCCCTCTTCCAGACGCAATCCAGGTCTGCCAAATAAGAAGGAAATGGCTCGACATGGTGGTAATAATCACAGGCGTAGTCGCGCAGGCCCTCGCACGTCAACTCGCCTGCCGCCAGGCCTTATAAAATGGATGGCATAGCAGATCGTACTTCTTGATTCGTGAATCCAGTTCGTTGAGAACGGCCCCAGTAATCATTCCCCTCCTGGCAGAGCGGATGATCATCACATGTGCATGAGGTCTACGCTAGCGTGACGCTGGTTGACAGTTGTTCAAATGCAGTGCGGGGGGCAACAAAAGAGTGAGGCAATTGGATCAGAAAAATTTACCTCAAATACCCGTACACGCTCCAGATACCGGTCATGACATTTTACGATCACCTCGACTGTAGCTGCTCACCGTGACCGCGTCAAAATTCTTGTCGGACCACCGGAATATTTATCCAACTTGGTAGTTGTACTCAAAGGGAATTGCCAGCGCCACGAAGGCCCTATCCCTGGACCACCAGTGAGCGCCCAGGATACAGTTGCAATTCTGGCAGAATGATTTTTACCACCGCATGCTTCCTGCTGTTAGGTACGGTGCTGAACGCAG
>WNFN01027887.1_pt1 | contig 11277 bp, 6 predicted proteins | sample 5400161 | NCBI WGS metagenome assembly WNFN01 (sample SAMN13153353, study PRJNA577476) | soil metagenome | isolation source: 80 cm saprolite on Douglas fir-dominated hillslope | place: USA:California | collected 2013-09-17
GGAGTACTGGTCCACTCGGTTGAGGGATGCGCCTACCAAATCCGCTATTTGCTCACCCATCCGGAGTTCGCCCAGCAACTCGGCAGGAACGGCCGGGAACATGTGAAAGAAAACTTCCTGATGACCACCAACCTCAGGCGCTGGTTGCTGCTGTTCAAGATGCTATCTTGAGGCGCTTTGGCGGTCTGAAAGCTGGCGGGGACGATGAGACTCGATCGCCGGCATTCTCGTCGACCCCATGAGACTCTCCGGTTTGTCAGCCACATCAAGGCTTCTATCCAAAATAGATTAAAGGAGACAAACCAAAGGTACATCTGCGCACGTAAAGTTTTGTACTGCCCGGTCGAAACTCATGGTAGCAATGGGATTCGGACTTTTTCTGTGGAAAGAATGAGTACAGTTGTAACGCTCTCGATCCACGCTGATTTGCCCCGAATGAGGATGGGCCCCGCAGCATTACACCTGAGGCGCCAATTCGATAAAAGACATTCACCGTTAAGATTGCAAGTCCCCTCCGATAGCCCAAGCTGCGATTTTTAGCCCACAAAGGCACAAGGCCTGGGCGCACGACAGGAGGGCACCCAGTGCCTTTGAATTCGTCTAAATATATCCGTTGGTCTGCTGTGCCCCGCGTATTTTTCCTGCTCATTGTCAGCGCGCAGATCTGCCTGGCCACGTCCATCACCTCCACCTCGGGACCTGTGATTTACGTCGATAGCGCTGGCAACGTGCAGCCTAACCTCTTTGGTAACTATGTAAGTTACAACGTAACCAATGATACCGGCGCGCCGATTGCAGACGCCTGGGCGACAATAGGAAGCTTCACAGGCGGTTTTCTATCGTTAGGTGGGAATGAAAATGGAACCTATCACTTGGGAGCAATGGCAGCAGGAGCCACCCGGACTGTCTTTTTCTATATAGACGTTGATTGCTCATCTTTCCAGGCTGGCAAGTGCAATATCGCCACGCCTCAGACTTTCGTTGTTGGACTGTACTCAGGACTGCCCGCATCCAACCTGTTGGGCTCGCAGTCATTCTCGGTTACCGTGCTGGACACGACCGCAGCATCGGCAAACAAAGTCACCTCAGTCGTGACGTCGTCCAATAATCCAACCCTTGGCGCCATTGTGATCGTCACCACATCCGGCAACACCGGCACGATTAGCAGTTCTAACATCTTTTACTATAGTCCAGCCACCTATTTCGATTGGCCCGCAAGCAGTTTTCGTCTATACAGTACAGACATAACATTTGTCAGTGGCGGAAGCGCTTCCAACCAACTCCTGGTGCCGAGCGCTGTGCTTCCTCCCTCTGCTTCGGATTACACAATGGTGGCCACTTATCTGGTGCAGGGTCCAACTTCAACCCCGACTGCCGTGAGCCCTGTCGCATTCATTGGTAGCGGAACGCAAATTAAGCACACGGACACCAGCAAATTCGCTTCCTCATTTCCACCCATTGGAACCACTAGCAATTCCTTGACGCTATCCAAACTGACGAGTTCATCGGTGCTTCCGACCGGTGGGACCACCACATATACTTTGCGTGCCACCAACTCGAGCTCATCGAGCGTTACTCTAGACAATTTAGTGGATATGCTTCCCAGCACTCCAGCGAGTGTGTCCTATGTCTCAGGCAGTTCAAAGTTCAATGGGAGCGCGATTGCCGATCCGGTGATTTCGGGCAACACTCTTACCTGGACCAATACCTTCTCGATTCCCGCCAACGGTACTTCCGATCTTACGTTTCAGGCAACGGTACCAAACACAGCTGGAACGTACACGAATTCCGGCGTTGCGCACATTGGAACCACGCAAATCGACACTACGCTACTGACCACCGACAATTTGCCGGCGACAGTCACTTTGAGCGTAGGTTCTCCCGATCTCACGATTACTAAGACGCACAGCGGCAACTTTACCCAGGGCCAAACCGGCGCAACCTACACGATCACTGCGAACAATATCGGAACGATTGCGACCAGTGGCACGGTGACCGTTACGGATACGCTGCCCAGCGGGCTGACCGCCACCGCGATCAGCGGCACCGGATGGAGCTGCACCCTCGGCACGCTAACGTGTACGCGTTCGGATGCTCTGAGCGCCGGCAGCAGCTATTCGGCAATTACTCTGACGGTGAATGTCGCAAACAATGCAGCAGCTTCCGTCACTAATAGCGTTTCGGTCTCCGGCGGAGGAGAAACCAACACCGGCAACGACACGGCGACCGACGCGACGACTATCATTCAGCCACCGGATCTGATCATCACCAAGACGCACACCGGAAACTTTACGCAAGGTCAGACCGGAGCTGCCTACACCATCACCCTGACCAACAGCGGTTCAGGCCCCACCAGTGGCACCGTCACGGTAGTCGACACGTTGCCGAGCGGCTTGACGGCCACTGCTATCAGCGGCACAGGATGGAGCTGCACGCTGGCTACGCTGACCTGCACACGTTCTGATGCTCTGGCGCCAAGCAGCAGCTATCCAATGATCACGCTGACGGTGAATGTAGCCGGCAACGCCGCCTCGTCTGTTACCAACAGCGTTTCTGTTTCCGGTGGCGGTGAAACCAATACCGCTAACGATTCGGCTTCCGACGCCACGACTATTACACAGCTTCCCGATCTGACTATCACCAAGACCCACAGTGGCAGCTTCACCCAGGGTCAGACCGGCGCTGCCTATACCATTACGGCCACTAACGGCGGAAGCGGATCGACCAGCGGAACTGTGACCGTGCCCGATACTTTGCCCATCGGCTTGACCGCTACTGCTATGAGCGGATCTGGATGGAGCTGTACGCTGGCTACGCTGACCTGCACCCGCTCAGATGCTTTGGCCGCCAGTAGCAGCTACCCGGCCATCACTTTGACCGTGAATGTCGCCAGCAACGCCCTCAGTTCCATTACTAATAATGTTTCTGTCGCGGGAGGCGGAGAAACCAATACCAGCAACGACTCGGCTTCCGACGCCACGACCATCACGCAGCTCCCTGACTTAACGATTGCGAAAACGCACAGTGGTAATTTCACCCAGGGACAAACGGGCGCGACTTATAACATCTCTGTGACCAACAGTGGAACCGGGCCGACCAGCGGAACCGTGACCGTCACCGATACCTTGCCCACCGGCCTTACCGCTACCGCAATCGGCGGCACGGGCTGGAGCTGCACCCTGGCAACACTTACCTGCACACGTTCCGATACTCTGGCGGCAAGCAGCAGCTACTCGGCGATCACCCTCACCGTAAACGTGGCGAATAATGCCGCCGCTTCTGTAACGAATAGCGTCGCTGTCTCGGGTGGTGGCGAAATCAATACCGGGAACGATACCGCAAGCGATCCAACCACCGTCAATCCGCCCAATGTCCCCGACCTAACTGTTGCCAAGACGCATAGCGGTAATTTTACGCAGGGACAGACTGGCGCAGCTTACACGATCACCTGCCACAGCCATCAGTGGCACGGGATGGAGCTGCACCCTGGCGACACTGACCTGCACACGTTCCGATACTCTGGCCGCAAGCAGCAGCTATGCAGCGATTACGCTGACCGTGAATGTGGCCAGCAATGCCGCGGCATTGATCACGAACACGGTTGCGGTTTCTGGAGGTGGCGAAACCAATACCGGTAATGATTCTGCATCGGATGCAGCGACCATCACGCAGCTTCCCGATCTGACCATTACGAAAACCCACAGCGGCAACTTCACCCAAAGTCAGACAGGAGCTGCTTACACCGTTACTGTTACCAACAGCGGCACGGGACCAACTACCGGAACCGTGACTGTCACCGATACTTTACCCACTGGCCTTACCGCCACTGCCATCAGCGGCACGGGATGGAGTTGCACGCTGGCAACATTGACTTGCACTCGCTCGGACGCTTTGGCAGCAAGTGGCAGCTATCCAGCGATTACGCTAACAGTGAATGTCGCTAACAATGCTGCTGTATCGGTGACGAATACAGTTGCCGTCTCCGGTGGGGGCGAGACCAACACCGGTAATGACAGCTCTTCAGATGTCACGACCATCACTCAGCTGCCTGATCTCACCATAGTCAAGACCCACAGCGGCAACTTCACCCAGGGACAGACCGGCGCTGCCTACACCATCACGGCAACCAACAGCGGCGCGGGCCCGACCAGTGGAACTGTCACTGTCACCGATACTTTGCCTGCAGGCCTGACGGCCACTGCAATCAGCGGCACGGGATGGAACTGTACTCTTGCCACGTTGACCTGTACTCGCTCAGACGCTCTGGCTGCAAGCAGCAGCTATCCCGCCATTACCCTAACAGTAAACGTCGCCGGCAATGCCGCGTCTTCTGTCACGAATGTCGTAGTAGTTTCTGGCGGCGGCGAAACCAACACCGGTAATGACAGTGCTAGCGATGCCACCACGGTCAGTGCGGCTCTTACCCCTGACTTAACCATCACCAAAACCCACAGCGGCAACTTCACCCAAAGTCAGACAGGAGCCGCTTACACCATCACTGTTACCAACAGCGGAAGCGGACCGACTAGCGGAACTGTCACCGTCACCGATACCTTGCCCACCGGCCTGACGGCAACTGCGATCAGCGGTACAGGATGGAGCTGCACTCTGGGCACACTGATTTGTACTCGCTCAGACGCATTGGCGGCGAGTGGCAGCTATCCAGCAATTACCCTGACCGTGAACGTAGCCAGTAACGCGGCGGCCTCTGTCACGAATTCTGCAGCAGTCTCTGGCGGCGGAGAAACCAATACCAGCAATGATTCTGCCAGCGACGCCACGACAATCATCCCCGCCCTGCTTCCGGACCTAACCATCACCAAAACCCACAGCGGCAACTTCACTCAAGGTCAAACTGGCGCCATTTACACCATCACCGCCCGCAACAGCGGCGCGGGATCGACCAGTGGAACTGTCACTGTCACCGATACCTTGCCCACGGGCTTGACTGCGACGGCCATCAGCGGAACAGGGTGGATTTGCACGCTAGCCACGCTAACCTGCACTCGCTCAGACGTCTTGGCCGCAGGCAGCAGCTACCCGATAATTACGCTGACGGTGAACGTCGCCAGTAGCGCTGCGTCTTCTGTCACCAACTCGGCGGTGGTCGCAGGCGGAGGCGAAAGCAACACCAGCAACGATTCGGCGAGCGATGCAACAACGATCATTCAACAAATTCCGGACTTAACGCTGACGCTAAGCCAGCTAGGAACCCTTGCTCCAGGCGGGACAGGTTCATTCACCCTGCTCGCATCCAATATCGGAAATGCTCCCACAACAGGACAGGTCACGGTGACCAATACGCTTCCGGCCGGCATAACCCCGCAAAGCGCTTCGGGACCAGGATGGACCTGTAATATCAGCGGGCAAACCGTAATCTGCACCCGAACGGATGCACTTTCAGCCGGAGGCAGCTACCCCCCGATCACAGTGACAGTGTCAGCGGCAAAGGGCCTTTCCGGTTCTGTCGTCAACAATGCGGTTGTATCAGGCGGGGGAGAAACCAACACCGCCAACGATTCAGCGAGCATGCCTCTTGTGCTTTCGATCATCGTCCGACCGGATCAGTTGCTGGTAAAGAAGGCCGTAGACCGGTCTTTCCTTGATACAGGCGACGTTCCGTTCTACAGCATACAGGTCACGAACACTGCCAGCGTAGCCGTAGAAAATGCGCAAATCCATGACCACCTACCCAACGGGTTCCAATTTATCCCTGGCAGCGCCCGGATAACCTCAAACGCCAGCGAGTCTCAACCAATCAATCCGACTATTACCGGCAATGATCTGGTATTCATCATTGGCCATCTGGCAGCGAATGCGAATGTACTTTTGACGTACCGCGTCAGGATCGGAGCGAACGCCAGCGTAGGAGAAAACACCAACACAGCGGTCTTAACCGCCCTCTCGGCTGGTGTAATGGTCACCTCGGCGCAAGCCCGTGCAGTTGTCAATGTTGGAGCCGGCTTGATGTCAACACGGCAAATCATCGTTGGCCGGGTTTTTGAAGATGTAAATGGAAACGGTCTCTTCGATCAGGGTGACCAGCCTATTGCGGGCGTGAGAATCTATCTGTCCAATGGACAATCCGTTATCACGGATTCGGCTGGGCTGTACAACATTCCTTCTGTACGTCAAGGCTCCGTGGTGCTTTCGCTCGATCCTATTACTCTGCCTGCGGGCTTTGGGCTTAGGAGCGCAGCCCGCAAAGACGGAGAAAGCTGGACGCGCCTCCTACGGACTCCAATCGGCGGAGGCGCTATGCTAAGGCAGAACTTTGCTTTGCAAAAATTACCCGGCGCGGCTCATAGCGACTCCTCACAATCTGTCGCTAACTCTCAACAGGACGATGCGAGTCAAGATTCGGGAAACCGCGCATCTATACAAACTGCAGCGGCTATCTCGTCGCCTGCGGAAAAGGGCATTGCGACTCACAGCTCCGATATCACAGCGGGGCACACATCCCGAATAAACACCGGTAATGTTGAGAACCAACGACATCTTGAACTCTCCGCAGATCGCAACACCATCCCTGCCGATAGCCGCAGCTCTACGCTGATTCACATCCGCGCTGTAGACGAACATGGAAGACCGCTCAAACTTGAGCATGTCAGGATTCGTACGTCGGATGGCCAGTTCGTCCTCGATTCGGCGCAGCTCGCTGCTTTAGAAGCGAAGAACAACGGCCTAAACAGCGGGTTGATCTCTCATTTCACATCACTCGCACAAAACGCACTGCCCACACCATTTGACGCCAGCAGCACGTCGCTGGCAACAAGCAATGAAGTTAAGGCTGTAACGGCAACCGGCCAAACATCGGCGCCGTCTCGCGAAACCGTGGTTCCTGTAAGCAACGGTATCGCAACCGTTCGGCTCTTCTCCGGTAACACTCCAGGCACTGTAAAACTCGAAGCTGAAACAGACGATTCACAAAACCCTGCAGTTGGTCACGCCGAACTCTACTTTTCTCCTGAGCAAAGAAGTGCCATCCTGGTTGCCGTTGGTGAAGTGGCAATTGGTCGTGCTGCTCCCGATTTCGCCTTTACCAACCAATCGGGAAACTTTTCCCGCCGCGCGGACTTCTTCTTTCGCAAGTCAATCCTAGGAAATAACCTGCTGACGCTTGGTTATACAAGTGAATCTTCCGTGAACAGCTCAACCGGTATCAACGGCATGTTTCAACTCGATCCCCTGGATCGCGTCTACCCCGTTTTCGGTGACTCGTCCTTGCGATTTGCAGCCGCTCAAGCAAACTCGCGGGTCTACGGACGGCTCGACCATGGCAAGTCCTACCTGCTCTTCGGAGATCTTCGTGGGGACACGGCTCATATGGACAACACGAACATCTCTGATTTCGACCGTAACCTGACAGGGTTAAAAGCTCATTGGGAGAGTAGTAATTTGGTCTGATTCATCTTTCCCACATGGAAATTCTTCCAGGTTCAGAAATGATCACGCTCGAAGTTCGCGATCGCCGGAACCCCGAAGTGCTGATCTCACGGGAATCCCTGGCTCGCTCCGTCGACTACACACTGGACTGGAGCACTGGCAGCGTACTGTTTCTCAGACCGACGTCGTCGCTAGACCAGTCACTTAACTTGATTCAATTGATAGTCACCTACGAGTATCAGAACACTGGACTGACCTCCGCTGTATATTCAGCCCAGGGCAGCAAGCGTTTCGAATCGATTGGGATGCGCGTGGGCGCGTCATTCCTCACCCAGCGCGACGATGGCATCGGCTCTTTCTACCTCAGCAGCATCGTAGTGGACCAGACGCTTCCCAAGCACGGACGATTCCATTTTGAACTGCCGGTAACACATGGCACCGTGATGACGGCCGGCTCCTTCTTTGGGTCATCTGATGGATCGTCGAATGCAGACGGCATGGCGGTTCGTGCGACACTGGACCAACCCTTCACATTCTTGAACGGCAGCGCCCACTTCGGCTTCTCCAGAACTGACGAAGGATTTTCAAATCCATTCGGCGCCACTACGTTGCCGGGCTCACAGATCGCAAGAGGCTCCGTAGAACTGTCGCCGGTGGGTTCCGCCAAGTTGCAGTTTGGGTTCACGGATGAACGGAACATTGACTTGACGGCGGGCTACGATTTCAGAAATTTCAAAGATGCGCTCAACCCGCGCGAGATCACATCCGATCTCGCAAGCGCCGGCGTGGACTGGCGCATTACCAGTCGCTTGCAAGCGAGTGTCCGCCGTGAACAGAATCTGACAGACTCCGATCCAACTTACCCGAGCCAGACCCTCTTGTCCGCGCGATATAAAATCAATGCGGCAACCAGACTTTTCCTGACGCAGCGGTTTGCATCGGCTCCAATCATTCCCATTGGCGATCTCAGCCGCAGCGGGTTTACGTCGCTGAGCAGTACTCAGGAAACCATCCTTGGCGTTGAGACTCGCTGGCGGCAAAACACCAGCCTGACATCCCGGTATCAAATCGAAAACGGGATTAATGGTACCGATAGCTTCGCAGTCTTGGGAGTTGTGACCCGAATCCCAATAAGCCAGCACTTCGCCTCCGACCTTGGAATGGAACGCGGTGAGCACCTCGCGGGCAAAGGCAACAGCTACGACAGCGGCCGATTGGGACTCGCATGGCTGCCCAACGATAGATACCATGCAAGCGCGCGCTATGAGTTGCGGGATCAAGGCGGTCTCGGGCAGATATTCTCACTGGGGAGCGCCGGCAAGATCACCGATAGCATCACCGTGCTGGGACAGTTTCAGCACTCGTATGCTGCCTTCAGTGGCAACCCGACTCCATACAATCTGAACAATACCACGCAGGGCACCGCTGCCCTTGCGTTCCGGCCTCTAAAATCGGATCGCGCAGGGCTGCTCTTTAGCTATACGCTCCGTCAAATGCAAATTGCCGGCGCACCAAACTCCCAAAACGACAACGTAGGACTGCTCTCCACAGACGGCTATCTGCAAGCAACCCGAAACCTCGAATTCTATGGCAAGCTGGCGCTGAGTGACCGGACTGCCAGAATCGACAATGGCACCGATGTTTCCACGATGACCTACCTCTTTCAGGGAAGAACGCAGCTGCGCATTACCAGGTCATTTGACGCTGCTGCTGAAGCCAGATTCCTGCGCCAGCCGGTCACAGCCACACAACGCTGGTCCATGGGGAATGAGGTTGGCTACTGGATTATTCCTGATTTACGCCTCGCACTCGGCTACAACTACAAATCAATTGATGAGTACAGGGCTAACTTCCTGGCGAATCCGGTTCGGCGGGGAGTTTATTTCGTAATGTCAACAAAGCTCTCGAATCTTTTCAATCTTTTTGGGACACCCAAGGAAAAGCTAATCAAAGAAAAATAGAGTGCTGCATAAAGTAGAAGCTGATGCACAACTTCTGCGGAAATGGTGATCGTTAGCGCTGATAGTGGACTGTTCCTGGCCTGGTTGAGTTTGTGCCTTTTCTGTACCTTTTGTGTCCACGTCGGGATGGAGCCTTTTCTCTAAATACTGAAAAAGCTGGCGGGGACGACGAGACTCGAACTCGCGACCTCTGCCGTGACAGGGCAGCGTTCTAACCAACTGAACTACGTCCCCAGCTTTGGTGGGAATCAAACAGAAATCAGGTTTCAACTGCTGAATGGCCGGTGGCCGACACCTGGAAATCTCTATGATTTTACCAGATGAAGCGCGAGTCAGTCATCTTTCATCTTTTCATCTCTTCATTGACATCAGAGTTGAGATTTAGCCTTTATCCTTTTGTTACTCTATTCCTCCGTCTTTACGCCGATCTGCTGTCCGCTCACGTCGTCGTACTCCGCCTTGTGCATTCCCTGAAGATATTTGTCAAACCATCCCACGATGTGCTGCAAGCGCTCCACGCGGTGCCAGGGCTGCCCGGAGCGGGAAAGCTCGTGCGATTCGCCGGGAAAGCGGACCATGATCACCGGCCGCTTCAAGAACTTGAGCGCGCGGAACATTTCCTCGCCGCCCGCGCCCGGCGGCGTGCGATAGTCGGCTTCGCCCAGCACCAGCATCAGCGGCGTCTTCACGTTCTGTATATAAGTGATGGGCGAGCGTTGCACGTAATCCTGCGGGTCCTGGAAAGGCGGCGCCTTGAACCACGAAGGCTGGTACAGGGTGAAATCGGCGGAGTACCACCAGTCGGCCCAACTGGCGATGTCGCGCTGCGAAACCGCGGCAGCAAAACGGTCGGTGTGGCCGATGACCCAATTGGTCAGCAGGCCGCCGCCACTGCCACCGGTCACGCCTAGCTTGCTGGAATCGACATAGCCGCGTTTCAGCACTTCGTCCACGCCGAGCATGAGATCTTTGTAGTCGTCGCCGGGATAGTGATACTGAATGATTAGCCTTTGGCCGCCATCCATTGAAATTCGTGATCGAAGACGAAACCGTAGGCCGCGTGCGGGCCGCCGTGAATATTCAGGATGAGCGGGTACTTCTTGTTCGCGTCAAAGTCCGGCGGCTTCTGGATCCAGGCATGGATCTTTTTGCCGTCAAAGCTGGAGTACCAGATTTCTTCCGGCGCGGTCAGGTTGAGCTGAGAGAAAAGCTTGTCATTGATATGCGTGAGTTGCCTGGGCTGGGCTCCAGCGTTCTCCACTAGAAATAGATCGCCGATATTTGTCGGCGTGGAGATGACGACCACGAACTTTGATGCGTCGTCGGTCGCGCGGAACCGCTCCACCGCCTGGTTGCCTTTGGTGACAGCCGCGATCTTTCCGGACGCGACGTCAAACTGCATCAGATTGGCTTTGCCTTCTTGCGCGGTCACGGCGAATAAACTTTTGCCATCCGCAGACCAGACGATTCTGTCACCGCCACCGGCGCGGGGCGTGCCCTGGTCGCCGCCCACGCCGCTGCATGCATCGTAATCGTAGCCGGCGGTCAGGTTGCGCGGCTTGGCATCCGCCGCCAGATCAACCACCCACAGATCGGGCTGGGTATAGGACTGCACCGGCTCATTCACGGAAGCGCAGAAAGCCAGACGTTTGCCGTCTGGGCTGAGAGAAGTTCCTCGCGGCCCCATGTTGATGGCCATGATTTTCTGCGGTTCGCCGCCGGCGGCGGGCACGGAATAGACCTGAGCATGCGGCGGCTCATACGAAGGATCGTCCACCTGCGTGGTGGTGAAATAAATGCGGCTTGAGTCTTTCGACCACATGGCGCCGTCTTCCTGATACTTGCCGCTGGTGAGCTGCCTGGGTGTGACCGTATCTTCCGAACTCTGCGGCGCGGCCATCACCCATATGTGCTGCGGATGTTTGAAATC
>WNFN01146587.1_pt1 | contig 11275 bp, 9 predicted proteins | sample 5400161 | NCBI WGS metagenome assembly WNFN01 (sample SAMN13153353, study PRJNA577476) | soil metagenome | isolation source: 80 cm saprolite on Douglas fir-dominated hillslope | place: USA:California | collected 2013-09-17
CCTGGTGGCCGAGCCAGCATCGCTGCGGCCCCGCCCCGGCGACACCGTCGGCGACGCCACCCGCATGGCACTGCGAACCCACCGACGCCGATCCCCCGCCATCCCGGTAGCCGCCGCCTGGCCGAACGCCCCCTCAAGTGGTCGAGGTGGGACTTGATAGCGGGCGACCGGTGGCTGAGCTCGACGTGCCGCAATAGTGCCAGTTACCTGCTTTGTCGTCATGGAACAACTCGCACCATCCCGGCCGCGCAGAATCCGGCACGCAGCCGGAACCCCGAGCCCGGACCGCTCCGTCCAAGGACTGGCGTTCAAGTAAGGCGGTGGCTAATTGCGAGGTAACCCCGGCCGACGGACCCGGATACCTCGGACGGCTCTCATCATCTGCGCAGTCATCGTGGCCGTCGCCGGCGCGGCGGCGGCCGCCCGGCGGATCAGCCATCACCCGGCCGCGCTGCCGCGCGCGAGTTGCGGCTCTGCTGCCACCCACTTCCTCACCAGCCACACCCAGCTGCTGCGCGCCGATCCTGGCGCGCTGACCTGCTTCGTCAGGGCTGCCCGCGAATGCAGGTCCGCCAGCATCGGCGTGACTGAACTGGGTGTCGACACCGGAACCGACTACGTCTTCATCATCGAGCCCGGCAAGGCATCGTGTCAGGTTACCGAGCAGCGCCAGGACTATTCAGCCAACTTCGGCGGCAGTCACGACGCAGTGAGCACCGTGCCGTGCCGCCGGACCGCCATGACACGCAGCGGCGTCGGACTTAGCTGCGGCGGCCGGGACGTACTGATCCCGGCGCAGCTGAGCGCGCAATCCCCGCGCTCAGCCTGACCGGCGCTGGCGTCCCGGGCGGCCCTGAACGGGCTGCGGGTTCCAGATGCCGGAAATCTTGACGCAGCCGCCACGAGCACGACTCCGGCCTGATGCCAGGCACGTCGTGAACGTGGTTACCGGAGTAGAACGGCCGGTCAGCGGCCACTCGGCCGAGACTTAAGGCGCTGACGCCGAAGGAATGACTACGTGAGCACCGCTTCGTAATAGTCGGCGGCGGGCTCAGCGGCGTCCATTAGGTCCCAGGTTTTCATCCAGCGGTATGCCCGCTCGTACATCTCCCGGGTGTAGGGCTGCGACACGATCCTCTCGCCCGGCCCGAAGCGCCGGACGTCGGTTAGGCCCTGCATGTCCTTCGGCATCTCCTTGAGCCAGAAATGCTTGTAACGCTCAGGCTCGATGTCGATTTCCTGCTGGGCACGCAGCAGCGCGCGGAAGTAGCGTTTGACGTCCTCTGCCTCGGCGTCAGGTGAGACGAGGAAGCCCATGACAAAGGTAGTATCCACGAGCTTGCGGAAGCCAAGCTGCTCCAGCAGGTAGTACTGACCGCCCCAGACATTGGCCGCCTTAATGCGTCCGTCGATCATGCCGCGCAAGCGGTCATTGGGCCGGCCCGCGAAGTGCAGCGCGATCTGGTCACGCTCAAGGAACGGCGCGAGGCCCTGGATCGCCGAGTAGTGACTGCCCGAGTGGAAGCCGACCGAGACCTCGACGCCGGCCAGGTCGGCGGGCTGCCGGTACGGCGAGTCCGCCGGCACGAAGATCCCCGACGGGCACACAGAGTAGGTCTTGCCGTACATTCGCCCATGCTGTGCGGCCGCCGCGGCGTTGACTGCCCAGTGGCAGGCACAGGAAACGTCCGAACTCCTGCCCTTGGCCATATCCTCGAACGCGCCGCTGCTGATCTGGCCGGGCACCTCGCCGGCCGGGCTGACCGTGCCGGTCATCGCGCTGCCAGCCGCGAAACGGTCAGGATCGAATTCATATACCAGGCCTTCGTCGCGGAAGAAGCCCAATTCGTCGGCCACCCACTCGTGCAGACGCGTGTGCGGTTGGATACGGAACACCATCGTTGTGCTCCCTTCGTGTTGCGCGACCTTATGACAGTACGTCGGCCGTCGTAGAGTCGCCAGGGAGGATTCTTTACGCCGTCGGCTCGGCCCTTACCGGTCGGTGAGGTTGGCGTATGTAGAAAAAGAAAGTGGTCTCATGTCCGAGTCCGTCGACGCACGACCTTCCAGCCAGGTGCCCCCCCATGAGCTGCCTCCCTCTCTGCGTGACCCGATGCTGGTGAATTGGATCCGCGAGCCTCTGGACGACGCCGTCGACCGCAGGCGCCGCGTTATCCTTCCCCCTGCGGCAGCAGCCATGGGCACGCCAGTGAGCGCCTACCAGGGCGCCCTGCTCGCCGAAACCGTCCACCCTGACACGGTGGTCATGATGGGAGACAACCCCGCGCTGCCGACGATGCCCGAGCGTCCCACGCTCAGAGACTTCTTCGAGTTGCGGTTCAGCAAGATCGCCCGCGCGCACCTGCTGCAGAGCGCCAAGGTCGCACGGGAGAACGGGCTGGACGAGAAAGTGATCATGGCGTGCATGCTGCACGACATCGCGATCGCCGGCCTGCTGTCGTCCAACCATGGGTACTGGGGCGCGCAGATGGTAGGGCCGTACGTCGACGCGGAAGTCGCATGGGCGATCGAGAAGCACGAGGCACTGCGCTACTTTCCGGACGAGTCGCTCGGATACACCTATCCGCAGGCGTACATCGACTACTTCGGCCCGGACTACGACCCGCCCGAGTACATCAAGCGGGAGCACGAGGCGGCTCGGCAACATCGCTGGTACATGACATCGCGGCTCATCACCATCAACGACGTCTACTCCTTCGACTCGGCTGCGGTCGTGGATTTCGGCGAGTTCGAAGACATGGTGGGCCGAAACTTCCGGCAGCCCGCAGAAGGGCTCGGATTCGACGGCTCACCGGTCGCACACATGTGGCGGACAATGATCTGGCCGAACAACTTCCTCTGAACTAGCCAGGCACGAACCTTGGGCTACTCATCACCGGGGTCGGCTTCCACCGAAGCGTCGTTGTGACTGACCCGGTCGCAGGAGCCGCACGGAGCGGCCCCTCGGACAGAGCCTCTAACCCGGCAAAGCTGAGTGGGACGAGTCGAGACGGGTGAGAGAACTCGTCGCACGGTGTCGGGGGTGGGCGTGGGTCAGGTGCCGATGTAGGCGGCGAGGTGCTCGCCGGTGAGGGTGCAGCGTGCGGCTACGATCTCGGCGGGTGTGCCCTCGAAGACGATCCGGCCGATGACCGACTTGCCGGAGTCGACGAGCCGGTCGAGCAGGCCGAGCAGCTGCTCGACGTCGGCGAGGTGGAGGCCGGTGGTCGGCTCGTCGAGGAGGTAGACGCCGCCCTTCTCGGCCATCCGGGTGGCCAGCTTGAGCCGCTGCCGCTCGCCGCCGGACAGCGTAGTGAGCGGCTGGCCGAGGCTGAGGTAGCCGAGCCCGACGTCGGCGAGCCGGCCGAGGATTGCATGCGCCGCCGGCGTGCGCGCCTCGCCGGCGCCGAAGAACTCCCCGGCCCCGGTCACCGACATCGCGAGCACCTCGCTGATGTCACGGCCACCGAGGTGGTAGTCCAGCACCGATGCCTGGAACCGCTTCCCCTCGCAGTCCTCGCAGATCGAGGTGACGCCGGCCATCATGGCCAGATCGGTGTAGATCACCCCGGCGCCGTTGCAAGCCGGGCAGGCGCCCTCGGAGTTGGCGCTGAACAGGGCGGGTTTCACGCCGTTGGCCTTCGCGAACGCCTTGCGGATCGGGTCGAGCAGTCCGGTGTACGTCGCCGGGTTGCTGCGCCGCGAGCCCTTGATCGCTGCCTGGTCTACCGACACCACCCCGTCCCGGCCCGACACCGAGCCGTGGATCAGTGAGCTCTTTCCCGACCCGGCCACCCCGGTCACCACCACCAGCACGCCGAGCGGTATGTCGACATCGACGTCCTGCAAGTTGTGGACGCTGGCACCGCGCACCTCCAGCACTCCTGACCGCCTCCGCACCGACGGCTTCAATGAGGCGCGATCGTCCAGGTGCCGCCCGGTGAGCGTGTCGCTGGCCCGCAGACCCTCGACGGTGCCCTCGAACACCACCTCGCCACCTTCCGTGCCGGCGCCGGGGCCGAGGTCGACGACATGCTCGGCGATCGCGATCGCCTCCGGCTTGTGCTCCACGACCAGCACGGTGTTGCCCTTGTCGCGCAGCTGCAGCAGCAGGTCGTTCATCCGCTGGATGTCGTCGGTGAGCGAGGACCCGAGGTGCCGGATCATCTTGGTGCGCTGCGCCTCGCCGCCCGACAGCGTGCCCGACGAGCGGTCGAGGCTGAGGTAGCCGAGCCCGATCTCCACGAACGAGTCGAGGGTCTGCTGCAGCGACGCCACCAGCGGCCCGACGGACGGTTCGTTCAGACCCCGCACCCATTCAGCGAGGTCGCTGATCTGTATCGCGCAGGCGTCGGCGATGTTGATCCTCTTGATCTTCGACGACCGGGCCGCCTCGCTGAGCCGGGTGCCACCGCAGTCGGGGCAGGCGGTGAACGTCACCGCCCGCTCCACGAAGGCGCGGACGTGCGGCTGCAGCGCGTCGACATCCTTGGACAGGAACGACTTCTGGATTCTCGGGATCAGACCCTCGTACGTCAGGTTGATGTTGTCGACCTTGATCCTGGTCGGCTCCTTGTGGAGCAAATCCTGCAGCTCGGTCTTGGTGTACTTACGGATCGGCTTGTCCGGGTCCAGGAAGCCGGAGCCCCCGAAAATGCGGCCGTACCAGCCGTCAACGCTGTAGCCGGGGATCGTGAGCGCACCCTCGTTGAGCGACTTGCTGTCGTCGTACAGCTGCGACAGGTCGAAGTCGGTGACCGAGCCCCGGCCTTCGCATCGCGGACACATGCCGCCGGCGCGGGTAAAGGTCTGTCTCACGGTCTTGCCGCCACCGCGTTCGATCGTGATCGCACCGCTCGCCCGGACCGAGGGAACGTTGAAGGAGAACGCGTTGGGCGAGCCGATGTGCGGCTGCCCGAGCCGGCTGAAGAGGATGCGCAGCATCGCGTTGGCGTCGGTGGCGGTGCCGACCGTGGAGCGGGCGTCGGCACCCATCCGCTCCTGGTCGACGATGATCGCGGTCGTCAGCCCCTCGAGTACGTCGACCTCGGGCCGTGCCAGCGTCGGCATGAAACCCTGCACAAAGGCGCTATACGTCTCGTTGATCATCCGCTGCGACTCCGCGGCGATCGTGTCGAACACCAGCGAGCTCTTGCCCGAGCCGGAGACGCCGGTGAATACCGTCAGCCGGCGCTTCGGGATCTCGACGCTGACGTCCTTGAGGTTGTTCACGCGCGCGCCGTCGCGGTCTCCGTCGGCCTCGCCTGGCTCGATCTGTTCAGCTTCGAGCGGGACGTCTGGTTCGCCGTCGCTTCGGCCCGTGCAGCCCCTGAGCCCGGCCACGCGGCGCGCCCGCCGAGGCATCAGACCAGCCAGCGGTCGTCGCGCATCAGCCCGCGGTCGGCAGCTCGTTCACCTCGCGCCAAGCCCGGATGCGGCGCGGCAAGATGCGGAACCAGCCGCACGGCGTGGCCAGCGCACGCGGGACGAAGCCGGTGCGCGCGGCGAACCGGTCACCCCGCTCCGGCGGGAGCGGGGTCGGCTTTTATCGGTCCTGAAGCAGCCCGAGGACGTTGCCATCGGGGTCAGTGACCGTGGCCACCAGGCGGCCGCCACCGACGTCGTGCGCCGGCTCCTTCACGGTGCCACCTGCGGCGGTCACCTCGGCTAGCTTCGCCTCGATGTCCGGCACGTGCCAGTAAGCCACCGGCGACGTCATGCCATGCGGTCCACCGCCCGGCACCAGCCCGATGTGCTGGCCCGCGGCCTCGAACCCGACGTAGTAAGACTCGTCGGCCTGCGGCGGTACGCCGAGCAGGGCGGCGTACACCGCCTTGGCCGCCGCGAGGTCGGACACGGGATGCAACACGGTCTTGATTCCCTGGGTGGAAGACCCAGTCATGATCGCTCCTGAAGTCGTGGGTCACATCGACCCGGTGGGATTGTCGGGCTTAATGACGAACGGGAAGCCCGGAAATCGACGTGGCGAGCTGGTCGGTGGGGCCGACAGTGATCGAGCGCATCCCGCCGCAGTGATGTCCATGGCGGTCAGGCTAGCTGCGGCTCGGTGACCCGCGCTTCTCGATTCCTGATCGGTCTGGTCACCTGTTTCGCCACGCACGACGGCATCCCCGCCGTCGCGCGCGCCGCGTGCCGCCGGTAGGCGCTGGGCGGCATACCGACCAGCTCGGTGAAGCGGCTGCTGAAGGTGCCCAGCGACGAGCAGCCGACCGCGAAACAGACCTCGGTGACGCTGAGGTCGCCACGACGCAGCAGCGCCATCGCCCGCTCGATCCGCCGCGTCATCAGGTAGCCGTACGGCGACTCGCCATAGGCCAGCCGGAACTCGCGGCTAAGGTGCCCCGCCGACATGTGCGCGCCGCGGGCGAGCGCCTCGACGTCGAGCGGCTGCGCGTACTCCCGGTCGATCCGGTCGCGGACCCGGCGCAGCCGCGCGAGGTCGCGCAGGTGCTGCGATCCGGCGGATCTGCTGGTCACCTGTGCATCTTATCCATCCGGCACCCTGTGATCATTGCCCTACCTTCGCCCGCACACAGCCGCGGGACTCGAACCCGCGACCGGCGGATTATGAGCCATGTATTGATTTGCCAGTCCCCCCACCTGCGCTAGCGCCCTAGTAATCGCATCAGCACTCCCCGGGTGCGCCCGTGCCGCACGTTTCCCATTGGCACGGTCATTGGCAGCGGCTGGCGACGCAGCTCGGCCCGCACAAGGAGGAGTTACGTTCGCACAGCTCTGCAAACTCCTAGTCATGTCCGGGACAGTTCGTTCGGGATCATGCGACATTCGAGTCCCAGGCGTGCTTGCAAAGTGCCACCCATCGCACTCCGTCACCGGCACTCCGCGCGCAGGAAGCACCCATGGCTGCGTGGTGATCTGGGTGGCCCGCACCCGGCCGGTGTAGCGGCTGGCCGCGGATTCGGGCACCGCGGGTGACAGTCCTGACCGCTCGGACGCCGGCGAGGCTGGTGTTGAGATGGACCGGCGGCTGCAACCGGCCGGGCGCAGCCCGAACGCTGGATCACAGCACGTGGATGCCAGGCGCAGCTCACAGCACCTCGGGGTCTTCGGCAGCAGCCGGTGAGCGTTGAGCTGACGCTGGCCCCAGTCAGGACACCGCCCAGGCCGTGCCAGGCCGGGAAACGCGTTGCCGATGAGCGCCCTGGCCAGCCGGGAGACCTTCAGCTTCGGCTAGGGTATAGGAGAGACAGGAGCGTGAATGTCATCCGTGTCGGAGCCGCAGCACCTGAGCAATCATCACCGCAATACGCTGCGCCAGCTCTTCCAGCACCCCGTGAGCCACAACATCGAATGGGTTTCCGTGACTATCGGGTCTGAGACCGAATTCTTCGACCCTCCCCGGCACAAGGACATCGACACCCAGGCTGTTGTCGACTTGCGCCGGATGCTGAGCAATGCCGGTTACGGAACTGCCCATACCGGGTGATGTCTTCACCAAGCCGGCACCAGCGCTGCGACCACATCTTTCGCGTCACTGCCGTGTGCAGTTTTCCGCCGTTCGCACGGCCGTAAATGGCGAGGATTGCTGTGCGGGTGTCCGTTCGCGCGCCTGCCGCCTGGCCCGGGGCTGGCGGCCGGCCGGCGGGTCTGTGAGCGGGGTGGGGTCCGGGTTCGGCGGCCAGTGTCGAGCAGGAGGATAGCGGCACCCGGTGACCGCCAGGATGGCAAGGCCGCTGGCCTCCGCGCCGAGCGCGGCGATGATGTAGCCCGCGCTCGGTCCGAGAGGGAAGACTGACTCCAACGCCATTAGCGGCCCGATACTTCAAGGCGCTCCGATCATCGGGCAAGGTCGGGCTGGCTAGCGTGTTCAGGCCCGGAGGCAGGCGCCGTTGACGCGCCGTGAGGCCGGCCGGGGCTACCCGCGGCGGGCGCTTCGGCGCATCATCCGGCGTAGCCGCGTCATCGCGATCTGGAATTTGTCGACCGCCGCGAGCCGCCACATCCGCGTGCGGCCTGTCGTGGTTTCCGATGGCAGTGGCGGGGCGGTGCCGTTAGCGGACGGGCGTGGCCGGGTGGGGGTAGTGCTCGGCCGTGGTGCAGTTGTCTCGGTCATGGCGCTTCCTTTTGCAGGTTGGGCTTGGGGTGACGCGTCAGATCGGCAACCGCTCGGTGAGCGGCCCCCGCCGGGACGGGTCGGTGGAGCAGGGCTGCGGGCGCGTGCTAGCCGACGCCCATCACGGCGGGCGTCACCTGCCGACGGGGGCGGCCTGCCGTTGCCGCGATCGTCCTGGCGCGGTGGCACGCACCGGCGGGTGCTGGTCTGCTGAACCGCCCGCGGCGTGCTCGCCGCTGCCCTCTGGCGGGGTCATCAGCGGCAGCAGCAGATGCGGCGAAGGCGTTCATAGTGTCGCTCCGCCCGCAGCCGCCAGGCCAGGGATCTGGCCCGGCAGCTTGCATCGGGCATCGGCAGAGTCAGCCGGACGCGCGGCAATGCGAGCGTCATGGGAGCGGGCAGTCTTCACGACCAGGCCGATTCGCATGAGCTCCTCCGGTAGCTCCGGGTAGCTGGCCGCCGTCGGCGGCTGACTTCCGGTGCCTGTCTCTGAAGCTACATTAGAACCCAGAAACTAGCAACAAGTTTCCGGAAACGACTAACATTCGGAAGGGGACGGCCCGGGACCTTCCTGACCGAGCGGGTTCTGCCGGGCACCGCTCATGACGGGAGCGCCTGCGCGAGCTTCGCCTACTTGCTGGCCTCCGATAAGCCCGCGCAGCCGCACCTGATCGCGCCCGCTTCGCTGGTTTCGCGAGATTCCTGCTTGGCTGATCCATCGGCAGCTAAACCGCGGCGCGTTAACGACCGCATCCAGGCCGGGCGGTCGAGCGGACGCTCTCGTCACACTGTTGCCCTGGTTCCCCTGAGATCGGGCGGGCCACGCGAGCCAGCCTGCCAGGCGATGCCAGCGTGATGAATGCCAACGTCAGTCCCAGCGCCGCCACTCATCCAGTCGGCCGCCTGCAGGCGGAGCACAATTGCGAGTGTCCGATCCACAGCGACCCAGCCGGGCGAGCGCTCCTGGGCACAGCGCCCGGCGCCGCGGGAGCTATTCGGATTTCTCCCGGGAAGGAAGGGACCGACCGTGCCTGACAACGTCGTGCTGATCATGCGATTTCACCCGGTAGGCGGTGAAGACGTCTCCGTGATATCCGAGGATTTCACCGGCGAACACGAAGCACTTGAGGCGGTCGCCCGTGCGCTGGACGAGCGGCGCAGCCTGGTTCTGCGCCATGCCAGGTATGACCGCGAGGCAGACGAGAATGGCGTCATCATCAACCTCGCCAACGTGGTATCGGTACGGGTGTCGAAGACAGACAGCGCGGCGACCGGCCAATACCTATGACAACTGGCCCCGCCCCGGAGGGAACCCGGCGAAGGGAGCCTTGATCCCGTGCAGGCAGCCAGCTGGGACGACCCCGCGGACTTCCCGGCGCCAGCATGAAGGCAAGAGGAGTGGCGGNNNGCCCCGAATGCTGCCAAGACACTGGAAACTGCTCGTCACCAACCGTGTCTGCACCAGTTCCGCAGGCGCTGCCAAGTGCCGTTTCCGCGCCCGCGAGCCGGGCGGATTCATGGCTTCGGGCGGCGTGGTAGCAGTGGCCGGACTGGCAGGCCGAGGCGGGCGCTGCTGGAAACTGGCGCAACCCCTCCTCCCGGCTGCCGTAACCGGCCGTCCCGTGTACCGATAGGCTGACCTCGTCGCATCCTGGGTGCGCCTGGCTAGGCCGATAGCTGGCACTAGCCCCTCTTGGTCGGCGCCACGGATGTAAGCGTGTCGCGCCGGTTGGTTGGGCTCACACGCTGCCCGCAAGCCGGAGCATTCTTATTGCGTGAGGCTTCGTTCCTGATTCTCTCGGGGCCGTCCGATCGGAAGGCACCTGAACTATGAGTACGCGATTCGGTTTCGTCAGCACGTTCCCGCCAACCCAGTGCGGACTGGCTACTTTCACCGCTGCCCTGCGCGGCGCCCTGTTGCACTCCACCACTGACGAGGGCTGGATCGTTCGCCTGGTTGACGCGCCCGCACCGATACCTGCCGACGGGGTGGTCGCGCAGCTCATCGCAGCCAGCACGAGTACGGCGTCTACGGCGGAGCCGACGGCAGCGAGATCCTGCACCTGCTGGATCAAGTCCGGGTACCGTGTGTCGTCATCCTGCACACTGTGCTGACCGACCCGACGGCACATCAGCGTCAGGTACTCGAGTCGGTGATCGCCAAGGCCGATGCTGTCGTCACGATGACGATGACTGCGCGCGAACGGCTCGCGGCCGGGTATGCCGTCGACATGACGAAGGTATGCATCATCACGCACGGCGCGCCCGCCCCGCAGAGGACGGTGGCAGAGCCAACCTTCCGCACCGGGCAGTTCACCGTTTTGACGTGGGGCCTGCTCGGCCCCGGCAAGGGCATCGAGTGGGGCATCGAGGCAATGGCAATGCTGCGCGATCTCCAGCCGATGCCGCGCTACATGGTCGCCGGCCAGACGCACCCGAAGGTGCTAGTGCATGAAGGCGACGCCTACCGGGATCGCCTCCGCGCCCAGGTCCGGCAGGCCGACCTGGCATCCTGGATTACCTTCGACGGTCAATACCGCAACATCGGCGCGCTGGCTTCCCTCGTCCGCTCCGCGGACGTCGTGCTTCTGCCGTACGACTCGACCGAACAGGTCACCTCCGGCGTGCTCATCGAGGCGATCGCCGCGGGCAAGCCGGTGGTGGCGACGGAGTTCCCGCATGCCAGAGAGCTGCTCGCGGGAGGAGCGGGCCTGCTCGTGCCGCACCGCGATCCGGCCGCGATCGCGGCGGCGCTCCGCTCGGTCATCACGCGCGGGGACGTGATGACAGGGATGGCCGCTGCTGCCACCGCGGCAGCGCCGCACCTGCTGTGGCCGGCCGTCGCAAGCCAGTACCGCGAGCTGGTCGGCCGGCTGATCACAGCGAGCGTGGCCGCATGACCTCCGGCAGCGTGACTCCCGGGAGCGGTGTTCGCCAGCCGGTGTTCGATCACCTCGAACGGCTCACTGACGACCGCGGGCTGTTCGAGCATGCCCTCCACGCCTTCCCCAGGCGCGAGCACGGCTACTGCGTCGACGACGTAGCCCGCGGACTGGTGGTTGTGTGCCGCGAACCGGGGCCCGGGCCGACCGCTTCCCGCCTCGGCCGCTGCTACCTCGCCTTCGTCCTCGACGCGCTCGATCCCAGCGGGGCCTGTCATAACAGGATGGACGTCGACGG
>WNFN01223501.1_pt1 | contig 11274 bp, 9 predicted proteins | sample 5400161 | NCBI WGS metagenome assembly WNFN01 (sample SAMN13153353, study PRJNA577476) | soil metagenome | isolation source: 80 cm saprolite on Douglas fir-dominated hillslope | place: USA:California | collected 2013-09-17
CCGGTAGGTGGAGCGGTACAGGATGATCGTCGACTCGCCCTCGACCCGGACGCGGAACGTGACCGAGCTCACCGTGGTCCAGCGGCGCCAGTAGCTCGCGGGGAACGCGTTGAAGTACGTGCCGAACGAGACGCGGCGGCCCGGGCTGATCACGGCGCTGCGCCGGGGCCCGACCTCCTCGACCAGGTGGGCGGGCACGTCGGAGCCGAAGCGGACGCTCGACTGCGCCTCGCCGACCGCGGCGGCGCTGGCCACCGGCATGTCGGCGGCGTGCTTCCGGCGCCCGGTCAGCGCCAGGGCCTGCATCTCCGCGCTGAGCTCGGAGGCGCCCCGGTCGATGTTCGTCTCGACGTACAGCGGGACGACGTCGAAATCCTCGGCCGGGAAGACGACCCGCTGCAGGACGCGCAGGCCCTCGCCCGCGGCATTCGCGTTATTCATGTCCGCCGTTTCGGTGAGTGAGCGCATTGGTGGGGGTTAGCCGCGTGAGCGGAGCACGTTCGGTGGACACGGTATCGGCGAGCGGAGCACGTTCCGTAAAAAACGGCCGCAGGCGATTGTCGAACATGCTCAGCGCGGAGCCTATCGCCATATGCATGTCGAGGTACTTATACGTGCCAAGACGCCCGCCGAACAGCACGCCGGGCTCGCGTTCGGCCATCTCCCGGTAGGCCAGGAGCCGCGCCCGGTCCTCGGCCGTGTTGATCGGGTAGTACGGCTCATCGCCGCGCTCGGCGAACCGCGAGTACTCCCTCATGATCACCGTCTTGTCCCTGGGGTACCAGTCCCGCTCCGGGTGGAAGTGCCGGAACTCGTGGATGCGGGTAAACGGAACGTCGGAGTCCGCGTAGTTCATGACCGGCGTGCCCTGGAAGTCACCGGTGAGCAGGACCTCCAGGTCGAAGTCGAGGGTGCGCCAGCCCAGGTCACCCGCGGCGTAGTCGAAGTACGCGTCAAGTGGGCCGGTGTACACGACGGGCACGCTCCCCAGAAGCTCAGATCGCAGGCGCGCGAATTCGGTGTTCAGCCGCACCTCGATCTTCGGGTGATCGATCATGCGTTCCAGCCAGGCAGTGTAGCCGTCGGCCGGAAGTCCTTCGAACGTGTCGCTGAAATATCGGTTGTCGAACGTGTAACGCACCGGCAGCCGCGCGATGATCTCCGGGGGCAGGTCGGCCGGATCCGTCTGCCACTGCTTGTAGGTGTAGCCGCGGATGAACGCCTCGTAGAGGGGCCGCCCGATCAGCGACACGGCCTTCTGCTCGAGGTTGACGGCCTGGCCCGGCTCGATCTCGGCCGACTGCTCGGCGACCAGCGCCCGCGCCTCGTCCGGGGACAGCGCCGCGCCGAAGTACTCGCACATGGTGGCCAGGTTGATCGGCATGGGGTAGACCCGGCCCTTGTAGATCGTAAATACCCGATGCTGGTAGCCGGTGAAGTCCGTGTAGCGGTTGGCGTACTCCCAGACCCGGGCGTTCGACGTGTGGAACAGGTGCGCGCCGTAGCGGTGGATCTCGATGCCCGTCTGGGGCTCGGGCTCGCTGTAGGCGTTCCCGCCGATGTGGTGGCGGCGCTCGATGACGAGTACGCGCAGGCCCAGATCGCGGGCGCATCGCTCGGCGATGGTCAGGCCGAAGAAGCCGGACCCGACGACAGCGAGGTCGATGTTCACGGGCTCACGGGCGGCTGGAGCGCTGCCGACCGGGGCTCAGGCACCGATCCGGCACGGGAGGCGGACATTTCTGGGTACTCGCGCTCATCTGGGTGCTCCGGCTCGGAAGGCTCCGATGGCGCCAGGGTAGCCAGATCCTGCCCAAGGTGCTCGGTGTAGCGCGCAACCGCCGGGCGGTACACCGCGCGCCGGAACCACCACGGGATCAGCCGGTAGCCCCCGCGCACGATCACGTTGCGCGCGTACTCGGCAGGCGAGGTGAACCCGCGCCGCCGGAACTCGCGCTGCAGGCGCAATTCGGAGCGCAGCAGCTCCGCCCCTCCCCGCCGCTTGAACGCCTGCGCGCCGACCCGGTAGAAGACCAGCGGCTCGGCCACGTTGATCGCTCGCGCGCCGCCCGCGAGCATCCGGGCGAACAGCGCGTAGTCCTCCATCAGCGGAAGATCGCCGTAGCCGCCCGCCGCGAGGACGGCCTTCCGCCGGTAGACGACGGTCGGGTGGTTGAACGGGTCGTGCATCCGCGCGTACCGCCGGATCTGGAGCGGATCGGTGGGCGGAGTGCGCTGCCCGACGATGTGGTCGGTGTCCTCCACGAACTCGAGCAGGCCGGCCCCGACGATGTCCGCGTGCTGGATGAGCGGCAGCTCCACCTCGAAGCGGTGCGGCATGGCCACGTCGTCGGCGTCCATGCGGGCGATCACGTCGAACCAGCTCGCGGCCACCCCCCGGTCGAGCGCGGGCCCCAGGCCGCTGTTGCGCGGCAGCGGGACCAGGGTCACCGGAACCGGGCTGCGGCGGGCGAACTCATCCAGGCACCCGGCTAGCTCGTCGCGAACCGGGCCGTCACGAACGACGACCACCTGGTCCGGACGCACGGTCTGGTCATCGACCGCACTGCGCAGCGCCCGCCGGAGGTAGTCGGGCCGGTCCCCGTCGTACACCGAGACCAGGAGCGAGAAGGGTTCATGCATCAGCAGAACGTGCCTTCCGTGTAGGGAAGATTACGCAGTGCTACCCAGGTGACGACCACCCCGTCGACAGTCACCGATCGGCGCGACTCGAATATAGCCGGTACGCACGCCTTGGCCGGCACCAACGTAGATCATGGGGTGAACGTTGCAGGAACCAACATATGAGTACCCTGGACCCGGGTTACTGCCAGTTAGGCGCCCGGCGCGCTGGCTGGCAGCGGCCTCCAGACGCGACAACCGCCCGCTCCTCCCACCCTCCCACCCTTGCGAGGTGCCGTTGGCAGCGCAAGACGTCACCGAGACACCGGCCGGAACGCGGCCGAGGGAAATGCTGCACATCGGTGAGCCCAAGACAGTCGCCACGTCCCTCCAGCAGATCATGTGGCGCAACCGCTCCGAGCTGGCCGCCAGCGGCGTCGTGCTGCCGGGTCATCATCCGCAGGATCACTTCCGCGGCAGCCAGGACCTGCGCGGCATGCAGAAGCTGGCCAGCGATCCCGCGGGATCCTGGACCGGCGAATGGGAGATCCTGGCCCGTCAGGCGCAGCAGGCGCAGAAGGTCGCGGTCATCTCGCACGAGCTGTTCTCGGCCGCCGATGCCGAGCAGGCCGAGCGCGCGGTGACATCGCTGCTGCCGGCCGAGGTGCACATCGTGCTCACCGTGCGGGACCTCGCCACGCTGCTGCCCGCCGAGTGGCAGGAGACCGTGAAGCACCGCAACACCCGCGGCTTCCAGGACTGGCTCGGTTCTGGCGCGTGCACGACACGCTGGCGATCCTCGACCTCTGGTCACGGCACGTCCCAGCGGAGCGAGTGCACGTGATCATGACCCCGCCGCGCGGCTCTGACCAGCGGCTGCTGTGGCAGCGGTTCGCGTCGCTGCTCGACATCGACCCCGGCACCGTCGATCTCACCCGGGCCCGGCCGAACGCGTCGCTCGGGATGCCCGAGATCGAGTTCCTGCGACGGCTGAACCAGGCCCTTCCCGCGGAGGTCCCCGACTGGTTCTACATGTGGAACGTGAAGGAGGCGGTCGCGCACCAGGCCCTGGCCGCGCGACCCGTCGGCGCGCGCCTCGTGCTGCCCGCCGACCGGGAGGCCTGGGCCAAGGAGCAGGCGGAGGCGCTCGTCGCCGGCCTGAGCGGCTCCGGGTACGACCTGATCGGCGATCTCGACGAACTGCTGCCCCGGCCACCCGGGGAGCCCTACGAAAGCCCCGCCGGCCAGCCGGCCGAGCAGGTGCTGGACGCCGCGGTGGACGCGGCCGCAGCACTGGTCGTCAACCAGTACCACAAGGCGTACCCCGCGGCCAGGCCGCAGCGGAGCCAGGCCGGGCAGCGCGGGCTGGTGAGCCGGGTCGAGTCGACGGTCGCGTCCTCCCCGTGGCTCAAGCGGATGGTGCGCGATCTGTCGAGCCGGTTCGCCCTCGTGCGCCGGCTGCGCATCCGCGCGTGGCGGTCGCTCGAACGCCGCCGGGCGGGCAGTCATCGATAGCCCTCGGGTGACCGCGGTCGTGGTCACGTACAACCGGCGGGACCTGCTGCTCGAGGCGCTGGCGGCGGTGCACGCGCAGAGCCGCGCGCCCGATGCGGTGATCGTTGTCGACAACGCCTCGACCGACGACACCGCGGCGGCGGTGCGCACGCGCTACCCGGCGGCGCGCCTGGCCGAGCTCGGGCACAACACCGGCGGCGCGGGCGGGTTCGCCTACGGCATGGCGCTGGCCCTCGCCGACGGCGCGGACCTGGTCTGGCTCATGGACGACGACACGGTGCCCGAGCCGGACGCGCTGCGCGCGATGCTCGAGGCCCGCCGGAGCCACCCGGACCGCTCTCCCGCCCTCATCGCCAGCCGCGTGGTGTGGACCGACGGGCGCGCGCACCCGATGAACACTCCGCGCACCAAGCCCTTCGCGGGCCAGGCCGAGCGTCTGGCGGCCGCGGCGGCCGGCTGCCTGCCGATCCGCTCGGCATCGTTCGTGTCGATCCTCGTCGACGCCGGCGAGTGCCTAAGGCGCGGCCTGCCCCAGGCCGACTACTTCCTGTGGAACGATGACTTCGAGTTCACCACCCGGCTGCTGCGCGGTAACGCCGGCCTGCTCTGCCCGGCCAGCGTCGTGGTGCACAAGACCGCGACGTTCGGCTCGACGGACACCGACCCCGGGCAGCGGTTCTTCTACGAGGTCCGGAACAAGATCTGGACCCTGAGGTCCGGCTCGCCGCTCGCCCCGGCGGAGCGCATCCTGTACGGAGGCTCGACGCTGCGCCGCTGGGCCCGCACGTTCGCCAGGTCAGGGGACCGGGGCGTGCTCGGACGCTCACTGGCCAGGGGAATCCTCGCCGGCCTGCGGACCAGACCGCGGCCTACGGAAGAGGTGCTTGAGGCTGCGGGTCTGATGATGCCTGCTCGGCCGCAGGACCGAGCGGGGGGGTCGCGGGGGGTCGTCCCCCCTGGGCAGCACTGAGCGGGGCGGTCGCGGGGGGTGGTCCCCCCTCCCCCTCCGCCACCTCTCGCGGCCCGGGCACCCAGGCCACGTCCAGCACAGCGGTCAGGCGCTCGCCCAGGGACCGCTCCCGCGCGTGACGGCGGCTCAGCCAGGCGGCGACGCCCAGCACGCCGGCGGCCGGGAGGGTGACGATCGCGGGAACCTGGTAGCGCCAGGAGAACTCGAAGATGTCCGGCGCGAGCAGGACCGTGGCCGCGGTCGCGGTGAGCAGCAGGCAGGCCAGGGCGAGCCGGCGGGATTGCGTCTGGCTCCCCAGCGAAGCGTCGCTCCGGCGGCCGCGAGCCAGTACCAGAACCGAGCCGGCCAGCCCCGCGAGGACAAACACCAGGTACAGCGGCCCAGGGGTGTAGCCGCCGTCGAGCTGGTAGGCGCGCAGGAACGCGGCCACGGGCCGGTCCACGTGCGCCTGCCCGCCGTAGGCGTGGTCGAGCGGGTAGTAACGGAAGGGCCCGAACGGCCTGCGCTGCAGGCCTACGAGGATGACGTTCCTGGGGCCCAGGGTGATCCACTGCGGGAAGACCGGGAACTGGGTCTGGAACTGCCAGCGCGAGATGGGCTGGCCCCCGCCGGCGGAGTCGCGGGTCGCGGCGAACAGGCGCACCGAGTCCTCGAGGTACGAGACCGCCACGCGCAGGGGCTGCTGGTGCTCCACGGCCGAGGTCAGGGCCGAGATGAGCGCGCTCCGGTCGGTTCCGGGCGGAAGGACGGCGGAGAACAGCGGTGAGGCGCCGGAATGCTCGATCCAGTCGGGACCCTGGGCCCGCTCGCCGGGCGTCGGGCACAGGGGCCGCACCGCCGCGGGCAGCCGCAGCGTGGCGCAGTCGGCAGCCGCCGCCACCCGGCCCGTGGTGCCCTGCCCGTGGGCCAGCCAGAACTGCCCGGTCCGGACCTCGGAGATGCCGCAGTACAGGAGTATCGGCAGCGCGAAGGCGGCCGTCAGCGCGGCCGAGGCGCCGACGGCCCGCCGCCACCCGCCGCCGCACGCCAGCAGGTACACCACCGCGGGCAGGAACAGGATCTCCCCCAGCTGATGGAAGGTCGCCGAGATGCCGAAGATCAGGCCGGCGGCGACCGCGAACCACACGGACACGGTGGGCCGCCAGAGCAGCACGACCAGCCCGGCCACGAGCATCGCCTCGAACCAGACGTCGGGCATGATCATCTGCTCGATCTGCAGCTGGTATGCGTCCAGCAGCACGGGCGTGACGGCGAGGGCCGCCAGCCAGCGGCCGACGCCACGGCGCAGCAGCACCACGTACAGCGCGACCGCCATCGCGAGTCCGAGCAGATGCTGGACCAGGGCGACGGTGCCCAGGTCGCCGAGCGGCAGGATGGTCTTCAGCAGCAGCCGGTACCCGAGCGGGTCGGCGCCCGGCGACGCGCCGTACAGGTACTTCAGGGTGTCGATGTAGATGATCGCGGGCTGGTAGGCGACCAGGCTCAGCACGCGCAGCACCAGCCCGGCGGCCAGCAGCACGGAAACCAGCCAGTGACGGCGCACCGCCGCGACCGCGCGGTCCGGCCAGGCCGGCTGTGACACATCGCCGGCATCGGGCGGGGCGGGCCTGCGCCGGTTTATCGCGGCGCCGACACGGGTAGCAAGATGAAGCCCGGTCATGCCGGCTGCAGAAGTCATGGCGCAGCCAGGCGCATGCGCGGGCAAGCGCACCTGGCCGGGGCAGACGGCGATACGCCGGGCAGCATTCTTAACTCCTTGACGACGGGCGGCCTATGCGACTGTGCCCGCTTGGCTGTCGCGTTGGCAGCAAGTTATCCCACTTTTCGCCTGAGCGCTGCAGTGTCCCGCGCGGGCGCTCCTGCTTTGTTACCTGACTCCGGGAGCAGAATTAACCCTAAGCGGGCGACCCCGTTCAGCGCCCGCCGCGGAGCAAACTCCGCGAGCAGGGCTTGATACGTGCGCACAAAGGCCGATCCCCGGCGGGGACGCGCCTGGCCCGTGCCATCCTTTATCGCATGAGTTCGCACGATCCCTCGCGGCGGGCGTTCCTCGGCCTGGCGGCCGCCGCCCTGCCGGCGGCCGCCGCCACCGCGTGCGCCGGGTCAGGAGGCACCGGTCAGGCCGCCGGATCCCGGCCCGCCGCAGGGCGTCGCCGGCCCGTGAGCGAGAACCTGCTGCCCGGCAACCCGGACTGGAAGATCAGGCACCTCGGAGCGCCCGAGGCGATCGTGGGCTACGCGGGGCAGGCCAGCGTGCTGCCGGGCGAGCCGGTAACGCTGTACGTGTCGACCACCGCTCGCTCGTTCACGGTCAGCGCGTTCCGGATGGGCTGGTACCGGGGTGACCTGGCCCGGCTGCTTTGGCGGTCGGGGACCGTACGCGGCCACCGGCAGCGCGCGTCGACGCTGACCGGCGGGACCAACACGGTGGAGGCCGACTGGGGGCCTTCGCTGACCCTGCCGACCGATGGCTGGCCGGCCGGCTCCTACCTGCTGCGGCTGGACGCCGAGTCCGGCGCTCAGCGGTACGTCCCGGTCACCGTCCGGTCGGCCAGCACGGCGGGCAAGATCGTGATCAAGAACGGCGTCGAGACCTGGCAGGCCTACAACACCTGGGGCGGCTACGACCTGTACAACGGCCCCGGCGGCGCCGCTGACTACAACAACCGCTCGCTGGCCGTCAGCCTGGACCGGCCGTACGACGCCGACGGCGCGTACATGTTCCTCTACCACGAGCGGGCGATGATCGAGCTGGCCGAACGGTCCGGCCTGCCGCTCGCGTACGTCACCGGCATGGACATCGACGCAGACCCCCGCCTGCTGGACGGGGCCGCCGCGCTGTTCACGCCGGGCCACGACGAGTACTGGACCCCGCCGGAGCGGGCGCACGTCACCGCGGCCAGGGATGCGGGCACCAACATCGCCTTTCTGGGCGCGAACACGATGTTCCGGCGGACCCGGCTGGCCAGCACCCGGCTCGGCGAGCGGCGGCTGGTCATCTGCTACAAGACCAGCTACCAGCAGGACCCGATGTACGGCAAGGACAACGCGCTGGTCACCAGCGACTGGCGGGAGCCGCCCAGCCCGGATCCGGAGTCCTCGCTGATCGGCACGCTCTATGAGTCGAACCCCGCCGACGCCCCCTACGTCGTCGCGTCACCGGGCTCCTGGCTGTTCGCCGGGACCGGGGTCCGCAGGGGCACCGCGTTCACCGGGCTGGTCGGCATCGAGTACGACCGGGTCAACCCCGTCTACCCGGTTGAGCGGCCCATCGAGGTGCTGTCCCACTCGCCGCTGACCTGCCGCGGGGTCAACAGCTACTCGGACTCGGCCTACTACACGCACCGCGGCGGCGCCGGGGTGTTTGCCGCCGGGACGATGCGCTGGGTGGCGTGCTGCAACGGGCTCCGCCTGTTCGGCCTGAACCGGCGCGCCACCAGCTTCACCAGGCGGGTTACCACCAACCTGCTGCGCGCGTTCGCCGACGGCCCGGCCGCCACCAGGCACCCGGCCCGCGACAACCTGGACGCGACGCACGAGTGGCCCGGCGACCCGGTCGCCGCCCAGCACAACCTGTGGCCCCCGGTCCAGCTCTGAGCGCCCGGGGCGCTACGCCCCTCCGGGGGGTGCCGTGGTGCACCCCGGGCACGGAGCCTGGCTGACGAAGTATGGCGGGATCGACGGCGAGTCGGTCGGCGGGCTGATCCTCGCGGACGTCGGGCCTGGGGTCGAGGCGGCCGTCGGTCCTGGGGTTGAGCCGGGCGCCGCCCAGGAAGTCGTCCTCGATGAACTTCAGGTAGGCGTCGCTGCTGAGCGTCTGGTGGTCGATGAAGCCCTTCCTGGCGTACGGGGAGATGACCATCGACGGGACCCGCAGGCCGTACCCGTTCTTGTCGACCGCGGGGGGCACCACATGGTCGTAGAAGCCGCCCCAGTCGTCCCAGGTAAGGAAGACCGCGGTGGACTTCCAGTCTGGGCTCTTCATGGCGGCGTTGATGATCGCGGTGACGTAGGCCTGGCCCTGGTGCACGCTGGCCGGGGGGTGCTCGCTGTTGTCGCCGGACGGGGTGACCCAGCTGACCGACGGCAGATTTCCCGCCCTGGCCGCGCTGAAGTAGGAACGGAGCGGCTGGATGTTGTGCAGCTGGTGGTCCTGCCGGACGTCGCCGAACAGCGGCAGCGGGTTCCAGATGCCCGGCGTCGTGGCGGCCTGATGAACGGGCGAGCAAGTCATGCTCGAACTGAGCTCGCAGTCGGGCTGGGTGCCGCCCTCAACGTAGTAGCCCCAGCTGACGTGGTGGGCGTACAGCAGCCAGGTGATGTCGGTCCAGGCCAGGTCGATCGACGTCGTGCCGGTGGCCAGCTCCTGCGCGACGGCCCGGTTGAACGTGTTCACCCCGTCGGGCCCGACGATGTCGTTGACGCAGCTCATCGGGGAGCGGGTCCGGCACCTGGCCGACCACTCGGACACCTGATACAGGTGGTCGGGCAGCGACCAGGACTTGACGGCCTCGAACATGTGGTCCTGGAGCGCGAAGTCTCTGGCGTAGGTCCAGTAGTTGGGTATCTCCGCCGCCGTGTGGTAGCCCATCACGTCGGGCGTGCCGCCTCCGCTGCACGCCGGGTCGTTGATGTTACTGCAGGTCGCCTGGGCCAGGTCACGCTGCCGGATGAACCCGCTCATCCGCCCGCCCGCCACGTCGGCCACGGCGTTGGACTCGCCGTGCGGTCCGCCGCCGTTCGCGTCATGGATGTCGTGGTAGGGCTGGGCGCATCCGCCGACCGGGTTCGGCACGCACACCGTCGGCACCCCGTCGCGCACCGGGATGCCGTCCGTTCCGGGAAAGGTCCCGAAGTAGCTGTCAAACGACCTGTTCTCCTGCATCACGATGATCACGTGCTTGATCTTGTGGATCCCCGGGGGCACCACGTACGTGCCGGACGGGCCGCCCGCGACCCGTGCGGGCCGGCGCGCCGCCCGCCGGGGCGCCGCCGGCCCGAGTGACGTGCACGCGGCCAGCAGAACGGTCATGACCACGCTGACGACCATGAAACCCGACCGCATGCCGAGGCGCCTCGCTTCCACCACAACCCTTCCCGCGATGCTCCGGGCTCCGGTTCTGAAAGCCCTCATGCACGGGATGTCCGGGCGACAAAGTACCTGAAATCGCTGCAGTGAGCATCACCGCGGTCTCCCTGGGCGCCCGGACAGTCGCAATCCCGGGCGCCGTGTCTCCCAGGGGATGCGCGTTTGGTCAACCGCGCGCTACTCGCCGGGAAAGCCGCTAGCCTACCGTCGGCCGCGCGCAGGGCCGGGAAGCGCGATACGGGAGAGATGTCGGGTCATGCCCGAGTGCCCGGTAACGACTTGGCAAGAAACGGGGGAAGAGTCATCGCCTGGGTGTGACTTTCCGCTTTATGGCGGTGTCTTCCGCCGCTACTTGGGGGACCGGATCGCGGCTGGCCGCGGCGCTGATCAGCAACGCCAGGTCCTAGGCAGCCATCATCGCCTTGCCGAAGCGGTGGCTGGCCGCCGCGGCGCCGATCATACGATCAGCCACCTCGGCGCGCGAGAGCGGCGGGTGAGCCAGCCGTCCCGTTCCGCCGACTGCGCTCGCCCGGGAAGACGGGCATGGCCGGCTCGCATGGGCCTTCCGGCACCGGACGCTGACTCCGGATCGGGTCCTCGGAGATCAGGGCCGGACCACCGCCTAGGATCATCGCGCGCTGCAAGACCCTCGCGCGGGAGAAGCTGGCGGCCATGCAGGCTCTGGCAAGAGCGAGTTCTTTCCGGCCGTACGGCGGGGTCTATGCTCATGATCCGCCACGGAGCCAGCCCGTGGCACCCGAACAACACCGTGCAGACCCCGGTCGGCACCGCCCGCCTGATCGCGAACTACGACGGGCGCCCTGTTCTTTGCTGACCTCACCAACCCCGACCCGAAAACATAATCCACAGGTCTTGACAATTGCTCGTGCGATCAACAAGAAATCGAAGAGAATTTCTCCTAGACAGCGGGCCCAGCTAGTGCTGGTGCTTGATGCAATCCGCACGCCGGGCTACCTCCTGAGTGTGGTCACCTGATCTGGCCCCGGTTGAGGCCGCTTTCGGCGTGAAATTTGGCCCCGCCTGTGGTGGTGCGTCGCCGATGGTGGTGGGCCCGGCG
>WNFN01182106.1_pt1 | contig 11273 bp, 12 predicted proteins | sample 5400161 | NCBI WGS metagenome assembly WNFN01 (sample SAMN13153353, study PRJNA577476) | soil metagenome | isolation source: 80 cm saprolite on Douglas fir-dominated hillslope | place: USA:California | collected 2013-09-17
GCGATCAGAGCGAGGGCGAAAGCTCGCGAGCCTGTGGCTCCGCCTTCTCCGCGGTCGCAGGATGCGCGCCGGCCGGCAACTGCAGCACCGTCGCACGCTGACCCTCGCACAGGCGCGTGACCAGTACCACCTGCCCGTCCGGGAATTCCAACGCATCGTGATGGGTCACGGCGTTGTCCATGTTGATTTGCCGGAAGCGTGCGAGCCGCTGTCCGATCTTCTTGTTCGGCAGAATGCCGATGCCGAATGACGGCTCGCATTCGACATTCTCGTCGAACGCTATTTCGGTGCCCGGCAACAGGCACACCGCGACATGCGGCTCGCCAGCAGCCGCGAAACCACGCGTGATGGAATTGGGGAATTTGGTCGCCACCAGCTTGTCCTCGATCTTGGCAGGCCGGGTCGCCACATGGTGTAGGCTGTAGTCACACATCGAAGGGACTCCTTTTGCTGTGAAAAGCCGGAATGCTCCTCAGCGAAGCCGCCAGACTCATGGCAGCGGTCGTCTGTCGGACATTGTCCCGACTTTTCCGCGCTGTCGCCATGTCATCACCTTGCAGAAAGAGAGACGTTTCATCAGCGAGATCCCCGACGACTCAAAGCTGATTTAAGCTACAAATATATCTCCCCTCCGTGGGCCGCTAGGAGGTAAGCGAACAACGCTGCAATGAAGCACCGGTTCCTGGCTCGACTGCCAAAGCAACCCGCAAGGCTGCGCCGCCGCTTGCGGCATCGACGAGGCTCAGGGATCGTGCTCGGATCGTCCGCGCTTTTTTGCGAATTCCTACGCGCGATCAACGACGAGCAAAGAGGTAATTCGGACCAACGTGCTGGAAATGGCTCGCGTGTTCAATCTCTGCGTCAGATCGGCATGCAGGCGGGCCACGCGCCGGTGGATTGCGGCCATGCCGGGCGAGGCGATCGGCTATGTGCCCTGAGCAGCGTCAAGTCCCGAACAATCGGCGGCCGCGGCCGCAAGCACGCGGCTTGCCAATCGGACCCTGTGCATTTTTACTAGTGTTACGCAATTCAGCGCGTTGCGCCGACGAAGGCCATGCTCACCGATCGCAGACGTATTCTCACGTTGCTCGCCGGCTCCTTTGCGACCCCGGCCCTTTTTGTGCCGCCGGCCTTTGCCCAGGCGCCCGCCATGACCCGCGTGACCGCCTATGCCTTCTCCTTTGCCGGGCTCGAGGGCCCCGACATCAGGCTCGCCGACCACGCCGGCAAACCGATCCTGGTGGTCAATACTGCTTCGCTTTGCGGCTATACCCCCCAATATGCCGGCCTGCAGCAGCTCTGGGCGCGCTATCACGGGCGCGGGCTCATGATCGTGGGCGTCCCCTCGAACGATTTCGGCGGCCAGGAGCCGGGCGGGACAGCCGACATCATGCGCACCGCGCATGGCGACTATGGCATCGGCTTTCCCCTCGCCGCCAAGGCGCAGGTGAAGGGCCCGAACCCGCATCCGTTCTACAAGTGGGCGGCCGCCGAGCGCCCCCTGGAAACGCCGCGCTGGAACTTTCACAAATACCTCGTCGGCCGCGACGGCCACATCGCCGCGGTTTTTGCCACCGAGATCGAGCCGATGGACGCCCGCGTCATCGACGCGATCGTGAAGGAGCTGCCGCCGCCGGAATAAAACACCGCCGCAAGCGTTGACAAACTGTCACATGCTCGGCGTATCCGATCCCAAACAGAGAGGTTTCCGTATGTCTGCTCAACCCAAGCTCATGCCCGATGTCGTGGGACTGGCACGTCAGGTCGATCCGCTGTCGCGCCGCGGCTTCTTCCTGACGGCCTCGGCCGCGGCCGCCGCCGGCTATACGCTCGCCGCCGGGCCGGTACGCGCCGACGCGATCCAGACCGACACCACCGGGCTCACCATCGGCGATGCGAAGGTCAAGGTCGCGGACGGCGAGATGCCGGTCTACTACGCGCGCCCGGCGAACGTGCAGAACCCGCCCGTCATCCTGGTGGCGATGGAGATCTTTGGTCTGCACGAATACATCAAGGATGTCACCCGCCGCCTCGGCAAGCTCGGAGCTTTCGCGATCGCACCCGACTACTATTTCCGCAAAGGCGTCGACCTCACCAAGATCACCGACATCCCGCAGCTCATGCCGATCGTCAACACCAAGCCGGATGCCGAGCTCCTCTCCGACCTCGACGCCACGGTAGCGTGGGCGAAGTCGCAGGGCGGCGACACCAACCGCGTCGGCATCATGGGCTTCTGTCGCGGTGGACGAACGGTGTGGGAATACGCCGCCCACAACAAGGATCTCAAGGCGGCCGTCGCGTTCTACGGAACCGTGGTCGATCCACCCGCGCAAAAATCGCTCTGGCCGAAAAGCCCGACCGAGCTGGCGCCGGACATGAAGGCGCCGGTGCTCGGCCTCTACGGCGAGGCCGATCAGGGCATTCCGGTCGCCCAGGTCGACGCGATGAAGTCGGCGCTGCAAGGCGCGGGCAAGACCTTCGAGATCAAGATCTACGCCGCCGCGCCGCACGGCTTCCACGCCGACTATCGCGCCAGCTACCGCAAGGACGCGGCCGAGGACGCCTGGAACCAGATGATCGCCTGGTTCAAGAAATACAAAGTGCTCGCCTGATCGGCGGACGGTTTGCGGCCAAGCGCGGCGCTTCGGCGCCGCGCTTTTGTCTACGCGCGGCCGCGCACAGGCTCAGGTGCAAACTCGATGCGCGGCTGCGCGTCGGCAATGCCCGCGGCGATGCTCGTTCATTTTGGAATCTGCACCAGCTCCTTGACCTGCTCGGCCGTCAAGGGCGCGGGAATGAACTTCCCCGCCACCGCGTCAGCCATGATCTGGTCGATCCCTTCCACGCGGTCGGTGGCCATGCTTTCCTTGGGGATGAGGTCGCGCACCCGCAGCACGATTTTCTCCGGCAGGTTGGAATACTCGGCGTAGTGCTTGAGCGCGGCCGGATCGGAATACATCCATGCGACCGTCTCCTGATAGGCGCGATTGAAACGGACGATCGCGTCGCGTCGGTTCTGCAGCACGTTTACGCTGGTCAGATTGACCCGCACGGTGCGGGTGCGCAGCGAGGCCACGTCGTTGCCGGTGGCGATGATGCGGATTTTGCCATCCTCGAGAAGGTCAAGCCCGAATGGCGCCGCGCCGAAGCCCACGTCCACTTGCCCGGTCATCGTCTGCGTGATCGTTGACGCGATGTTGCCCGTCGATGTCGGTTTGGCGGTGAGCTTGTGTTGCGCAATGAGCGCGAGCAGCCCGGCATGGCTCGACGAGCCGGTCAAGGAGAATGCGACCGTCTTGCCGTTGAAGTCCTCGACTTTCCGGATCGGCGAGTTGGCCGGCACGTACCAGTAGAGATCGGGCGCGCCGATCATTTCGCTGCCGATGATGCGGATCGGTGCGCCCTTGGCAAAGGTGCCGACCGCGGCCGACACGCCGGAAGCGGTCGCGATATCCATGCTGCCGCCGATCACCGCCTGGATCGATTCGGGGCCGGCCTGGACGTAAAGGATTTCAAGATTGAGCCCGTGCTTCTTGAAAATGCCGCCGCGCTGGCCGAGCTCGGCAACGCCGGCGTCCCAGGCGCCGCGCTGCGGGATTGCGACCTTCAACGTCTCTTGCGACCAGGCGACGCGGCCCGAGCCCGCCATGATCGCGAGCACGGCCAGCGTGGTTATGAACGTTGTCCTCGTCATTGTTGTTCCTCCCGAGGTCGCTGCAGCGGCGACAGCAACTATATGAGCCGATAGCCGCAAGTGCATCAAGCGGCCGCGGCGGGATTGGGCTCGACAGGTCGATGATCCTCGGTAGATGATGGCTTCGAACGCGAGCGGGTCGACCGATGCCTCAGCGCAGAATCAAGCAGTTGCCTGCAGACGCGCTCGCGGACGAATTCGGCCGGGAGAAGGCGTCGGCGCTCGGCCGGCTCGGGCGCGCGCTTGAAGCAGCGCTCGCTGCGTTGGCCGAGTTCGACGCCGGCTATTTGCGCGAGGCATCCGCTGCCGAAGACCGTCAATTGCGCGCATCGCTGGTCGCGGAGGCAAGCGTCGCGCTGTGGCATTTCGTGGTGCAGCGCGAGGCCTGCGGGCTGCGGGACATACGCCACGTCCTGCGCGATTACCGCGTGCCGCCAGAGGTCGCCGCGCGCATGGGCGCGTTGCCGCCGGAACCGCTCCGATCGCACAAGCCGCCTCGCAGACCATAGAGCGTGAGCACCCACCGGCAACCGACAATGTTCTATCAACCCAAGGCGCATCTGCGCCGGCGCTGTTGACACGCGTCGTTTTGCGATCGATCCCAGGTGCCAGCCGCCCGGAAACCCAGTATGGTTGGCCCTCTAGGCCGATTCAGCTCAAAGCCTTCTTAATCGAAAGGGACCACGCATGGACGTCCTCATTGGCGTGCTGATCACCTTCCTTGTCGTCATCCTGGTGCTCTATCTCGTCAACATGCTGCCGATCGACGGCCGCGCAAAACAGATCGTCCGCGTGATCGTGATCATCCTCGGCGTAATCTCGCTGCTGAAATATCTCGCGGTCTTCTAGGGCCCGCGGCACCGCACCGGCGCCGGGAGCCGCCTCGGCGCCGGTCGCATTGCAGCGCTGCGTGCCGCCTCCCGCCCGATGGTGACAACGCCTCGTCACACGGCGCTTTTCACGCTAGTCTGATCGAGGCGAGCTGGGCCGCAAGCGAGCCCGAACGAACAAGGCCGAGCGCAGCCGGATAGGAAAAGCCCAGAAGGAGAAGTTACATGAGCATGAGCGTCGGTATGCTCGACCACTACAACGTCTCGACCCGCAACCTGCGCGATACCGTTCGCTTCTACGAGGAGATGCTGGGTTTGGTGAATGGGCCGAGACCGCCATTCGACTTTCCCGGCGCATGGCTTTACAGCGAAGGCCATCCGGTGCTGCATCTCAACGACATTTCGCCCACCGACAAGCCGCAGCGGCCGGATTCGGGGGTCATCGACCACATCGCCTTCGGCAGCCGCGGCTTCGATGCCATCAAGCAGCATCTCACGCGCAAAGGCGTGTCGTTCCGCGTCAACGAGGTCCCGAACAGCTCGCGCCGACAGATTTTTCTTACCGACCCCAACAACGTGCTGATCGAGCTCAACTTCGACGTCGCGAAAGAGACGACGCCTGCTCGTTGAGTTTCTCTGCGCCGCGGCGTCCGGCGGCCCGCCGGATCAGCGCCGAGCTCCTTGCGCCACCTTCTCTGCGATGAAGCGGGGCAGCGCGAACGCGGCGACGTGCACCTCGGGCGTCCAGTACCTGGTACGGAAGCGGCCGGCCTTGTTGTAGCGATCGGCAATGGTCTTGACCGAGGCGTGGCGCAATTTGACGTTGTCGGTGGCCCAGCCGATGGCGAGGTGGCCGCCCACATAGGTCGGAATCGCCGCGACGTAGCAGTAGCCGTCGCGGAACAACTTTCGAAAGCCGGCGACGGCCACGCTGAGTTCGTTCGATTGGAAGATCGGAACGCCCCTCTGCGTGACCATCACCGCGCCCTTGGTCATGCAGCGGCTGCAGGCGGCGTAGAATTTTTGGCTGAACAGCACCTTGCCGGGCCCCTGCGGGTCGGTCGAGTCGACGATGATGACGTCGAAGCGCCTGTCCGTCTTGGCCACGTATTTCATGCCGTCGGCGATGATGAGATCGAAACGGTCGTCCGCGAACACCGGCTTGGTGAATTCCGGGAAGTGCTCCTTGGCGAACTCGATCACCGAGGCGTCGATCTCGACCTGAGTGAGGCGCTTGACCGACTTGTGCTTGAGCACTTCCTCCGCGACGCCGCAGTCGCCGCCGCCGACGATCAGCACCTCCCGCGCACGGCCGTGCGCCAAGATCGGCACATGCGCCATCATCTCGTGGTAGACGAACTCATCCGCGCTGGTGACCTGGGTCGCGCCGTCGAGCATCAACATCTTGCCGAAGAACGAGTGCTCGAACAGCACGAGATGCTGGTGCTCGGTCTGCAGCTCGTAGATGACCCGCTCGACCTCGTAGGTCATGCGGATACCGAGCTCGTCGAACAGCGTCTCGGGAATCCGGCGTTTTTCGGCCATGATCGGCGTCGGATGACGGGCTAGTGTCCTATTGCCGAAGTTCGCAAGACCTTGCAGCACCCTTTGGCGCAAACCTCGGAATCGGACACTAGCAAATTTATAGTTCGAGTGTGGCTTTGGATTTGGGTAGTGTCTCCGCGCCGATCACGTCGGTGGGGCGCTTCTCACGTCGGGGGCCTCTAGGCAAGGTTCCTCCAAGCCAAAAAAATCGCGAAGGCGACGCCTGTGGTCAAGCTTATCGAACTAGCGAGAAGCACGGCACCAACAACCTTAATATCGAGCGGTGTCACTTTTCCAAGAGCAAAGCCAACGATCATGGCGTTTGCCACATTGAATAAAATCAGGGTTATTTTCGATGGACGAAGGTCTTTGGTCATAGTGCCCTCAGCCCGCCGAATGTAGCGCCGTTCGGTCTATTCGACTACGCACGAAAAATTCAAACTGAGACACTACCCTGATTTAAAGTTCCTATGCGAGCTTGCCGCTACAATAGCAGGGACTTCAAATCCGCCACACGAACGGATGACGGAGCGCGGCACGAAACCGCTGCCGCGTCCGCCGCCGTCGGCCTTCCGATCAGGGGTCCAGCCCGCGCAAGATTTCGCTGACTTCCACGCGCTTGGCCTTGAAGGCCTTGCGCAGCACGGGAATGCAGGCGTCGGGGATGGCCTTGCCGCACATGAACACGTCGAGCGCGGCATAGCGCGAGTCGGGCCACGTATGGATCGAGATATGGCTCTCGGCCAGCACCGCCACCCCGGATACGCCGTTCGGGTGGAAATGGTGCAGGTGGATGTGCAGCAGCGTCGCCTGAGCCGCGTCCACACAGCGGCGCAGCGTCGCCTCGATCAGATCGATGTCGTCGAGGCCCTCGGCCCCGTGCAGATCGACGATGAGGTGCACGCCGGCGCAGCGCACGCCGTTACGAACGGCAAAATGCCCTTCGCGCCCCTCGGCGGAGGCGGGCTTGACCACGGCGACGTGAGCGACGTTCTTTCGGGCAGTGCCTGGAGTTGCCAAGCCCTTCCCCGATCGCAAGAGGGCGTTCTGGCGCATGTTCGTCCTCCCCAACCGAGTGATCCAACCCGAGTGCCGACGAGCGGCGTCAGGCAAGCGAATGCCGCCGATCAGCCCGTACATAAGAGGACAGATCACAGCGGCCGGTCCCCACATAAGGCTCATGCCCCCGGAGTCAAGAAGATTCTGCTGCGCAGAGGTTTAGAAACTCCTAGCGTGCCGCGGTCCGACGCACTGTCGGCGTGGCTCGCCCGGCCGAATCGCGCGCACTCCTCGGATCGCGGCCGTGCGTTGCCGCGACGACGTGTCACCAGCGGGATCGATTGTCTGCGCCCGCGCGAATCGCTCTTCGGCCACAATCGAGGTCGCGACGTCGCAGCGTTCATTGGGCTCTAATTGGGCTCTGCCAGAGATCGTCTGGGGCGCCGAGTCCCGAGCCTGGAACAAGGCCGGAGCCAACGCTAAGCTCGCAGCACAACAATCGCGAGGAAAGGGATGCCCGCCAATTCCACACTCAAGTTTTTCCGCACGTGCCGGTGCTGTGAGCCGCCGCGCGCGAGCCCCACGCGGCGAACGCTTCTGGCCGCCGGCGCGGCCGCCCTGGGCTTGGGGGCGATTCGCGCGATCAGCCGGATAGCGCCCGCGAACGCGCAGGTCCCCACCGCCAAGCCGCGGATCGACGTGCATCACCACTTCATTCCGCAGTTTCACGTCGACGCCATGATGGCGCCGGGACGGCGCGCGGGAGCGCCGCCGCCGAAATGGTCGCCCGCGGCCTCGCTCGAGGAGATGGACAAGAGCGGCATCGCGACCGCGATCCTCTCGATCGCCCAGCCTGGGATCTGGTACGGAAACAACGTCGAGGAGGCGCGCGGGCTTGCCCGCCAGCTCAACGAATACGGCGCCAAGATGGTGCGGGACTATCCTGGCCGCTTCGGCCTTTTTGCGGTGATCGCGCCGCCGGACGCGCAAGGGAGCCTTAAGGAGATCGAGTACGCCTTCGACACCCTCAACGCCGACGGCATCGGCCTGTTGACCAGTTACCAGGACAAGTATCTCGGCGATCCTTCGTTTGCTCCGGTCTACGAGGAGCTCAATCGGCGCAAGGCGGTGGTCTATGTCCACCCGACCACGCCCGATTGCTGCCGCGGCCTCGTACCAGGCATCCCGCCGGCATCGATCGAATACGCGACCGACTCCACGCGCACCATCGCGCACGTAGTGTTCAGCGGCACCGCCACGAGGTTTCCGGACATTCGCTGGATCTTCTCCCACAGTGGCGGCACGCTGCCGTTCCTGACCGGCCGCTTCATTCGCCTCGCCGAGGAGCGCAAGCAAACGAACTTGCCCAACGGCCCGCTGCCCGAGTTCAGGAAATTCTATTACGAGCTGGCGCAGGGCAATACGCCGGGCCAGATCGCGGCGCTGCTCAAGATGGTGTCCATCTCCCAGGTGCTCTACGGCACTGACTATCCCTTCCGCGATGGCGCGGAGGTCAACCGGGGCATTGCGGACTGGGGCTTCGCGGCGGACGATCAGCGCGCCATCGAGCGCGGGAACGCGCTCAACTTGTTGCCGCGCCTCAAGGCGGGCTAGGCCGTTTTCTCATAAATTCGGCTCAACGTCCGCTCCGCTCCGAAAGCGACCAAAATGATGCGTTGCCGCGAAATGACGCGATGTGCCATTAGCGGACTCACGCGCTGCAACGATGATACGCCCACTAGGGGCGATCAGGCCCATTTCAGGCGCGCGAGGATCGCGCGCCCCATCACCCAATCCTTGTCGCTCTCCGACAGGAAGCTCAGCTCTTCGGTGAAATGGGTGACGCGCTGGCGGTAGCTTGCGGTGACGAACGAGTTCGTGATGTCGGTAGCCCAATGGCAGCGCTGAGGACCGTAGGCGTCGAATACGCGCTGCAGGTACACCGTCATGTCGCGGAACGGATAAGGTTCGAGCGAATTGCCGAGCGCACCCGACAACTTGATGCTGACGTTCGGATATTTGGCGAGCGCAATGGCCTGATCAATCGCCGCCGGGATGTTCTCGGTGATCCTGTTGGTACGGCTCGATGAGTTCAAACCCATGTGGTCGATGATGAGCGTGAGCTGCGGGTGGCGCTCCGCGATGTGGGCGAACCTGGGAACCTCGCCGACCGCAAGAAACATGACGGCAAGCCCAGCCTTCTCGGCTGCCGGCCAGAACCAATCGGCGGTGCCGTCGGAGAGCCAGGCGAGCGTCGGGGGCGTGTTGAACGTCACGCGCATGCCTAGCATGCCCGGCTGCTGTTTCCATGTCGGCAGCAGCGCCGCCGATTTCGGGTCTTGCAGCGGAATGCGGCCCATGACTCCGAAGCGGTTGGGATAACGCTTGGCGGCTTCGAGCGCATAGTCGTTACGGTCGTTCAGGCCCGGCGGCACGATGACTACGCGGTCGACGCCAGCTTCGTCCATCATTGGCAGCGCGCGCTCGATGGTGAATGGTTCCGGCAATTGCGGCCTGACACCCGGTTCCCAGGGCCAGTCCGGCGAACTTGCTTTCCAGAAATGCACCTGGGCGTCGACGATCGTGCGCTTGCTTGCGGGCTGCGGCGGCGCCTGTTGTGCGCTTGTGGTGAGCGCTGCGCCGGCGACCAGCGTCGTGCCGATGAATTTGCGTCGTGTCATCATGATGGTCCTCCCTGACGGCGTCGCTCTTTGGCAGCGTTTCGTCGTTGGAATACTGCAACCTGGGCACGGCAAAGCGCAATCCCGGTCCTCGCCGCTTTGACCGCGGCAACGTGCGCCACTATCGCTTGTGCGCGCCTTCGCGCGGTGCAGTGATGTCCGCTGCACGACCGCTTTGCCCCCGAAAGCAGACATTCCTCGGCGTAATTGGCATGTCCGCTTAGTGCCATAAGCGGAGGTTGAAGATCGATGGATCATTGAACCGAGGGCTTTCTGACTCAAGAGTCTTTGGGAGGATCTTGATTACCAGAACTTGTAATTCAGACCGGCTCGGACGACATGCTCTAAGAGCCTGAAATTGGTCAAGTTCCCATTGGCGGGATTAAAGTCCAAATGCGTGCCGAAGTCCTCATAAAGATATTCGCCCCGCGCCGACCAACCGTAACCCAGCGCATATTCGAGGCCGGCACCTATGACCCAGCCGCCGAGCTGATGGGTTTCGATGTTCTTCTCCCCGACCGGGTCGATGGCCCTCCAAACCGAGTCATCGACCTTGGTCCATGCGGCGCCGCCGGTCACGTAGATCATGCTCCTGTCCCAGATGGTCCAGCCGAGCCTGGCGCGGGCAGTCGCCACCCAGCGCTCCTGGGTTTCATGGATGCGCCCGGGGGCGAACGGGGGTCCGCCGAAATGCTGTCCTGACAGGTTGGTGGCGGACCAATCTCCCTCAACGCCGAACACCCACACGCCCGCCTGCCAGTTGCAGCCCCCATCGAAGCCGCCGGTGAAGCCGCTCAGACTGAAGTCGCCCGTTATGGGCAGGCCCGCGCCGCCAGAGGTATTGACCACTGCGGTGCGGTTGCTGGTGCCCCAGCTGGCGCCGGCGACGCCGCCGGCATAGCAGCCGCTCCAGTTGGTGTAGGTCGGGGCAGGCGCGGGCGGCGCATATGCCGGTACGCCCCTGTCGGCAGCGAATGCCGGTGTCGCCAACGCGACAAGCGCTGCGCCTCCGAGAAATAGCTTTTTCATCTGAGCCCCCCTTGGCTAAGTCTGCGCAGTTTACAGTCGATGACTTGCTTTGGCTGTGACGTTTCGACAACAGAGCGGACGAAACCAAACTGGGCAGGAGCGTTGCTGCGCTGCGGAATTTTGATGCCGCCTATGTCCGCTTTGGGTCATTTTCGTCAGATCGGCACGGTCGCGACACTCAGGGGATGTCTGCTTCGCCCCGAAAGCGGACATTGGGAGTTAAGTACGCGCCTTCGTGGGACGAAGGTCGGATCGAAGGTAGCCGCCGAATTTTTTTGGCGGGGCGGGTGTGTGGCGTCCTCACATTTGCTGAGCTCCGGTCCCGAACCCAGCGGCGGGGACGCGTAGTCATAAATCGCGATGTCCGGTAATGGCTGGCTGACGTCCGCTTTGCTTCCGAAAGATGGGGTAATCGGCCTTGCAGCTTGTGGATAGCTGAAAATTAGGGTGCTGCGCTTCAGGCTGATGGTGAAACGAGGTCCGCGTATGCGGCCT